>Ga0114934_10000204_pt1 | contig 37299 bp, 44 predicted proteins | sample 4SBtaG_2_FD_99695 | JGI IMG/M metagenome (GOLD analysis project Ga0114934, IMG submission 99695) | Deep subsurface microbial communities from Kolumbo volcano to uncover new lineages of life (NeLLi) - 4SBTROV10_white metaG | ecosystem: Environmental > Aquatic > Marine > Volcanic ...
AGCAAATAAATTAACTTTTAATTTTTCACTGACTTTTAATAAATTTTCAGAAGTTAAAGTATTACTAAATAAAATAATTTTTTTCATAACTAAAATAAGAAAAAAACTTAATTTTAAAACAATACCCTTTTTTAAAAAGAAGAAAAAAAAGAAAAAGAGTACTTTTAGTACTCCTCATTTTGTAGTTCAAAATAAGCTTTTGGGTGTCCGCATGATGGACATACTTCAGGTGGTTCTATTCCTTCATGGATATAACCGCATTCTCTACAAACCCAGTATACCTTTTCTTCTTTTTTGAAAAAAGAATTATTTTCAACTTCTTTAAGTATTTTCTCATACCTTTGCTTATGATGAGCTTCTGCTTTTGCAATTGCCCTTAACCTCTTAGCAATGTCAGAATAACCTTCTTGTTCAGCTACATCTGCAAAACCAGGATACATAGTTTCAGTTTCATAAGTTTCTCCTGCTATTGCTGATTTTAAGTTAGCTACAGTATCACCTAATACAGTTGGAACAGGTGCTTCAGGGATTGTAATTGTTTCTCCGCTGTTTTTAGTTAACTGATTTATCATTCTCATCAGCCACTTAGCATGTTCTTTTTCATTATCAGCAGTTAATAAAAAAATTTCATTTATTTTTTCATAAGCCTCTTTTTTAGCTACTTTAGCATAAAAAGTATAACGGTTTCTAGCTTGACTTTCACCAACAAACGCTTTTGCTAAATTTTTAAGTGTTTGACTCATAATATAAACTCCTCCTTTATTTTTTTTAAGTTAATATGACTCTCTTGTTTATTTTAACACTTTGCCTGTTTCCATAAACCACAAGTATAAATCAAGTTCACCTAAACTTAATTTTGTTTCACTACTTATTTTTTTTAATAATTCTTCTACTTCCAAATACTTTTTTTTACTTAACGCCTTCGGCTTTTCAATCAAACCATGCTTAACTAATAAATCAATAATATGAAAATCAACAATAGCAACATTTTCATAACCAACATTGCGCAGAAAATGAGAAGCTTCTTTCAAACCCAATCCCTTAACATTTTTCACAAGCCACTCTCTCCTCTGCTCGTCATTTTTAAAACTTTTTAAAACTTTTGCTAAACCCCTCAAATGCTTTCTTGCTTCAACAACATATTTTGCTCTTGCATTAGGAAACCTATGCCCTAATTTTTTTAATTTTTTACTTAACTGCTTCTCACTTAAATTCAAAAAACCCTTTTCAATTTCATTTTGAATTTTAATTGTTTTCTCAGCATTAAAATTAGCAGTTAACAAACAAAAACACAACTCACTAAACAACAAATCATCAGAAGCACTTCTTAACCTCTTAAACTCTTTAATTCTTTTCTTAACTAACTTACTTACTTCTGAACTTCTTAACTTATCAACTCTTTTAATCAAAACACTAAAACCCATACAATAAATTAAAACAAAACAAATATTTAATAAAACTTATCAAAATAATCAATAGAAACAAAAAATAACCTTACACTTCTTTTTTAAAAAAAAATTAACTAAAAACAAAAAAAATTTAATTTAATAATTTTATAAACATTAATTTTCATAATAACAACAGTTGCGATGAAGACACCAGGCTGAATGACGCCATACAAAATAACTTTGTTATTTTGATACATCAACAAACTTCGTTTGTTGCATGTTAAGCGAGTGATTAAGATCTTGAGTACGGAGCAGCTTAATCCTTTTTAAATTAGTTCTGAGTTTTATTTTTGGTGGTTAAATGAAAAAAATATTATTATGTATTTTATTAATTGCAGTTATTTTTTTAGCCGGTTGTATTAGTGAATCAGGTTCTTTTGATAAAATAAATTATGATTCAATAAAGGATATTTCTCAGAATCCTTCTGATTATTATGGGAAAAATGTTAATGTTAGAGGGGTTTTGGTTCAAAGATTAGGGGGTTTTAGTTTAAAAGACTCTCAAGATTATTGGATCTGGCTGGATGAAAATTGTAAAGAGGAAAACAGGGATTATGAGGCTGGTTCAACATATTCAGTTGAAGGAGTATATTATCATGAAACAGATAAATATAGTTGGTTAAATGATAGAATAAAATGTACCCAACCACTTCATTAAAAATAGGCATTTTTTCTTCTGTTATTTTCATAAAATTTTTTTGAGTTCTTCAATTTCTAAAGAAATTAAATGCATAGCAGCTTTTATATCTCCAAATGCTAATTTTAATTTATGGGTAAAAAATACTTGTTTGATGAACCTTTAATTGAAGGTTTGATTAAGTCTAGACCAAATAGGTTCATAATGTTTGTTGAGATTAATGGAAAAATTGTTAAATGTCATTGTCCATCAACAGGAAGAATTGGCAATATAAAATTTGAAAATGTTCCTTGTTTGTTGTCCAAGGGAAAGAACAAGTTGAGAAAAACACCTTATACTGTTGAAGCAATTTCTTTAAACTCTCCAAAAGCAAAAAGAAAGCAATGGATTGGCATAAATCAAAATGCTGCAAATAGATATATTGAGTTTTTTCTGAAATCAAACCAATTTAAAAAAATGGTTAAGAAGGCAGAAGTAAATAGGGAGGTTAAACTTGGAAAATCAAGAATTGATTTCAAGGTAGGGAATACCTACATTGAAGTAAAAACTCCTTTGATTAATCTTCCTTCAAGCAAATATGTTGAACAGAAAAAAGAAAGTAAATTCAACTCATTTGATAGGCTTATAAAACATTTTAATGAACTTAGTAAAATAGATAAAGCAATTTTATTGCTTTGTTATATCTACAATGCAGAACCCTTTACTCCTCCAAAACAAAGTAAGGATAATATTAGAATAATGAAAACTGCAAAAAATGCAAGTAAAAAAGGAGTTGAACATTGGCAAGCTAATTTAAAGATAAATAAAAAAGGGGTTGAACTCTTAGATTATTTTAAATTAAACTTATTTTGAGTACGGAGCAGCCGAACCGTGGGGAACCCATGGTTCCATTCTTCTTTTCTTGGCAGCCAAAAAGAGATTTTGAAAAAGGGAAAAAATAGTGGAGAAAGAAAAACCGTAGGTTTGTCTTTTCCTTTGGGTACAGAGTAGCAGCTCTTTTTTCTTTCCCAAAGAAAAAGTAGTTAGCAATCAAAAAGAAACATCAATTTAAAATGTGGTTTTTTTCAAATTCTGTAATCTCTTGTTAAGCAATGTATTGATTATTTTGTGTCTAAATTTATTTTAGTTATTGATTTAGTTATAACTTTGAATTATAACCAAAACATTTTTATAGTTTTATTTGGTTATAACTAATTATGTGCAGGCTTATAAGCAGGGAGGTTAAGGGGAAAAATTATTATTACTTAGAAGAAAATATTAAAGTTAAGGGAAAGTGGCAAAAAGAAAGGCTTTATTTAGGGAATGAAAAACCAGGTAACAAAAAATTGCTTGAACATTTTGAAAAGTTTAAAAAACAACTTAGTAAAAAAGGCATTAAAGTAGTTGTTCCTCCTTTGACTGATTTTATTACTCATGTTACTGCTGTTAAACTTAACAAGGCAATTCAGAAGAAAAAAAAATTCTTAAATAAACTAACAGCAAAACAAAAACAGGATTTTATTAAGAGAGAAAAAATAACTTTTATTACTGATTCCAATGCAATTGAAGGTTCTACTCTTGATTTTGAGCAGACTAATAATATTATTAATGAAAGAGAAAAGATTGCATGGCTTAAGAAAAAGTATGTGATTACTGGCAGTACAAGAGAGCAGGAGGAAGCGCTTAGTCTTTCAAAGTGTCTTGATTTGTATGAAAAGCACTTGAAGCAGAAAAGAGATTTAAGTGAGGAGTTGATTTTGCAGTGGCATTATGTTTTGCTTAAGAAGATTGAAGGTTATGAAAAATATGCGGGGGTTTGGCGTCCTGTTAATGTTTTCATACGTGGTTCTTTGCATAGGTTTCCTCATCATACAGAAGTAAGAAATTTAATGATTGAATTATTAAAATGGTATGAGGTAAATAAAGGTTTGATTCATTCTGTTGAACTTGCTGCTAAGTTTCATACTAAGTTTACAACAATTCATCCTTTTGCAGATGGTAATGGCAGGATGGCTCGTTTGCTGATGAATTACATTTTGCAATTGAATGGATTTCCTTTTACTAATATTCCTTTGAGTAAGAGAAGTACTTATATGAAAACTCAAGCAGCAGGAAACAAAGAGAAGTATAAACCATTTACAAAATTTTTAGTAAATGAGATAATATTACAAAATAATAAACTGAAAAAGTAAAGAGAGGTACTTATATTCCTGCTATAAGTACAGAGCAGCACTCTACTTATGTCTTTACTATTAGTGATTTTGAGTGTAAATGCCTTTCTGTGAACAAGAGCAGCAGCACAACTACAGCTCTTTATTTTTTATATTAAAATAATATTTAGTTTAAGGTTTAATTTCAATACACTCCTAACTTTTCTCTAATGATAAATGTATATATACTGACAGATACCAATATGGCAATATGAAAAGATAAATTTATATATATTGACAGATACCAATATGACAATATGAAAATCAGGCTAAGAATATTCAAAGCATTGAGCAACGAAACGAGTAGTGAACAATAAAGTAAAAGAAATAATGAAATTATCAAATAGGAGGTAACAGCATGGAAATGATACTTGAGTTTTTACTTACAATCTTTATCGTCGGTTTTGTCACGGCAGGTATTAATATTAAATTTGATAGGTTTTTTTCAATACTGCTTTTACTGTTTCTTTTTAAGTTTACAATTTTTGATGCAATTAATGTGTTTTTATGGATTATAATGCTCGGAGCCTTAATGGTTATATTAACGAACAAAGACAAAATTTCTTCTCTGCCCAAAAGTATGAAAATAAAACTTTTTGTAATGATTCCAATATTTACTTTAATAGCTACATTCTTTGGTAGTTGGCTTTTTTCATTGAGTGGTTCATCAGTATTAATAATAGTCCTGGGTATTCTGGCAGTACTTTATGGATTGAGACTTGCATTTATTCATTTCAAGAAAAAGGAATTGGATTTGCAAAATGAGAATCCCGTAATCGCAAAGTTCTGTGGGTTTTTCGGACCAATCTTGAGTGGTTTTTCAATAGGGTTTATTGGGACTTCTCTTAAACCATTGAAAATTCCGTTTGCGATAAAGATTGGTAAGATGAATGCAAAGAAGGTTTATCTTGGAAACACAATCACTACTTTCTTTGCATCATTTTTTGCAATTATGTGGCATTTCTCTTTTACAAACGGAATGACCATGGATATTTTTTATAACCAAATGCTCTTAGGAGCAGCATTATGGACAGGAATGCATTATGTTTTTGAAATAACAAATCTATTTTTTAATGATAAATGGAGGAGGGGTTTTCAAATTTTAATAGGCATCATTTTAATTCTAATATCAATCAAAGTTTTTATGCTGGTGGTTTGAAATGAAAAAGAAACCAGTAGAAGAGATTAAATGCATAGCAGCTTTTTTTATTTTATTAATTTTTGAAGTTTTTTAAAATCTGTTTTTAAGTCATTTATTTTTGAAGGATTGTAAATTGTTGCTGCTGGGTGATACATTGGCATTATTAATAAATTATTCTCAAGAGTATTAACTTGATAATGTTCTCCATGAGCTTGAGTAATTGATTTTTCTGGTAAGTTATATTTTTTTAATATGTAATTCATTGCAAAACGCCCTAATGTTATTATTACTTTTGGTTTTATTACTTGTATTTGTTTTTCAAGGAAAGGAGCGCATGTTTTTATTTCTTCAGGAGTAGGGTCCCTGTTGTTAGGTGGGCGGCATTTTACTATGTTAGTTATGAAAATGTCTTCTCTTTTAAGATTAATTTCTTCTAACAATTCTGACAGTATATCCCCTGCTCTGCCTATGAAAGGAATTCCTTGTAAGTCTTCATTTTTTCCTGGTGCTTCTCCTATGAACATTATTTTTGCTTTTGGATTGCCTTTTCCAGGAACAGTATTATTTCTTTTTTTGAACAATTCGCATTTTTTACAATTTTTTATTTCTTCTGAAATACTCTCTAAATTCATAGGAATTAATATGTTTTATTAGTATTAAAAGATTTTTATAATTTATTCAAAACAGTGCGTTTGTCTTTTCCTTTGGGTGCAGAGCAACTTTTTTACATTAACAGAAAAGCTAAGCCAATGTTTTTTTTGTAAAAAAGAAGGATTTTATTATTAAATTATTAAATTAAATAAATATCCTGTGATTTATCTTATAACTTTATTAATTATGTCCTTGTTTTTTGAATAAAGATGAGGAACCCTGTATTTTTTTACTTTATTATTAAATTCATCAATGGGTATTAATAATTCAAATTCATCTTTCCAATCATTCCAATTAATTAATTGAACACTTCCATTATCTAAAGCTTCTTGTAATGTTTTATGATAAATAACATTTTTTAATTCAGGAAACTCTTTTTCTATTATTTCTTTTGGTACAGCAGTATTTATTTTAAGATTTTTTAATTCATCTTTAAAAATCATTTTTTTTGAATCAGTAATTAAAGTATAACCAGAGCCAGTTACTTTTTCATATCCTTCAAATTCTCTTTTCTTTGCTTTTCTTCCAATAATTCCAACATCAATTTCATCATTACTTAAAAAATATAAAACTCTGCCTGCACTTCCTAAATTAATAATTTCAAAATCTTGAATATTAATTTTTTTAACATACTCTTCCATTGTTGGACAATAACCTATTTTCATTTAATCACCTTTTCGAAATGTCTTCTTACATGATGGCTTAAATGCAAATAAATCATTAAAATTGGTGCCTGGAAAAGAGCAACAATTGCTGGAGCTATAGACATGTACATTCCTTTTTCTCCAAAAATCGCTACTAAAATCGCTATAGTTAAGGCAACGTTTTTACTGATACTTGTAAAAACAACTGCTTGATGTTGCCCATAATCTAATTTCATAATTCTCTTGTTGATATGCAAAAATAACCAGATTGTGAAGGTGTAATAAATTAAGGCAACTGGAGCAATTAATAAAACTTCTTGCCAATTTTTAACAATTAAATTAGCCTTAGAAGCAAAGATAATGAAAATAAGTAAATAAAGAGCACTTAATGTAATAGTAGAAAAATATGGCTTGACTTTCTCAAAAGTCCCTGCTTCATGTTTCCTTTCAATGTACTCACGGGTAGCGATACCTAAAATTAAAGGAACTGCCAGGATTAAAAGAAGGTTTTTCAAAATCAAACCTGTGGGCACATTTAAATTTGCTAAGCCAACAAAATAAGAACCTGCTATCGGATAAATGAAGATAGAGGCAATGAAAGCAAAGGCAACAATAATTGCTCCAGAAAGCATGTGCCCTTCTGCCAAACCAATGTAGCCAAGACCCATGCTTGAAGAAGGAGCGATAGACAAAAGCATTAAACCAAGCTTAATTTGAGGGTCATGAATAAAGATACTGCTTAAAGCATAAATAAAAAGCGGTGCGTAAATAAAATTTAGAATTAAGGCTGTTATTAAGGGCTTGGTTGACCCCCTAACTTTTCTCAGGTTACTTAATGAAATATTAGCCATCATTGGATAAATCATTACGAAAACAACAAAGAGAATATATTTTGACAATAATTTTAAGTTAAAATAATAGCCAAGAACTATGCCAAAGACTATAGCAAGCAAGGTGTACCAAATCATATTCTTTGAAAGGTTTTTTTGTATTTTCTCTATTCTCATTTTCTCACCTACAAGGTTCAGCTCCGGTCAGCTTCCCTTCTAAATAATCTTTTAAAATTTGCGTGATTTTTTTTGGCTCAGTTGTTATTGGTTTTACTCCTAATTCTTTAAACCATTCTATTGCTTTTGGCCCCATTCCTCCAGCAATTATAATATCTGCTTTTTGTTCAGCAATAAAATTAGGAACCACTCCTGCATCATGCTTTTCAAAAAACGGATTCTTCTTTACTTCTACTTTTTTTACTTTCTCATCTTCAACATCTACAAACACGTAGTAAGGGCATCTTCCAAAATGATGAGCAAGCATACTTTCTAAACCTTTATCCTCTTCAGATGCAAATGCTATCCTCATTTTTTCACCTTCATAACTTAATTTATTATTCTCAATTAAAATTATTATATTTAATAAACCTATTTGTTTACTTTAGTAAAGCTTGTTTATTTAAGTAAAGCTTGTTTATTTAAGTAAAGCTTGTTTATTTAAGTAAAATCTGTTTATTTATAAAATCTATTAAATTATTTAATGTGTTGTAATTTATTTCATGAAATTTTTTTGGAAAAACGTTTATATGCTTGTATTAACTTAAAATTAAGTGTAATATTAGTTAAATTATTTTAAAAAAAGGTAAGAGTATTTTTATAACCTTGTTCTAATGAAGAGAAGTGATTTGTTTCCATTACAGCAATTATATTTTACTCTTGGTTTAAAATGGAGACTTGAAAAATGGATTTTAAAAAATTAAAAGTAAATGAGAATATTATTAATTCTCTTAAAAAACAAGACATAATAAAGCCTACGAAAATTCAGGAAGTTGCGCTTCCTTTGGTTTTAAGTGGCAGGGATGTTGTGGCACAGTCTAAAACTGGTTCTGGTAAAACTTTAGTGTTTTCTATTCCTATTATTCAAAACATGCCTGTTGGTAATGGTGTTAAAGCTCTTGTTATTGCTCCTACTAGGGAGTTGGCTTCTCAGATTGCAGAGGAAATGAAGAAGATTGCTCGTAGGGATTTTTTTATTTTAAAAGTATATGGAGGGGTGTCTATTGTTCCTCAAATGAGAGCTTTGTCAAGGACTGATGTTGTTATTGGTACTCCTGGTAGGCTTCTTGATTTGATTCATAGGAAAGAGTTGAAGTTATCTAAAGTTAAATTCTTAGTTTTGGATGAAGGAGATAGAATGGTTGACATGGGTTTTATTAAAGATATTGATGAAATTATCAGCAAAGTTCCTGAGGATAGGCAGACAATGATTTTTAGTGCAACTGTTCCTTCTGGCATTAAAAAATTGATTGACAAGTATTTACATAAGCCAGAGTATGTAAAGGTAGAAGAGCATGTTTCTGAAAAACAATTAAAACAGGTTTATTATTCATTGGCTCATAATTTGAAGATTAACGTAATTATTAATCTGCTTAAAAAAGAGCAGGGAAAAAAGAGTCTAATTTTTTGCAGTACGAAGAGGATGGTTGATTTATTAAGTGATATGATGAATGCTAATGGTTTGAAAGCAGATGCGTTGCATGGTAATTTGTCTCAGAAGAAGAGGGAAGAAGTTACTAAAAAGTTCAGAGAAGGTAAAATTAATGTTCTTGTGGCAACTGATGTAGCTGCAAGGGGGCTTGATATTCAGGGGATTACAAGGGTGTATAATTTTGATTCTCCTAATTCAATTGAGACTTATACTCATAGGATTGGTAGGACTGCAAGAGTTGGGGAGTTAGGAGAAGCAATTTCTCTGGTTTCTGAAAAAGATTCTAATGCTTTTAGGCCTATTTATTTTGCTTTTGAGAAAAAATTAAAGGAAAAGAAAGTAACTTTTGACTTAAAAAAACCTGTTTTAAGAGGAAGGAAGAGGAAAGATTCTCCTAAAAGAAATTTCACAAGGAAAGGTTTTGCTGATTCTAAGAGAAGTAAGAGTTTTGTGAAAAAAAGTTTTTCAGGTTCAAGAATTAGGAGTAGAAGAGAAATGCGTAGTTATTGAATTAATTTTTTTTTAAGTGTTGTTTAATTGTTTTTTTTATTAAAAGTAAGTTTAGTTTTTTTTGAAAAATAAAAAAAAGAAGAGAATGGTTTTTAAACCATGTCTCCAATTTCAACTGTTGTCTGGTTTTCAGGTAATAAGTTTTGGTTTACTTCTCCGCTTACTTGGCTTGCTGTTACTTCTGTTTGGTTTACTGTTGTATTATTATTGTTTGTTGTTTGATTAACGCATCCGCTTACGAAGATAATTGCTATTAGAAGGATTGAAAGTATTGCTATTGTTTTTTTCATTTTATGCCCTCTCCTCTATTTTGCCCAATGTTATTCATTGTTTGGTTTATTATTCCACTTGCTGAAGTGTTTGTTCCTTCTATTGCATTCTCTTCAGCTATTATATTTTTTATTTTTTCTCTTATTCTTTCTCTTACCATTTCTCTTACTTTCTTGCTTGTTTCAAGTGATTCATTTAGTCTTCTTTGCAGTCTTTTTTCATAGCGAGAAGAATAGTTGCTCATTATTTCTTTTATTTCTTCTTTTGCTCTTACTCTTTCTTTTATTTTTTCTTCTTTTACCTTATTGTATATGTGTATTCTTTTTTCTTCAGACATTTGTTGTACTTCTTCTTTAATCATTTCTTTTGCTTGTTCTGTTGTGATGTTGCCTTGTTTCATTTGGCTTATGATGTTTTGGATGTTTAACCCTGTTTGTTGTTTTAGTTTTTCTAATTTTAGCATGTTGAATTTTCTTATTTTTTGTTTTATTTCCTGAGCTTCTTCTCTTTTTTGTTCTCTTATTTGTTTTTGTTCTTCTCTTAGTTGTTGCAATTCTTCATCTGTGAATAATGCTCTTGCCTTGTCTCTGAATTCTTTTGTTAAATTTATTGCTTCTTTTTTTAAGTCAACAAATTCTTGTACTGCTTCTGTTGAATTTGGGTCTGCTTGTTGAACGTCTGTTTTTAGTTGCTGCATTTCTGTTATTATTGCTTCTAATTCTGTTGTGTTTTTGTTTAATTCTTGTGCTTTTGCTATTACTTTGTTTCCTATTGCAATTTGTATGTCTATTGTTTTTTCAAGTTGAAGTAGTCTTATTTGTGCTCCTAAGGAGTTGTTCATTATTTGTACTTCTTCTTGGAATTGTGTTTCTTCGTTTGGTGGCAGTGTGTTTGTTTGAGTGCTTGATGCCATTACTGCTGGAAACATTGAAACTGCCAAAGCAAGAATTAAAAAAATGCTTATTTTACTTGTTTTCATTTTAACATTACCTCCTTTCTTTTTTTTATGTTATTAATTAATATTGGAACTGTTTATAAATAAATTATCCGGAACGAAGCGGAACGATTTTTTTTATACGTGATGATTTTTTTATTGTTTTTTTATTTTTATTATGTTTGTTATTCCTATTTTTTCTTTTGTTATTAATCCTTTTAGTTCAAGTGAGTTGATGTTTCTTGAAGTTGATGCTTTTGGTATTTTTAGTTTTTTTCTTATTTGTGCTTGTGTTAATGGCTTGTTTGTTTCAGTTAGCAGTTTCATTATTTGTTTTTGCCTTTCTGGTAATGGAAGTATTCTTGTTTGTTTTTTCTTGTTTGTTGTTTTTTTTGTTTTTGTTTTCTTTTTTTTGTAAAATAATTGAAAGATAATTAAAATTATTATTAATGTTGTTATTATGATTGCTGTTTCTAAGAAGTTATTTTTTGTTTTGTTTATTTGGTATTGTATTATTATTGATAATTGCTTGTTTTCTCCATATCCTTTTATTATTAATGTTGTTCCTTGATTTTGTATGTTTACTGTTCCTGTTGTTTTTATGTAGTTGATTGAAGCTGTTTCAGGTAGTTGGATTGTGTATATGAATTCTGAGAATTGCTCTGGTTTTGTTATATTTAACATCCAGTAATTGCCTTTTTTTGAAGTGTATCCTGGGTAGTCATTGATTGTTAAGTTTGGGTAGTTTGTGTTTCCTGTTATTGTTGTGAATCCTGAATTATCTACTTTTATTGTTAAGTCAGCATAGTACTGGCTTGCTTGAATTGTGCTTATTAATAAAATTAGCATTATTAATCTTTTTTTCATTATTTTTTAAAAAACAAGTTTGGTTTATAAATATATTTAAGAAGTTTGTTTTATTAAGTTAATCACTTCTTGCACTAAGTCAGCGTGATGTTGTTCTTGTTTTGAAATAAAAAGCAAGGTATTTATTATTTTTTTGTCTTTTATTTTTGAAGCTAGTTCTTTGTATTGGTCTCTTGCTTGTTCTTCTATTGGTTTTAATTGTTTGAATGCAAGCAGTATTTCTTTTTTTGTTGTCTTATAGTTTTGTTTTATCATTTTTAAAATTCCTCTTTTTCTGATTTTTTTACTTTTTCGATTAAGTTTGTAAATTTTTCTTCATGTTCTTTTGTTTCTTTCATTAATATATTTAATCTTTTTTTTACTTGTTTTTGTTCTTCTGCTGTTAGTTCTGAATTTTTGAGTTTATTTAAGTAATTTTTTGTTAAGTTTAGTGTGATATTTTCTTCAAATTTATTAAATTCAATAAGATTTTTAATTAATTGTTTTTTTTTCATGTTTATTATTAAAGTTTTGTTTGTTTTTATTATTATCTAAATTTAGTTCTTTTCTTTATTCTCTTTTTTGTAATCCTCTTAATTATTTATTTTTTCTTAATTGCTTTATTTTTTTCCTTTTTTTGTTTTTTGTAAGTAATCTTGGTATATCCTAATTATAAGGAGTATTATTAATGCATAAACGGGGTAAACTAAGGCTTCTTTTGATGCGTATAAATAGTAGTATATCTCTCCTATAATTATTCCTATTGCTGTGTAAATTAGTATTGTTGTTGTTAAGTGTTCTGTTTTGTTTATTTTTCCTTTTAGGTAATCACTTGTTTTGCTCATTATTTTTTTATTAAGTGTTTTTTAGTTTTTAAATTAAACTATTTGTTAAAAATAAAAAAAAGGTTTTTTTTACGCGTTAGGCAAGATTCAATTGCTGTATTTTTTGTTTTAATTCTTGGTTTTCTTTTCTTAGCATTTCAATTTCTTGTTCTAGAGTCATTTTCTTTTGTTGTATTTCTTGAGGGCTTAGTATCCTGGCTGGTTTTTGTTCTTTTAGTTTTATTGGACGTGCTTTCCAAATTGAACCTGTTCCAAGTCCAGTTGTAAGTTCTCCTACTGGGTCTCCTCTTGGTTCTGTTTTTAAGAAAATATCCTCTCTGTTTGAGGTGTAAGTTGTTTTGTTTGGTTGTCTTGCTGCTGCGTTTTGATTTTCGTATTTTTTTATTATATCAGAGATTAAAGGCATTTTTGCGTCACCAAGTAAAGAAAAAACTATTTGTCTTTATAAACATTTATCAAGTTTTGTTTATAAATAATACATGACTACTTTTTTTGTATTAATTTTTTAAAAAATCCTATGGTTGCTTGTGATTCTTTTCCTGCAATTAAAGAGCGGTTTATTATATTTTTTAAGATTTGCTTAGTATTCTCTTTATCTTTTAAATTTGTTTCTTCAATTAATTCATTTATTACTTTTAATAATGCTTGTTTTTGCTTTAAATTTGCTTTCCTTGTTGTTGATTTTTTTGATGAAAATAGTTCGTAAAATAAGATTACTGCTGCATGTGTGATGTTCAAGGTTGGGTATTCAGGGTTTGTAGGTATGAATACGTTTATGTCACATTTTTTTAATTCTTCATCTGTTAATCCTCTGCTTTCTCTTCCAAGCACTATTGCTATTTCTCCTTCTACTTCTTTTATTTTTGAAAGTACTTCTTTTGGTGAGTAAGCTGTTTTTACTGAGTCATATTCTTTTTTTGTTTTAGCTGTTGTGCCTATGATAAAATCCATTTCTTTTACTGCTGTTTGAAAATTTTTAATTATACGAGCGTTTTCAATTAAATCCCATGCATGCATGCTCATTTTTTTTGATTCTTGATTTTTAACTTCGCATTGAGGATTAACTAAAATTAAATTTTTTAAAGAAAAATTTTTCATTGCTCTTGCTAAAGAACCTATGTTTCCGCTTGATTCTGGTTCTACAAAAATAACGTGAATCATTTTATTTAACCCAGCATTTTTACGTATTCTTTTATTTCTTCTTTTGTTATGGAACATCCTGCAAATTTAACTGCATATAATGCTGCTTCTAGTGATTTTGTTCCTTTCCATGGTAAGATTCCTTTTTCATAAGCGTTTGCTATTAATTCAGCTGAGCGGATAACTTGTATTCCTTTTAGTTTTTTTTGCAGTTCTTCAAGTATGTTTTCATTTAATTGTATTTTGTATTTTGTTTTTGATTGCATGTACTCTCGTACTTTTTCAGGGTCTTCTATTAAATGCCTTGTGGTTCTTTCGTCTATTAAGAAGTTTTTTTCATTCATTACAATTAAGGAGCCGATGGCATCTGCTTCTCCCTCATGCACTATTTTTATTTTTTTTCCATGTACGCGTAGTAAATTATTTGATAATCTTATTACTTCTTGTGCTTCTTTTTTCATTTTTTCAGTTTGTTTTATTACTTTTATTTCTCCGCTTTCTATTGCTTGATTTAATATGATTGCTTTTAGCTCGAATCTTTTGGTGCCCATTGGGTTAGTAACTATTTCTTTTTTTACTCCTTCAGGTATTAAAAATTCATTATTGAATTTTTGAAGTAAGTTTATTGCGCAGTTGTTTGCTAATGAAATCAATGGCCCCGAATCACATATTATTTTTTTCTTCATTTAAATTCAACTTTTATTTTTTTATTTTTTTTAATACTCTTTTTTTTAGTCGAGCATTTGTTGTGCTGTTTTGTATCTTTGTTTTAATGGTTTTGTTAATGTAAATGGCTGGTCGTGTATTGTTGTGCTTCCAACGTAATCCATTAAGCTGCTTTTGTCTGCTCCTGTTAATTCAGCTGCTTTGCTTAAGCTTAGCCCGAAAGCATATGCTCTTGAAGCTTGTTTTATTCTTGCTTTTTCTATAGCATCTCTTATGTAATTGTTTGCTTCAGTGTCAAAGCTTCTTATTTCACTTATTACATTTTCAAGTAATGTATTTAATTTTTCAGCTGTTCTTTCTTCTTGTCTTTCAGTTGCAAATAAGATAAGTAAATCTTTTCTGAATTTTTTCCAATTTTTTAAGTAAGTAAAATGAGGTTTTGAAGTGAGTTTTGACAAAGCATATGAAATTAAGGATAATTTTGCTAGTTTTTTGTTGTCTTTTATTATTGCTTCTTCTATTAACTTGTTGCTTAGTTGCCTTAGCCAAAAAGAGTCGTTTTTGCTGAAAGCTGTTATTAAGTCATCTAAGTAAAAGTCAGCTTCTTTTTCTTTAATTTTTTCAGTCATTTTTTTCTCCTTAATTTAGGACGAAGTTTTTATATTAAAAGATGATGTTTTTTTAGTTGTTGTTATTGAATAGAATTACTTTTATTTTCGTTTAAATTAACTAATAATTTCTTTGTTTTTAAAACCAGTTATCAAGTTTTGATTGCGTGTTTTTTGTTTCACTGAATTTAATTAATTTGTTAATTGAATTTTGTATTCTTTGTTTTGAAAAATCATTTTTTTCAACTAAAATTTCAGTTATTTTCTCAGGATTTGGTTTTTTAAATTCAATTTTGTAGTTAGTTGTTACATTTGGTTTTAGGAAAATGTTTCTTAATTGCTGTGGCTCAACTTCTATTGTTGTATTCATTTCTTTTGCTACTTTTTCTATTGTTTTGCCTTGTTTTACTGCTTCTAATGCTTTTTTTGGGCCTATTCCTTTGATTCCTTTGTTGAAATCAGTCCCTATCATTAAGCCAATTTCAACAAGCTGTTCTCTTGTTATGCTCATTTTTTTAAGATTATAATTTAATTTAATTAATTCAGGTTCGACAAGAATGTAAATTTGTTTTCCAGGTAATTTTCTTCTTCCACTTATTGTCATGTTCCTAATTAGTTTAGGTGAACCGAAAAGAAGAGAATCAAAATCCTGTGAAGCACTTGCCCAGCATTTACCTTCTATTGTCATTAAAGCTGCTTGTGCTTCTCCTTCTCCAGGTGCTTGGATTATAGGTAATCCCATTGCTTTTAGTAATTCTTTTGATTCTGAAATCATTTCGCTTGTGAGTCGCGAGGTTGCTTGTGCGTATTTTTTCATTTCAGCAAAATCTTGTTTTGCTTTTGCTTTTTCATATTTTTCAAGGGCTTGTTTTTTTGCTTGTATTCTTTCATTAATTGTATTGTGTTTTAATTCAGGTGGCTTGCCGTCAAATACATAAACTGGTTTTATTTCGTTTTCAATTAATTTGGTTGTCCTGTAAAATAAGCCAGATAAATGTGATGTGACTTGTCCTTGCGTGTTCATTAATGGCGTGCCGTCATATTGCCTGATTGTAGATAAGAATTGATAAAGTGAATTGAAAGCATCAACTGCTATTGTTCTTGCGTTTAGTTGTTGTATGTTTATTTTTTCTTTTTCAATTAATTCAGTTAAATTAACACCCATTAATTAAATTTTAGTAACTAACCTTTATTAATCTGTTTGGTTTTATTTCTTGTTTAATGAAGAAATTACTTATTTTATTTTTATTAATTTTTGTAGTTTTTTTAGCTGGTTGCACTGGTTATAATGGCCCTGGCGCTTCTTGTTCTTCTAATGCTGATTGTTCAATTGGGCTTGTTTGCAGTGATGGAAGCTGTGCACCTAATACAGGTCAAACAGGGGGAGTTTCACCTGGTTTAAATAATTCAAGTGTTTCTGATAATTCAAATGTTATTAATAATTCTTCTAATAATTTTGTTCCTGTTGTTGTTGATTTAAATTTAACTGTTACTGTACCTTATTGGACTAATGGAAGTGTTTTTGTTGGCGTTGGGGATAATGCTACTTATTTGAAGCTGAATAAGGTTGATAATGTCTTGTATTCTGGAGTTGTTAAGTTGAATAAGAGCAGTGTTTTTTATTTTTCCCGTGGTTCATTGGAAACTAAGTCAATTGATTCTTATCATTACTATGGTAATAAAGCAGTGTATGAGGTTACTGACTGGGTTGATTCTGTAAAAGAAGTTTCTTCACCTGGTTTTCAAAAAGGAGTTACTTTCGGAGGAATGCTTTGGAATCCAGATTCTTTTGATTCCGTTGATTATAATTTAAATAAATTAAGTGATTTTGGAATTAAATGGGTTTTGATTATTCCTGATTGGTTTGTTGATAATAATGAAGGTGAAGTAATTTATCCTTTTTATGAAAGTAATGGTTCTTTCCCTAACCCAACTAATTGGATTACTCCTACTTTAACTGACGAGCAAGTAAGACATTTAATTAGAGAAGCTAAAAAAAGAGGGTTCAAAGTTGTGCTTAAACCACATGTTGACCCAATGGATTATGGCATGAATCCTCTTGCTTCACGTGGTTCTTTAAATCCTCCTTCTTGGGATAATTGGTTTGATAGTTATGATTCTTTCATTACTCATTATGCAAAAATAGCTGAAGAGGAAAAAGTTGAATTGTTTGTTGTTGGAACTGAACTTGATTCAGCTGTAAGGGCTTCTGATTCTCAATGGAGAAGAATAATTAAGGATGTTAGAAGTGATTATAAGGGTCCGATTACTTATTCAGCTGCTTGTCTTGAACCAGAGGAAAATAAGGATTGGAGGCAACAGTGTTATGCTCCTAAACAAGTTAAGTTCTGGGATGCTTTGGATTACATTGGCTTTGAACCTTACTTTGGTTTAACTAATAAAAATAATCCTTCTGTTGAAGAATTAAAACAAGCTTTTAATGAAAAATTCAGTGTTTTTGCAGAACCCCTAGCAGAAAAGTATAACAAAAAAATTTTGTTAACTGAAGTTGCTTTTCATAGTTATGATGGGTTTAATAAAAAGGGTTTAATGGGTTCAGATAATGGAGTAATGGATTTACAGGAGCAAGCTGAATTATATGAAGCATTATTCCAGTCAATAGAAGAAAATAATTATATTAAAGGAACTTACCTTTGGGCGTGGTACTTAATTCCTAAAGGAACTTCTTTAAAGGACTGGGTTTCCTGGACAGTTAAAGGAGATACTGGTGAAGTATTTAATGGAAAACCAGCAGGACAAGTCATAAAAAAATGGTACTTAAAAATAAATAACTAAAAAATAAAGGAATAAGAATAATTTAAAGTTATAATAAGAAGGAAAAAAAAAGTAGTTTTTTTTAAAAAAACATATTCTTAAATAATACTAATAATACAAGAATGATTAAATTATTTTTTAAAAAAAGCAGAGGTAGCCAAGCGGTTACGGCGCTGGCCTGCTAAGCCAGTTTCCTTTCGGATGCACGGGTTCGATAATGCAATTAAAAAGTTTTTTGTTAAAAAAAAGAAATTAACTGAAACTTTTTGCAATGAAACTCCCGTCCTCTGCGCTTCTTCTTTTATTAAACTTTTTTCTTAATTTTAATTTATAACCTGGTTCTTGTTTTTTTTAGTAAATCATTTTTTGCATTGCTTCTTCAATTGAATTAACACATTCTACATTAATTGAAACATTTTCAGGAATTTCTTTGCATTGTTGTTTAGGAATTAATATCTCTTCCATTCCTTTTTGTTCAGCTACTTTAATCTTGATTTCAAGCCCCTCAATCTGTGTTATTTTACCTGTTCTAGTTAAACTTCCTGTCATTACAATTGAATTATTTACTTTCTTATTTTCAAGCAAGGCAATTAAACCAACTGCCATTGTAGCTGAAGCTGAAGTGCCGTCAATATCATGAGAAATTGAATCCAAGCTTACAAAAATGTCTTCATTTTTTAAAGAAATGTTAGTTTGTTTTTCAGCATTGTAAATAACTAAAGGAATTGAATTTTGAATTGAATTACCAAAAGCATGAGAACTTGTGTCAAAATAAATTCTCCCTTCTCCTTGTTTTACTTTTAAATGAATATCAATTAGTTCACCTGTTTTATTATCATCATGTACACCTACTCCGTAAGTGGTTATTTCTTTTCCTGATTTGTTAAAAGGGCATTTGATTATTTTTTGTATTACCTGTGGTTGTTGTTTTTGTAAATAAACATACTTGATTTGCTCTTCTGGTTGAGTTAATTTAATACCGATTATGAAAAAACTTTCAAATAATAATACTGAAATCAAAATTGCTGTGAATTTAATTAACTTCATTATTTACTCACTTAATTTTTTTTTTAATTGTTTTTGTTAAAATCAGTTCTTGTTTTTAAAAACTCGTTTTTTTTTGTTAAATGAAAAAGATTCTTTTCTTTTTTATTTTCAAAAATTAATTAATATTATTTTATTCCTTTTTCTAATTCATTTTTCCATTCTTCTTAACTCATATTTCCATTTCTCTCTATTCTTATAATTTTTAATCCAATTCTCTGGTTTTTTTAATCCCATTTCTTTTGCTATTCTGTATGCTTGTTTTTCATCAATTTTACCTTTTTCAAGTAATCTATAGGTGCTATTAAAAATATCCTTATTAGCCTTAATTATTTCAATATCTTCTAATTTTACTTTATTTTTTTCTTTTTCCTGTTCTTCTTTTATTTTTTTAAAAAAACCTTTTTCTTTAAGAAACTTAGTTTGTTTTTTCCTTAATTTTAAGTTAAAAAATTTACTTATTCTAAAACCCTCTTTTTTCAATTGATTAATTGCATTAGGCACTCCTATTTGTCCTTTTCTTACTTCTTCACTTAATTTTTTTTTCAACTTCATTTTTTTAAAAAAATTAAGCATTTTTAACCTCTTCTATTTTGTTTTTTGTATTAATTGAAGTGGTGGGAAGCTCTGAAAACGCCCCGTTGTTTTGGCTTCAGTTGACTGTAACTACCCTCGTTTCTGCAACCCCAAAGACATCCATTGACTTTGTTATGGCTGCTCCGATCAAGGCCTGACCAGGTTCCAAAGCCAACGAATCCAATGGGACAGAAAGTCAGCAGGCAATTACAGGCTGAAAATCCTCTGCAACAGAACTGTTTTCAGTTTTCAGTTCTCCCTAAAGCAGGTTTGAAGACTGGGGACTGCTAACCCCCAAACTTATTCCCACCGAGTTTAATTATGTTCTTCTTTGTTTTTAAAATAATTGCTTTTATTAATTAAAAGAAGCAAGAAGATAAGAGTTATTATTTTTTTAAAAAAATTTTAAGAAAAGAAAGTGTTTGAAGAAAGATAAGTATGCTTTTTTTTCTGAAAATATTAAGATTTAGGTTTAAATTAATTTTAACTTCAAGCTTTGATGGTGCTGTTTTTTTGTTTAACTTGTTTTGTTGTTGTTGATTGTGATAATCTTTATATATTAGAATGGTGTTTAATTATCACAGAGGTGACGATAAGTGGAATCTATTGTAAGAAATGCTATTAATGCAGAAAAACCAACACCCTCAGCAGTTAATTATGCAGAGGGTCCAAAAATAATTGTTATGGGCTGTGGTGGAGCAGGAAATAACACTTTAAACCGTATGGCGAGACTCGGTGTCGCAGGAGCAGAATTGATTGCTGTAAATACAGATAGGCAACATTTGACTTTAATACATGATTCTGTGAAAAAACTTTTAATTGGACAATCAGTAACACGTGGGCTTGGTGCAGGTGGTTATCCTGATGTAGGTGCAAAAGCAGCTGAAGTTTCAAGGGCAACTTTATCACAAGCACTTGATGGAGCTGACATGGTTTTCTTAACAGCTGGTATGGGTGGAGGAACAGGAACAGGAGTAGCGCCAATAGTAGCTGATATTGCTAAAGAACAAGGTGCAATTGTTATTGGAATGGTTACTTATCCTTTCAGGTTAGAAAGGGCAAGGTTGACAAAAGCAGATGAGGGTATTCAAAAATTAAGAAAAGTAGCTGACACTGTGATAATAATTGATAATAATAGGTTAGTTGAATTAGTTCCTAATTTACCTATTGAGCAAGCATTTTCAGTAGCTGATGAGGTTATTGGGAGAGCAGTTAAGGGTATAACTGAAACAATTACAACTCCTTCTTTAATTAACTTGGATTATGCTGATGTTAGAAGCATTATGACTCAAGGAGGAGTTTCAGTAATAAGTGTAGGTGAAGCAAAGGGGCATCAAAGAGTAGAAGAAGTAGTTGAAGATACTATGAGGAATAGTTTGCTTGATATTGATTATACTGGGGCAACAGGAGTATTGATTCATATTACAGGTGGCCCTGACTTAACTATGGGTGAAGCTAACCAGATTGGGGAAATGCTTACTGAAGCAGTTGACCCTAAAGCAACAGTTATTTGGGGTGCTAGAATAATACCTGAGTATGAAGGTAAGATTGAGGTTATTTCAATTATGACTGGAGTTCAATCTTCTCATGTAAGAGGCCCAATGAGTAACTCGATTTCTTCAAGTGGTTCAAATAAGGATTTAGATTCAGTGCTTGGAATTAGTTACTTAAAATAAAACCTTTTTTTTAATTAAAGGATTTAAAAGTGTAGTTTGATTCCACTGCACTTATCACCTCTTTTTTTTTAAATTTTTTTCTCTTGTATTTTGTTTTACTAATTAGTTTTTAATGCTTGTTTTTTTTGTATTTTGTTTTACTAATTAGTTTTAATACTTGTTTTTTCTTAATTTTGTTTTAATGAATGGTTTTAAAATAGGTAAGTTAAAAGTAAAGAATGGTTTGGTTTTAGCTCCTATGGCTGGTGTAACTGATCATTATTTTAGGTTACTTTGTAAGGAGCATGGTGTGGGGCTTGTTTTTACTGAAATGGTTAATTCTATTCAAGTTGTTAGGTTGAATGAAGCTTTTAGGTTGTTTAATGATGATTCTTTAAGTGGAGGTATTGATAAGTTAATAGTTAGTGATGAGGAGCGTCCTGTTGTTGTTCAATTGTTTGGAGCTGATACTGGTTATATGAGTAAAGCAGCTTCTGTTATTGAGAAGGTAGCTGATGTTATTGATGTTAATCTTGGTTGTCCTTCTCCTAAGATTACAAGAGGTGAAATGGGCTCTAAGTTGCTTCTTTATCCTGATAAAATTAAAGAAATTTTAGAGGAGATGGTTTCTGTTGTTAATAAGCCAGTTACTGTTAAAATGAGGTTAGGTTATTCAAGTAAAAAAGATGCAGTTAAAATAGCTAAAATTTGTGAAAAAGCAGGTGTTGAGGCAGTTAGTGTTCATGGTAGGACTACGAAGCAGGGTTATTCAGGTAAAGCTGATTGGGGGACTATTGTTAAAATTAAGAAGGAATTAAGCGTGCCTGTGATTGGTAATGGTGATGTGTTTTCTCCTGAATTAGCTGTTAAGAGATTAAATGAAGTTGATGGTGTGATGATTGGAAGAGGAGCACGTGGTAATCCTTTTATTTTTTCACGTGCAGTTCATTTAATGAAAACAGGGGAGTTGTTACCTGAACCAAGTAAAGAGGATAGAATAAATGCGTTTAAGAGGTATGTTAAGTTAACTAATATTGGTTTTAAGAGTGGTGAGACAAAGTATGAGAAGAGGGTTAATAAGCAGTTTAAGATGCAAGCAATGTTTTTTATAAGGGGTTTTGACAGTGCTTCTGAAATTCGCGGTAAAATAAGCAAAATAAAAACAAAAGAAGAGTTAATAAATTATTTAAATTCAATTTAAGAAAAAAGGATTAAGTTATTTGTTTTTTTATTTGAATTTTATTTTTTTAATTACTGAGGAAATTCTTCCATAGTATTCTTTTATGTACATGTTTTTTTTGTTTGGGTGTTGTTTCATTAATTTTAAGTACTTGTCTTGTAATTTTTCAAGGATTTGTATTGTTGAAGCGTAGTTGCTTTTTTGTTCTTTAAATTCTCTTGTTTGATTGTCTTGTTTTCTTGCTGTGTTAAGTAATGCTTCTAAGTAGCCGATGATTGTGTTTGTTACGTATTTGATTTTTTCTTCGTCTTTTTTGTTTCTAGCTGCTTTGAATATTATGTCAGTGAACTTTTTTGAATTCATTTTAGTTCATTTTTAATTATTTTATAAAGTAAGGTAAGAAGTTTATTACAAACATTATTATTAAAATCCATGTTGTTGCTTTTAGCCATTTTCTTCCTGGTTTTCCTTTTCTTCCTAGTGTTTTGTTAAAGAAGTTGATTAAGTCCTCAAAGATTCTTGCTCCGTCAAATATGGCGAATGGTAAGTAATTGAACATTCCAACTAAGAGGTTTAACAATCCAGTCCATGTGATGATTTCTAAATAGTAGTATTTAAGCCAGTGGCTTAATTTGTTTGATGCAAGTTGAAAGTGAGTGTCATAAGTTATTCCAATCATGCCTTTATTGTTTCTCATTACTTGTTTTTTTCCTTCACTTGTTTTTAGTGTTATTGGAGTATTAGGTGTTTTTTTTTCATTTACGAAGTTTAAGCCATATAACTCCATTCCTGGTTTTAACCCAGCTAAGTCTGCTGGTGAGTTTGGTTCAACTGTTATAATTTTTGTCTTGTAATCATTTGCAAGGGAAGGAGTTAGGATTGCAGTTGAAGGAATTAAAATAATTAGGAAGATTGCTGCGAGTGCGAAGTTAGCCATTGAGCCTGCTGAGTATACTCTTGTTCTTTTTTTCATGCTTGCTTTTTCTAATTGTTTTTCATCTGGTTCTGCAAATGCTCCAATTGGAAAGATACCTAATGTTGCTAGTCCAAGTGATTTTAGTTTTATTTTTTCTCTTATTGCCACTATGCCATGTGAAAATTCATGTACTATAATAAGTAGAACCATCCCTATTAATGCGCTTAGTGGAACTTTTATTGGTGCTCCTGGTATATCTACTCCTGGGATTATTGGCTGAACCATTGGAATAGGATGTCCTCCTGATAAATATTGACTAATTACTAGCCAAGTGCTCCATATTAATGAGTAGAATACGAATCCTCCAAAACCTGTTAAAAATAATGAGGTTAAGAAATCAAGGTGGCTTATTTTTCCCATAAATGTTGTGGGTTCAACAAATGCTATTGCTGATATTATGAATATTAAGTACATTATTATTGTTTTTTTGAAGTTGTGTTTGTGTTCTTTTGAGTACATTAAGTAAAGTGCGCCGAATACTCCAAATGAAAAAATTAATCCTAAGTCAGCTAAGTAAGTGAAAAAAGAGTATTTTGCTAATTTTTTTACTAATCCTTTTCCTTTTTTTGTTCTCCATAATACTATTGGCCCGCTTGTTTCTACTTTTAAGTATTTTTTAAATATCCAAGCTGGTATTGTTGCTAGTAAAATTAAAATAGCCCATGTTATTAAATTCATTTTTTAATCATTCCTTCTTTTTTTTAATTTTAACAACATCAGCTAATGTTAATGCTTGTTGTTGTTTTGGTTTTTCAATCTCTTCTATTGATTGTCTTTTTATAATTTGGTATAATTTTATGTTAAATAATTTTTCAAGTTTTTTAGCTGTTTTTTCAGTTGGATGAAGTTGCGCGTTTTCTATTTTTTTAATTGTTGTTAATTGCTCGTTTATTTTCTTAGCTAATTCTTCTTGTGTTAAATTCATTTCTTTTCTTTTTTTGCTTATTAATTTATCATAATTGTCTATTAACTCTTCTTGTGGTTGCTCGTTTGTTACAATTATTTCTCTTGGTTTTGGTTTTTCTTTTACTTTTGCTATGAACCTGCCTGTTTTGGAGCATTTTTTGCATACTTGAAGTATTGCTCTTTCAATTTCAACTGTGTACAATTCGTCTGTTTTTTTTCCGCATATTTCACATTCAGGCATTTCTTTTTTCATTCTCCTCTTTTTTTTATTTTAAAGAAAAATAATAAAAAGAAAGTAAGGGAAGGGTTTGTTGAGATTAATTTTTGTTTTTTTAATGTTTTATTTTTTTAATGTTATGTCAAGCACTCCGTTTTTGTAAGTTTGTTTTTCTATTTTTTTAACTTTTACAGGTAATTTTACTTCTTTATAATACTTGTCAGCTGCGTCTATTGTTAATTTTTTCTTTTCTTTGTTTAATTTTAATTTGATGTCTTTTTTTGATACTCCTGGCAGTTCAGCTATTATTGAAATTTCTTTTTCTTTATTCATTACATCTACAAGAGGTTGTCTTCCTTTTTTAGTTCCTTTATCTGGGTTAACATTTCCGAATTCATCTATTTTAACCTGCCCATCAGGACTTATTTTCATTGTAAAACCGTATGTTCTTTTTTTAACTCCTGGTTGATTTTCTACTTTTTGAAAATCAGTATCAATGGATTGTAATTGGCTTTGAATGTCTCTGAACATTTTGTTGAATACTTTTGAAAAATCATCGTTGAAAAAATTGTTAAATAAATCATTATCCCCTTTTTTTTTATTTTTTTTAAAAAAATCCATTAATTATTACCTCCTTTTTCTATTTTTATTGCTCATTTATTATATAAAAGGTTTCTATATTGGTGCATAGTTTTCTTGAAATATTTGAACTGCTTTTTCTTTTGTTGTTATTATTACTTCTTTTTTTTCAAGTTCTTTCCTGAAAACAGGGGTATTAGGTATTACTATTATTTTGTATTTTTTACTTCTTGTTTTAACTTCTCCTTTTTTTTTGTTAATTACCCCATTTAGGAATATGAAGTTGTATTCAAAAGCACTTGTTTTTTTATCCTCTATTTTTATGTAATATAAGTATTCACCGTCTTCACTTTTAACAGCAAAATTAGCTCCTCCTTTAATGTATTTTAAGTATTTTTCTAATTCTTTTATTATTCTTTCGCTTGTTTTTTCAATGTCTGCTTGTTTTGTTTTAAAACTTTTTTTCAATCCTTCAAGTAATATAATTAATCTTTTTTCATCAGCTTCATAAAAACTTATTTTTGCTCCTGCTTCTTCAAGCAATTGTTTTAAACTTTTTAGTTCTTCTTTTTTAAAAAAAAGACTTTTTTTGTTGTTTTCAATTAGCATTGAGTAACTGATTGGGAGGTTAAGTAATTGTTTTTTTATTTTAAGTTGAATTGTTTTTTTTAAATCTTCTTCTGTTAGGTTGTCTTTGTAAAAAATAAAGTAATCATATTTTAACTTGCTTTCAAAATCCTTGAAATTTGTTCTTTCAAAATTTGTTTTGCTTATTCCTTTTTCAATGGTTTTTTTTAATTCAGGGTATTTTTCTTTAACTAGGTAAATTTCTTCTCTTATGTTTTGAATTTCATTTTCTTCTGAAATAATTGCTGTTGCTTCTATTAACTTGTTTTCTTCTTTTGCTTTTCCAGTTAGGAATAAAGAGAGGGGGATGGCTTCTTTGCCTGTGACAAGAATTCTTGTTTTATCCTCTGGATTAAGTAATTTGTAATAATTAATAAATTTCATGTTACTTTTACTCACGTTTTTTTAATTAATAAAGCATTAACTTTTTAAATGAATTATGAGTAATTTTTAATCATGAGTTACACTATTTCAAAAATGTATGGCTTGGGAATTTATGATACTAATGGAGCTTACTTAGGTAGGGCTAATGATTTTATCATTGACTTAGAAAAAGGTGAAGTTATTAGAATAACCACTGAACCTATTAGAAGTTTAGCTAATTCTAAGGCAAATGCATCAAAAATACTGCAGAAAAAAAGTGTCTTGTATAAGAGAGTGCGTTCAGTAAGAGACATAATAGTTGTAGAACATTAAAAAAAATCTTGATTTGAATTTTTCAAGGTATTTTTAATTTTTTTTTAACGTATAGGCTCATAAGAATCGTGGCTTTTACCAGTTCTATAATATTTTATGGCATTTGTAACGTGGAATTTAATATATTTTGGGTAACCCCACTTTCTAACGCGCCGCATGGATACATAAACAATGCTATTTGGATTGTATGCAATTGTTCCCACTTCTGAAAGTCGTTTTGTAAGTTCCAAATCCTCAGCTGTGATAATATTCTTATTAAATCCACCTATCTTCTCATAAGCCTTTCTTTTGAACGCTAGGTTCGAGCCAATTGGTACGGGTTTTCCAACCTTATCCATAAACCACAGGTACTTATCCATTACATTCTCGCAGACCCATTTTTCAAGATGACTCCCATCATAAGGAATTATTCTTCCATAAGTACAAACATTTCCATTGAATCCTGAATATACTTGTTCAAGCCAATCTTTTGGTGCCTTTATGTCTGCATCAGTTGATACAATTATTTTTCCTTTTGCTGCTTTACATGCTTTTGCCCTTCCAGCAGAAATAGTATGCTTTGGTTCAATAACTACCTTTGCACCATACTCCTCACAAATTGCAACTGTTTTATCAGTGGACATTCCATCCCCAACAATCACATCATAAGTCCCACTGAACTCCTGTCGACTGATACTTTCGAGGCACTGGCCAATATATTTTTCCTCATTTAATGCTGGAATAATTATAGAAATGTCCATACTACAATCCTTTTATTAGTAACTAATTAAGGCACTATTTATTTAAATAACTTTTTGATTTTTTAATTCTCTTATGTTGTTCTTGGCATGTTCAAAGTTTTTCTCCTGTTTGAAACCACTGGTTTTAATCTGAGTGAATCAGTTATTTTTAATTTTGTTTTTTACTTAAATATTCTCCATTTTGTTTTGTGTTTTTTTTCTTTGATTGTTTTTTCATATAATTTTTCTAGCTTATCTGTTGAGTTTTTGATGCTGTATTGTTTTGCTTTTTTTATTGCCTTGTTTTTCATTGTTTTAGGGAATTTGTGGTAGTTGATTATTCTAGCTAGTTCTTTATAGTTGTCTGGTGTAAATAAGTAACCGTTTTCTCCTTCTGTTATTAGTTCAGGCATTGCTGTTATTTCAGGTGCTATTACAGGTGTTCCGCATGCTTGTGCTTCTATTGCAACAAGTCCTTCTGTTTCGCTTTTTGAAGCTGTTATGAATAAATCAGCTGCTGTATAATAAGTTGTTTTTGTTTCTTCTGGAATGTAACCGAGGAATTTTATTTTGTTTTTTAATTTTAATTGTTTTGCTTGTTTTTTTAATTCATTTAATACTGGCCCTTTTCCTGCTATTAAGAGTATCTCATTTTTTTTAATAAAGTAAGGTGCTGCTTTTAGTAGAGTGTCAATGTCTTTTTCTGGGCTTATTCTTCCTAAGTTTAAGTATATTTTTTTGTATTTTTGTAGTTTTAGTTTCTGTTTAGCGTTTGGAACTGGTTTTAAGTTGTTTTTAATTGGAGAGGGTATTGTTGTTGTTTTTGCTTGAAGTTTTTTTGAAAGATTTTTTTTCATATAATTGCTTGGAGTGATTAAGGAGTCATATCTTCTATAGTGGTATTCGCAGTATTCTTCTGCTATTTTTTTAGTGATTCTTTCTCCGTATTTTGAAAGATAACTAACATATTCTGAAAGTAAGGTGTGGTATGTTGATACTGCTGGTATTTTTTGTTTTTTTGCTGTGTATAATCCATAGACGCCCATTGAAAATGGCCCGTGTGTATGCACTATATCTAGTTTAGGTATTTTTACTTTTAGAGGTATTGCTATTTTGTAGTCTGGGTATGGCTTGAATTTTATGCTTGGCACTGAGTGTATTTGCATTCCTTTGTATTCTTTGATTCCTGGGTTAGGTGCGAAGATGTGTACTTCGTGTCCTCTTTTTACTAGTTCTTCTCCGAAGTTGTTGATGGATTCAACTACTCCGTTTGTTTGTGGCAAGTATGTTTCAGTAAAATAACCAATTTTCATTTTAATTTTTTCTCCTCTCTTTTTTTTTAGTTTAATTTTTCATTTATTTTTATCACTTTTTGTTTTATTTTTTATGTTGTTTTATTTTTTATGTTGTTTTATTTTTTATGTTGTTTTATTTTTTATGTTGTTTTATTTTTTATGTTGTTTTATTTTTTATGTTGTTTTATTTTTTATGTTATTTTATTGTTTATATATTGTATTTTTTACCATGGGATTGTTAATATTGAAAGCAGGGAGAGTAGTATTCCGCTTGTTATTACAAAGGGTCCAAGGATTGTTATCATTGAAATTATTGAGTTTATTGTTGCTATTAATTCGCTTGCTCTTTGCATTCCAAGTACTCTTATTTCAGGTACTGTTATTTTATCTACGCTTACTTCAGCTTCTTCGAGGTTTTCCTCTGCTTTTTTAATTCCTTCTTTGATTGCTTTTTTTATTTCATTTAAGGGTATTTTTTCGCCGAAAGGGTTGTAAATTCCCTGGATGTTGTTTACAGTATGTGAATCTGTTGTCATTATTTCTGCTTTTTCAATTCCTTGTTTTTTAAGTTCTTCAAGGAGTATTTTTCTTAGGTTTTCTTTTAAGTTGTTTCCATCTATTATTATGTAAGCGTATTTTTTATTTGATTGTGTTTTGAATAAGATTGTTCTTATTCCTGCTGCTCCTAAACCGTCTTTTTCAGAGTATTTTTTTAGTTTAGTTATGCTTACTCCTATTTTGAAGTTTTCTTGTTTTGCTTTGACTAATTTTTTGTTTAGTAATTCAGCTGTTTCTTCAAGGTAAGCTGCTCTTGGGTCTCCTGAAAAAACAGTGAAATGTCCGTTTCTGTTGCAGTTATGTGCATCTGCGTAAATTGCTTTGTTGAAATTTTTTTCCATTTTGCTCATTATGTTTTTTCCTATTGATAAGTCAATGTCTTCTGTTGCTTTTGGAAAAAAAGTAGATGTCATGAATACATTGTTTCCAAATGAGGTTCCTGTCATTTCTGCATTTTTTGTTTTTGCTTTTTCAAAGTTTATTTTTTCTTTTTTGAATTTCATTATTTTTATTTTTTGTTTTATTGCTGTTCTTATTTTTTTTAAGTCTGGTGTCCTCATTGGGTTTAAGTCGTGTGTTGCTGTGCCATGTGTGATTAGTGTTGTTGTGTTTAAATCTTTGTCTATTTTAATTAGTTCTTTTGCTATTTTTGAGCCCCCTATTTCTGCAAATGGACCTGGGTGTAGGTAAGGTGTGATTAGTATTGCTTTTATTTTGTTTTTTGTTTTGAATGCAAGGATTCCTATTAAAGCATTTATTTTTTCAGTGGATGGAGCCATTTTTTCTTCAATATCTAGGGAGTTGTTTAACCAGTGTGCGAGGAATGCTCTGGTTAATGTTGTTGATTTTATGCCGAAGTTTTTTTTCATTGGGGCGTCAATTGCTTTTATTAAAAGTATTGTGCTTCCAACCATTATTATTAAGCTTGTTATTGATTTTAGAGTAAAGCTTATTATGTTTATTTGAGGTATTGGTATTAATGTATAAATTGTGTTTATTGCTGTTATTGTTGAAACAAATATGAAGCCTATTAATGGTTGTATTAATGCGATTGGTGTTGATTTTATTATTCCAAATGGGGTTATGAGTATTACTGCTATTACTCTTATTAGGAATATTGCAGAGTATCCGAATATTAATAAGTCAATTAAGTATAAGGGGTTTATTGCTGAGAGCCATATTCCAATTAAGTAAGGAATTATAATTAGGAGCATTCCTATTATTGCTAGGTATATTGATTCTTTAAAGTCAATTCTTGCTTTTGTTTTTGTTGTCATTAGTGTTGTTATTATTGCTGTTGTTATTGTTGGTAGTCCTAGAAAGATTAGCCCTATTATTGTGCCTGCCCATAGTGAGTTTAAGGGGTTTATGTTTTTGGTTAGTATGAAGTGGCTGGCTACTCCTATTATTATTGAAGTGAGTATAATTAGTAAGTATGCTTGTTTTGTTGTTGGAAGTGCTTTTAAGTATTTTGTTAGTTTTACTACTTTGATTTTTTCATCTTTGAGTTTTTGTTCCATGTTTTTTTCTTTTCTTTTTATTCCTTTAAAAATGTTAAAGAATTTTTTTTTAAAACCCTTGTTTTTTTATTAAAGAGTATGTTTTTATTAATGTTATTTGATAATTATTATTGATGTTTATGAAATTTTGGAAGAGTTTTTTAATTGTTTTATTTTTAGCTTCTTTTGTTTTTAGTAAGCCTGTTGCGGATTTTAGTTTTAATCCTTTTTCAGGTGATGCTCCTTTAAAGGTTTATTTTGATGCAAGTAATTCAATTGATGCTGTTCGTTATGTTTGGAGTATTGATGGAGTTGACATGTTTTCAAACCAGTATCTTGAAACTACTTTTCAAGCAGGCAAGCATGTTGTTGTTTTAAATGTTACTGATGAGAATGGTGAAACTGATTCAGTTTCTAAATCTTTTACTTTAACTGATAATGGTAAGATTGATACGAGTTTGAATGTTAAGCCCGTTGTTTTGGATGAATCAACTGGGTTGTATAAGTTTGAGGCAAGTGCAAGTGAGAATGGTTTTTGTCAGGATGTTAATGTCTTTGTTAATTTTAATGGTTATTCTTATAAGTTGGATAAGGGAGTTGATTGTAATTTTACTAAGTATTTGAAGTTGCCTGTTGGTGATTATGTTATTGATTATAAGGCTGTTTATTCTGATTCTGAGAGGAATGTTTTTTCTCATTTAAGTGTTGATTCAGGCGAGAATGCTTTTATTAAGGTTTATTCTCCTCAAAGCAATACTGTTTTTAAAAAAGATGCTGTTGCTTATGTTGAAGCAGTGTTTGTTTATGGTTGTAAGAATATTAGGGAGGGTACTGGTGTTGTTAAATTAGTTAATTCAACTGGTAGTGTTTTGAATCAGAAAAAGTTGTCTCTTTATTATCCTGGTGCTTTTAAGGGTTTTATCCCTATGAATGTAAGTGCAGGTAATTATAGTTTGCTTGTTGAGATTAAGTATAATGATTATGATTTGATTAAAAAAGTTCCTATTTTGGTTTCTGAAAATCAGTCTGAAAATTCAGTTTCAGTTGGCCCGAGTATTTATTTAGTTGAGCCAGGTGTTTTTAATTATTCTTTGAATTCAAGTGTTAGTTTTGAAGTTAATTTTTTTGATGAGAAAGGATTGCTTATTTCAGGTGCTGATGCTGTTATGAAAATAACTCATTATAACAAAACAGTTACTGAATTGAACATGACTAAAGGTAGGTTTTCTTATGACTCTGTTTATTTTTTTAATGAATCAGGGGATTATGTAATTACTTTTGACTTACAGAAGGGAGATGAGAAGTCATCTAAATCAATTATTCTTACTGTTGGGAATTCAACACAGTTAGCTGAAGTTGAAAATTTCACTGTAAGTGTATTAAGTCCCTTACCTGAAGTTTATGTTGAAAATAGCAGTCTAAATGTCAGGGCTCTTGTTAAGTATAATAATAAAAGAGTAGAAAATGCGTCTGTTAAACTTTATTTAAACAATGAGGAGCATGTAATGGATTATGATAATTATGGGGAATATGTTTTTGTTACTCCTCTTTTGTCTTCTGGTAATTATAACTTGAAAGTAATTGCTGATTATTTGAATTTAAAAGCAGTAGCTGAAAGTAGTTTTGAAATCAGTCCTCATTCATTAAAATTAATTACTCTTAATCCTGATAATAATGAATCAATTGAATTAAATAAAACAAAAGGAATTGATTTAAAAGTTGATTTAATTGACGAGCAGAATGCAACTGTTCCTGATGCGCTGGTTTCAGGTGAAGTTATTGAACCATCAGGTAGGACAATTAAAATAACTTTTTCTCAAAATCAAGATACTAAAGCTTATGAATCTGTTTTTTATCCTAATGATGAGGGGATGTATAAAATTAGTTTAGTTGCTTATGAGCAGGGCTTCGTGCCTTCACGTGATTCAATTAATTTTAAAGTAAGTTTTTATAAGAAAAAAATCAATGTACCTGAATTTAACTTGCAAGCATTGTTAATAGTTGCAGTTGCTATTGCTATTCTTGTGATGATTGTTGCTTTAATGAAAATAATTTTTTAAAAAAAATAAATTTTAATGAAAATAATTTTTTAAAAAAAATAAATTTTAATGAAAGAATATTTTAATGAAAAAGAAGTGTGAATTTATGATGAATAAAGATTATTTAATGAATGAATTTCAAGCAATTACTGATATTGAAGGCAACAGTGTTGTTGCTCTTGGTTTAATTGAAGGCATTGAAATAAACGAGCAGGATAAACGAATTTACGTGATTTTAAAACAGCATAAAGAAAGTGATTTTTTTGAAACTCGTATTAGGGATATTATCAAAGAAGAGGGTTATGATGCTGAAGTAGAAAGAGAAGAGTGAAAAAGCATAATTTTATAAATTTTCAATACTATAATGTTATTGCATTTAAGTGTTATTTTTTGCTTGGAGTAATTTAGGTTACTTTAATTTTCTCTTTGGGAAGACTTTAGTTTTTTCTTTGGGAAAACAAGAGGATAATATGCTTTCGGGCATGCCTGGACTTCGGCAAGCAAAAAAATACTTTTCAAAAACTATTTTTTTTTGTTTTTAAACTAATTATGAAAAGAATTAATCCTATAATTATTAGTATGATTGGAATTTTTTTATTTAATGTTTTTATTTCAACATTTGCTGTTTGCAGTATTTTCCCTTTTTCATAACTTGTTGTATTTTCTGTTAAATTATCTTGTTGTATTCCTGCTATTCCTGTTGATGTTTCTGTTAAATCCTCTTGTTGTATTCCTTCTATTCCTGTTGTTATTTCTGTTGAGTTATTATAATTACTTGTTAAGTTTTGTGTTGTTTTAAATTCTCCTGTTTCAATTGGAGCTTGCATGAAAACAAGTGAATAAGCTCCTATGAACATTAACACTATTGATAGTGAAAGTGCAAAGACAAAAGCTGTTGTTACTTTTGGTTCTATTATGTTTTTTCCTTTTTCAGTTAGTTCGTAGTAAATCCATTTCTTGCCTTGCTTCTTTTTTTTAATTAATCCTGCTTTCATTATTTTGTTTAAATGCTCCGAAATTGTTGGAGCTGAGAGCTTTAATTCTTTTGATAATTCAGCTTGGGTTTTACGTCTTTTTTTCAATGCTTTTAAAATATTTATTCTTGAATCTACTGCAAGTGCTTCAAAAGTTTTCTTGTCAAGAGTAATTTTAGTCATTGTTATACCTACTAACCATTTGTTTATTTTAAACTTTTTTCAACTCACCATCCAAAGATTAAGTGAATTTAGTATATTAATCTTTTTTGTTTTTGTTAGGTGTAAACCTTATTAATATGAATTGATTTAATTTTTTTTATGAATAGTAATTTTTTATTTTCTTCAGAATCAGTTACTGAAGGACACCCGGATAAAATTTGTGACCAGATTTCAGATGCTTTGCTTGATGCTTTGCTTGAAAAGGATATTAATTCAAGAGTAGCTATTGAGACTCTTACAACAACAGGGTTAATAGTTGTAGCTGGTGAAGTAACTACTCATGCTCATGTTGATGTTCAAAAAGTAGTTAGAAGCGTTGTTAAAAAAATTGGTTATGACAAGCCTGAGTATGGTTTTAATTCTGATGACTGTAGTGTTTTAGTTTCTTTGCATGAGCAAAGCCCTGATATTTCACAGGGTGTTTCAGAAGGCAGTGGCTTGTTTGAAGAACAAGGTGCAGGTGACCAGGGAATCATGTTTGGTTATGCTACTAATGAAACACCTACTTTAATGCCTTTACCTATTTACTTAGCTCATAAATTGACTTTTAATTTAGCTAAACTAAGAAAATCAGGTGAAGTAAAGTGGTTGCGTCCTGATGGTAAGGCGCAGGTAACTGTTGAGTATGAGGATGGAAAGCCAAAAAGGGTACATACTGTTGTTGTTTCAACTCAACATGACCCTGAAGTGAGTTATGATGAGATTAAAAGTACCTTAATTGAGAAGTTAATTAAGCCGGTGTGTGGTGATTGGCTTGATGATGAAACTATTTTTTACATTAACCCAACTGGGAAATTCGTGATAGGAGGGCCTCCTGGTGATACTGGTGTTACAGGCAGGAAAATAATTGTAGACACTTATGGGGGGGTAGGTAGTCATGGAGGAGGTGCTTTTTCAGGCAAGGACCCAAGTAAGGTTGATAGGAGTGCTTCTTATATGGCTAGGTATATTGCTAAGAATTTAGTAGCAAGTGGCTTATGTGATAAATGTGAAGTGCAGTTAGCTTATGCTATTGGGGTTGCTGAGCCAGTGAGTATTTTTGTTAATAGTTTTTCAACAGGTAAGATAAGTGATGAAAAATTAGTTGAGTTAGTAAAAAAAGTGTTTAAGTTAAAGCCAAAGGAGATTATTGAAGAACTTGACTTGCTTCGTCCAATTTATCTTAAAACAGCTGCCTACGGACATTTTGGCAGGGAAGAACCTGAATTCACATGGGAAAAAATAAATAAAGTTGAAGAATTAAAAAAACAAGCAGATGTTGATTTTGATGTTCATTTATAATTAAAAGTTATTAATTATTATTTTTTTAGTGATTAATTTTAATACTTTAGGATTAGATTATTATGGGATTAATGAATATTGAAATTAAAGCAAAATCAAATAATCAAGATTTAATAAGGAAAATTTTAAAATCAAAGAATGCTGATTTTAAAGGAGTTGACCATCAAATTGATACTTATTTTAAAATTAAGAATGGAAGGTTGAAATTAAGAGAAGGAAAAATAGAAAATAACTTGATTTATTACCAGAGGGAAAATAAAGAAGGGCCTAAGCAATCAAAAGTTATTTTGTTTAAAACAAAACAAGGTTCTTCATTGAAAGAAATTTTAACCAAAGCATTAGGAGTGCTAGTTGTAGTTGATAAGAAAAGAGAAATTTATTTTATTGATAATGTAAAGTTTCATATTGACACTGTTAAGGATTTAGGGGGTTTTGTTGAAATTGAAGCAATTGATAAAAATGGAACAATTGGAAAAGATAAGTTACTTAAACAATGTCAGTATTTTCTTGATTTGTTTAATATTTCTCAAACTAATTTAATTCCAGTTTCTTACAGTGATTTATTACTGCAGAAGCAGTGAGCATAAGCTTATAAAAAATTAATTATTAACTAAGTATATGAATATTTTTACAGTTATTGAATTAATAGTAGCAGCATTCACCACTATCTCTTTTCTTACTGCTTTGTTTATTATAGAGTTATCAATTACTTTTATATACGTCAATTGTGTTAATTTTAATAAGATTAAAAGCACGTTAATTCTAATTAAAAGTTATTGAATTAGTTTTCAGTAACTTAAAACTAAATTAAAAAAAATTTTTTTTAAAGGGAGTTGAATTTAAAAATGACTGAGAATGAAGAGAAAATTAAGAATGAAAAGAAAATTAAGAATGAAGAAGAAATAGAAGAAGCAGAAGATGATAAATTAAATCTTGTGTTTCCAACAGCAACTATTGTAAGGGAAATGAAAAAACACGTTGATTCAGGTAAGATGATTAAGAAAGAAGTTAAAATTGCTATGAATCAATTTTTAGGTGATATTGTTAAGGATGTTACTAAAAAAATGAATGAATATCCTTATGCTATGCTTGATTATAGAATGTTTAAAGAAGCTTCTAAGCCTTATAGGAAAGCAAAGGAAATTCAAAAAGAAAAAAATAGGATGGATAAGCATTTGGACGTGATTATTGAAGATTGTGTTTCAATCAAACGTGATTTAGAGGAAAAATTCGGCGAAGATAAGAGGATTTAAAACCTAATCCTCTTCTTTGTTTTTTTTTAAAAAAAATAATTACTTCTTTTTTATTTCACTAATTTTTGTTTTTCTTTTCTTGTTATTTCACCTGTTTTTGCATTAATTTCAATTGTTATTACTTCAAGTGTTTTTGTAATAAAACTAAAACGCCATAATGCATGGTTTTCTTTTTGAATTAAGTTAATAATCAATTGGCTTAATTGTTTTTTATAACCTTGAAATTCTTTCACTGCTTTTTTAATCATTTTATCAGAATTAGTTTTAATTTGACTTAACTGCAATTCTTGCTTGCTTGGTTTTAAAGGCTCTTCAGCTGATTTTACTTCAATTTTTTTTCCTTCTTCAATTATTGCTTGTATTGTTTTGTTTTCATTATTATTATAATAAATTAAAATCCATTGCTTAACTTCATAAGAAGAAGGTGAAAGAATACTCATAACAGCTGTAAATAAATAACCCTTATTTGTTGTTAAACTTTTAATAACTTCGTTTTCACTTGCTTTATTTAATGCTTCTTTTAATAACATGAAAAATAATTAAGTTGTTAATCCTTTTTAATAATTTGTTATTCTTCTTAACAATTTAAAAAAATTCAGCTAATCGTGAATTTAATATCACTTATTTTTTGACCTGTGTTCATTCCATCATTTGTCCAACTTTCTCCACCATTAACTGTTTTAAATAATCTTCCTTTTGTTGTTCCAATCCAACCATTTGAAGAGTTTATGAAATAAATCTTTGTATAAGTTCCTCCATCACCTGGTCTGGTTCTAGGTTGTGCCCAAGTTTCTCCTGAATCTGTTGTCCTAAAAATTCTATTATTACTCACTAACCATCCGTTTGATTCATTAATGAAAAAAATATTCCTAATCCACATGCTTTCTGTTGATTCTCCTGCTATTGTATTTATATCATTCCATGATTTTCCTGCATTTGTTGTTTTTAGCAATAAACCATTACCACCTGCAAAGCCCTTTGTTTTATTAACAAATTCAATTGTGAATAAATACTTAGTAGTAATTTTATTAATTTTATAAGAAAGAGAACTTGGATTTACCCAAATTATTACTCCTTTATTAGAAGAATCGTTTTCTCCAACAACCCATGCATTGTTTTTATCAATTATATCCACATCATGTAATATTGTATTTTCTCCATCAGGAATAAGATTGCTTGTTAAACTAGTTGAAGTTATTTGTTTTATTGCCCAAAAAGTAT
>Ga0114934_10000205_pt1 | contig 37126 bp, 28 predicted proteins | sample 4SBtaG_2_FD_99695 | JGI IMG/M metagenome (GOLD analysis project Ga0114934, IMG submission 99695) | Deep subsurface microbial communities from Kolumbo volcano to uncover new lineages of life (NeLLi) - 4SBTROV10_white metaG | ecosystem: Environmental > Aquatic > Marine > Volcanic ...
AGTAGCATCAACTAATAATTATAATAGACAAGGACTTCATGTTTATACTGAACCTTTCGTTGGAATAGATTATTCAACTGGTGGGGGTGGAACAAGCAACCTATCCACTACTTTAGATTGGAATGGTTTTTATGAAATGGATGATAAATGGCCAACAGATGGTTGTAGTGCGTCCCCAGCTGGTAGAGCTCAAACTCAATGGAGTGGAAATGCTATAATGCAGTATTTAAAAGGTATAGGATACATAGGTGATGTATATCCAAGTTTTGATGCTGCTTCTTCTACACAAGTAGCTCAAACAGTTAATAGTTGGTTAGTAAGTTTAATTGAAGAACAACTACTAGCTAATCCAGGAGGAAAGTTACAAGATATAACTTTACCTACAGTTCCAGATTTTAGAACAACAGGAATTGGTGAAGGTGAGGAACTAACTTGTAGCTGGTATCATGGTTTTGAACTTAAATTTGGCGGATTATCAGCAGGATATATAGTAGATTGGGTTGTACCGGAATTAGACCCAGATTACACACCGTTTGCTAGATATAGTGTACAATGGAGTTCATATCCATTTAGATATCTTACACAAACACCAACAACTGAAGAATCGGCTCTTCCTGATCCGAAATTTGGATAAATCAATAACATTTTAAACTTAAATTATGGCACAATATTTAGAATTTGAAATTGTAAATACGTCGGCGCCAACTACAGAAGGAAAATTTGTTATAGACAAAGATGATATAAAATTTGGATATGCAGTAAATAGTGCTGAATATCGCCTTGTAATAAATGATTCGTTTGATACAAGTGGAACTCAAGTTAACTTATCATTAGACACTACAGTTGATGGTAGCGGAATAGCCCCAACAATTTTAAATAAAACTTTAAACGAAAGATGGGCAAGACTTATGACAGCTAATCCTGGCGGTGTAAAAACCAATGTAGGATTTGGTAGAGATGATGATGGTCAACCAATATATATAAGCGGAGGATTATCAGGAATATAATAACAACGGGATCATTTTTATAATGGTCCCGGATGTTTAATTAAATTTAATAAAATGAAAGAAAATAAAATAACTAAAGAAGAGTTAGATAAAATTTTAACTTTTCAAAACAATATAGCGCAGCTTTTACATAAAGTAGGAGTTGCAGAAACAGAAAAACATGCGTTATTACATGAATTAGCGGGTGTAAATCAAGATCAAGGGAAATTTAAAAATGATTTAGAAACCAAGTATGGCGCTATCAATATTAATTTAGAAGATGGTACTTTTACAGAACACAAACCCCAAGAAAATGAGTAATGTAATACGTAAAATCAGTATTGGATCTGATTATAAAAATGACGCTATGCACTATTCTATTGGACAAGAGGTTTATGGAGGTCATACAATTTCTCATATTTTATTTGAAGGTACAGATAATTCATATAATATATATATAAAAAAAAGAAACGAAGTATTAGCGTGGAAAAAATTTAATTCTAACATGGCTATTGCTGTAGAATATGATCTAGAGTATTAATGAGAAGTTTATATGATTTTATTGTAGAACCAATAGGTGATACATATAATAATAGTAAAAAACTAGACAATAAAGAATTAGTTTTAAATAATAAAATTGAAACTTGGAAATTTGTAAATAGATACGCAAAAGTCATATCTACTCCTTCAGCTATAAAAACTACTATAAAACCTGGTGATTCATTAATAGTTCATCAAAATGTATTTAGAAGATTTTATAATATGCAAGGAAAAAAAAGTAATAGTAGAAGTTATTTTAAAGATAATTTATACTTTGTGGCTTTAGATCAAATTTATTTATATAAAAATAAAGATAAATGGTTGTCTTTTGGCGATAGATGTTTTATAAAACCAATAAAAAATTCTAACCCTATACTTAATAGAAAAGAAGAACCCCATGTTGGTGTTTTAAAAATAGGTAATGAAAAACTTAAAACCTCAAATATTAATATTGGAGATTTAATAGGTTTTAAACCTGGGGGAGAATGGGAGTTTATTATAGATAATGAACGCTTATATTGTATGAAATCAAATGATATTGTAATTAAATATGGAAATCAAAAAAATAAAGAAGAATATAATCCAAGCTGGACGTATAGCAGTTGACGAATTAATTAAAGTTGCTAAAGAACCAATTATTGATTTTGGTCCAGATATTTCAGCAGATAGATTAAAAAACGCTGCTGCAACTAAAAAACTAGCCATATTTGATGCTTTTGAAATACTTGCAAAAATAAATGAAGAAGAAAACATTATTGAGGGTAAAGTAGAAGAAGAAACTAAAAAACCAAAAGAATTTAAAGGTTTTGCAGAAGGGAGGTCTAAATAATGTATAAGCAAGAATTATATAAAGTATTAAAAGATCATATTAAACCAAAAATTATAAAACAACAAAATCGTTATAATAAATGGAAATATGGTTATAACAAAGAGCATGATATCATTGTTATAAGTAAGACAGGTAAAATAGGAGAAATATATGAAATTCAAAACCTAAAAATAGCTTTACCTAAAGAAGAAAAAATTCAAAAATTTAAATCTAATAAATGGGAATATAGTCCATTACCTAAAGAATTAGCGAGAATAAAAACTATTTTTGATTGGGAAGAGTATCCATTAGATTTTAAAGAACAATGGTATGACTATATAGACAATGAATTTGAAAGAAGAGAAAAAGGATTTTGGTATTATAACAAAGATAAAATCACGTATTTAACAGGTACACACTACATGTATTTACAATGGAGTAAAATTGATGTAGGCAAACCAGATTTTAGAGAAGCTAATAGATTGTTTTTTATATTCTGGGAAGCGTGTAAAGCAGATACACGGTGTTATGGGATGTGTTATTTAAAAAATAGACGTTCTGGTTTTTCATTTATGGCATCAGGAGAAGTAGTAAACCTAGCTACTCTTAATTCCGACTCACGTTATGGAATATTATCTAAATCTGGACCTGACGCTAAAACTATGTTTACTGATAAAGTTGTACCAATTTCAGTTAATTATCCATTCTTTTTTAAACCCATACAAGACGGTATGGATAGACCTAAAACAGAGTTAGCTTATAGAGTTCCTGCTACTAAATTTACAAGAAGAAAAATTTTAGCTAATGAACAAAAAGATACTTTAACAGGTTTAGATACCACAATAGATTGGAAAAACACTGGTGACAATAGTTATGATGGTGAAAAATTAAAACTATTAGTACATGATGAGAGTGGTAAGTGGGAAAAACCTAATAATATATTAAATAACTGGAGAGTTACAAAAACAACATTAAGATTAGGTAGTAAGATTATAGGAAAATGTATGATGGGATCTACTTCTAATGCTTTAGACAAAGGAGGTAGAAATTTTAAAAAACTATATGATGATTCAAACGTCACTCAAAGAAACGCCAATGGACAGACTCGCTCAGGATTATATTCTTTGTTCATACCTATGGAATGGAACTACGAAGGATACATTGATTCTTATGGCGTACCTGTATTCGAAACCCCCAAAACCGAGGTTAAAGGGCCTCAAGGAGAAGAAATATATTTAGGAGTAATAGATTATTGGCAAAACGAAGTAGATGGGTTAAAAGGTGATTCTGATGCTTTAAATGAGTTTTATAGACAATTCCCACGAACAACAAAACATGCTTTTAGAGATGAATCTAAATCCTCTTTATTTAATTTAACTAAAATTTATCAACAAATTGATTATAATGAAGATATAAACACAAATAAGTTAGTGACTAGGGGTAATTTTCAATGGGAACAAGGGATAAAAGATAGTAGAGTTATATTTTATCCAAGTAATAAAGGTAGATTTTATATAACTTGGGTACCAAACACTATAATTCAAAATAGACTTATAGAAAAAAATGGAGTTAAATATCCTGGCAATGAGCATATGGGTGCATTTGGTTGTGATCCATATGATATATCAGGAACTGTGGATAAAAGAGGATCTAACGGATCTTTGCATGGTTTAACTAAATTTAGTATGGAAGACGCACCAGCTAATCATTTTTTCTTAGAATATATCGCACGACCTCAAACCGCTGAAATATTTTTTGAAGATGTTTTAATGGCATGTGTGTTTTACGGAATGCCAATATTAGCGGAAAATAATAAACCTAGATTGCTTTATCATTTTAAAAGAAGAGGATATAGAGGTTTTGCAATGAATAGACCTGATAGATTTTGGAATAAATTATCAGTAACAGAAAAAGAAATAGGTGGAATACCTAATTCAAGCGAAGATATAAAACAAGCTCATGCCGCTGCTATAGAAAGTTATATAGAAACAATGGTGGGTTTTAATGGGGATTCATATGGGGATGTATATTTCCAACGAACATTAGAAGATTGGGCAAAATTTGACATCAATAATAGAACAACCCATGATGCTTCAATTAGCTCAGGATTAGCATTAATGGCTTGTAACAAAAATAGATATGCTCCTGTTAGCAGAATAAAAACACAACCTATTGAATTAGGAATAAAAAAATATGATAACAAGGGATTAGTTTCAAAAATAATTAAATAAATGAATATTACAACAAACTATTCTAGTACTTTTCCAAGTCAGACAGTGCCTGATGCAGAAAAAGCTACCATTGAATACGGCAGGAAAGTGGCTCAAGCTATTGAAACAGAATGGTGGAGACAAGGAGGTAATGGAACAAGATTTGCATTATCCTATAACTTGTCTCATCAAAGAAGATTATATGCTAAAGGAGAACAACCAGTTCAAAAATATAAAGATGAATTATCTATTAATGGAGATTTATCATATCTTAATTTAGACTGGAAACCCGTGCCTATTATATCTAAATTTGTAGATATAGTTGTAAATGGTTTATCTAATAAAGATTATGAAATTAAAGCTTTTGCACAAGATCCTATAGCATTAAAAAAACGAACAGACTATGCTACTGCTATTTTACAAGATATGGCGGCTAAACCATATTTAGATAGTCTACAAGCAACTTTAGGGGTAAGTGAATATCAAACTGATCCAAAACAACTACCGGAATCCAAAGAAGAATTAGATCTTCACATGCAACTTACCTATAAGCAAAGTATTGAAATAGCTGAAGAAGAGGTTATTAATACTACCTTAGCTAAAAATAGATTTGATAATATACGTAAAAGATTTAATGAAGACCTAGTAACATTAGGAATAGGAGCAGTAAAAACAGCGTGGAATAAAGCGAATGGGATTAAATTAGACTATGTAGATCCAGCTTATATGATATATTCTTATACAGAAGATCCAAATTTTGAAGATATATATTATGTAGGAGAAGTAGTAGGAATGACAATACCAGAAATAGCTAAAAGATTTCCGCACTTAACAGAAAATCAATTAACTAAAATACAAGAAACTAAAGGATATAGCTCGCAAGCAATGTATGGTTGGCAGACGTATGATCCTAATACTATACAAGTATTGTTTTTTGAATATAAAACTTACAATACTCAAGTATTTAAAATAAAAGAAACTGAACAAGGGTTGCAAAAAGCTTTAGTTAAAACCGATGAATTTAATCCTCCAGAAAATGATAACTTTGAAAGAGTTGAAAGAAAAATAGAGGTTTTATATCAAGGATGTAAAATTATAGGTAACAACGAATTAGTAGAATGGAAGCTAGCAGAAAACATGTCTAGACCTTACGCAGATACTACTAGAGTTGAAATGAGTTATACTATATGTGCACCAAGAATGTATAAAGGACGTATAGAGTCTTTAGTGAGTAGAATTACTGGGTTTGCAGACATGATTCAATTAACTCATTTAAAACTACAACAGGTAATTGCTAGAATGGTTCCAGATGGAGTATTTTTAGATATGGATGGACTTGCTGAGGTTGATTTAGGTAATGGTACTAATTACAATCCAGCAGAAGCATTAAACATGTATTTCCAAACCGGTTCTATTGTTGGTAGATCATTAACTCAAGAAGGAGACATGAATCCTGGTAAAGTACCTATTCAAGAACTACAAACCTCTTCAGGTAATGCTAAGATTGCTAGTTTAATTCAAACTTATCAATATTATTTACAAATGATAAGAGACGTGACCGGATTAAATGAAGCTAGAGATGGAAGTATGCCAGATAAAGATTCTTTAGTAGGATTGCAAAAAATGGCTGCAAGCGCGTCAAACACAGCCACAAGACATATTTTAACAGCGAGTTTATGGTTAACACTTCGAACATGTGAAAACATTTCTTTAAAAGTAGCTAGTTCTTTACAGTACCCATTAACATTAAATGCTTTAAAAAATTCTATATCTACTTATAATGTAGGAACATTAAGTGAGATACAAAACCTTTCTTTACATGATTTTGGTATATTCTTAGAATTAGAACCAGAAGAAGAAGAAAAAGCTATGTTAGAACAAAACATCCAAATGTCTTTACAGCAAGGTGGTATAGATTTAGAAGATGCTATTGATATTAGGCAAGTAAAAAACTTGAAATTAGCTAATCAAATGCTTAAACAAAAGCGTAAAGAAAAGCAAAAACAAGCGCAAGAAGCTCAACAACAGATGGCAGTGGCACAAGAGCAAGCAAAAGCAGCTACGGCTCAAGCAATAGCAGAAACCGAGTTACAAAAGCAACAAGCTTTAACAGCTTCAAATGTTCAATATGAACAAGCGAAGAATCAAATGGAGATTCAAAGAATACAAACTCAAGCACAGCTTGAAAAAGAAAAACTTCAATTAAAACATAAATATGATATGGAATTGAAGAAAATAGAAGTTCAAGCAATGAAAGAAAAAGAATCTTTTATTGAAGATAGAAAGGACAAAAGAACAAAATTAGAAGGAACTCAACAAAGTAAAATGATTTCACAAAGAAATTTAGATACTTTACCTATTAATTTTGAACAAGAAGACGAACAGGTAGTATAACCTGATATTTAATTAATTATATAATATTTTATTATGGCACAAAAAAAAGCGGCCGTTGAGGTCAAACAAGAAGGTGATTTTAAATTAAAATCTAAACCTAAACTTAAACCAAAAGATTTAAGTAAAAAAAACGAGGGACCAGTGAAGGTTGATTTCACTAAACCCGAAGCTCAAGGTGAAGTAATACCTGAAGTTGTAAAAGTAGATTTAACAGATAAAAAAGAAACAGATGCCGTTCAAGAGCGAAAAACAGAAGAAGTTCCTGATGATAAACCATCCGGAGATTTACCAGAAGTGGAAGCAGAAGTACGGGTCCTCAATACTGATGAAAATGCCGATATTGGGGCAACCATTGAAAAAATTGAAGAATCTAGTGAGACCAAAGTTTCAACTTCCAATAACGAGCAGGAAAAAGAAATAAAAAAAGAAATTAATAATCTTCCTGAAAATATTAATAAACTAGTAGATTTTATGAATGACACTGGTGGCAATATTGAAGACTATGTTAGATTAAATAGAGATTATTCTAATATAGATGAAAATATGTTATTAAAGGAATATTATAAAAATACGAAACCACATCTTAACGATGACGAAGTTAACTTTATGTTAGAAGATAATTTCAGTTTTGATGAGGACGTTGATGAACAGCGAGACATCAAAAAGAAAAAACTTGCTAAAAAAGAAGCAGTTGCAGAAGCTCAAAAGCATTTAGAAGATTTAAAAAACAAATATTATGATTCAATAAAGACTCGTAGTGTAGTTAATGAGGATCAACAAAAAGCTTTAGACTTTTTCAACCGCTACCAAGATGAACAAAAGACTGCAGAAACTAGGCATGAGTATTTTAAAAACGCAACTAAAGAGTTGTTTTCTGAAGATTTCAAAGGTTTTGATTTTAAAGTAGGAGAACAAAAGTTTAGATATAATGTAAAAAATCCTCACGCTGTAGCTGATAAACAATCTAATCTAAATACTTTTATTAACAATTATGTTGATGATCAAGGAAACATGATAGATCCAGCAGGTTATCACAAAGCTATGTATACAGCTATGAATTCTGATCAACTTGCCAATCATTTTTATGAACAAGGTAAGGCAGATGGAATAAAACAAGTTGTAGACGGTTCTAAAAACCCTGATACTGATGCGCCGAGGCAAGTTGCCGGTGGGGATGTGTTTGTAAAAGGATTTAAAGTAAAAGCTGTGAGCGGTGTTGATTCATCAAAACTTAGAATTAAAAAACGAAAGTTTAACAATTAAAATTTAGAAAAATGGCTTTAACCCCACAATTTGGTACTATTGTACCAAGTCAAGTACAGGAGGTTTTACAGTCTAACTATTTACAGTGGACAGATAATGGAGCTGCTAATTTTGCGGATTTCGCACAGCAGTATTTACCTGAAATCTACGAACAAGAAGTTGAAAGATATGGTAACAGAACTTTATCTGGATTCTTAAGAATGGTTGGTGCTGAACTTCCTATGACAAGTGACCAAGTAATCTGGTCTGAACAAAATAGATTACATATTGCATATGATAACTGTACAGTAGCTGGTAACGTAATTAACGTTAACCCAGGTGGTGCTGCAGATATTCAAAACGTTGTTTCTGCAAGAGCTACTGTTGTCGTTATGGACGACTTTGGCGCAGAAGTAAAAGCGTTAGTATCCGTATCGGATCCAGGTGCTGCTACAATTACTGTTGAACCTTATACAGCTGCTACTATTGCAGGTGCTGGTTTAGTTGGTAACGTAAAAGTATTTGTTTACGGTTCTGAATACTCAAAAGGATCAATCACACCTAACTTTGTACCAGGTGGTGGTGCTACTTCAACACTTGCAAACAGTCAATACATTAGTGTTGACCCTGCATTTACTCAATTTCATAATAACCCTATCATAATCAGAAACAAATATGTTGTTAATGGTTCAGATATGGCTCAGATTGGTTGGGTAGAAGTTGCTACTGAAGATGGAACAGGTGGATATTTATGGTATCTAAAAGCTGAGTCTGAAACAAGACTTAGATTTGAGGATTACCTAGAAATGATGTGTGTAGAATCAGAATTAACTGCTGTAGGTTCTGCAGTAGCTGCTGGTACTTCAGGTGCTATAGGTTCTCAAGGTTTATTTGCTGCTATCCAAGATAGAGGTAATGTAATGGTTGGGTTCTCTGCTGCAACAGGTATTGGAGATTTTGATGACATCCTTAGAAATTTAGATACTCAGGGAGCTATCGAAGAAAACATGTTATTCTTAGACAGACAAACTGCATTAGATTTTGATGATATGTTAGCTAACATTTCAGCAGGAACTGCAGGTGGTACTGCTTATGGTTTATTTGAAAACTCAGAAGAAATGGCTTTAAACTTAGGTTTTAGTGGTTTTAGAAGAGGTTCTTACGATTTCTATAAAACAGATTGGAAATATCTTAACGACGCGTCTACGCGTGGTGGTATGACTGGTCCTGCTTCTATAGAAGGTGTATTAATACCAGCTGGTACTACAACAGTTTATGATCAAACTTTAGGTACTAACATTAGAAGACCTTTCTTACACGTAAGATATAGAGCTTCTCAAAGTGATGACCGAAGAATGAAGTCTTGGTTAACAGGTTCTGCAGGTGGAGCATTTACTTCAGATCTTGATGCTATGGAAGTTAACTTCCTTTCAGAAAGATGTTTAGTAACTCAAGCTGCTAACAACTTCGTATTATTCCAAGGTGTTTAATTACAATTAAAGATACGGGTGCTTCGGCACCCAATATCTTTATTTTAACTATTTAATTATATTATATTATGGCAAAAAAGAAAAAAGAAGAAGAAAGTGTAGTAATTGAAGAAACTACACAAGTAGAAACAGTTGTAGAAACACCTGTTCCTACTAAAATAAAACCAGTTAATAAAATTGACTGGGAAATAAAAGATAGAACTTATTTACTAACTGGAAATAAAGAACCTTTAACGTTTACTATACCCAGTAAGCATACGAGAAGACATCCTTTATTATGGTTTGATACAAAGAAAAATGAACAAAGAGAATTAAGGTATGCAACTAATATGAATTCTCCATTTGTTGATGAACAAAAAGGAGAAGTAACTTTAGGTCATATTACCTTTAGAGATGGATCATTAAATGTTCCAAAAGAGAATATTTGTTTACAAAAATTACTTTCTTTATATCATCCAATGCGTTCACAAAAATATAGAGAACACATACCACAAAGAATTGCTCAAGATCAAGTAAAAGATATTGAAATTGAGATCGAAGCATTAAATGTAGCTAAAAACATGGATATAGAACATGCAGAAGCTATAGTTAGGGTAGAAATTGGATCAAAAGTTTCTTCATTATCTTCAAAAGAGTTGAAAAGAGATTTATTATTATTAGCAAAGAAAAATCCTCAATTATTTTTAGCTCTTGCGCAAGATGACAATGTTCAATTAAGAAACTTTGGTATAAATGCTGTTGAATTAGGTATTATTAATCTTTCAAGTGATCAACGATCATTTATGTGGGGATCTAATAATAGAAAATTAATGGTAGTACCATTTGATGAAAATCCTTATTCAGCTTTAGCGGCGTGGTTTAAAACAGATGAAGGTGTAGAAGTATATAAGTCTATAGAAAAAAGACTACAATAATAATATAAGGGGCGGATACGTCCGCCTCTATATTAAATAATAAAAATATAATGGCAGTAAACGTAGATACAGTTTATAAAACCGTATTGTTGATTCTAAATCAACAACAAAGAGGTTATATGACACCTGATGAGTTTAACAAAGTAGCGACTCAAGTACAATTAGAAATATTTTCAAACTACTTTGAAGACTTAAATCAACAATATCGTGTACCTCAAAATGATACAGAATATGCTAATAGAGTAAAAAATACCCAAGAAAAGTTACAATTCTTTCAAGCAACTGGTGGAACAACTTTTGTGGGTCCACATTTTACTTTAAATCCTACTGACATATATAGATTAGGAACAGTGTTTTATAAAGATACTGAACTTACTCAATATTCACAGAGAAATGAGTTAAAACAATTATTACTTTCCCCTTTAACTCAACCTACTAAACATTTTCCGGTTTATTTATACGAGGAAAACCAATTACATGTATATCCTACAGATATTAATGCAGATATAACTATATCTTATATTAAAACTCCTAGTGATGTTAATTGGAGTTATGGTGTCGGTGCATTAGGTCAATATCTATATCAAGCACCACCTGCATCAACTCCATTTGAACTAGATATATCTGAACAAACTAATATTGTATTAAGGATATTAGCATATGCAGGGGTTATAATAAATGATCCAACAATAATACAAGTTGCAGCACAAAGTGTAGCCGCAGAAGAACAAAATTCAAAAATATAAAAGATGTCACAACCTAATGGTGGATTAATCACCGAAACTAATCAGCAATATTACGCGGGTGCGCAGGGATTTACAACAACAGCTCCGCAGCAAGAGTTTACTTTTACATTTAATACTGCATTGAATTTAGGTTCACCTGACCCAGCTGCTGTAGACTATGCTTTAAATAATTTTAAATTATATGCTAGTGCTGATGGCATAACTTATACAGAAGTAGACAATGCTAATTGGCCACTTCTGTATCCTTACCAACTTACAGTGGCACCTGACAACAAGAGTACTATTACATTAGCAAACAACCTACCAGTTAATCATGTATTAGTATGTCAATTAAAAAGATTAGATGGTGGTAATTATGGCAATAAAGATGCTTATGGAATTACTACTGAACAAAATTATGGAGGTTATGCGTATATCACGGTAAAAGATTTAGTAAATAACTTTATGGTAGCATATGTAGGACAAGACAAAATAATACCAAGAGTTGATAGAAGCGACGTAATATTTCATACTAAAAGAGGTTTACAAGAGTTTAGTTATGACACATTAAAAAGTGTTCATTCTCAAGAACTCACAGTTCCAGATAATTTAAGCCTAGCTTTACCACAAGATTATGTTAACTATGTGCGTATGTCATGGATAGATAGAATGGGAGTACAGCATATAATATACCCTGCAAACAATTTAACAGATGCTCCTTATGAAACCCCTACTCAAGATAATTTAGGAGTACCCACTCAAGATAATTTTGGAGAAAACACAGAGGGAACTTCTTTAACAGAAGAACGATGGAAGACAGCTAATACAAATTTATTGAGTCAAAACTTTAACAATGCTTTATTTAATGAAGGAGCAGCTTGGTGGGGTTATGATTGGGGATATGGAGGTTTTTGGTATTATAATTATGGAGAACTTTATGGAATGGATCCTCAATATGCTCAATACAATGGTTGGTTTAATATGAATGAAAGAGAAGGAAAAGTTTCTTTTTCAAGTAATCTTAAAGGACAATTAATTATATTAGAATATATTTCAGATGGATTAGCTTATGATTTAGATAGTAGAATTCCTAAATTAGCTGAAGAAGCAATGTATCAACATTTATTGTATAGTATATTGTCAACAAGAGCTAGTACAATAGCAATAGCACCTCAATACAAAAGACAAAGATATGCCGCTTTACGTAATGCTAAAATAAGATTGTCTAATATTAAATTAGATGAAATAGCACAAGTAATGCGTGGAAAATCTAAATGGATAAAACGTTAATAAATGGCAGAAAGTAAAAAAACATTTTTCCCAGGAAGAATGAACCAAGACATTGACGCTCGTCTTCTTCCACAAGGAGAATACAGACAGGCGATTAATTTACTTATTAGTAGATCTGAAGGAGCTACTGTAGGTGAATTTGAAAATGTATTAGGTAATACTCTAGTAGGAGATTATATTGCACCAGGCATTGATATAGAGATTATTGGAATAAATGTAGATGAGCGAAATAATTGTATTTACGTATTTGCTACAGACTATAATTCTCCTGATGGCGATAAATTAGCAAGGGCTTCTACTGCAGCAAATTGTATTATTGCTCGTTTTGATTTACAAAATGGAACTCCTCCCGTAACTATAGTTCAAGGGTATTGGTTAAATTTTAACCAAAGATTTCCTATTAATCAAACAAATTTGGTAGATGATTTGCTGTTTTGGACTGATAATTTTAATCAACCTAGACGTATAAATGTAGAGTCTGCATTAGGAAATCCTTCTTTTTATCAAGAAGAATCTCAAGTGTCTGTAGCTCAGTATTATCCTTATGAAGCTTTAATACCTTTAAGACGTCAAACAGTTACTACTGTTGCTACAGGGAGTGATACTCTTATTACACTAACAGCTGGTAATGACCAAATACGAGTAGGAGATTTTGTCACGGCTAACGATAAGACTGAAATTACTTCATCTCCTATACAAAATTCTACCCCACCAGTAAGAGTGGTAGAAATTATAAATCCTGGAGTTAATACAGAGTTTAGAGTAGCTCCAGCTATACAACCCGGACCTATTCCTAGTGATGTGTTAATTGATTTTAGTAGAACAACTATGGAGAATAGATCAGATCTTTATCTTTCTAATTATTCTTTTCAAGAAGTTAGTTTAATATCTAGTCCTACTGAAATTAAAATAGATAATTGGGTAATGGGAGGATTTCCTCGTATTGGAGATAGAATAATAAATTTAACTACTCCAGGGAATATTCCAGCTGATTTAAGAATAAAAAACTTTGATTTTCTTTTAGGAACAGCTACCAATCCAGTTCAATGTAACATGTCAAGATATAGTTTAATATTTGACAAACCTGACAATGTTGATCCTGTAACAGGGGGTGCTCTGACAGGTTTTACAGTAGGAGATGAAATAGCTATTGCGCCTAACGATACTTATGATTCATTATTTGATGGAGATACCAAGTTTTTAGATGATAAATTTGTAAGATTTAGTTATAGATTTAGATTTGTTGACAATGAATATTCTTTAACAGCTCCATTTAGTCAAATTATGTTTATACCTAAACAATATGGAGAATTTGGATTAGGACAAACCAACACGTTAACTGATGCTCGTAGTAACACCACACCCATAGTAGGTACAGGTGCTTGTGCGGGTATAAATTATGATGGAACACAAATTTATAATTATTATCAAGATGAGAAAGATGCCTACACAAGTACAATATTAGAATGGTTTGAAAACGACATAGACTCTATTGAGTTAAAGATTCCGTTACCAACTGATGTTTCAGCTACTAAAAATACTATAGCTTATAAAACTATTGAAAATTTTAAAATAAATAAGATAGATATATTATATAAAGAATCTGATTCTCAAGCTATAAAAGTTCTAGATACAATAGATTTATCTTTAGTAGGAGAAAATGATATTGAAATTATAGATTATAATGATGATATAAATGGATTAATTTCTCGTTATTATTTAAGATATACTTATACATCAAACAAACCTTATAAAACTTTACCAGAAGGACAAACAACTAGAGTTTATGATAAGGTTCCTATTAAAGCAATAAGTCAAGAACTTATATCTAATAGAGTAGTATATGGTAATTTTCTACAAGGTATGACTCCTCCTGAGTCTATAGAATACACTGCAAATTGGACTCCTAAAGACTTACAAACGTCTGATTATTCTACTGAATATCCTTATCATACTATAAAACAAAATAGAACCTATCAAGTAGGTTTTGTCTTAGCTGATTATTACGGGAGACAATCTGATGTAATTTTATCTACATTAGATCAAACAGAAGATTTTAAAGGATCTACAGTTTATGTTCCTTATCTTTCAACTGGAGACGCAGTAGATGAACCAGTTAAAGATTGGTTAGGAAGAAATTTAACTTTAGATATAAGTGAACAAATTGGTACAACAATTAATCCAGCTCAAGGAAAACCAGGGTTATATAGAGAACAAGGTTGGATAGTAGCTTTAGATACCCCAGTTTACGGATGTCCTATTTCTGGTTTTGAAGAAAACGTAACCTACGCAACTACCACTAGTGGTGTGGGTACCGGGTGTACTATAAGAGTAACCTCAGTAACTCCTAAAATAACTGAAATAGATGATTATATTATTGCTACTGCGGGAAAAGGATATGAAGTAGGAGATACTGTAACAATAGAAAGTCCTACGGGATGTACAGCTACATTTGATATATTAGAAATAGGTGAAGCAAATCCTTTAGGATGGTATACTTATAAAGTAGTAGTAAAACAACAAGAACAAGAATATTATAATGTGTTTTTACCTGGGTTTGTTAATGGATTACCTATTTGTGATCAAGTATGGAATGGAGTAGTTAATAACACTAATGTTGATGGAGCTGGTACACCTACATCTGTTGCGTGTCCTAGCACCTCGCCTATAGAAACACAAAGAGGTAAAATAGCTTTTGCTACTTTATTAAGTGAAAACGTAAACAAAGTACCAAGAAATTTAGATGAAGTTGGTCCTACAGATCTAGAGTACAATAGTGATGAAATTTTATTTGTTAGAGTTAATAATCCTAATGTGATTCTTAATTCAACTGTAATAGAAGGGGTTAATAAACAATATTATCCTAATCAATTACAACAAAATGTCATAACTATAGAAACAGTTAGAGAAAGTGAAATTCAAGCTATTCCTTTTAGAGCTTTTAACACAGGACCTAATTTAGCTGTATGGCCTTTTGTTACTGATACTACAACCAATAGAGCAGTACCATGTGACTCTGAAAATGCTTTAGTACCAGGAAGTAGTCAAACTATGACAAAACAAGGATTTAGAGGAGAATATGGTTCCACTGTATTAACGGCTACTGATTGTTTAGCAGATGCTGGTGTTTACAAAGGAAACGTTTATAATGTTCCTTCAGGTTCTATTCCATGGGGAGATGTTGGTCCCACGGCACCTTTTTACGGGGCTGATCAAAATCCTTTTATAATTAAAATAGGTCAAGTAAACAATTTTGAAAATCCTATAGGGGCAATAGTAACAGATGAGCCTTTGATAGCTCAAGGGTGTTGTAGTCCTCCAGATCCTAACTGTGTTCCACATGATAGTAATTGGGTAAATGATATAAGAAGCATGCTACCTATATTAACTATAGCAGAAACTAAACCTGTTTATTCTTTATTGGATATATTTTGGGAAAGTACTTTAAGTGGAAAATTAGAAGTTTTAAATAGTTCGATTGCGTCTAATTATAATGGAGTAATAGGATGTAGCATAAGCGAGATAAATTTCCCTGAAGACACTCCTGATGGAACTGATTTAACTCCCGCTTTTAATTTTATTAATGGTAGTGGTGGTCTCGCAACAGTAACATCAGTAACTATTACTAATATATTTGCCCAATCTAATCCGGCTATATCATTAGTGCCTCCTAGCGATTATTTTTCTATTCAATTAAGTGGAGGACCTCCTACTGAATGGGAAATAGCTACAGCTGTAGGAAAAGAATTTTGGTTTAGAGAAAATTCTTTAACCCCAGGAGATGATATTTATGTATTATCCTTAGAAGTAGAATCAGTATCAGGAGGAGATACTTTTGTAGATAATCTTCCTAACGCTTTAACTATAAGTTTAGAAAACGTAGCCCCGGCAATTTACGAAGACGCGGGATATACTACAGATATTACTGGTGGTGCTTGGTCGATCATCTCTCCTAATCCTTCGGTTGTTCCTGGAGATATTATAACTTTATATGGATTAAATGGAAGTGTAGATGCTAGTGGAACTCCCGAGAATAGAAAACGCCAATTAGTATGGACTTTATTAAATGTATTTGGACCTAATTCTGTAGATGGTACTAGTGCTTTTGATTCTTTTCAATTATCGGCGGGTCCAGTAGATGGATCTATTGTTTTAAGTAATACTACAGAAGTTATTCCAGAAGTAGCATATGGATTTGAAATAGGTTTATGTGACGCAAATGGTAACTTAGCTAACGGTGCTTTATGTGTAGAAACAACTGGAACTGTAACTTTTGGAACTCAACCTGCACCGCTATCTATTGCAACTCTACCAGGAACTTGGGCTACTACTCAACTTTGTCCTGATAAGTATTTAAGCACTGAAAATTATCCTGCATTTGCGGGACTAGCTTCTAAATCTGGAGAATTTAGATTTACAAGAGCTGATAGTCTTTTTATAACTCAAGATTGTTTAGGAGCTGGTGTTATTACAGCTATTCCAGGAGCTAGTTCATCTGGGTATTTCTGTTGGAACGTGTGTGAAGGAATTACTGAACCAGCGCCTTATATTCAACCAGGTTTTGATGCATCAGGTATATGTCCGGTATTAGAAAGAGGAAGAGGAGATTTATTTCAAGGTACTTTAGATTTATTTGTATATTTCCAACGAGTTACTACTAATATTATAGGAGCAGGAAATATTACAGGAAAATTCAATATCCAATATAGAACAAGTAATGCCGCTGCATGGACCAATATTGATAGTGTCCCTGTAAGTAAAGCGGCTGATCCTAGCGCCACAGACTCTTTATGGAGTGCTAGTACTTCTGTAGCAACAATATCAGGAGCAACTACAGCAGATCCAGCATGTAGTCGAATAGGGTTTAGATATAAATTTGATCAAATAGGAGAATATAGAGTAGTATGTGCTATTTCTGGAACTCACGCAGATGATTGGGGATTTTATATTAACTATGCAGATGGAACATACACCGGAGCAACTGGTCCCTGCGAACCTTAGACCAAGTAATTAAGTAAAAAAACAAGTAATTATATTAGTAATGGCTTTAACAATAGATGTAAATTATTTTAATTCCTTTTATTTAAAAAGAGTTTATGGAACAGGTCCCCTGGGAAATATTCCTTATGTAGAAGGTCAAGGACCGGTACATGGTATTAACCCTGACAGTGCGTGGGAAACTGCTATAGACTATGAAAGTAATTTTTCTGGTAATGTAGAGCGAGATTGGGTTATAGAAGAAGCCAGAATAAGAGCAGGTTATAACAATACTAGTGTAGATTTTGGAGTAAAAGCTTATATAGTAGAAGATAATCCTAATCAACAACGATTAACTAATACTCTAATTTATTCAGGTATATTTAATTCTAGAACTGGAGTAAATAATACTAATGAATTTAGTGTAGGAGAAGAAATAACTAGAGGTGTAGATCCAGTAGGTGGAACTATTCAAAGACTTTATGCAGAAGACACTAACTTAATAGTATTTCAACAACGTAAAGTCAATGTAGCTTTAATAGATAAAGACGCTATTTATACAGCAGAGGGATTAGGAATTAGTACATCTGGAAATCAAGTAATAGGTCAAATAACACCAATACCAGGAAATTGGGGAATAGGTGAAAACCCTGAATCCTTCGCGGTGTATGGATATACAAAGTATTTTGTAGATAAAGAACAAAACGCTGTATTAAAAATGGAAGGAACTAACATTCAAGATATAGCAAGTGCTGGTATGATGGATTTCTTTAGAGATAGATTTGCGGGTTTAGGAACTAAAGGTTCTATTGTAGGTGGATATGATATTTATAATAAAAACTATGTAGTTTCTATATCAAGTGATGGAAGATTTGAGTCTAAATCAATAGAACCATCAGATAATATTTTAACTGGAGAAGCACGAGCATGGACTTTAGCGTGGGATGATAGAGTGGCTGGTTGGACTACTTTCTTTAATTATATACCAACAAACATGTTTAGCTGTATAGGAAGATTTTATTCTACAGCAGGTGGAGGAGTATGGCAACACTACACTAATTCATTAAGAAATTCTTATTACAATGAACCTAGTGACACCTCGTATGTAAAATTTGTATTTAATCCAGAACCGAATTTAGTAAAAACATTTAAAACAATAAATTACGAAGGAAGTAATGGTTGGGATGTTGTTCAGTTAGTCTCAGATCAAACCGGAGAAATAGAATTTCCAAGTGCTTCAGGATTGTATCAAACCTATGATGATGAAATAACTGGTGATGTAAGATTAGAGGATGGAACTTCTAGTGGTATTGATTATAGAGCAATATATAGTTATGACGAAGGTTTATATACAGATGGAGGTGTAGAATATAGAGCAGGGTTTGATAGAAAACAAAACAAATACTGGGCGGTTATTCCAAATAATACAGTAACACCAATTCCAGGTGAAGTAATATGGGGTAATCAAACAGTGGGAATAAAAGGTTATTATACTACAGTTGTAATGGGAACAGATAAAACAACTAATCTAGGTGGGTTGAAATCTTTATTTGCAACCAGTAGTGAGTTTATTATTAAATAAAATTAAATGAGTAAAGTAGATTTGAAAAAAAATCTAAATATATACAATCCAGAATTCCGCTCTAAAGTAGTAGAGCTAGAAGAAAGAATTAGTAGTTTAGATGAAAAATTTAAAATAAAACCAGCAGATTGTCCTTTAAAACATATGTTTTCAGATGGAATGTATGTAAGGGAAGTAACAGTACCTGAAGGAACGTTGGTTATAGGTAAAATACACAAGCATGAACATCCAGCTTTTTTATTAAAAGGTGAAGCTTTGGTGGTAACTGAATATGATGGAATAAAAGAAATGAAAGGACCTTGTTCTTTTATATCACTAGCAGGAGTAAAACGAGCAGTTTATGCTAAAACAGAGTTAATATGGACAACTGTTCATTTAAATCCAGAAAATATAAGGGATTTAGAAAAGTTAGAGAATGATAATATAGCTATTAACTATGAAGAATTTGATAAATTTATAGAAAGTAAAAGTAAAAAACAATTAAAACAATAATAATATGGCATGGGTAGCATTAGGTACTACAGTAGCAAGTGGTATAATTGGTGGAGCGGCAGCCAAAAAAGCACGAAAAAAAGCCGAAAAGCAAGCAAAAAAGTTGCAAGCCAAGTTAGATAATCTTGAGGCAAACAGACAACCTATATTAGATCCGTATGCGGGAGCTACTGATTTATCAGGTATGGCTACTGATTATTCGTCTCAATTTAGTAATCCTTATGCTAATCTAGCTGTAGCTACTCAAGCAGCAGAAATGCAAATGGAACAAACTGATATAGCACTCGCTAACACATTAGATTCATTAGCCGCTACTGGTGGAGGAGCTGGAGGAGCTACTGCTTTAGCTAGAGAAGCCGCTGCTAGTAAAAAATCAATAGCTGCAAGTATAGAACAACAAGAAGTAGCTAATGAAAGAATGAGAGCAGAAGGAGAAGCAAGATTAGAAGATAAAGTTATTGCAGAGAAACAAAGAATAGAAGGAATTGAAATGAGTCAAGCAGAAAGAATGCAAAATCTAGACGCACAGGGTCAATTATTCACCTTCCAACAAAGAGAAAATAGAGAGCAGATGCAACTAGATAGAACAGCTGCTCAATTAGATAATGCTTTAGCCGCAGCAAATCAAGCGAGAGCAGATCAAACAGCTGCGTTTACAGGAACGATAGGAGGAGCTGCTAGTACTTTAGGTACAATGGGAGCGGCGAATATAAAAACTGGAGGAACTTTCTGGAAAGCAAAAGGAGTATAATAAAATAAATAAAAATGTCATATAGAAATCCAAAATATACATACGTATCTGATCAACCCTACTATACTCAGCTAACAAATACTTTAGCTAAAGTGGGGCAAGATATTTCTAAAGCTAAAAGTGATTACGCTGAAGAACAAGTAGGTATAAATAAAGCAAGAACCCAAGCTGGGAGAGGAGCTAATCAAGCTTATGTTACTGATGCAGTAAAAACAAACACTTATGGTAATAAGACCACACAAGGAGCTATCCACAAACTATTTCAAGGAACAGGTAAGAGAGTAGGAGAAATTACTATGGCTACAGAAGGTGCAGATCCTCAATGTGAAATAGATGGTAATTGTGATGAGCTATATGCGGAATTAGCAATGCTTAATAGAGGACCAGAAGATATTAAGAATTTTACCGAAAACATGCTTACTGAATTAAACTACAAAGATATTAAGAATTTTGACGAATCTCAAGGTGGTAATTTTATTTTAGCAGCTAATATACTAAACCAAGAAGACATGACTACTCCAGCTTATGGTTATTCTTATGATATTCAGTATGCCACAGCGGGAGATCCACCTACACAAGATGGAACTTACGACTGGGTTTTTAAATTTGATGAAGCTAAAGCTAGAGAACAATTAGCTAAAGATGGAAAAACTCCAGAAGAAATTGACAAATTAATACCAGGATTAAAATTCGATGGTAAAGATACTTTTTCTATTAATAGTGGAGGATTAAAACAAAACATGGCAAATGGAGATATATTTGTAGAAACTCCAAACATGACAGAAGAAATGGATGATATAATATCGAGTGCAAATATAATATCAGAATTTGATACAGATAAAAACGGTAAAAGAATACCAGGAACGGGATCTTTTAATGTAGAAGATTTTATGATAGAAGGAATTTATACTCAAGAACAAACTGGCACCTTAGGAAAAGGAAAAGATGCTGTGGCTATGTTTGAAAATTATGTATCAATTGATAGAAACAAAGTAGCTAATAGATTAGAGTTTGAAATTGATCAAAAAATGGATTATTATTCTCAACCCCAAAATCAAGGTCAAGCTATCGCTATGTATAACAAAGTTTTATCTGGAGCAGATACTACTAATTTAGATTTAGAACGTATTGAATTAGAAACTGGATTTAAATTTGAAAGAAAAGATGGAAAATTAAAACCTTCTTTAGAATCATGGGCATCAGAATGGAATAATAAAGATGGTTTATCCGCAGAAAAATTAGGATTATTTAAACATTTATTAAAAAATTATGCAGTTGATGAAGTTACTAAGACTTTAGAAAGTGAAGCTTACAAAAACCAAAGAAAATATAATCCTAATCAAGTAGTTACTATAAGCGACAATTATAATACAAATAAATAATATGAGTAGTACTCTTACACCAACTCAATATGTATCTAATGGAATGAGATTTAATGTTACTCCAGATAGATTAGAAGAGTTTATGCAAAAATATCCCGCTGCTAAATTAGCAAGTGAGGCACCTATGCAACACGCGGCTACTACACAAATATATTATACAGAAGACGGTAAGCAATTTAGAGTATCTCCTGATCAAATAGATAAATTTAAAGCTGAAAACCCTACTGGAAGAACTATAGAAGAATGGAATACTCATATTAAAGATGAACAAGATAAGTATAAAAAGGAGTTAGAAGAAAATAAACGTAAGCATGCAGAAGCATTGGCTAATGAAAGCGAAAGAGTTCAAAAAAGTGTTGATAAAATTAATAGTGATTTTGAAAATCATTTTGAAAATAAAGAAGATGAAAATTATATTAAATTAAAAGATGCTTCATATCAAGAAAAAGCTAAATATTTAAAAGAAATTGAATTAAATGAAAAATATTCTAGTTTAGACAATGGAGAACTAAGTTTTTGGGGTAATATGAAAAACCTTGCTAGTGAAATAATAAATAATCCTAGTTTAGTTCCAGGTCAGATGGTGGTTAACGCTACCTCCGCGAGTGCTCAACAAAAAAGCGCTTATGATGCTGAATTAGAAATTCAAAGACTTAATACTCTAGAAGAAACAACTAATCAATATACAGATTCTAAAGAGTATGAAAAAATAATGCAGGAAAAACTAGAATTACATGCTAAGTTGGATGCTGCTTATAGAGACGTAAATATTGTAGATATACAAGGCGGAGTAAATTATTTAAATGGAGCTATAGATAGAATAAAAAGTAGAAAAATTTCCGAACTTGGTCAAGAGTATATTATAACTAATGAAGAAGGCGAAGAAATTGTTGATACTGAAAATCCTATGTATCAAGAAGAATTAATAAAGATTCAAGACGAGGAAATAGAAATAACTAGAGAAGACTTTGATAGTGATTTAGATTTTAATCTTTATAATAAACTACAAGATGATAGGAATATTTTAGATGATATTAAAGCTAATTTAACAGAACAGCTTGGATTAGAACAATCAGTTAGAAATATAAGTGACGACGCTGCTAGAGAAGAAGTATTAAATCAAGCGTACAATCTAACTGATTACAATAATAATCCAGAATATAAAGAATTACTAGAAAAGTTACAATTAAAACTAGAAGCTGCAGGAACAACCTTAAGTTTAGAAGAAATAGCAGAGAAAATATCAAGTGGGATTGATAAAGAGGAATACTGGAGAAGTGAAAAAGAATTTGGAGGCGTTGGTCATAGCGATTTTGTTCATGGTGGTGTAAACAAATTAGGATCTATCCTAGAAGAGAATATTGAAAATGCTTATATTGATCAAATTAAAACTGATTATAAAGTACAAGAAAATTGGATGACTGATGGGTACAAAGTAACAGTAGGATTAGATAATAAATCAACGATGTTTCAAGGAAGAGCATTAATAACTAAACCCACTAAAGGTTTAATTGATAGAGCAGCGTTAAGTTTGGGAAATGCTGAGGATTATATTCAATCAAAAGATAAAACAGTATTAGTAGATGGAGTAGAAATAGATGCTCAACAGGCAGCGAAAAACGAAGCTTTTCAAGATCTTATTACTTCAGATTCAACTATTAAATTACTAATGAATAATTATGCTAAAGAAGCTACTCCTATTCTTAAAAACTATAAAAAAGAGTTAGAAGAAAACTATGATTTAAGTAAAAAAGAAAATGTAATAGAAGTAAATAGACTTTTAGCTGCTAAACAACAGGAGTTAACTATAGACAAACTGTATGACAGTGAAGAGTGGAAAAAAATAACTACTAGTTATGGAATGGCGTTAGACAACGTAGCTCAACAATATGATTCAGAATTTAAACGAAATGACAGTTGGGTGCTTTGGGGGTTAGATAAATTAAGATTAAAAGGGGCAGGAGAAACTGATTATATACCTATAAATGATACTCTAGCTGATTTACTTGAAGGAACAGTGTCAGGTGTTGAGGGAATAAGATCTTCTATAGCGGATAAAGCTTGGGGAAGTATCGCGGGTAATAGATTTAGAGCTAATAGAGCTAGAGCAGATGTACTAGATCAACAATTAAAAGATGAAGATTTTACTAAAGAAGATAAGGTTTACTGGCATAATGGTAAATGGAATGTATGGGATGAAGGAGAAGATGAGGAGCGTAGAGACAAACGCACTTATAATGCAGGTGAATTATCTAAAGAATTAAAAGAAAATAAGGATTATTGGCAAAAAGAAATAGTTGAACAAATAGAGGATGTTGCAGAAAGTGAAGAATGGTTGTCTGTATTTAAACAAGCTGACTATAGTGATGGTATTTCAATAGGAGACGCCGCGTTAACCGTAGGACAAGCTCTACCGCATATTGGAATAGCAGCAGCAGGAGCTTTAACAGGTAACCCTATGTTAGCTTATCTAGGAACTGCTACTATGTTTGCACAAATGTATGGTGATAATTATTGGAGTGCTATAGAAAACAATCTAGATAAAACAGGTTTTAGCAAAGAAAAATTAAAACAAGCTTACCCAGAGAAATCAGATGAAGAAATAGAGGAATTATATATTAAAGCTGCAACTAGTAATTTGCAATCTGGACAAGGAGCTAATATGGCGCATTCAGCAGCAATGGCCGCGGTACAAACAGCTTTAGAAACATATGGTGCCCAACAAGTTGTAGGGGGAACTCAAAAAGCTTTAGCAGGTAAAATTCCAGGTAATCCTTTTCATTTAGGAAATTTATTTAAAACTTCTATGGATGACATTGGATCAGGAATATTAAGAGGATTAATTCATCAAGGAGGAAGTTCGTTAGAAGAATTTGGAACAGAGTTTATGCAAGAAATTGTTGGTCAAATATCAACAGCTCAGCAAGGAGGTTTAGAAAGCACTGCTTTAATTGATGTTAGCGCAGCTCTTCAAGCTGGTATTGGTGGTGCGATTACTGGATTTATGTTACCTTTTAGTGGTAGCATGTATAGATTAGGTTCTACAGCTATAAGACAAGCAGCTAACGATATAGCATTGGAATATGCTCCAGATGGTAAAAGAGCTCAATCAGTCGCCATCTCTAATGCGTGGTTTGAAGATTCTAAAAAGAAATTAGATAAAGAATATAAAAACAAATTAGACGATCCTGCAAAAAAGCAAGAATACTATGATAAAATTAGTGCTCTTTCTAACTCATACAATGCTAGTGTTAAACTTGGATTGTTAGGTAAAGGGAAAGATAATTTTACTCAAACAATGACCGCTGAAAATAGAAGAGCAGTGTTAGATGGATATGTAGAGATTGAAAATTTACAGAATCAAATTGAGGGATTAGATAAAAATGATCCTCAATTATTAATTCTAAAAGAACAATTAAAAGAGGTTCAATACGATACTGCTGAGATAATTAAAGCAGAAAAAACTACTGCACGTGTTACTAAGATCATGAAAGATATAGGTAAGGCAAAAGAAGTAGTTATATTGGATGATTTATCAGCAAAAGAAAGAAAAGCTTTAAGAAAAAGCCAAGGATTTGGAGATAGAACCACTGGTATATTTGGAGAAGATGGTAAAATATATATTGATAAAAATTTATCAGCTCAATTAAAATCTGGAAACACAGCTGCTCACGAACTGCTTCATAAGGTTATGTTTAACACTTTATATGATGTAGATGCTGAAGGTAAAATACAAGGGAAAAACGTGGCTCAAGGATTAGTTAATGCTCTTGATGGTTATTTAGATCAATTAGATCCAGAAAACACTAGAGGTGGTAAAGAATTTGCTCAAAGATTAAAAATTTATAAAGATCGACCTAATACAATAAAAGCAGAAGAAAAACTTATGTTGTTTGCAGACGCTATTGAAAATGGTGATATTAAATTTGATGAAAATGTATTTACTAAAATAGGAGATGTAGTACGTAGGTTCTTACAAGATGTGGGGATAACAGATGTTAAGTTTAATTCTGGTAGAGATGTGTATAACTTTTTAAAAGATTATAATGTAGCTATTAAAAAAGGTAAATTTGGTGATGCTTTAACAAATGTAATGGAAGAGGGTGCTGAAGTTGGTGAAAATATAGAAAGAATCACTGATGATGAAAACTTAGGATCTATGAGGAAAAGTGAAGCAGCTGCTACAGATTCTTATGCAGAAACGGATACTTTAATTAACGATCCTGATTTTGATTTAGAAAATAGTTTTGACCAAAAAAGAGCTCTTAAGATCGCTGCTCCTGTAATAGAAGCTACTACTCAAAGATTATGGGATCCAAAAAGTTTGTTAACTAGAGATGAATTTAAGAAAACTTTAGAAAAAGAATACTTAGATTCTTTACAGGAATATGATGCGGATAGAGACACAGGTATGAATGCTGGTAAATCTATTTCTAATAAGTTTAATTTAAGAGCAGCTAAAGTAGCTAAAGATAATATAGGTAAGGTTGAAGCAGAAAGTTTAGATGCTGAACAAGCAAAGCAAGTGCCAGACACTACAAAACAAAAAGATTTTGACGCTCCATTAGCTAAAGAAGACAAACAAAGAAAGAAAAAATTAACAGTAGAAAATAAAGTAGTAGATAGGGAAGTTGCAGGTGAGATTAAAAATCAAATAAAAGAAAATACTAGATCTACTATTTCTGTTTTGTTAAACAAAGGAAAATCAGTAGAAGATATTGTAAAAGCGTTAGATAAAGAAGCTAAGGAACAAGAGTTTAAGGATGTAAAAGGAAAAAAGACTTTAGCATCTAAAGCTTATGAAAGCTTTATAGATAATCTTATAAACAATAAATTTATAAAAAATATTTCTGTAGCAGACATGAAGTCTAGATTTAAAAATCTATTTAATGTAAAAGAAACTGGTAAAATTCCACAAAAAGGAATTAGTCCTAATACAGGAAAAACTACTAACTGGAACAAGCAGGTGTTTAGTGTCACAGCTCCTTCAGATATAGATTTAAAAGAATATTTTATTCCTAAAAATCTTAAAAATTTAACTCCTGGAGAAAAAGATACTTATACAAAAAGAGCTAATTCATTATTTAATTTAATAGCTAAGGATATTAAAATAGAATCTTTACAAGAACTTAAAAATGATAAAGATTATATGAAGAATTTAGATATTCTTCTTAAACAACAAAACTCTCCTTTAACTGCTACTCAATTCATCGATGCTATAGATCAAAAATTAGACAGAAGAAACCTAGAAGACACATCTTTAGACACTGTAAGAGCTAGTGAAGCCTTACCAACTCAAGACAAGAAAAAAGCTGAAGAGAGAAAGGCTAAACGAAAAAGTGAAGCCCTTAGAAGCAATAGAGAAAAAATAGCTAAACAAAAAACCAGAGACGTTGGGGTTGAAGGAATAGTTCCCAGATATAAAAGAGGAGAAAAAATTAAATATAAAAAAATAAGGGAAAAAAGTAGAAGATTAAAAGATGGAACTATTAGAAAAGCCGGAGTAACCGAGGTAACTGCTCCTGCAAGTCAAGTTCCTGCTTATGCTAAAATAGAACAAAGTCCTGAATCTATACGAAAAAGAAAAAGAAATGTTTGGGGTCATTATAGTGTTATGGGAGATTCTGTTATGGGATCTAAAACAATGACAGGAAACAACTCTTCTTTTTATCAATTTAAAGAAGAAAAAAGTTATAATGGAAAAGAAAGAGAACATAGTTTAGATAAGGATTTAAATAGTACTTATGATACCAACATGTTTTATGCTGATGCCAGATTAGATACAGCAGCTATTACACCAGACATGACCTTTCAAGAATTTAAAGATTTACCTCAACATAAAGATGTAGATTGGGATGGTAATGTTATACCAAGTGGAATAGATATAGAACAGATATTTAATAACGCTCAAGATGTAGCTATATTAAAAAAGCAGGGAGTTCCTATGTTGGAAGTAGAACCTGGAGTTTTTAAACTAAATAAAAAAGCTGCTAATTCTATTGATATTGAATATGAAGTTGATGGTAAAAAAACCAGTGTATTAAAAGAAGCTCAAAAAGAGCAAATAGGATCTAAAAGTTATAGAACATGGTCTCCTAAAACTTTTATAAAAAAAATAAGTGATCCTCAGTGGAGAAAACAGCAGGTAGATAAAATTAAAGTACTTTATAATCTTGCTCAAGCTGTTCAACTAGATTTAAAAAACAATCCTGAAAATTTAGGATATTGGACAGATTGGTTTGCAGCGGTTGATAACAATTCTAATCATCCTTTAAGAGCTTTAGCGCCAATAAGATTTTTTAGTAAAATAAAAAACTTAGTAAATATTGCCGAACATTCTATGCCGGTTAATCAAGTTTCCAGTTTAATTTTAGACATGGCAATGAGAGGAGAAGTAGAGAATGAATTTGATTTTATAAAAAAGCATTATAGACAAGGACAAGTAAGAAAAGCTGATGATGATAAGTTAAAAAGAAGTTTGAAAGACGGTACAGATCTTACTAAAGATATGGGTACACAGTTCTACGATTTAGAAAATCCTAACACGTGGAAGAGATATGTAGAAAAAGAAGTAAATGGTAGGGACAGTCAAGGAGGAATAAATTTAAACACTTATGAAACCTGGGACGAAACAACTGGGAAAAGACAAACCATAGCTCAATCTGAAGGCGTGGGATTAACTGAAGCCCAATACACAATGCCTGATGGAAGCTTAAACCCTAACATTATACAGCAGCAAAATAATACCCTTTATGATATGTTTACTAAAGGGGAACCTACTGCTAAAGTAGCTAAATCTACTTTAACCTCTAAAGCTAATATAAATACTCAAAGAGCTAAAACAGTACAAGGTAAAAAAATAGTGAGAATGAACGAAGGTATTTTTAAAAAGAATAGTACCTCTAGTAGTTTAAAACAAACTATGTTAAATTCTCAGGAAACAGCTGCTAAAGCAGAAAACCTTAACGCTCCATTAAAAGGTATTAGTGTTTTTGATATGGATGACACTCTAGCTATTACTAAAGAAAAAGTTTTAGTTACTTTACCTGATGGGACTACTACTAAGCTTAATGCTACAGAGTTTGCTCAACAAGCAGAAACTCTTCAACAGCAAGGAGCAACATTTGATTTTAGTGAGTTTGTTGATGTTAAAGGAGCTAAAAAAGGTCCATTAGCAGATCTTGCTTTAAAACGTCAAGGGAAATTTGGTAGCGGAGATATATATGTGTTGACAGCTAGACCTCAAGCATCGGCTTCAGCTATTAAAATATTTTTAGATGGTATAGGTTTAAATATTCCTATAGAAAATATAATAGGATTAGAAGATGGAAGTCCTCAAGCAAAAGCTGACTGGGTATTATCTAAAACTGCAGAAGGATATAATGATTTTTATTTTGCAGATGATTCTAAGATGAATGTAGATGCAGTTAAACAAGTTTTAGATCAAGTAGATGTAAAGTCTAAGGTTCAAGTTGCTAGAGCCAACGAAGCTGCAAATCTAGATAAAGAATTTAATGAGATCTTAGAAGAAACTACTGGGATGAAAGCAGGTGCTGAATATTCTGATACTAGAGCAAAATTAGAAGGTAAGAAAAAAGACAAAGGTTTGTTAAATTGGTTAGGAAATCAAGTAAGTATTACTGCTTCTGCAGAAGATTTTCTAGGACTATTATATGATGTTTTAGGAACAGGCGAAAAAGGTACTCAACACTTAAAGTGGATTCATGACAATCTTATAGATGTTTATAATAAAGCTGAACAAGAGATTTTATCAGCTAAAGTCACAGTTGCAAATGATTTTGCTGCGCTTAAAAAACAATTTCCTAGTTTAAGAAGTAGAAGAGGCAATAATCCTCTAATGAATGAAATAGGGATTGGACCTTATACTAAATCTCATGCAATAAGAGTCTATAACTGGGTTAAACAAGGTATTGATATGACTCAGCATGGTATGTCTAAAAGAGATATTGATGCGTTAGTTAAAGCGGTAGAGAATGATAATGAACTAAGAGTATTTGCTGATGAAGTAGTGTTGATTCAAAAAGATTCTAAATATCCTCCACCCACTAAAAACTGGCAAGCTGGAGATATAGCTACTGATATTACAAATAGTTTAGAAAAAAGCTTGAGAAGAAAAGCTATGGCTCAGTTTGACAGAAATGTTGATATTATATTTTCAGAAAAAAATAAAAGAAAACTTAGAGCACTGTATGGAGATAAATGGGTTAGTGCACTAGAAGATTCATTGCGAAGAATGAGATCTGGTAGTAATAGACCAGTGTACGTAGGAGGAGGCTCTAGAATTGTTAATGAATTATTAGATTGGTTAAACGGTTCTGTTGGTGCTATAATGTTCTTAAATATGAGATCTGGATTGCTTCAATTAATATCTAATGTAAATTTTATAAATTGGGGTGATAATAATATAGTAGCTGCGGCTAAAGCTTTTGTAAGTAAATCTTATTGGCCAACAGTGTTAAAATTAATGAATTCTGATTACTTAGTTAATAGACGAGATGGATTAAAGATTAATGTTAATGAAGCAGAGCTTGCTAACGCGGCTAACCAGGGTGGAATTAAAGGGGTAATTGCTTTTTTATTAGATAAAGGATTTATTATTACTAGAATAATGGATAGTTTAGCAATCGCAACAGGTGGTGCAACGTTTTTTATTAATAGAAAAGCTGCTTTATTAAAAAGAATAAATAAAGATACTGGTAAATTACATACTGAAGCAGAAGCTGAAACAAAAGCGTATAATGATTTTTATGCAATAGCAGAAGAAAGTCAGCAGTCAAGTAATCCAAGTAAAATATCCCAACAACAAGCTAGTTTAGCTGGTCGTGTTATACTTTCATTCCAAAACGTTACAATGCAGTATAATAGATTAACTAAAAAAGCAATAAGAGATTTATATAATAGAAGGAGAAGACCTGGGCAAACACAACGAGAAGCTGATCTAAGCAATATGTCTAAAATAGTTTATTACATGGGAGTTCAAAATGTTATATTCCATTCTTTACAAAAACTTCTTATGGCAGGATTATTTGATGATGAAGAAGATGAAAAAACTAAAGATAAAACAGCAGAAGTCGCTAATGGAATGTTGGATTCATTATTGTTTGGATTAGGATTTGGAGGAGCAGCTATTTCTACTATAAAAAATGTTATTTTAGAACTAGTGCATCAACATGGAAGAAAAACTCCAGAGTATGAAGAAGCGGTATGGAATTTATTTGATTTTTCTCCAGTACTAGACAACAAAGTACGTAAGATGCGTAGTGGATTCAAAACATTTAGTTGGAATAAAGAAGAAATAAGAAAAAGAGGCTGGAGTTTAGATAACCCAGCTTATCTGGCTGTAGCCCAAATCATCGCAGCAGGAACAAATATTCCAATTGATAGAGTGCTTAGAAAAAGTATGAATTTAAGAGCTGCAATGGATGAAGAAACTAGAAACTGGCAAAGAGTAGCTTTAGTACTAGGTTGGGATACATGGAGTGTAGGACTTCCTTATTGGGGATTAGAAAGCACTATAAAAAGAGAAGCTGAAGATAGAGCAAAAGCAAAACTACAATACAAACAAGATATTAAAAAGCTTAAAGCTATGGGTTATAAAAAAGGTGAAGATAACGGACCAGATGTTATCGAAGTAGAACATTTCACTGGGATAATACAATACTGGAGTAAATAAATTATTATGAAAGAAAAAATTAAAAAAATGATCGACAAGTTACAGCAAGCTTGGAACAAATTGCTATATAAATTAATGTTTAAAAAATACAAATAATGAAAAATTTAATTATAATCTTATTATTATCTTTTTCTTTAACTGCTAACGCACAGGAGAGAAAGAATAAATGCATGGTTACTAAAATAGAATATGTAGAATCTTATAAAGTAAAAGTTACTAAAATAAATAAATGTACAAATGTTATTGTAGTAAGAACATATTTGAAAAAAGAGTGGGACGCATTACAAAAGAAAAGAAAATCACGTAAAAAGAAAAACTAAATGAAACAAATTTTACTTACGCTTTGTTTACTTATTAGCTTTAACATAAGCTCACAAGACAAAGGAAAGTTCTTCAAATCTATTTATGATGAACTATTTAAATATAGTACTGTATATGTAGCTGGAGACATGCAGAATCCTAAAGAAAACGCACCAGATTATTTTGTAAGACCTGGTGAAGACGGGGGATTATATAGTATACCACAGGTTGTAGATGGAACTGTTTACCATGAATTTGATTATAGATATGGTATAGGTGTTAGAAAACTAGCTAGATATGATTATGAAGTTAAAGGGGCACAATATTATGATGGCACTGAAAACAATGTAGGTTTATCTGCTACTAATTCTCCAGTTAAAGGATTAGAATATGTATTCCATTGGGAAAAAGAAAGAGAAAGAGATGAACTATATGATAATCATAGATACTTTTTAAAACATAGTGGTAAATATCACATGGTTAAATTAGAAAGTAGAAAACAAGGGAAAGTAAATTTTGATTATAAATCAGCAGAGGTAAGAGCTAAATTACCTATTGGTAAAAAGTTTAGTATAAGTGCAGGCGCTATTTATAGAACACATGAAAGACCTTACGGATATAATCCAGTGGAAATCTGGTTAAATGAAACTAACGAGTATATAGTTGATGGTCAAGTATATGAATACCCAGCTAATCCATGGTATACTTTAGGTTTTTATTATGGATATGATGATATTTATTATACATCAACTAGCTATGATCCTAACACAGGCCAAGAAGTACAAACATCAGATTGGTATTGGGTTAATCCTGAAGGTGAAATCGTTGCTTATAGTGATTTACAATTTCGTGATACTGTATTTCCTAATTTAATGAATCGTTATAATAATGAAATGTGGGAAGGTATAGATAACTTTGGAGTTGTATCTCCTGTGGTCGGTTTTGACTTTTACCACTACAAAAATAAATTCTGGCTTCACGCGTATGGATCCTACTTATTACCATATCACAAATATGTACATGGTGATGAGGCTTTTAGTTATTTAAATAGAAATAACTGGGGAATGGGAGGATTAATGGAAGATGCAGAGCATGAGCAATGGGAAGATTACCAAACTGGATTAGTATTTGGTTGGAAAATAAATAGAAGTATAGGAATTTTCTTTGAAGGTGAATATACTAAATTCTGGGATTCAGAAATATATAACAGTTCAGTTGGTCTGAATATAACTTTAAAATAAATAATTATGAGTAGTAAATTTACATCGCCATTTATGGCAAAAAGTCCTTTAAATGAAAACAATAGTGAAAGGCAAGAATTCGTAAGAGACACCATAAGATTAAATCAAAAAAAATTAATTGAAGGTGTAAATGTTAACGATGGTTTACTTGATGATACATATGCTGACGAGATAGCTAGAGAAGCTAATTGGTGGGGAAAAGGAAAAATTAAAGAAGGTATAGGGTATTATTCCAACCAGGATATGAGTGAAGTAATGTATGATAAAAAAGGTCCATACGTAGTTAATTTAAAAGAAAACGAATCATTTAGACCAGGTAATACACACGAACTTTTAGACGACTAAAAATAAATAATAGTTCAGTTGGTCTGAACATAAAACCAAGATAAAATGAAAAAATCACCATTAAAATTAATAAATAAAGTTTTAGGAAAAACTAGTCCTTTAAATGATATGACAGAGAATGAAAACGAATTCAGTCAAGATCAAAAAGATATTATTTCTTCGTATCGTTTAACAGAAAGTGATCCTACTTTACCTAAATGGGAGCATGATATAAGCGATAGGCAAATTTTACAAATTGATTCATTAAAAACAGGTAAGGGAAAATATGGAGACATGAGTTTTAAAGAAACATATCCATTACAAAGAGATATAATGAGAAAGGTTTGGTATAAATCTATGGATCCAAATAAAGGCACTAAACCTCCAAGTTGGATTAATCAAGATTAAAAATGCCAATCTGGAAAATAATTATACTAATATTAATGTCAATAGGATATATTTATATCATTATTAAATATCATAAACTAAATAAAAAATGAAACTATGGAAACTTGTCCTTTATGTGGCGGTCATTGTGGCCTTTGTTAGCAGTTGCGCATCGTTAACGCCAGCGCCGTCAAACACAATTAAAGTCTTAGCTGTAACAGCTGAAGGTGATACAATACAGCTTGATGTTAATTCATTAAGACCTAGAGTGTATCAAAATATATACCATACATATCCTTATTATCATAATTACTGGAGACCATCTCCTTATTATGGTTGGGGTTGGAATAATTATTATTACACTAGACCTCAAGGAACTAGACCTAATAATGTAAATATTCCTAATATAGTTATACCTAACAAACCCACCGGCACATATAATAGACCTGCTAATCCAGGAACTGGTCCATCGTTATCACCAAGTTTAAGTACACCAACAAATTCTAATACAAATAAAGGAGGAAATGGCAGCACCACAAATAAGCGAGGAAACTAAAATAACATTAGATCTTAAAACTATCGGAATGATAGTAGGGTTTACAGTTACTATAGCTAGTATGTATTTTGTAATGCAGGCAGACATTGCAGAAGCAAAAGAATTACCTAAACCCCCAATATCTAAAACAGAATGGGAGTTGAAAGATGAGTTAATTCGTAATACTATTATGGATACACAAGATGATGTAGAAGAGATCAAAGAAACTATCGAAAAAATAGATGAGCGTTTATATGAAATAACGAAAAAAATAAACTAATGAAATATTTTAATTTAATTTTACTATTGATTTGCTTTAACACCTATGGACAAGAATGGGTAACAGATTCTACTTTTGATAGTAAAATAAACGAAAAGCAAGCTTTTGGTGATGATCAAACATTGCCAGTAGTAGTTGAGTTTTGGGCTGAGTTTAACGACGCTAATAAGTTTGAGGATTGGAATAAGCTAGAGGATGTAGTTTATTATAGAGCAGATATAACTAAATGTCCTGAAGCAAAAAAGAAATATAAAGTAAGAATGGTACCTACTATAATTATATTTAAAGAAGGTATTAAAGAAGAAATATTTAAAGCTGGTTTAGATCTATTATTACCAGCGGATTTAAATGAAATTCAATCAGCAGTAAACGAAATAAACACTGCAAGTAAATTTTAATAAAATGAAAAAAAGGAAATTAAATAGTACTAATCCTAAATACTATCCTGTTCCTGAAGAAAAGAAAGTAAAAGTTCGTAAAGAATTAATAGCTAGTATTGACAAAGGAGTGTATCGCAAAAAAAGAAAGATAGTAAATGTATACGCAGTTTATGTATAATATAGGATTTGAAATAGAAAAACAATTTATTCCCACTATAGTAAGAGATGTAAGAATAAAAGAAGTAAAATTTGAAATCATAAAAGAAGTAATTAAAGAACCATCATGTGGTGAAGAAATTATAACTCATCCAATGGAGCTTACTTCTAACATGAATAAAAGAAAAGAAATTTTTAATAAATTTATTGAAGCGCAGCATTTAATAGCAACTCCTATAACTGTAAAATGTGGGACTCATGCTACTCTTACAATAGAAGGAGAAAACGATGGAGAAAAATTATTAGAAAAGATAAAACCTTATGCGTCAGTTTTATATGCTTTGTATAAAAATAGGTTATTCAATAACTATTGTTGTGGAAACTTTTGTTTACTAACAGATAAGGAAATAGAAAAAGGAATAGAAGGTTTAAACAACAAAGAATACAAATATAATACCATTAGTAGTTATGCTGATAGGTTAGAGTTTAGATTATTTCCAGCTATAAAAAATCATAAAGAATTATATTACTTATATAGTTTAATTTATATAGTAGTAGATTCTGCTTATAAACAAGTAGATCAAAACGAGTATTTAAATAAAATAAAAAATTTTTTAGAAGATTATTACTGGAAACCCTCGGCTTTAGAAAATTTATTTTTTAATGCTAAATGGTTTAATAAGGCTATTTTAAATCGTGAAACCAATCCTATAATTAGTAAGTATATACGTAATACTAAATGGCCTGAAAGTTATCAAGGTAAAAGAAATATTTAATTTACACTATTATGAGAATAAGTGATCACATTACGTACGCAGAGGCAATACACTCTAATACAGCTAAAAGAAAAAATATAGATAATACACCAAATGAAACTCAAGTAGAAGCTATGAAATTATTAGCTGAAAAAGTGTTTGAACCATTAAGAGAATGGGTTGGAGGACCAATTAAAGTTAATTCATTTTTTCGATCAGAAGCTTTGAACGAAGCCATTGGTGGATCAGCTACTAGTCAACATTGTAAAGGGCAAGCAATTGATATTGACGATGTGTATGGTAGAAAAAGTAATGCTGAAATGTATAACTGGATTAAAGATAATTTAGATTTCGATCAAATGATTTGGGAATTCGGTACAGACATGCAACCTAATTGGGTGCATGTATCATATGTTTCAGAAGAAAAGAATAGAAACAAATGTTTAAAAGCATATAAAGAACACGGTAAAACTAAATATAAAGTAATATCATCATAAGGAACAAAGATATATTGGGCGTACCATACCCAAAAGTTCCTGTAACTGAAAGGGATCTCTTATGAGGTCCCTTTCTTTATTTGGTTACTATCCATCACAATTTATACATGATTCGTCCATCGCGTTCATAGCAATATCACCACGAAGAACCGACTCAGTTCTCATATAGTATAAAGTTTTAATTCCTTTTTCCCAAGCATCAAGATGAACTTTATTAATCCATTTGGGTGTTGCTTCTGCTGGAAAAGCTAAATTTAAACTAACTGATTGATCTATATATTGTTGACGTATACCTGCTTGTCTTACCAGTTCTAACTGATTAAGCTCTTTAAAGGTTTTAAATATTTCTTTTTCTTCGTCTGACAACTCTTTTATATCTTGAACAGATCCGCCATCTGCTAATATTTTATCCCATATTTCTTTAGTATCTAATTTTTTAGATTTTAAAAGCTTTTCTAATGTAGGATTCTTTCTTATAAATGTTCCTTTAGCAGATTGATCTGTAAATACATTTGCTGCCCAAGGTTCTATTCCTGGCGATACGTTTCCGCTAAGCTTTGAATTACTAACAGTGGGAGCAATAGCACGAAGGTGAGTATTACGCATACCAGTACCAACGCACCACAGAGGCTCGCCAAAAGCCGTAGCAAGGTCCATAGAAGCTCTTTCACTCTCAATTTTAATTTGACTAAATATTCTTCTTGTTTCATATTGTGATAATAAACCTTCAAATGGTAAACCTTTTTCTTGTAAATAAGTATGCCAACCTAATACACCAAGACCTAATGCTCTAC
>Ga0114934_10000207_pt1 | contig 36869 bp, 46 predicted proteins | sample 4SBtaG_2_FD_99695 | JGI IMG/M metagenome (GOLD analysis project Ga0114934, IMG submission 99695) | Deep subsurface microbial communities from Kolumbo volcano to uncover new lineages of life (NeLLi) - 4SBTROV10_white metaG | ecosystem: Environmental > Aquatic > Marine > Volcanic ...
CTATTGCTAAAATAAAGGTAATCAATAGGACTATAAGCATTATTAACAATGAATCCTTGTGCATTAAGATCGTCTAGATTTACAAAGCTTTCAATACCATAAGGACTAGCAGTTAAATTTCCTCGTAATCTCATTATAAAACTAGGTGCTAAGGTGGAAGCACGATAATAAGAATTCATAGTGTGATTGTATAATGAACTAGTGTCATTAGTGCTTTCATCCACGAAATCATTATATTTATAAGGGCTTTTAGAAATAATGTTCAGTAATCGTCCTTGAGTATTAACACTATAAACAGGGTCTCTAATGTTGTTTAAAGAAACTCTTGTATCATAATTTTTTGTGAAATTCCAATTAGCAACTTTTGAACTATCATTTAAGAATATGCTAATATTTAAACTAATATAAACTCCCCAAGGATCTCTCTGATAAAGAGACACATTCAATAAACTAAGATTAATATTAATTCCTTTTAAACTAGCTTCTGACCTAACTTTCTCAAGATATAATTCAAAAGTACTATTGCTCATAATATCGTATTGCTCACCATTTATTGAACCATTATAAAATACTTGTTGGAAAACACTCTGATAATCTGATAAGTAAGTTCCCGTTTCACTAATGTATTCATTAATAGCAATAAAAGCTCTAAAACCAGAAATATAAGTTGCTCTAGAAACATCTACGTCTAGATCTTTCAAAAAATCATTCATAGTATTTATTCTCGAATGAACAACTTGTAACTCATCATCATTATTTAAATTATTAGAAGAAACAATTACTAACACAACCCCGACTAAGAGTATGGCGGCGAATAAATAGATAAAACCTTTTTTATTCCTAAGAAATCCATTATTCATCAACTTTATTCGCTTATCTTTCATTTCCACACCTTCACATTAACCAAACTAGGACCCCAAAGATAAGGAACATCACTAATAATGGTAACGATAATTTCTAAATCTTCAGAATTCAAATTGATCAAAACTTTTCCGTCACTATAATAATCAAGATTTTTTAATATTCTAAAAACACTATAATCATAAGCATCAACAGGGTCATAACTTATACTATTATTTGTGTAATTACAATTATTAGTTCCTAAATAAGTACTAGGGATTGTCGCGTTAAGAAAATGACCATCTTCAAATTCAATATACCAATTACAACCTTCAGCATTCTCTAGAACATCACTTCTAGGAACTGTTGAGTTTATAGCCGCCGTATAAATAATAGTATTATTAAAACTACAATTAGTAATATTTTTATTATTATCTGCAACTAATAAAGTAATATTATTGTTTCCTTCAACCAAAAAATTGGGGGGGATATTTAATAAAAAAGGATCACCAACACTAACAAAGTCATTACTATAATCACTTAAATTAAAAACAACATTATTATTAACTTTCAAAAAATAAGTCCAATAAGGACCACTATAACTAGTAACAAATGCATCGAGAATTCTAAGATTATTAGGAATATTAAATGAACTAGTACAATTAGATAATTGGTCAGTCTCAATATTAACAGTAATCTCGTTTTGACCAGCCTCTTCAACCAAAGGAGTATAATTAAATTCAATATAAGAATCAGGGTTAAGATGACCAGCAACATAAGTTCCATTAATCTCAAGAATTTGAGCACTAAAATTAGCAATTAATAATATTTGATCACTAATATTTTTGTAAATATCCTCGAGCATAGAAGAATTACTAGCATCAAAAAATAATGATTCATTACAAGCAGTTCTTTTAAGAGTATCAATTCCATCAGCACTAAGTCCTTCACCCATACCTATAGTGTAAACAGTTATGTTCTCGTTATTACAAGCATTTTTTCCAGCTTCAATAGTACTGTTTTTTGATAAAGTATAAGGACTACTTTCACTACTACCAGAATAATCATTAAAATTAGAACAATAATAATTAGCGTCTCCATCACCAAGAACAATCATAAATTTCTTATTAGTACTAGCAGTTGCTAATTCGTCTTTAGCCCTATTTATTCCACAACAAATACAAGTTCCTCCATTAGCATAATAACCATCAATAGTGTTATCCAACAAGTTCTCATCACTTGTTAAACCCAAGAAATCCCTTATAGAAGAATAAAAAGTAGTAAGTCCTGCTCTATTACCAGAAACATTAAGCATAATATTAACAGCTAACTTATTAGCATCTTGAGCAATTTCTAGTCTTGACCTATTACAAACAGTATCTGTAACTACACGATAATTTTGATCAGTCCAACCACTATTACAAGAACCACATTCTTCATTATTACAAGTGCCTGAATAAGTACAACTCATAGTATAAGTAAACCACCACCACTTACAATCATATTTACAAACAGGTCCAGTGTATTCTTCTCCACAATCATCCATGCTTCCACTAACATCAGTTACTAACATTGTATCAGCTGGTTGACCACTTTGAATCATTGTAACATTAGTAAAATTAGAAGTTCCTAACCTTAAAGGAATTGTTCCAGGAGCCCAACTAAGATTATTACTAGAACTGAGAATTATGTTTTGTTCATTCATAGAACCACTACTGCTGAATAAAGTGTTATTTCCAAGTCTCATAAAAGTAGTGTAGTTAGAAGTGAAACTTAAATTCAAAAACCAATTATTAGTAACTCCTAAAATATCAATACCATCATACAAATTTATTATACCATCTATTTTAGGAAAATAATATCTTTTTATATTTGAACCTAAACCCTCCTCATTAAAAGTATCTGTTACATAACTAACTTTTACAAGTCCACCAGCAACATAAGCGTCACCCAAACTACCTTTTGGAATTAAAGTAAAAGTATTATTGTCAGAACTAATGCTTCCATTACAATTAGTAACATCAAATATTTGCATTTTCATAAGTTCATTATTAGAATTTAATGTTGTACAAAAAATTCCATTAATATAAAGATCAAAGTCAGATACAGTATCTATTTTGAATAGTATTTCCCTAATGTCTGAAGGAGTTACATCATTAGGAATGTCCTTTAATAAAATACTAATATTTCCTTGACCGACAAATCCTCCAAAATAACCTATTTGAAAATCTTTTTTATCTCTTACTCGTTTAAGATAAGCAGTACTTGTACTTCCTTTCAAAGTTTTACCTTGTTTAATTCCAGAAATCATTCTTGAACTAACTATTACTTGTTCAGGATTATCGTATTTTCCTTTAGAAAAAAGAACATCATCTCCTAGAGTAATATTAAGATTAAAATTCTCAGAAAACATTCCTAAACTAATATTAGTTAGGTTTTGAGCTAAACTAGTTTCATTATTTGCCCAATAAGTGCTTATTTGCATTAATAAAGTGTTTTCTCCATCGGCTAATCCATTATTAACCAATTGTTTAACCCAAACATTATTTATTTCTTTAATTTTAATAGAATTAAGAGCGTTTAATGAATCTTGAGCTATGAAAGAATGTTGTTCTAAACCATCAACATTAAAATAAAAATTGTTAATAGCAACTATGCCTGCCAGTAATAACATGCTAGCTAACAAAGCATCTAAAGAAAACCAAAAAGCTTTCTTGTTCAATATTTTATTAAGTATTTTCTTCTTCAACATTTTGTTTAGTAAACCATTTTATTTTTTCCACATATAAAGATTTAATTCCACGATTCTTCCATTATAAGGAGCTAATCTCTTAACAACAACCATGTTTTTTGTTGTTGGTAAACTATAATTATTGCAATTAACACCTTCGTAAGAATTAGACTGATTGATTGATTGTTCAAAATGTTCTAATAAAGTCTCTGAAGTATTAGCGATATTTCCATTGATAGTTCCTAAGTAATAAATGAAACCGTCGCCATAATTAAATTTAGCAATGGCATCTTGTTGATTATTAATTTTTGCAATAGTTTGATAATTTCTTTTACCACTATTATTAATTGTAAAACTATCTCCACTAAAACTTATTTCTGTATTATTAGTTAGATTAACAAAATCATCTTCATAAACAACAGTTGCATTAGAATCATTTATTGATAAATCTAAATTAAAAATATTAATTCCTAAATCACCTATTATAAACAAATCTCTTCCTTCTCTGACGAACTCTTCAAGAGCTTCTGATTTTTTATATTCAAGCAGATTGTCGTCAGGATTAACTTTTAATAAAGGTTGTTCCAAGATAAGATAATCATAGCTTAACATATTATTGATTAAAGATGAAAAATTAGTATAAATAGTTAAGTTTAGTTTATTACTCATGGTTAATAATTGGTTATCTCCAGAATAATAATAAGCTCCCATTTTATTTTTAGAAACAATATTTTTATTTTCAATAACACTCGAACTGCCGAGAACACATTCTTTTCCAATAGGAATTATTGATTTATTGAGTTCTTTTAATACTATTGCGTATTCATACTTTTTTTCTAAAGACAATTCGCTTAAATAAACGAGTTTTTTTGAACTTATCTTGTTATCAGTTAATAAACCAGGTCTAATAACATCATTAACATTCCAAAATTCAGGACTTCCAGAACTCATAAGTTGTTCACTAAAAACTTCTGCTTCATTTTTTATTAAAGGATAGTTTTCGTGAATCAAGTCAGGTCCTATTATAGAAACAGCAGCTATTATTGATGCTATGAATAATGCAAGAGAAATAGCATAATCTAAACTCCATGCTTGTCCTTTTTTTTTATTAAACAATTTAGTTGTTGTTAGTAATCGACTCATTTTTCTCTTTTTCCAAATTATTTTTCTCTTTTTTTTAACTAATTGTAATTTTCTTAACTAATTGTAATAATGCCATTTTTTTTAATTAAGTTAGTTCCCTTTTGTAAAACACCATTTACTTCAGGAATCTCTGCAGTATAAACAGCATTGTTTGTTAATTTGAATTCTAATAAACTTTCAGATTGAATTATTGTAAAATCATAATTTCCAATCTTGCTAGGAATAGTTATTTTTCTAGAGTAACCATCTTGAACACTGCTAGCCAATAATAGTTCTTCTTGAACTCTTAAAACTTCTTTTTCAACTAATAATTGAGATTGTTCATCAGTTTTATGTATCATTAAAACACTTATTATACTTAGTACGACTATTAAGAAGGTGAATCCTAACATCATCATAAAAGTAAATTCTAAAGCTATCTGTCCTATTTTTTTCATAAAAATTAGCCCTCATTAACACTTATTTGTGTACCAAGATTCTCGATAACAATTGTGTGGAGTCCTTCAAATTTATTTAGAGAACCAGTCATGTTAGCCTCTGTCCACCTATTAATTTCATAGGGTTTATGACTGCTATCCATGTTTAAAGTTAATAGTTTTTGATTTATGATTACACTAAGAACGTTTTCTGGAAAACTAATTTTTATTGTTCTTTTAGCTCCTTCACCACTATAATAAACACTGTTTACAGTATCTATTATTTTATCTGCCGCTTTATTAGCTTGAGAATCTTCAAGGTGATCATTTAAACTAGTTGTTTGTTGAGAATAAATTAATAATAGAGGCGCTGTTAGTAACATTGCAAATCCTACTATCATCAAGTATTCCATTGATGCTTGAGCTTTACTTTTGCTTTTATTTCTAGAATTATTTTTATTCAATAATCCACCCCTTTTTCTTAGAGAATAAAAAGAGAAACACCATTTATAAATATTACTGAGTATTAGTAAGCAAAGTAGAACTTTTGGGACAAAACCCGAGTATTATTCTTAACTTTCCTAAATATTAAAGAAAAAAATTTGTTTTTAACCAATATAACCAGTATCTTCTAATCGAATTTCCTTTTTAGGCTCATTAGTAGGAAGGGCTAATCCAAGTTTTTTTAGTTCATCTTCCATATCATTAACTTCTTCCTCTATAGATTTTAAAGATATTTTCAAAGAATAAACAGAGTTAAGAATTTTTAATATCTTACTAGCTCCTCTTAAACCTATGTAATAAGGATTGGCAAAACTTTCAGCCAGCAATATTGTTGTAGGAATCTTTCCTTTGTTAAGAGCTGCAAATGTTCCTGTAAAACCAACTATTGGACCTACTTGTCCAAATAACTTTTTTTCACAACCTTTTTTCACAAACTTTTCTTTTAGTTTTTTATTATTTCCAGTTACATAAACTTTAGGATCAACAGGTATTTCTTGATAACCAATGCCTCCTATGGTAACTGCTTCTTCACAACCTAATTTGTTTAATGTTTCTGAAACCCTCTCAGTAAATGAGTAGTTATTATTGTCGTTTGGTTGAGCATCCCCTGTTAATAACAAAAACTTTTTTTGTTTGTGTTGCCATAAGAAAAACTCTATTTTTGGTAATTCTATCAAATTATTGGGTTTTACTAATACAAAATTGTTTTTTGAATCAACTGTCATTGACAATAATTTTTTTGTTTTAAAATGTTCTATTAAGTAATCAACAACTATTTTTCCAACATTTGCTAATCCTGGTAATCCTTCTAGCAATATTAGTTTTTCTCCTTTTTCTAGTTTAATTTTTTTTTCTAGTTTAAGAATTTCTTCATACATTTTATTCACTTATTTTCCATTAATTTTTTTCTTCTTTAAATTTTCTTCTATAACTAGCATATTTATCTTCAGGACTAAACTTTGCTGGTTTGCATTGTTTTCTTTTACCACCACAACTACATCTTTCTTCAAAACCATAAGAATTACAATTTTCGCATTTTAACATGTGTTTCAATTTTTTACACCTTGAAAAATAGAACTAATTTTATTTTAATCATTTTATTTTAATCAATTCTTTTTTTAATCATCTCTTTTGAATGAGAATTCGCCTTTACTTTTTTCAATAATGTTCTTGGTTACTTCTAAAGCTTTATTCAAATATTTCTCTGCTTGTTTGAATTCTTCGGCTTCAACTATTATTCTATAAGTTGCGTTTCCCAAATAATTTATATTTATTGCTTCATCATTAACAGCTTCTGCTTTTTTAAGGGCTTCTTTAATTATTTCAATACCTCCTTCGGCATAAGTTGTTATAGTGATATTTCCTTGAATCTGAACTTTTTTTGGTTTTATTTTTTCAAGAATATTTTTTTCTAATGGTTCAAGAATCTCTTTTGGAATATCGTAATCTTTAAGTTCAATTTCTCCCTCGACAAAATCTTCAAAAGCATCGTGAAGAAATTCGTATTCTTCAAGAATCGGTTTTGCAATATCATGATAAGTTTTTTTAGGATCTTTTTTTAGTTCTACTGCTAAGTTCTCTATTATTTTTTCAGCTTTTAATTCTTGTTTTAATTGCTCGTTTTTTCTTCTCTTATCAGATTCAGTAACTCTTCTAAGACTAAGATCAATGTGGCCTTTATCTTGATCAATTTTTAATATTTTACAAATAACTTTTTTTCCTTCAACAACAAAATCTCTTATGTTTCTTATTCTACCAGGACTCACTTCAGAAATATGAATTAATCCACTTTTACCATACTCGTCTAGCGTACAAAAAACGCTGTGATATTGAACACTAGTTACTGTGCATGAGACTAATTCGTTTTCTTCTGGGAAACCTTGTTTTTTATAAAACATCTTTTATCCTCGAAATTATTTTAGTTTATTTTAGTTCTTCTATTAGAGTTCCTAAAACTTCTATTTTTCCACCTTTAGATCTTGCTAATACTTCTCCACAAACAAGACATTTAACATCTTTACTTGCTTTTGAGAATGTTTGTTGCTCGTTTTTGCATTTATTACACTTGATTTTTATGAATTTAGACATGATAATTACCTCCAATTGTCTTTAAGTACAATTGTCTTTAAGTACTATTATAGTCTTGAGATTTAGAGGTTATTTATAAGAGTTTTGTATGGAGAGGGTTTGTCCTAAGAGTGCGTCGCCACCACAATTATCACTAATTTTACTAATGTAAATTTTACTAATTTAAAATTGTGATGGTGCGACGAAGCTTATCTTTGTTCTTATAGACCGGTATAGGGTTAAAGTAAGCGAAGTAGAACTTTTGGGACACACCTGTATTGGGAAATCTTTTTGTTTGTTTGTAGTACTAGAGAATTAAAAAAGTTGAAAATTGTTTTTGTTGTTTTGATTAAAATCAATCAAACATTAAATCATTTCTATTCTTTTAGCTCTGATGCCTGTTTTTTGTGTGTGCATCTTTTTGCATTCTGAGCATTCATATCTGAAGTCGGTTTTCTTACTTAGTTTTTTACCTACCATTTTTGGTTTAGGAGGTTTACTATATTTTCCTAAGTTTCCTGCTCCTCTTCTTTCTCCTCTAAGTCTTACTTTGAATTTACTTCCTATACTCATAGGTCTAGTTTGGTTTCTTCCTCTAGACTTTCCTTGAATGACTTTGTGAGGAGTATGTTTATTACAATGAGGACAATGCCTGTTCATTAGTTTTGGTACTTTCATATTAACACCTTATAATCTTGAATGTTCTTTTTGAATATTCTCTTGTGAAAAAAGACCTCTTTATAAAAGTTATTGAAAATATGGTTTTGTGGTTCTTGTTCATTTTGTTCTTGTTTAATAACTAATTATTTTTAATCCTTCTATTCTTGAGAAATGTTTTTTATTATTAGTTATTATCTTTGTTATTCCTTGAGATAAAGCAATTCCTCCTATTAATGCATCCATTGGTTCTATTTTTATCCCTTTTTTTATTAGTCCGGCATTTATTTCGCTGGCTTTTAAAGAAGCTTTTCTGTCTAATGGGAGAACTCCTATTATTGAAGTTATAGCCATTATTTTATTTAAACTATTTTTTATATCTCTACCAACTATGTGGGCTCCAGTCATTATTTCAAAAACATTAATCTCTGTAGTGCAAAGAATTTGTTCATATTTTTCCACTAATCCTATTGCTTCTTTTTTCCCTCTAAGAAAGTCTATTATTAAAGTACTGTCTGCTAGTATCATTCTTTAAACCTAGTTATTATTTCTTTTATTCGAGTATCTTCAGATCCTTTAATTTCTTTTTTTATTTTGTTTGCTTCTTTCTCAGTTATTTTCCAAGAGCCTGCTAAGTTCATTAATTCGCTTTTAGCACTGGTTAGTTTTCTTAGTTGTTCTGAAAAACTTTCTCCGGGAGTTTTAAGTGCTATTAATTTATCATATACATCATCCATTATTGAAATAGTCTTAGTTCCCATGTGTATGTGTATGTGTACACAGATATATAAATTTTGTGGTTTTTCTCCCTATTTTTTCTTATTATTCTTTAAATTTAGTTTTAATTACAGAAACCTTGTCACTCTTGTTGTTTGTTCCTTGGTTTTTTAACAGAAACCTTTAAAAATAATTAACCACTACAAAGTGAAAAATAATGATGATTTCGTAGTTTTTACGATAATTTGTTGAGAGAATTAACATGATTACGGGATTAGAATTTATAGTATTAGGACGAGCGTTACAACAGGCCTTAAAAACAGGAAATGTACAAGAATAAGTATTAAGAGAATTAGCAAGACCTAGAATAAATTTTTCTCAGGATATTCGAGATAATCCTATAAGAACACCTCTTGATGAACAACTTTCCTCTCAAACAGAAGATGAAAAAATAAGGGCTAATCCAAATTTAACTAGCACCAATTTATCTGATGAGGAACAAGGAGTTCCTTATATTTTAACTTCAAAAAAATCAGCAACTCCTCAAACAAACTTTAATGTTAAAAGAATATCTTTAGAATTAAATAGTTCTCCACAAGGAACTTTCAGCAGAGAAATCTATAGAACAATGGATCATCAATTAGCAGTGGAAACCAATCTTTTCAAATTAATATTAGAAAGTAACGCTTCTTTCTTACACTCAGGTTCAGAAACATTATTTTTAGGAGTGCCTTTAGGAAAAGGTTACTCATTAGGATTTAGAACAGCTGAAAATGATCAAGGACATGGATTTGGAGAATTATCATTAACATACACTACCGACACTAGATTTGGAAAATTTCAATTATTTGGAGTGGGAAATATGAATCAAAGCTTCGGAAAACTAAGATTCTCATTAGATTCTGATCATTTCTATGTCTTAACAGGAATAAAAGTTGTAGAAGGAAAAAAACCTGTAAATGGAGAAATAATTGGGTTTAGGCTTAACAAGAATAATGGTTTGTATTTAGTTGACGCCTTTAATGGTTATACAGGAGCAGTAGCAGATTTACAAATAGGAAATGTTGATTTAACATCTTTTTACAAAAACAAAGAGAATGGTACAAAATTTGGAAGCGCAATCTTCTCGATAGGAGGAGAACATCATGGTCCTTATGGAATAGGCTCTGGAATTGCTAGAGTATTAGCTGCTGACACTGTTCCTCCTTTTGAAGGTAACATTCAAGCAATATATTTTAATGGTGGTAAAATTAATGGAGAAGTTTCATATTATGGAAGCCTAGAAAAAGATGTTTATAAATTAGCTTTAGGAGCTATGCGCCAAGTAAATGAAAAACTAGGATTAGGATTTCAAGGAAATATTATAAAGTTAGATGAACATCTTCTTGGAGTTCCAGAACAAGATCGAGATATACTTTTAAGAATGGGAGTTGGATTTGAGTATAAGATGAATAATGGAATAGTTTTACAAGGTTCTATTGCTCAAGATGATGGTAAACCTTATGCAATGTTTGCTTTGAAAAAAACATTTTGATTAAACCAGAAGCAAGTAAAACACTTTTAAAAATTCGTAGTGAAGCAAGCATGTTAAAAATCGTAGATTTTTTAAACTCTTATTCTCAATTCTTTTCTTTATGAGGATTCCAGATAACTTGATGCTTTTCATAATAGTTGGTTTAATAGTTCTTAGTGTTGTTTTTTATATGAGGGGAACTGTTGCCACTAATAGTCTTGAAGAATCTCAAATAGTTGCTCAGAACACTATTAATGTTATTAAGAAACTTGATTATAATAATGTTTATCCTCAATGTAAGTATCTTAGACCTTCTAGACTTGATATTCTTCAAAATTGTTTAGACGCTATTAATCATAATCTTGTTCAGGAAGAAATGTTTAAACAAGATGATTTTCACAATGCTGATGTTAAAAAGAACGAATCTGGTTATTTAATAGTTAATTATTATAAGGGTGCTGAAAAATTAGAATCAAGAAAGTTTATTCTTGAGCATAATCATAAAGTGGTTGATACTGGTTGTACTACTCCTGGTTTTATAGAGCGAGGTTATACTTGTAGGTTAGAATTTCCTGATGAGTGTCTACCAGGTGATAATTTAGAGATTAAGTATGAAAACACAAGAGTTTACTTGAAAACTTGTTAATCTACGTTCTTATATTGTTCTTCAAACCATTTAGGGGCCGTAGGTGCTATTATCTCAAGATTATTAGTTTCCACTCTGAAAGCTTTATTTTTTTCTAAGAATAACGCGTCTCCCTCTTTAATTTCAAAAACTTTTTCTTCATTTTCATCTTTGAAATAAACTTTTGCTTCTCCTGAAAGAACATAATAAATTTCATCGCATTCCTTATTGATAACAAATCCTTTATCTGGGTAATTACTATTAATCTTAGAAACAACAATTCCTAATTCTTTTCTTTCAAAATCATAGACTTTGACAAAGCTTTCTTTAGCATTCTTGATTTGAACTGCTTCAGATTTCTTGACTAAGGTTTTCATTAAATAACCTCTGCTTTGCCTTTCTTCTCGAGAATACGAACTATTTTTTCAGGAAGAGTGGTTTCTTCTCCTTTATTAAAAGGTCCTAGAATTTCTCCATTAGGTCCTAAGAATTTTGGTAATGAACTAATTATTTTGACTTTTAATTCACCAAATAATTTTGGATTTGTAGAATCCTGTTCTTTTTTTTCTTTTTTTCTTTCATTAATTTTAACTTCTGAGTTTTTTTCTTTTTCTTCCTGTTTTCTTTCTGCTTTTCTTTCTTTTTCTTCTTTTTCTTTCTTTTCTTTAGGATTGTTGTAACTTGGTAAATCACTAGGCATTACTCCTGTTAAAACAGGTCCTATTATGTTCATTTTATTTAGTTTCACAAAACTTAGTGCGTCATCAAAAAACTTTTTTTCTTTAGGGGTCATTGATTCTTTGTTAACAAGCATGTTATTGCTTCTGGCATTATCAATTGCTAAGTTAATTATTTTTCTTTCTCGTCGTTCAAATAATTCTTTTAATATCTTTTTTGCGTTTCTTAGTTGAATCTGTGTTTTTTCAAAATAGTCGCCTGTTGTTTCGTCCATCTTGTTTTTTAAAAAAGCAAAGCTTTGTAGATAGAAATCTTCTGCTAACTCTTGTAGTTCTCCTCGAGACTTTTCTTTTCTAAGAATGTCAAATAATGTCTCGTAAGTTATAATTATATCTACCAATGTAATCCCCTAGTTATTATGAGATTACCACTTGTTTAAATAATTAATTATTGCTATGATAACCTTTCTAAATTATGATGGCGCCAATTGAGGCAACATTCTTACTCGGTGTTTTGAGAGTAAGAATATGGTTGCCGTGCCCTAGCATAGTTTTATTAATTCATTAAGTAAAACTTTATTTTATGTAGTCTACTTTTATGTAGTTTACTGGGATGAGCCAACTTATGTTTCGCTAAACTTATGTTTCGCTAAAAACACGCTCACATCTTGGCTCTAGGCGCAACAGATTTTTAATCTGTGCACAGGAACGTTAGTGACAGTGCCATTAGACTTTTTATTAACAACTAAACTTTTTTAGCAAAAACTATTTAAAGACTTCTTTATCAATTAATTTTAGGTAATAAGAAATGGCAAAAATAAGTAAAGATACGGCATTGGCTGAATTGACCCTTAGAAAATATGAAGTTCCTAGTCGAGGCTTAGAGAAGCGGGAGTTGGTAAGGAAACTCTGTCTAAGTCTTGGCTTATTACAACCAGGAGATTCTAGAGATGTTATTGTTGATGTGTTTCAAATATTATTAGAATCAAAAACAGAATTAACAAGTACTGAAATAGAAAAATTAGTAGTTAAAAAAAGAAGATCTGAGAAGAGAGAATTATTAGGAATAGCTCCTAGTAATATTAGGAGACAAATCCTTAGATTAAGAGACTTATTTTTTGTTGAAAAGATTAAAACTAATTATCGAATAAAAGAACATTCTAAATTAAGACAAATATTCGAGGAAGACATTGAAAGGTATTACATGAACTCAATCTTAAAGAGAGTAAAAGAATACTTAGACATGGCTGACAAGGTTTTTGACAATAAAAAATAATGACTTCTACGGGTTTGTCCCAAGAGTGCGTCGCCACCACAATTATCACTAATTTTACTAATAGTAAAATTGTGATGGTGCGACGAAGCTTAGCTTTGTTCCTATATACCAGTATAGGGTTAAAGTAAGCGAAGTAGGACTTTGGGGACAAACCCTACTTCTACTAAAAACTTATAAACTCTTCTTTTTCCAATTATATTCTCGGTGAATAATTTTGAATAATAAGAATACTAATACAGTATTGAGGGATAGAGTAGATTCTTTTAAGAAGAATCCAGAAAAATCTTTGATTAAACTAGCATTACCTGTAATGGCAGGAATGCTTGTGCAAATAATTTATAACATTACAGACACAGCTTTTGTAGGACGATTAGGGATAAATGAGTTAGCAGCTGTTACTTTTAGTTTTCCAATAATGTTCATATTCATAGCATTAGCTAACCTAGTAGGTTTAGGAACTACAACTCTTGTTGCTAGGCATATAGGTGCGAATAAAAATGATGAAGCTTCATTAATCTCAGGAGAAGCATTAACAATGTCATTACTTTTTGCAATTATAGTTACTATTCTAGGATTGGTTTTTAACAAATATTTATTTTCTTTAATGGGTGCTTCAGATGAGGTTTTGAAATTAGGAGTTACTTACATGACTCCTTTATTTGCAGCTTCAATATTCCTTTTCTTATCAGCTCTTTTTGGAGCTATACTTGCAGGAGAAGGAGATACTAAACTACCTTCAATAATAAGAATAATTAGTGCTATTCTTAATGTAATTTTAGATGCTGTTTTTATATATGTTTTTCATTTGGGCGTATTAGGTGTTTCTTTAGCAACTATGTTTTCTTTTATGTTCGGAGCAGCAGCTTTTGCTTACTTTGTTTTCATAAAGAATCACAATCAATTAAGATTCAATTTTAAATTACCAACTACAAGAATAAAAGAAGTTTTGAAGATAGGTTTTCCTATGAGTCTAGCACAATTATTAATGTCTCTTAGCTTTTTAATATTCAACAAACTATTCTCTCAATTTGGTGTGTCTCAAGTAGCAGCTTACGGCTTAGTTGGAAGAGTGGATTCAATATTATTCATGCCATTGATGGGATTATCTGTAGGTTTAATAACACTTATAGGAATGTTTCATGGTTCTAAAGATTATGATCTTATACCTAGAATTACTAAAGCAACTATAAAGTATGGTTTGTTTTATGCTGTTCCTCTAGCAACATTATTCTGGATTTTCCCTCAACTAGTTTTGAAAATAATGACTTCTAACACTGAAGTTTTGACAATCGCTTCTTCATTATTAAGAATAGAGGTTTTTAGTTACCCATTGATGGTCATAGGTTTTACTCTTGGAAGATCAATGGTGGGCTTAGGAGATGGAGTTCCAGGATTAGTTATTACAAGTATAAGATTAGTGTTATTGGCTGTTCCTTTAGCATTATTATTTACAGCAATCTTAAATCTTAGTTATAGGAGTATAATGTTCGCAATACTAATTTCTAGTTTGGTATCAGTAATCGTAGCTATCTTTTGGTTCAGCTATAAATTATCTCATTTAATAGCAACAAATAAAAAGGGCACTAGTTCTTAATCATCATTATGGTGTACGAACCTCAAGAAGATTCAGAGATGTTGCTTGATTATATTCCTGATTACGCTTATGGTCATGTATTAGATATGGGTACAGGTTCAGGCTTATTAGCTTTTGAAGCTGCTAAACACGCCAATTATGTCTTGGCTGTCGATATAGATTCTGAAGCTGTAGCTAATGTAAAAGAAGAAGTTATTAAGAGGAAGTTGAAGAACGTGGCTGTTAGGGAGTCTAATCTTTTTAGTAATATTTCTAGTGATAAAAAGTTTAATCTCATTATTTTTAATCCTCCTTATCTTCCAAAAGAAGAAGGAGATTCTTATGATAAAGCTCTTTATGGAGGTCTTCAGGGTTGGGAAATTATTGATGCATTCTTGATTGAAGCTTTTAAACATTTAGAATCCGAAGGAGTTATTCTTATGTTATTCAGCAGTCATACTAATGAGGATCGAGTTAAGATATTAATGTCTATTAATTATGATTTTGAAAAGATTGCTGAGAAGAGTTATTTTTTTGAGCGTTTGTTTATTTATAAGTTAACTGCTAAGTCTAGATGAGTTTCTAGTTAGAAAAAAAGGTTTTAATTTTGATTAAGATGGATGAATATTTTTCAAAAGGAAAAAGAGGATTAGTATTTCTTAGAACTATTAATAAAAAAAAGGTTATTGTTAAAAAAAAGAATCCTAAAGCAGAGATTGATACTCTTGAGAACGAAGCAAAATTTAACAAGCTTCTAAATAAGAAGGGTATTGGTCCTAAGTTTATTTCTTATGATGGAAAAGAGCTTGTTAGAGAATATGTTGTTGGTGAAGAATTAAGAAAATGGCTTCCTAAAGCTGATGCTAAAGAATTAAAAAAGTTGTTTTTGAATGTTCTTCTTCAGTGTCGAGAAATGGATTTGTTAGGCGTCAATAAATTTGAGATGACTAAACCTTATAAAAATATTATTGTTCGTTCAGACAATCAACCTTTCTTAATTGATTTTGAAAGATGTAAGGATACAAAAAAACCAAAAAATGTTACTCAGTTTATTCAATTTATTAATTCTAAAAACATTAAGTCTTTGTTTAAGGAAAAAAAGTTTTTTGTTAACCACGATTCTTTGAGAGAGTTTGCTAAGAAATACAAGGATTCTTGTAATATTCCGAAGAATCAGGCTAAGGTTTTCGAAAACATAATAAATGAGTTGTCTTAAACTGGTTGTGTGAGGTGTAATTTATGAAAAGTACTATAGGCATTATGATACCTAAGATTCTTTTACCAAAAAAGAGTGTTAATCTTAGGAAGTGGGCGGTTGTTGCTTGTGATCAGTTTACAAGTCAACCTGATTATTGGAAAGAAGTAGCTGATTATACTCGTGGAAGTCATAGTTCTTTTAATTTGATTTTTCCAGAGGTTTATCTTAATAAAGGAAATGATGATGAACTGATTAAGAAGATTAATGAAAATATGAAAAAATATCTTGATGATAATATTTTTGAAGAACGAGAAGGAATTATTTATGTTGAGAGAACTCTTAAAAATGGACGGATTAGAAAAGGTTTGGTTCTTGCACTTGACTTAGAAAAGTATGATTATAATAAGGGTTCTACTTCTCTTATTAGGGCTACTGAGGGGACTATTATTGATCGTCTTCCTCCTAGGATTAAAATTAGAAAAGATGCTCTTATCGAGCTTCCTCACATAATGGTTTTAGTTGATGATCCACAAAAGAAAACAATTGAAGAATTAGGTAATAGTGTTTCTGAAATGGAGGTTGCTTATGATTCTGAATTGATGCTTGATGGTGGTTCAATAAAAGGTTATTGGCTTTCTGAAAATCAACAAGAGAAAGTTATTATTAATCTTATGAGGCTTGCTGATAAGGATTTATTCAAAGAAAAGTATTCTTTAGAAGAAGAACGCCCTGTTTTGTTGTTTGCCATGGGAGATGGTAATCATTCTCTTGCTACTGCTAAAGCTATTTGGGAAGACAATAAGAAAGCAGGTCTTTCTATGGATGATCCTTCTCGTTACGCCCTCGTGGAACTTGTTAATCTTTATGATGACTCTTTAGAATTTGAGCCTATTCACAGGGTTTTATTCGGTGTTAAAGGAAACATCATCGAGGAGTTTAAGAATTATTGTTCTTCTAAGCAAATTGATTTTTCTTATCAAACTATTTCTAGTGTTGATGAAATATTGGGTGAACTTAAGAAGAGTAAGTCTGATAATCAAAGAATTGGTTTTTTAAAAGATGGGGAGTTAGGAGTAATATCTGTTTCTAGTCCTGAATCTCAACTTGCTGTAGGTAGTTTACAAAAGTTTTTAGACGGATTTGTTGATGCTAAGAAATGTGATAAGCTTGATTATGTTCATGGTGAAGAAGCTGTTCAAAAATTAGTTCAAGAAGTAGAAGGTAATTGTGGTTTTTTATTACCTCGTATGTCTAAGAACGAGTTGTTTAAAACCGTGATTATTGATGGTGCTCTTCCTAGGAAGACTTTTAGCATGGGTCATGCTGAGGATAAAAGGTATTATTTAGAAGCTAGAAAGATAAAATGATTTAAGAAGAATTTAAACTATTTTATTAGAATCTATATTTTTCTATTCTAAAATATTCTTTTTTTCTTCCTGCAATTATATCTACTTGAGATATGGCAACATCTGGGGGCGTTATTTTTGATTGTTCATATGTTCTTATGCATTTAGCTAGCTTATTTAGTTTTCTTTCTTCTGGTGTCTTGTTGTCCAGAGTGTTTGCAATTGCTCTTCCTATGTTATTAACAAAACTATTTTCAAAATCTTTATCGTATAAACTTATTGTTCTGTAGCTCATTGCGATTGCGAATGTTGCTGCAGGCGATAAGGATAATTTTTGTTCTTTTTCACCTTCTTTTTTCAAAGGAATGACTAACTCGTATTTTTTTGTTTCCTGATTATAAGTAATGCCACATACTTGTAAAGAATCCTCTATTTGTTTAATAAAATCATTATTAAGATATCTTTTTTGAATTTTTTCGTCTTGAGTATGTTCTAGAATTGGTTCTATAGGTACTTTTACTTGAGGTACTTCTACTCGAGTGTTTATTGTTTTTTTCCTCTCTTCTCTAAATCGTTTGAAAAAATCCATTGTTTCTCTTGTTATCCTTTTATATTTATAAACATTTCGTTTGTTATTACTACTAAATGACTATAAAATGAGAATCTTTATAAATGGTTTTTCATTATTCATATTTATAATGAACACAAATACTTTAGAAAAAGAGTTTGATGCTCCGAAAATAGTATTATTCAGCATATTCTACATAATTTTTTTACTATTCGTATTCGCAGCCAATATTATTTGGGATTTATTTCAAAACAGAACTTGGTGGATATTATTCTGGTTATTAATAGTAGGAATAGTAGTTCTTTACAAGACTCAAGGTTGATTAAAATAAGTTTTAGTTATTAACCTTTAAACTTAGAAACAAATAAAAACCCTTTAACTTTCTTTAATCTTGCTTTAGCTAATGATGAATAATTTTTGTACTTTTGTAGAAAGAGAGTTACCTGAAGCTAAAGCAACCTTATTTTAATCAAAGAATTAATCTTCTTTTTTTATTGAAACAACTATGTTGTTGTTTACATCATTATTATCTTGCGCTAGCTCCATAGAGGCTTCTTGAACTTTTTTATCACTTTCATCTTCAATCTCACCAAAAATTTCTTCAATAAGATCTTCTAAAGTAACAATTCCGATAAACTCATTTTTACCATTATAAACAAAACCCATATGTTTTTTTTCACGAGTCATCTTTTGAAAAATATCGTCAATAATTTCGTTTTGAGTAATTTTAAGAGGTTCTGTTATTAAATCACGCATAGTTACATCATATATTTTATTTCCAAATGATTTAAGAATTTCATGAACATGAACAAAACCAACAGGATAATTTTTACTTTCATCATAAATAGGAATTCTAGAAAAACCAGATTCTGAAATGCTGTCTAATGCAACTAAGATTTTGGTACTAGCTTCAATCATGAAAACTTCGTTTTTTGGAACTAATACTTCACTGATTTTTAAATCGTTAAATTCAAGTACTTCTTCAATTAATTTAGATTCAAAATTTTCTAAAACCCTGGTTTTTTTACCAAGATCAATCATTGTTTTAAATTCTTCCTCAGTAAATAATACGTTAGTGGTGTTACCCGACCATTTATTAATTATTTTAGTAAATAAAGAGAAAAACCAAACTAGTGGGAATAAGATTTTTTTAAAATAATAAATTAAGAATCCAAATCTTAAACTAATTTTTTCAGAATTAATTAAACAATAACTTTTAGGAGTGATCTCTCCAAAAACAAGTGTTAAAAAAGTCATAACTCCAGTTGCAATTCCTGCTCCTGCACTTTTAAATAAATCTGTAAAAATAATTGTTGCTAATACTGTTGCTCCAATATTAACTATGTTATTACCTATAAGAATAGCAATAACAGTGCTTCCCATATCGTCTTTAAGTTTTTTTAAATGTTTTGAACCACGTTTTTTCTCTTGAAATAAGTGTTCAACCTTAATATTGTTGATAGACATAAGCGCTGTTTCTATTCCTGAGAAAAATGCTGATAATAATAACAAGAATCCTAAAAGAATTACTAATGATATCATAATTTATTGACCACCTAATATTAATTTTTGAATAGCCTTTTATATATTTTTCTGACGCAAAATGTTATTGTGATTAAAAAAGGTCGCATTATTGGAAATGTATTAATTGAATGACATAAATTTAAAAACTTTTATTGAAACTCTTTTTTACTCGACAAAATAACCTTTATAAATTAACTTCAATAGTAAGTTTTATAAAGGGGAAATGATTCGTGTTTTTTAACGCGTGTGTCCTTTGGCATCCGGTTACGAGAGTACCTTCGGGAGCAAACGGAAATTCCAAGCTATGAACGCGGGGGTTAGCAATCGGGAATTGCCAAACACGCTTTACAATTTAACAATTCAAAAAAATCATTTAAAATATTTGATTTAAAATGTTTTTAGTTCGATGACAAGAACTTAAAGATTATAGACAATAATAGTAGCTAAATAAGATTAACTATTAGAAAGAATAATAATAACGATCAATAATGAAGAGCTATAATAATGGCTTTTATTGTTATATTTCATGATCATCATTAATTCGTGTGTTTTAAAGAATTTTGCCTTTATTTAGGCACACATGAAAAAATAGGGGTGAATAATCAAAACTAGTTTAACGAAATAGATTAGTTTTAGATTAAAAACTTATAGGTTCTTTCTAATATATTTTAGTAATATTATTTTAGCGATGTTAAATAAAATAAAAATATTGACAAAAATATAGAAAATATAGAGGTTAAAAAAATGGCAAAAATCGCACAAATTTCAGCAAAATACATTATTCGCGCTTCAATTGCTATTGAAGGAATGGTTGATCGTCCTGATGTTATCGGGGCTATCTTTGGACAAACAGAAGGTCTTCTTGGTGAAGATTTGGAGTTAAGAGAACTTCAAAGATCAGGAAGAATAGGGCGAATAGAAGTTAATGTTAGTACTAAACAAGGAAAGAGTGTTGGAGAAATAATTATTCCGAGTTCTTTAGATAAGTCTGAAACAGCAATTATAGCTGCTGCTCTTGAGATTATTCAAAGGATTGGTCCTTGTAATGCTAAGATTATTGTTGAAAGCATAGAGGATATTAGAATTAGTAAAAGAAAATATGTTGTTGATAGGGCTAAAGAGCTTCTTAAAAGTCTTATGGAGAATGTTCTTCCAGATAGTCAAGAATTAAGTGAAGAAGTTGCTTATTCAGTTAGAGTAATGGAAGCAACAACTTATGGACCGGATAAATTACCTGCTGGCCCTAATATTGATGATAGTGCAGAAATAATCTTGGTGGAAGGAAGAGCTGATGTTATTAACTTATTAAAGCACGGTTTCAAGAACTCTATCAGTATGAATGGTACAAATGTTCCTAAAACAATTATAGACCTTTGCAAAAAGAAAGAGGTATTGGTATTTGTTGATGGTGATAGGGGTGGAGATCTTATTATTAAGCAATTATTAGAAGTTGCAGAGATTGATTCAATCACTAAAGCTCCTGATGGTAAAGAACTTGAAGAACTTACTAAGAAAGAGATTCATAAAGCTCTTAGAGCTAAGATGGCTGTTGAGCAATACAAATTAGAATTAGAAACAGGAACTCATAATTCTAACAAGGATTTTTCTAGTTCTAGAAGAGATGTTAAGAGGCCTTCAAGAGAAACAACTTCAACTTCAAGAACAGATTCTAGGGATTCTAGAGCTAATAAACGATATGTTCGTTCACAGGATAGATCTTCTCAGAGAAGAGAAACTAGAGAAGAAAGACCTCCTAGACGAGTTAAGCCTAATGCTAAGGAACTAAAGACTTTTGAAAAAATGCTTGAAGACTTGATAGGAACTAGAGGAGCTTACATTCTCGATAAGGATCTTAACATTCTTGGTAAAGTACCTGTTGCTGAGATGGAGAGCACTGTTAAGAGTTTGAAGAATGGTGTTTACGCAGTAATCTTTGATGGAGAAATAACTTCTGTAGTTATTGATAACATTGAGAAGAGTAGCACTAAGTTCTTAGTTGGTATGTCTGGTGAAGCTAAATCAAACAGGTTAGGAATATTAACTGTTGATAGTTTTGAGTAAAACTTTTTACAATACTAAATATGTCGGCGCCCTCTTGAGGCAACATACTTTTTCGTTTTTTAAGAAAAGTATATGGTTGCCGTGCTCCGACATATTTTCTTAATTTTTTTAATTCGCTCTAGTAAAGTTTCTTATATTTTTATTTTGTTGAAAAGTAAACTTTTCAAAAAATATTATTATTATTATTATTATTGCCGACACCTGCTAGAGCTGAACTTATAGATGAGCTCTCACGGACGGTGTCATAATTTTCGACAATAATAATTTTGCTTTTTTCCTCAACCTTTTTAAACTAACTAAAAATCATTCTAATTAATGGTTATGCGAAAGAATCGTGAAGAATGGAAAATACGAGGCAATGTTTTTGACAAGTTCACTAAAGAACTATTGTTTAAGATAGAGAGTCAAGGTTTCTTCGAAGAGTTAGGACCAGGTATCAAACTTGGTAAAGAAGCAAATATTTTTACAGCTCCTACTAAGGAAGGGAAATGGGTTATTGTTAAAATTTATAGATTACAAAATTGTAATTTTAACAAGATGCTTGATTATTTGAAGAACGATTCCAGATATATGAATATTCGTTCAGGCAAGAGAAACATGGTTTTTAAATGGGCTGAGCGAGAGTACAGAAACTTGTTGTTAGCAAGAGAACATATTAAAGTACCCACTCCTCTAAAACAAGCTTTCAATGTTATAGTTATGGAATTAATAGGTCATAATGAAGTCGTTAGTTATGAATTAAAAGATAGTATTCCTAAAGATCCAGATGCTTTTTTAAAATTAATTTTGGAAAACATAATTAAGCTTTGGAAGAATGCTAAGTTGGTTCATGGAGACTTATCCGCTTTTAACATTCTTAATCACGAAGAAAAACCTGTTTTTATTGATTTTAGTCAAGCTAGTCCAACTAATTCTCCTAATGCAAAAGAACTTTTAAGAAGAGATTTGACTAATATAGCTGTTTTCTTCAAGAAACTTAAAGTAAAATTGGATGTTGAAAAAGAGTTTGAAAAGATAACTTCAGAAGAAAATGAATAAATTATTTTTTTCCTATTACTAAATAACCTATGTCGCAAATCTTTGTAATTTCATATTTTAATTGAGTTGTTTTCATTATTTTATGAAGATCTTCCTCAGAGAATCTTCTTGAGATTATTCCTTCAGCAGTTCTTGTAACATTTCCTTTAGTAACTATGTTTGTTAAACCCATACTTCTATAAAGTTCTTCATGAATACTTTTTACTTTAGAAGAAAGAACATGAATTAATATTTCTCCTCCTGGTTTTGTTACTCTAGTCATTTCTTGAACAACTCTTTCTTCAATTCCAGGCATATTGCTAAATGAAGAACACATACATAAACTATAATCAAAAAAATTATCTATAAATAATAAGTTTTGAGCATCCATGTGAAAAACATTCGTGTTTTCATAAGTGTTCAGTTTTCTTTTTGCTTTTCTAATCATATTTTCAGCGAAATCTATTCCATAAACTAATGCATGATTCTTTGCAATTTGTTCTAATAGTCTCCCTTCCCCGCAACCAATTTCTAAAACTTTGGAATTTGGTTTAAGATATTTTTTTAAAAACTCTTTTTCTTTTTCTAAGAACTCTTTTATTTCAATTGGTTCGTTTTTATTTCCAAAGTTATCAAAAAAACCTTGATTATAATAATCTTTTATGGTGGCCATTTTTATCCTATTATTTGTTGATATTGAACTACGCAATCAAAAATATCTTTTTTTGGAGCAGATTTCATCACGATGTTGCTAATATTAATTCCAGAAATATTATTGGTCGCAACATGACAAATATTATTTTTACATCTATTGGGAACAAAAATAATTAAGTAATTTTTTTCTTTAGAAAACTGATTGTTATTGATGATATTGATTATTTCTTCTGCACAAATATTCTCGTTTCTTTGTTTATCAACAACTTTTGGAGAATTATTTCTAAGATTATTTTCTGAAAAATACAAACAACTTGTTCTTCCAAATTTACCTTGGTTTTGTCTAATAACATCCTTTTCAGAATAATTATATGAGTTCATAATTTCTTGAAATTCTTTAGGTAATTCTGCTGATTCGCCAGATCTAATTTGATATAATTTTTTCCTAGGGGTTTTTACGTTCTTTTGTAATTGTGAAATTCCTTGAGCATAAGTGTGATCGTCTACTAAAAATAAAAATTTTGTTTGTACTTTTTTTTCTTTCAAATTGGAGGCTAATTTACAGGCAAGTTCTAAGCTATATGTGCTAAAGTCACACCATTGATGAATTCCTTCAAATGCTTGTTCGTTTAAAAAAAGTAATGGGAAATGACCTGTTATCATTATTATTTCTTTTTTTTGTGAATCAATAACATCTTGATTTAATTTAATCAGTAATTCTTTTTCACTTCCTATTGTTTCTAAATCCATATTTAACCTCCCAGTAACTACCAAGTAGTGTTTACAGGCATATAAAGCATTTTTTTAAAAAACAAAACTTTTAGATAAAATTTATAAATAAATAGTCATTATATTTAGTTTATGCAAGAAAAACTAGATTTGAAGGATAGGCGTATTTTAACAGAATTAGATTTTAATGCTAGAATTTCTGCTTCTAGTTTAGCTAAAAAAGTTGGTTTAACAAAAGCAGCAGTAATCAATAGAGTAAAACGATTAGAAGAAAAAAAGATTATAACAAATTATTCTTTGGTAATTGACACTAGTAGATTAGGTTATGTTAATTATATTGCTTCAGTTAAATTCAAAAATACTTCTAAACAAAAAAGAGAAGAAATTCTTTCTTATGCAATGAATTATCCAAAAGTTTGGGGGCTCTTAGAATCAGTAGGTTTTTTTGATTTAACAATGGCTTTTGCTGCTCGAGGAAACCACGATTTCTTCAAAATATGGAAAGAATTTATTAAACCAATAAAAAAATTTCTTGATGTAAAAAGAATAGTTGAAATTTTTGATTATTCTCAATATCCTAAATCTTATATTTTGGGGGAAAAAAACAATAAAGAAATAATTCTTTTTGATACAAGTGATAAATTTTCTATAGATAATGAAGACAAATTAATTTTAAAAATTCTTTCAGAAAATTCTAGACAAACAATAACAGATATAGCAAAAAAAACTAATTTGTCTTCTAAGAAAGTTTTGTACCGAATAAAAAAATTAGAACGACAAGGTGTAATAAAGGGTTATAGAACAGAAATAGATTTTGGAAAATTAGGTTATACTTATTTTAAGATTTTTGTAAATTTTGATAATTCAGAAGCAATGGAGAAAGCAGAAGCATTTGTTAAAGCCCATCCAAATTTTACTTATCATCAACGATTTCTGGGGGGATATGATTTGGAAGCAGATATGGAATGCAAAGGAATATACCACTTTGAAGAAATAATGAGAGAATTAGATGAATTACTAGGATCATCAATTACAGAATATGAATTCTTTAATTGTTATAGGTGGCCGAAGAATGTTTATTATGTTGAATAAACACACAATACTTTTAAAAAGGGATTGTATTCCTATCGTGTTATGGAGATGCGACAAGACGATGGTGCTCTTGAATTTAGTAATCAATTGAAGGTTCCTAAGGCAAGGGTAGCTATTATTATTGGTAATAAAGGTGAGACTAAGAGAGAGATTAGTTCTTTATTTAATGTTAAATTAGCTGTTGATAGTGATGATGGTGATGTGTTTATCTCTGGAAAAGACAGCTTAAGAGTTTATGTTGCTAGTGAAGTTATTAAAGCCATTGCTAGGGGTTTTAATCCTGATATTGCTAAGTTATTAAGTAAGTCTGATTATATTCTTGATATTATTCGTATAGATGATTTTGCTAAGAATAAGAACGCTGTTCAACGACTTAAAGGTCGTATTATTGGTTTAAAAGGCAAGTCTAGAAGCACTATTGAACAACTTTCTGAAACAAATATTTCTGATTATGGTAAAACAGTAGCAATTATTGGTGAGAACGAGAATGTGACTATGGCTAAAAGGGCTATTGAAAGTTTACTCGAGGGTTCTATGCATTCTAGTATTTTTAAGTGGATGGAGAAGGAAAGAAGAAGAATTCAAGCAACGAAGTTTTAGGTTTGAAAATGATAAAGTGTGTTAGCTTTGATTGTGATGGAACACTTGTAGATGACAAGTATGACAATTTTTTTTGGAATGAAGAGATTCCTAAAGCTTATGCAGAGAAAAATAATATTTCTTTAGTTGAAGCAAAAAAATTTGTTTATTCTGAATATTATAAAGCTCTTTACATCGAGAGAATTGCTAATTGGACTAATTATGATTATTGGTTAGAAAGATTTGGTTTAGAAAAAGAAAAGTTGTTGTTAATTTTAGAACACGAAAATCTTGTTTATGATGATTCAAAAATAATTCTTAAATATCTTAAAGATAAAGGTTACAAAATAGTAGTTATTAGTAATAGTGAAAAAAACATTTTAGATATTAAATTGAAAAGTTTAAAGCATTATGTTGATAAAGCCATTTCTGTTTTTAATAAGTATGGGATTAATAAAGGATCTGTTGTTTTTGAAAAAGAACTTTTAGATTTAGAATTAAAACCTGAAGAATTAATTCATGTAGGAGATGATTTTGAACAAGATTACTTATCACCTAAAGCAACAGGTATAAAAAGTTATTTACTGAGGAGAAATTCAAAGAAAGAAGATTTGCAAGAACACGAGATTAATAGTTTATTAGATTTGAAAAAAATATTATGAGTGTTTTTTTAGTTAGTTTTTTATAATTTCCAGTACTTTCTGGAAGAATTCGAAGTTACAAAAAGAGTATCTTTTTTAACTTCAAAAATGTTTCATTTTTGTAAGAGCTCCTAGAGAAAGAATAAAAATAGTTTGCAAAAATAAAAAATGATTACTTTAATCGTCGTCGGAAAAGTAAAAGAAAAGAACATTGTTACTCTTATTTCTGAGTATGAAAAACGTTTGAGTAATAAAAAAATTAAGTTAATTGAAATAAAAGATTCTAATAAAGAGAAAGAAAACCTTGAGTTAATGAAAAAAATAAATTTAATAAAAGATAGTTTTGTTATTGCTCTTAGTGAGGATGGAAACTCAGTTTCTTCTCGAGAATTCTCAAAATTATTAAAAAAAGAACAAGATAAAAACATTGTTTTTGTTATAGGTGGGCCTGATGGTTTAACTAAAGAATTAAAAACTAAAAGCGATTATTTATTGTCACTTTCTAAAATGACTTTCACTCACGAAATGGCTCGTTATCTTTTGTATGAACAACTTTACAGGTCATACTCAATCTTAGAAGGAAAAAAGTATCATCGAGAGTAAAGAAATAAATAAGTTAAAATTGTTTGAAGTTTGCTAGAGCACAGTTGCTTAGATTTGCTCCTTAAAAAATCAGTTGCAAATAAAGCTTCAATAGGTGCTAGCAAACTTCGCATATTTTCATTCCATCCTTACATCTTCTGGATAAAAATAATTGTATGCGTGTTTACAACATGGACATTCTTCAGGTGGTTTTGTTCCGTAATGAACATGACCACATTTACTACAAGTCCACTTGATAGGTTTTTCTCTCTCGAAGACTTTGTCTTGTTTAACTAATTCTAGTAATTGCTTATATCTTTCTTCGTGTTCTTTTTCAACCTTGGCGATTGTTAAAAATAATCTTGCTGCTTCAGTTTCTCCTTCTTCTTGAGCAATCTTAGCGAAACCAGGGTACATCTCATTAACTTCGTAATGCTCACCATCCATAGCGTCTTTTAAGTTCTCTTTGGTTTTGCCTATTCCGTGTCCTAATTTAAACTCTTCTTTAGCGTGTTGTTGCTCGTTGAGAGCGGTTTTTTCAAATATTTCTGCAATGTAGTGCAATCCTTCTTTCCTTGCTGTTTTTGCAAAATAATCATATTTGTTTCTTGCTTGACTTTCTCCTGCGAAAGCAGCCATTAAGTTTTCCTTAGTTTTACTCATGTTAAGCACCTCGAGAAAAGCAATAAGTAAGGGATTTAAAAGGTTTATTGTTTAGAATTATCATTAATTATTATTTAGTTGAATCAAATTCTATAATAAGCTTTATAAATAGGTCTTTTTTCACTTGTTTCATGGAAATCAATGTTCTTGAGAATAAAAAAAACAGATTGGTCTTTGAATTACCAGGGACAGATCATACTCTATGCAACTCATTAAAGGAAGAGCTTCATAATGTTAAAGATGTTGAAGTAGCAACTTACGCTATCAAGCACCCTTTAGTTGGAGTTCCTAAGTTCATAGTTGAAGCTAAAGATCCTAAGAAAGCTCTTCTAGAAGCAGCAAAAGCTTTGAAGAAAAGAAACAAAGCTTTCTTAACAGCATTTAAAAAGATCTAAAATATTTTTTTTAATTTTCTTTACAATCATCTTTATAAATCAAACACTCTATAATTATTTTTATGAAGTTTATTGAGCGTAGAAATTTTAGTCAGAAATCTGCTGATTTTCTTACAAAAATGGCTGGTAGTTGGGCTTTTATTATTGGTTTATTAGTTTTAATGGTTGTATGGATGACTCTTAATGTTTGGTTAGTATCAACTAATAAATGGGATCCTTATCCTTTCATATTATTAAACTTTGTATTATCAACTTTAGCAGCTATTCAAGCACCAATAATCTTGATGAGTCAAAACAGGCAAGCTGAAAGAGATAGGTTAGAGGCCAAGTATGATTACAAAGTCAATCAGAAAGCTGAAGCTGAAATTGAAGATATGCAAACAGATCTTGATGAGATTAAAATCATGATTAAAGATCTTCATGAACAAATGCTTTCTAATCTTGAAGGGGTTGATGGTGAGATTGAAGAAGATAAACCTTATTAAAAATATTATAACTTCTAATTAATTTGAAGTATAAACTACTTTTATAAAAACCAAGTATTCTACTATTAATATCATAATCAAAACGCATTGTAATGTGCATTGCTAATAATGATTAATGAGGTGAAAACATGAAAGAAAATAATAATAAACAAACAACATTTTTTCAAGCAATAATTGCTTTAGCATTAATAGCCGTAGTAGCTCTTTTAGCAATAAGAACTCCTACTGTGAATGTTAAACCTGATTTTAATTCACCAACAGATTTTCAGGCTAGACAAAATTCTATCTCAGTAAGTGGAGTTTATAAATCTGAAGTAGCCCCTGATGAAGCTAAAATTAGAATAGCTATTAATACTGATGGAGCAACTGCTAAAGAAGCTAGTGAAAATAATGCTAAAATAACTAATCAAGTTATTGCTGCTTTGAAGAGAGCAGGTGTTGATTCAGATAATATTGAAACTGATTCATTTTACTTGAATGAAAAAAGGGAGTGGAATGAAATAACAAGAAAATATGAAAAAAAAGGTTATGAACAAAGACACACTCTTAAAGTAACCACTAATGATCTTGATAAAGTAGGAAATTTATTAGATATTGCTATTGCAAATGGTGCTAACTCTATTCAAGGAGTTGAATACGCTTTAAGCAAAAGTAAGACAGCTGATGTTAGAAAAGAAATTCTTAAAATGGCTGCTAAGAACGCTGAAGATAAAGCCGCTGTTTTAGCTGAAGCTCTTGATAAAGAAGTGGTTGACACTCTTACAATCAGCGAGAACAACTATAACATTAGGCCTTACACTAATTATGCTTATGCTGAGAAAGCAATGTATGCTGCTGACTCAGGATTTAATAGTGGTAATGAACTTAGCCCTGAAAAAGTAGATGTAAGTGCGAGCGTGCAAGTAACTTTCAAGATAGAATAAAGAAAGAAATTTGTTAGCGCCAAATTTGAAAGAATCTAAAACTTTTTAACTAACATTTTTTTCCTTTTTTTTCTATGTTATTAACATTGTTATTCGCTGCTATTAATGGATTCATAGCTTTCTTTGGAAAAAAGCTTTTTAGAATGCAGGGTTGGGATATAGTTCCTTTCTCAATAGTTTTCTTGGCTTGGAGAGGAGAAAACATAGTAATAGCTGCATTATTATTGTGTTTGTCTTACGCTTTTACTTCTGCAAAAGCTTTAAGGTTTTTGTGGTTTAGTTTTCCATTAACAATTATTGTAGGATTATTATCGTTAATCATTCCTAACATGTTATTATTAATATTAATTTATCACGCAATTAGTTTAGGTATAGCTTTAGTAACAAGTACTTTTGGTCCGAGGTACACTATGTTCATGTTCACTAACTTAGCAATGAACATCCTTGCTTGGAGATTATACGCCGGTTTTTAAGAAATAAATTGTTTTTAAAAAATTGTTTTTAATGATATAACTTTCTTGTATCTTTTTCTATTGGAATTAATTCCGTTTGGGTAATTATGTTTGATTGGTTATAAACTATTTCAGGTTTATTATTAACAACATAGTCAAAGGTTCTTGATAAAATATCTTGTTTATCACAACCAGGGGTTCTTACTAATTTTAAAAATTCAATCATATAGGTATTCATAATATTTTCGAACTGAGGATGCTTTTGTTGAGTGTGATAGAAATCCGTTATTGTTTCTAATAGAAGATGACCTTCTTCTCTTTTTTTAAAATAATTATCTATATTGTCGTTTGCCATACGGCTGGTTAACACTCCCCCTTTAAATATGTTTCTTTTTTTCCTATTAATTAGTAGTGGTCATTTTTTCATAGACTAGTAAGCTAACTTCTACTCTTTCTAATCTTTTCTTGTGATGACTCATGGTTTGATGTAATAAGAAACTATAATCCTTCTCCTCAATTACTTGGAAACCGCGCTTTAAACAAAATTTTTTCAAGAATTCTTTAGTACTAGTTTTATGTAAACTATAAACCTTGTCTGAAATAGAAAAAGCTCTCTCTAAGAATTTAGTATCTAAGTTTTCGTTCTTAGTGCCAAAAGGAGGGTTCATAATCACAAAATCAGCTTTTGGTATGCTTGTTAAAAAAATGTCTTTTTCAATGATTTCGTAATTTATTCCTTTATAACAAGCAAGGTTTTCTTTTAACACTTTAATAGCTTCAGGATCTTTTTCTACAAAAATTATTTTATCAGCAAATAATAAAGCAGCTCCTGTTCCTAAAATACCTGTTCCTGCTCCCAAATCAACAACACTTATTTCTTTTTCTGAATCATAATCTTGTTTAATAAGAATATCCCAAAGAACATCAGCAGCTACATCTGCGTTTGTAGGGTACTGTTCGAGATTAAACTTAGGTTTCTCAAAAACTTTAAGTTTCTGTAACTCGATAGCAAGCTCTTTTTTTGATTTCATAGCCTTGTGTTAAAACTAGATCTTTATAATGTTATTTGATAATTAAATACTATTATAAACAGTGAATATTTCTGTTAATTATGGTAAGATTTACAAGAACAAATTCAAGCAAAGATTCAAGATCCACTTCTCCCAGTGGCAGACCTCGAGGAAGACCTAGTTCATCAAGAGATTCAAGAGATTCGAGATATTCAAGAAGCGGTAGTTCTAAAGATTTTCAACCAAAAAGATTTTCTCATAATAGATGAGATGTTAAGATGACTAAAGTCACTTGTGCTTCTTGTGGTGTTGATTGTGAAGTTCCTTTTAATCCAACTTCTAACAAGCCTGTTTATTGTAGTGATTGTTTTAGAAAACAAAACAAAGACTCTCCTGATAGGAGTAGTAGGAGTTCAAATAAGTCTGATTTTAGTAAAGATTTTAGTGTTCTTAATGAGAAACTTGATAAAATAATTAGTTTCTTAGGAATGAATTAAGAATCTTTCATTTTTTCTTTTTACTTTTCTTTTTTTTCTATACTTCTTGTAAATATATTGTGTAAAATATATAAATGAATCACAGATAAGTTTATAAACGAAACCTTACCATCATTTTATTCAAACAACAATTTTAGGGGTTATGGGTGAATTAATATTACAGAAAAAATAAGAGTTGAGAGAATATACAAAAACCTTTGTTCTCTCAATAAAGGTGTGAAACAAGCTTTTTCGTCTATAAAGCAAGAAATGGATGGTCATTTAGATTCTATTAATCAAAATACTAATGAAATCCAAACTTGTTATGAATACTTAACAGAGCTTGATTCTAAAATTGAAAAAATTAATTCTCGTCTAGATTCTTTTGAATTATTTCTTAATCCAGAAACAAATTATCCTGAAAACATTAAGCTTTCTTTAAGAGAGCAAGAAGTATTTATGATTTTATATGCTGTTGAAGAACCGTCGACAGCGATTGATATTTCTAGAAGATTAGGATTCACAGTTGAAATGGTTGAACGATATGTTAATAACATAATTAAAAAAGGCGTTCCTATTCTTAAAAACTTTACTAATGGTCAAGTTTTCTTCTCTTTAGACTTAAAATTCAAAGATGTTCAAGCAAGAAAAAACATTCTTAACATTGACGAAGGAATAAGTCATCAACTTCTTAATGAAAAAGCAATTTGAACTCATAATTAAGCTTATAAAAATGATTACTTTTATAAAGGGATAATTTTTCTTTTTTTTAATTGGAGATGTGGGTGGTTGCTTACCTGAATCCAATTAAAAACTTAAAAAAATTAAATAAAAATCAAAACCAAAATATGGAGGCTATATCAAAATGGGATATTTAAAATATGTTAGGGATTTATGGAAAAAGCCAAAGGAAAACATGCCTGAAGCTTACAAACAACTTCTATACTCTTTAAGAAGAGAACCAGCAACTATGAGGATAGAAAAACCTACTAATATTGCTAAAGCAAGAACTCTCGGTTATAAAGCAAAAAAAGGAATAATCATAGTTAGACAAAGAGTTTTTAGAGGAGGAAGACAAAGACCTGATATTAAAGGTGGGCGAAGATCTGCTCATAGTTATCAAAGAAAAGAAGTTTCTAAAAATTATCAACAAGTAGCTGAAGAAAGAGTTTCAAAACAATACACTAATTGTGCAGTTTTAAATTCTTACAAGTTAGCTCAAGATGGTAAGTATTATTGGTTTGAAATAATATTATTAGACAGAACTAGTCCTGATGTTATGGCTGATAAAAGATTAGCAGGAGTTGCTGAGCAAAGAGGTAGAGCAGAGAGAGGATTAACTAGTGCTGGTAGAAAAGCAAGGGGATTATACAAGAAAGGTATTGGTTCTGAAAAAACTAGACCTAGCCTCGGTGCTAATAAGAAATTAGGAAACTAAAATAGCATTGCCTTGGAGCAAAAACTTTTTTTTAATCTTTTTCTTCCATCTTTTTTAAGAAATTAATTATTTCTTCAAATAATTTAGGATTCTCGTCTAGCATATAAACTCCGTGAGCAGAGCTTCCTGGAACAATAATCATTTTTTTAGGTCCAAACAAGTTGTTTTCATAAAGGTTTCTAGAACTATTAGCACTATATTCATCTCCTTTACTAGCAATTATGAAAATTGGTGAACTACAAGTAATATCTTTAATGTCTATTTCGTGATAATTTAAACCAGGACTTAAAAGAACAGCAGGTATTCTTCTAACACTAGAAAATCTAAAAGCATTATTAGCACCTATAGAAGCACCAATAACTGCGAGAACTTCTTTTTCTTTGTTATTAAGGAAGTCAGAAGCAGAATTAACATCTTCTATCATCAATGAGAAATCTCTTTCAGTAAGACCTTCAACAGTGCCATAACTTTCTCCATGACCCCTAAAATCTAGAGCAAGTACTGGATAACCTCTTTTTTGAAGCTCCTTAGCATACTTATCAAAAGAATCTTTACTAAGTCTATATTGGTGCAATAAAATAACTCCTTTATCGCCTTCAGCAGAGTAATAACTACCCACAATCTTGGCTTTGTCTTGAGTGACTAATTCAATTCTCTCTTTAGTATAAGTTACCATAACCCAAAATAACTATAGTTTAAAGTCTTATATAAAACTATTTAAAGATAAAATGAAAGATATTCAAGAAAAACGGAAATATTTGAAAAATAAGTTTTATCTAGTAACATTAAATCCTTCAACTGCTTCTTTTAACTTCTTAGCTTCTTTGTTCTCTTCGAAGTGCTTTCTAATTGGTTCAAGAGCTAAGTTAATGTACTTCGCAGTTCCTGATTTCAGGTCAGCAGGGTGTAATTCTTTATTCAAAAAAGCTTTTTCTAACTCTTCATAACTATTAAACTCTAAGTTTCCACCAAACTTTTCAGGACGATCAATAAGCATCTTGTCATTAAGCTCGAAAACAATGTATTTACAATATTCTAATACAGGATTTTCTTCTACTTGTCCTTGAGGACAATAAGCCTTGTTCATTTTTTTAACTACATCTTTCTCACTATCATTAACAAAGATTGCAGTGTTAGGTTTTGATTTAGACATTTTCATAGCTATTGCTCTATCAACAGCGTTAGTTGCTTCTTTAGGAGGTTCGCTTAAACCCATTAGCATGTGATGGCTGACTATGGTTGGTTTCCAATAACCTAGTTTTGGACCAACTTCTCGAGCAAGCATGTTTACTTTTCTTTGATCCATTCCTAACTGACAAATATCAGCTTTTAAATAAAAAATATCAGCTGCTTGCATGCAAGGATACAAAATTTGGGACGCTTGTAAAGATTCATCTTCACTTCTTCCCATTATCTGAGTGCATCTCAAAACTCTTTTAACTGTGTTGTTAATAGCTACTTTCATAACCATTGACCAGTATTTCTCATCTTTAATAAGATCAGAAGCCCAAATAAATTCTACATTAGAAAGATCCATTCCACAAGCTTTCCAAACTTCTATAAAGTACTTACCTGTTGTTTGAATGTTCTTCAAATCTCCTCCTAATTTGTTGTTAGCCCATGCGTGCCAATCAGCGACGAACATCTTGAACTTACAACCTGCTTTAATCATCTTGTTAACATTGATTGCTCTTAGGATTGATTGTGCAATATGAATTTTGCCTGATGGTTCAAAACCATCATAAGCTATTAATTCTTTTTTTTCGACTAATAGTTTTTTCAGTTCTTCTTCTGTTATTATTTCTTCTCCAACCTCTCCAATGAGGGTCATTCGTTCATCAATTGTAAGTGTCATAAGAATTAATAATTGAGTAGTTATTTTTAAAGTTGTTCTTATTTTAGTGTTTGTAAGCTTCCATTATTGTTTTAGCTTCTGATAAGAATTTAGGAACAGAACCTGAAAAATATATGTAGCTCATGTCTCGGTATTTATTGAGTAAGTTTGAATTTTGAATTATGTCTCCGATAGTTTGAATAATGTTCATTCCTTGTCTATAATGTCTCCTCATTCCTTCTTTTAACGGAAAAGGGTTTTCTTTATAATCCTCTTCTAATCTTGATATTTCTTGTTCTATCAAAGAAGGTTTTTCTTTTAACGAATTAGTATTATGCCTATTAAGTCCAACATTCATAACTACTGGAAAGTAGACATTTATTTAAAATGTTTTGTATTTATGGGCTCTGTCTTAAATAATGCTACTTCACTAACTTAAGCAACTCTCTTTATAAGTTTGCTAAGTTAGTTTTGTCTAGCCAACCTACTTTAGCTATTTGCTAAAGATAGGTAAAGTAGGCTTAGACGCTTATTTAAAACAGAGCCGTATTTATTGTTGTGAAATCAATCTTAACAAAAAACTTAACACCAAAGCTCTGTTATCATTGTTCCTTGACTTCTGTCGCTTGCGCCGGGGTTTTTGATTTACTCGACAAGCTAGTAAGTGTTTCTTAAGTCACAAGCTTTATAAATAAAAACTTAATTTTTTTAGACTAGTAAAAAGAGATTTAATAGTTATTGAGGTGAGTACTATTCTAGAATTAAGGTTTCATGGACGAGCAGGGCAAGGCGCTAAGAGCATAGCAGACATTTTTGCAGAGGCGGCCCTAAGAGAAGGCAAACATATACTAGCATTCCCTGAGTATGGAGCAGCAAGACAAGGAGCACCTCTTAGAGTTTTTGTAAAAATAGATGATGAAAAAGTATTAGATCATAGTCAGATTGAGCACCCAGACATAGCAATAGTTCTTGATGAAGACCTTATTCATAGCGAGGATGTTCTTGAAGGACTTAAAGAAAAAGGCACATTAATTGTTAATACTCACAGGACTCAAAAAGAGTTCAGAGAAGTTACAGGTTATAAAGGCAGATTAGTAATTATTAACGCTACAGATTTAGCAATTAAAATTATGAAAGCCGGAAGACTAGCTAACACGGCCATATTAGGAGCACTTACTAAAGGACAATCACTTATTTCTAAAAATGATTTGAAAGAATTGTTAAAAAAAGATTTTACAAAAAGATTCCCTAAGGATATTGTTAAGAAAAACTTAGAATTGTTTGATGCAGGTTACAAAGAATCAGAGGTGTTTCAATGATTAAGAATCCTAAAAAAGATTATCCTGAATTTCACGAGAAGACAAAGAAAAAAAATGATACTAAAGAAGAAGCTCACCGACTAAAGAATTGGAAAGAACTACCTATAGGAGGAACAATAGAAGAAGCAGGTAATTCTAAACATTATTCTACAGGGGAATGGCGTTCTAGAAGACCAGTTTTCTTTCCAGAGAAATGCAAGCAATGCATGATTTGTTGGCCTGTTTGTCCTGACGCAGCTATCTTAGCTGAAGACGGTTCAATCATAGGTATTGATTATGAACATTGTAAAGGATGCGGTATATGTGCAGAAGAATGTCCTTTTGGAGCTCTAGAAATGCATAACGAGTCAGAGTTTGAAGATGATAAAGAAATTATCAAACACATTGATGAACCAGAAGGATTAAGAGAAAGTTAAGAGGCAGAGAAAATGAATAAAAAAATAAAATTCACAACTAAAGCAACTACTGGGGCAGATGTAGTTGCAGAATGTATGAGACAAATCAATCCTGATGTAGTTGCTGCTTACCCTATAAGTCCTCAAAGTCCTATGATGCACCAATTCGCAAAGAGCGTGGCTGATGGGATAGTAGACACAGAGTTAATAACTGTTGAGAGTGAACATAGTGCTATGAGTGCTTGTGTGGGTGCAAGTGCAGCTGGAGCTAGAGTTATGACTGCGACTGCTGCTAATGGTTTGGCTTTGATGACTGAAATAGTTTATATTGCTAGTAGTATGAGATTGCCTTTATTAATGAATGTTGGAAACAGAGCTCTTAGTGGCCCTATCAATATTCACGCTGATCATTCTGATAGTATGTTAGTCAGGAATAGTGGTTGGATGCAGTTTTATGCAGAAACTCCTCAAGATGTTTATGACCTTAATTATATTGGATTAAAGATTGCTGAAAATCCTAAAGTTTTAACTCCCATAATGGTTTGCCAAGATGGTTATTTAACCACTCATACAATGCAAGAAGTTACTTTTATGGATGACAAATTCGTAAAAAATTGGATTGGAACTTATCACCCTGTTAATCCTTTACTTAATGTTAATAAACCAGTTACTAAAGGTCCTTTTGATCTTTATGATTATTATTTTGAACATAAAAGACAACAAATGGATGGTTTAGAGAACGCTAAGAA
>Ga0114934_10000211_pt1 | contig 36701 bp, 29 predicted proteins | sample 4SBtaG_2_FD_99695 | JGI IMG/M metagenome (GOLD analysis project Ga0114934, IMG submission 99695) | Deep subsurface microbial communities from Kolumbo volcano to uncover new lineages of life (NeLLi) - 4SBTROV10_white metaG | ecosystem: Environmental > Aquatic > Marine > Volcanic ...
AATAATTTTGTTATCTAAAAAACTCAATACTTGTTTGATAATCGGTTGTCCGCTAAATTTTGTAGATTTGTTCATGGCTCTTTTTTGTTTTTTTATCAATTACAAATTTAGCCACTACAAGGGGATTTTCTATCCGATTTTTCCCTTGTCTTATTTTTTTATCGGACACTATTGAATAACAATAAAAATTCGTAGCCCAATTTCTAGATGTTCACTAAATCTAATTGACTATCCAATTCAAAATTGGTAATTTTACTTACTATATTAAAAAAAACATGGAGTAAAAATGAAAAAATTGGTCGTCTATTTATCTATACTAACAATGGTTCTAGGCTTGTCAGCATTTTCTTGTTCGTCAACAGAAATTACAAGTGCAAAACTTTATATTCAGCAAAAAAAATACGATAAAGCGGAAGAAGTTTTAATGAAGGAAATTAAGAAAAACCCCAAAAGTGACGAAGGTTACTATCTCCTTGGTGTAGTATACGGGGAAAAGAAAGACATACCTAAAATGCTTGAGAACTATGACAAATCACTTGCCATAAGTAAAAAGTTTGCTAAAGAAATAAATAATGCAAAAAAGTTTCATTGGGCTGATAGTTTTAACAAAGGAGTGGCTTATTTTAACAGAGCAAACAGGGTAACCTCAAAAGATAGTATGGTTATGTTTTCCGATAAAGCTATTGCTGCTTTTAATAATGCAATAAAATGCGAGCCGGATTCTGCGGATTCATATAACAATTTGGCTTATGCATATTTAAACAGGGGAATGTATGATAAAGCTATTAAACCTTTAACTGAAATGTTAAAGATAAAAAAAACAGCCGATGCTTATGGGCGTTTGGGGGAAATTTACTATTCCAAAGCAGCGAATCGGATGATTGATTTTAAGAACGGTGGAAATGTTGCCGATAGTGTAGCAGCGATAAGAAATTATGAAAAGGCAATAGCTGTACTTGAAGAGGGACATAAAGCATTCCCGACAGATGAAAATATTAATAATTATCTTTTCAATTCCTATATTGGTGCTCACAAAGAAAATGTTGCGATGAATAAAGCCAAGGAATTAGTTGAGGCTAAGCCAAACAGCAAAAGCAACAGATATAATTACGGATCGCTATTGCTGCAAAAAGGAGAATACAGTAAGGCAGTAGATCAATATAAAGCTGCATTAAAGATCGATCCAAATTATACGGACGCTATTTACAATCTTGCCGTTACATATATTAAATGGGGCGGGAAAATAAGAGAAGATGATATAGCTGCCGGGAAAAGTAGTGAAAAGTATAAAGAAAAATTTGAAAATGCACTTCCATATTTAGAACGTTATGTTCAGACTAAAGATGGTTCAAATGACTCAGCAATATGGGAATTACTCGGTAAGGTTTATGCTAATTTAGGAAAAACGAAAAAATCAAAATCCGCATTTGCAAAAGCAGATGAACTAAGAAAATAGGAATTTAACTTTTTAATTTAAACCCACAATTTGTTAAATTGATAATGAATTGTGGGTTTTTTATATAATAATTTGGAATTTTAGAATGAATTCAAACACTGATCAAAAAGCACAGCAAATTAATATTGAATTAGGGGAAAGAGAAGCAGAGGGTATTTATTCAAATCTCGCAATTATTTCTCATTCACCGGCAGAATTTATTATAGATTTTACAAGAGTTGTTCCAGGGACACCAAAAGCAAAAGTACACGCCAGAATAATTACTACACCGCAACATGCAAAAATGCTTTTGCGTGCACTTGAAGATAATATCAAAAAATTTGAATCAAAATTCGGTGAAATAAAAATTGATAATCAAGCAAATCCTCAATTTGGTTTTGTAAATAATATAAATCCGGAAAAAGTTAATTAATTTTTAGTTGTGATTTGTATTACAAGTGTGATTTACTTACTTGTAAAATAAATAATATTGAGTATTTTCAAGGTAATAATTTTTTGAATCGAGAAAGTACTATGTCCCTTCTGCAAAATAGGATGCTTTTGTCATTCCCAACTTGCCTGCCCGCCAAGCAGCAAGGCGGGATTGGGAACTGTGGCAACATAACTAATGGAATTCCGTTTTAAACTTTCGGATCGACAATTTCTTTCTTTTTTGCAGGAAATGATATCTATGTAAGAAATATTATAATCGTTTTTATTACTTTTCAATAGATACTCATAAGTTATTTTGCAGAAACTCTTATATTTTTATTTCATTAAAAGTTCTTTTTAAAGAAAAAAATGCGAGGTTATAATGAAACTTCAAACTAAAATATTTAACATTATATTATTTTTTATTATTAGTATTGTTAATATTAGTGCCCAATCTTCATTAACTATTCAAGTATTCGAACCACTCCCGGAAATTGATTTTGCTACTTTTGCAACTTCAAATGATTTATCGGGTACACCGAGAATATTTTTCGTTCAAATAAATCCTAAAGGTGTTAAAATTTCGTTCCAAGGAATTATTCAATGGAAACAAAATGGAAGTAACGGGTATGAGGATTTATTTTCATTTACTACTGAACCTTTTATAGCTCGCAATTTTTACAACGATAATATAGGTAATGATATTATTATCAAAACAACTAATTCAAATTCTAATTTGGTTTCAACTAATATTAAACTTGGCAAACCAACTGGGGCTTACAAGATAGTTGGTAATCTATTGGATGATAAGGGAAATATAATTGCTACTGATACAAAGGTTTTGGAATTTGTAAATCCTGCACAAACGCTTACAATTCTTAGCCCCGATCCCAAAAGCACACAAGACGCTTTTAGTGTTATGGCTTCTTGGACAGAAATTAAAGGAGTCGGTAGTTATACAGTACTGGCAAATGTTCGTAAAAACAGAAGCGAAAGTTTAGAAGAAGCACTTAAATCAGGGACTCCATATATAAATAAAAATGTTGGCCTTTCAACAGTTGTGAATTTAAGAAATATAATTGATAGAGAATGGTTACCCGGAGATGAAATTGTTATGCAGGTTATTGCAAATATTCCCGGGCCAAATGGAGGCACTAAAATTAGAAGTGATATTATTAATTTTTATTTAAATAATTTTACTCCTGATAAAAAACAAGTTGTTGAAAATAAATTTTCTAGTCTTGCCAATTTGCTCGGCGATCAGCTTGGTAGTGAATTGTGGAATAAAATTGCCAATGGTGAAATATCTTTAAAAAGTATCCGCAAACCTGACGGAACACCTATGACTTATGAAGAAATTGTTGAATTATTAAAATTTATTAAAGCAAATCCTGATTTAGTAATCAGCTTCAGAAAATTATAAATAAGATAACTTAAAATACTTGGGATTTACAATGAAAAAAAATATAATATTTTTGTGCATTTTTACTATTCTGATGACTAACCTTTATGGTAAAAATAAAGAAAAAACAGTTGCCGTGTTGAAAAAAGTTGTTAAAGAGGTTAGCTACAAGAATTCAAATAATTCGGATTGGGAGATTGCAAAGAAAGGCATTCCGTTAAGAAGTGGGGATGGAATTAAAACGGGTTCTCGTTCACTTGCTGTAATTTCATTCTTAGATGGTTCCATTCTTCTCGTAAGAGCTGAATCAATCGTTCATGTTTTTGGTAAAGTAGAATCAGGAAAGGAAAATAAAGAAACTCATATTGAATCCGGTATAGTTGGATTTAAAGTGAAAAAACAAAGTAAAGACGAAGAATTTAATTTTACTACTCCCACAGGATTGGCATCTATTAGGGGAACTCAAGGGTTTTTTAAAGTTGATATGAACGAGACTATGCTTGTTGTTGAAGAAGGACTAATTGAAGTTAAAGGATTAAAAGGAGCGAAAGAATCCGGAAAGGTCGGAGCCGGTAAAACCGCAGTAATCCGTGCAAATGGCAAAGTCCAAATTACCAAAACGAGTAAGAAGAACTTAAAACTATTAAACGAAGTAAAAAAAACTAAAACTGTAAAATACAGAATTGAAACTGACCATGGTGATTATGAAATAGAAATTCTAAAAAAGTAGTAATTTACTTTATTTGTCAGTTAGCTTAATACTAAGTATTCTTTATGGTATTTTTATAAATGGATGTTGTATATGGTGAGAAAAATTAATTTTGAGTCCACTCAGTACAAGACTCAATTTTGAATTAATTATTCAAAGTAAATTGTATATTTTAATTATTCTATTATTATTTAGGGCGAGAAAATGAATGAGAAAAAAAACTTACCTCATTTAGAGTTTTACTTTATTTTGTCAATTTTTATTTTCGTAAATATGTTTAACTCACGAAGTTATTCTCAAGTTAGCGATTACATTTCAAATGTAGAAATTTCAAATGCAAAGGAGGGAGAACCTCTAGTTATAAATGCAAATATCACTCAGCCATCGGCTATCAGTAAAATTGATTTTGTTTATAGAGCTTTTGGACAAAGTGAATTTAACGTACAGGAAATGAGCCTTGTTGGAGCAAATGCTTCAACTTCAGTTTCTGCTGAAGGTATTCATCCTCCGTATGTAGAATACTTTTTTCGTATTTTTCTAAACAATGGCAAAAGTGAAGTATATCCTATTGGAGCTCCCAAATCAGCGGCAGCTTTGAGAGTTGATATTAAACCGGTATCCGAAAAAGATAAACAAATTATTATTCTCAGTCCTCAAAAAGGAGAAATTACTAATTTAAGTGATCTTTTAATTACCGTTTCATTGCTGCGTCTTCCAACTACTGTGGATAAAAAAGCGACTAAAATATTTATAGATGGCAGAGATGTTACTTCATTGGTTTTGTTTTCTGATGATTTATTAATATTGAGACCTGATAATTTGGAAATCCCGATTAAGAAAAGAAATCATCTTTTAAAAATTAATATTTATAAAAAAGACGGAAAACTTTATCATTCGGTAACTACGCAATTTGGAGTTATTGTTGATGCAGGTTCTTCTGCTTATGAAAACCGGTTTATTTATGGAATGGACATTGATGCGGAATCACGAAATGAAAGATTTAATGGAATAGATACTTGGTACAACAATGTTGCATTGAACGTAAACGGCACTTATAATGATTGGAAGTTTAAAGGTCGCGCTTACGTAACTTCGGAGGAAGAAGCGACAAGGCAGGCTCAGAATAGATTTTACGCAAGAATTTCCAACTCTTGGCTAAATCTGGTTGTTGGTGATAATTTCCCGAGTTATTCTAATTTAATTATGGACGGCAAAAGAGTACGCGGAGTAACCGGTTCTGTAAAGTACGGGGCTTTCAATTTGCAATCTTCTTTTGGACAAATACGAAGATCAATTGAAGGTAAACTTATAATAAAACTTTTTAAAGACCCGCTTGAATCGGATGTAATCAGAATAGATTCGGTAAAATACGGTGCTCCTTTTGGGCGAGTTAAATTCGGCACATACAATAGGAATGTTTTTGCAATTAATACATACGCCGAAGGCTCACACTATAAATTCGGCTTGTCGTATCTTCATTCAAAAGATGATAATTCATCAATTGTATTCGGTGGAAAACCTGAAGAGAATGCTGTGTTTGGAACTAATTTAAATTTAAAGTTTGATCAGAGAAGAATACAATTTTCAGGTCAGGCAGCAGTTAGTGTTTTTAATACTGATATTTCAACGGGCGAACTAAGTGATGCACAAATTGACAGCCTTTTTGGAAATGGTAGTTTCAGTAGTATTTCCGTGAGTGATGCTAAAAAATTAAAATCAATTGTTTCTCCGTTTATTACGTTTAATCAATTCCTCGGTCCGCTAAACCCGGAAAAATTTTCTACTCTTGCTTGGGAATCTGCATTAAGATTAAGTTATTTTAAAAATAATATTAAAGCTACGTATATTTATCGTGGTAATGATTATCGTTCTTTTGGGCAATCTTATCTACGTACCGATATTAAAGGATACAACGTTATTGACAGAATAAACTTATTGAGCAATAAATTGTTTGTATCGGTTGGGTACGAAAATTTGGAAGATAATCTACAGAATACAAAACCGGCAACAACTGTTTTTCAAACTATTAATTCGGCTATTTCAATATATCCGAGAAACGGTTTGCCGAATTTTACAATCGGATTTTCACATTATGATAATAACAATAGTATGCCGAAAGATAGTTCGGAAATTAATAATATTACCAATAATATTTCTGCATCAGTCTCTTACGATTTTACTGCCGGAGTTAGACATAGTGCCAGGTTGAGTTTTAGCTCGTCTGTTCGGGATGATAGAAGTCTTTTTAACTCTGATGCTAATATTAAATTAGGGGTACTTAATTTTAAAAGTACCTGGAACATTCATTTTGCCAGTATTCTTAACACAGTTTATTCCTCGAGTGAGGTTGGTGGAATATCTTACAGCTACGTAACTGTTAATGCAGGGGGAAGATTTAATTTTTTTGAGAATAGACTAAGATTTACAGCTACGGTGGGACCAAGTTTTGGAGATTTGGAAAGAATGGCTATAGATGTTTACGGCAATTATCAATTGTTGGAAAATATACGATTGGGTTTTCAAGCAAGATATTACAAGCTGAAGAATCAAAGCTACAGTTCAATATTTAGTTTAACGGCACAAGTTTCATTGTAATTTAACTTTTGTAATTGTAACTGTTTGAGTAATTTGATTTAGTTATAATTATTTCCGGTTAGTTTTATATGTTAAAAATTAAACAGAAAATCAAGAAGAATACGGGACTAATCTTCGCGGGTATTTTTACTGTAGTTATTTCTGTTTTTCTTATGCAGAATTTTATTTTTAATATTAAACCATTAAATGATTTAGAATTAAAGTTTATAGATGAAAGGTTCGATAACCGCGGTGACTTATTAACAAAAGATTCGTCACAAGTAATAATTGTTGATATTAATCAGGATTGTTACGATCAAATTCCTGCCCCATATAATCGCTGGCCTTGGCCACGCAGTATATTTGCTCATGTAATCAAAAATTTGAATGAAGCCGGAGTTAAGTCTATTGGACTTGATATTGTGATGTCAGATCCTGACGGATACTCACCGAAAAATGATAAATTATTACGTGATGCTATTAAAAAATATAAAAATGTAGTTGTAGCAGGTAAATTAAATGTGCAACAGGAAAACATTCTTAACAGATTAACAAGAGCGAAAGTTACTTCGACGAAACAGAAGCCTCTTGTTGTAAAACAAAGGGCAAAAGAAAATTATTATAATATCTTTTATAGTGCCGATAGCTCTCTTGGTCTTGTACAAGTTTCGTATGATGATGACGGTGTAGCCAGACGGTATTATCCTTATGCAAAATCGTTGGTTACAAACCGTAGAATTCCTTCTTTTGGTTTTGCACTTTTAAATAAATATTATGGGCTTCCTGATAATTACATAGCACTAACCGATGGAAATAATTTTAAGTTGGGAAACAATCTGATACCTAAGTTTGATAATTTCTCATATCTCATTGATTATTACGGAAGTAATCAAAGACCCTATTTCAGAAGGGTTTCTTTAATTGACGTTCTAAATGATAAATCTTTTAAAACTACAGATGAATTGAACATTGGTGAAGATATTAATACTTGGGATGATCCTGATTACGGTTTGTTGTATTCGGGAATATTTAAAAATAAAATTGTTATTATCGGTTCTACAATGCCGGAAGACCAGGATTTAATTCCTGTTTCAATTTCACAAGGTGAAGGGAAGGGAAGTAATCAGATTTATGGTGTTTACTTTCATGCCAATGCCATTCAAAATGTAATTGGGCATAATTATCTTTACAGAGAATCAAAAGTAGTTGCAGTAATTTCCGTTGTTTTTCTTTCAATGTTTATTTTTATTTTATCATCATTTTTCAGGCAGCTCAAAAGCAAATATAATTATATTTATGAAATAATTAGTGTTGTGATTGTTGTTGCCGGTGTATATTCTGTTTATCAGATAAATCTTTTTTTATTTGTTCATTACAATTTGGTTGCTGAAATAGTTAATCCGTCAATGGCAATTATAATTGGGTATCTCGGAAGTACGGCATACAATTTTCTTAATGAAAGAAAAAAAAATGTTGCCATAAAAGGAATGTTTTCACAGTATGTAAGCAGTGCTCTTGTTAATCAGCTAATAGATAACCCCGATAAATTAAAACTCGGTGGGGAAAAGAAAAATCTTACAATTCTTTTTTGTGATATTATTGGGTTTACATCTTTTTCAGAAAACAAATCTCCTGAAGAATTGGTTAAGTTTATGAATGAATATCTTAACGCAATGACGGAGGTTGTACTGAAAAATAACGGTACATTGGACAAATATATAGGCGATGCAATTATGGCGTTTTGGGGTGCCCCTATTCCATTATCTGATCATGCATTTAAGGCTTGTTCAACTGCAATTGAAATGAGGAATAAACTAAATATACTGCGTGAGAAATATTCTTCAAATCCGAATGACCAAATTGATATTCGCATCGGTATAAATACCGGTGATGTTGTTGTCGGGAATATGGGTAGTCATAAGAGATTTGACTATACGGTTATGGGCGATGATGTAAATCTCGCATCACGCCTAGAAGGGGCAAGCAAGCAATACGGAACAAGAGTTATTATAAGTGAAAAAACTTATATAGAAGTGAAAAATTCCTTTGTAGTGAGGTTGCTTGATACGGTAAGAGTAAAAGGTAAATCCAAACCGACAAGGATATTTGAATTAATAGGTATTGCCGGAGAAGAGAAAGCAGAGGACAAAAAGAAAAAATTGCAAGCGTATCTATCCGGTTTAAGTGAGTACCAAAACAGAAATTTTGCCAAAGCAATTGAATACTTTGATGAATCTATTCAGCTAAATCCTAACGATAAACCTTCGTGGATGTATCTTGAAAGATGCCAATTTTATTTGGAGAATGAGCCTGATGAAAAATGGGATTGTGTTTTTGAGTTGAAATCAAAGTAGAACTGTAAAAAAAGATTACTGCTATTTTCTTACTCGATATAAATTAATTAATGCCGCAAAAAAGAAAATCATATTTGCCAACCAAGCCGTTAGTATCGGATTGAACACGCCGTTTTTCCCAAACGACTGACTGATTTTCATAAATACAAGATATGCAAAAGTGATTAGTAAGTTTATTCCGAATTGTACGGCAAGTCCGCCTCTGCGTTTGTCAAATGAAAGAGGAAGACCGAATAGAATAATTACAAGACTCGAAAACGCATAGGCGTAACGGGAATAATATTCTATCTCAACCCGTGTCGGATTGTTACCGGTACGGAGTTGATCCTCTGCATAATTCTTAAGCTCGGGTAGTGTCATTTCTTCGGGCTTTTCTTGTTTTTTTATTACCTCTTGTGGTGTAAAATGCAGTACTACGGATTTAAGTGTATCAAATTTTATGTTGTATTCACGGTCATTGTCAAAAATTCGCTTTATACCTTTGACTATTATCCAGCTCGACGAGGTTGTATCGTATAACATTTTTCGTGCGTCAATTCTGTAATCCATTTTTGTAACATTGGAAGAATCGAATTGCTGAATGCATATTCTATTTGCCTGATTATTTCTGACATCAAAATATGATATTGTAACTATTTTATTTTTAGAATCTTGAAAAATAATATTAGAGCCGGCATAAACTAATCCTTTTTTCATAAAATTTTGTTCAATGTAAACCCGCTCTTTGTTTGCTGCCGGAACAATATATCCACCAAAGTAAACGGAAAATAAACTGATAAAAAAAGTAATCAATACGAATGGAATCATAAATCTATATACGCTTACGCCACTTGCCTTAATAGCTGTTAGCTCGTTTTGATTTGCCATTTTTCCAACTGTAAATAAACCTGCAAGTAAAACAGAAACAGGAAATATCAAACGAATAATATCAGGTAAAAAAACAAGGTAGTATTTTATGATGATAAATTTGGGAACATCATTATCAAGGAAATCGTCAAGTTTTTCAAAAACATCTATTATTATAAAAATCAATATAAAGATAAGGAGGGCAAAAAGAATAGTTTGCAAGAACTGTTTGGATATGTACTTATCAATTTTTTTCATATTAATTGGTGACGTTTTTCAACTGTTTGGGAATAAGTTTTAATATAAAATTAAAATTGATTGTAACACGCTTTCTCGAAGCTTTAACCAAGAGAAATATTCCGAAAATTCCAAGCACAATATTTGCACTCCACATACCAAGAAACGGCGAAAGAAGTCCACGATCCGCAAGTTTTTCTCCTCCTATTAAAAAGAACCAGTATATTAAAAAGAATATTAAACTAAAACCAGCAGCAACACCAAATCCACCCCTTCTCATCATTGTACCAAGCGGAGCACCTATCAAAACAAAAATAATACAAGCAACCGGCAGGGAATATTTTTTGTGAATTTCAACCCAATATTTATTTTGGTCACGCAGATTATTTTCAAGTGCTTGCGTACTTGCAAGCAAAGATGCTTCGGTACGCTTTGCCCGTTCTTTAACTCTTAAAAATAAAAGCTTTAGATTTTCCCTCCTTTCACCATCTATCACACTTTGATTATTATTTTTTACAAAAAATTTATTTTCCAATTTTCTATTCAAACTAAGTAAATAATTATTTTTTATCCTTTCCAAACTATCAACAATTACCAACATATCCTGTGCTCCAAGTTCCCGTTCGCCTCGTCTATTACCGAAAGATGATTGTTGATATGAAAACTGTTCTGCATTCATAGCAATTTGGTAGTGCTTGAAAATTAATCGACGATATTCATCATTGTTGCGTATCGAAGACTCGTGAATTTCGCCGTTATGCAAATCCATTATCAATTTTGTATGGTTTTTTGAAAAATAAATTTTCCCTTCTTTTGCTGTAACTGTTTCCAAAACAGACGGATCGGAATTGTCGTAAATGATAACATCTTTTAATTTGTCAGTTTTTTTATCAATTTTTTTAACGAGTATTGAATAGTTCTGAACATCTTTTGAAAACACACCAGGTACTAACGAAAGAGTCGGTTTTTGTCTTGAGATATTTTGCAATAAAATTCGAGCTGCGTGATTAGTATTAGGATAAACGTGATTATTAAACTGTACTAAAAGTATTGCTATTACAAATGATGCAAGAAGCGGTGTGATTATCATTTTATACAAACTCATACCGGATGCTTTAAATATTGCAATCTCATTATTTTGTGCCATTGAGCCAAATGCCATCATTGTTGCTACCAATACAGACATGGGGATAACGAGAACCAGCATCCAGGCGAGACTGTAAACAATGAATTTTGAAATAACCCAAAAACTTAGTCCTTTACCAATTAATCTATCTGCAATTTTCATTAAATATTGAAGCAACAAAACAGCAAATAAAATAAAAGCCGAAAAGAAAAACGGTGCTATATGATTTTTTAATATGTATTTATAAATGAGCACAATATTATTTCATAATTAATAATTATCAAAGTTAATTAATATTACTTTTATTTTGAACAAGTAAATAATTTTATTTTCTGATAGAGATAATTGTACTTAAAATATTACTATATTAAAAAATTTAATTATTATATAGATAAATTTATAAAAACAAAAATCAAAGCATAATTGCACAAACCACTGTGAGTATCCCCGATACTACTTCGTCTGACAGTACTGAGATTATAATCCCTGTAAATTCGGGAGCACTTCAGTCTGTAGCATCGCTATCTATTTTTATTTCGTATGATAAATCGGTGTTAGATTTCGAGGGTATTGTTGATAATCCATTTGCGGGGAGTAACTTTACTGTTCATGATAACAACGGTGTAATTTCTGTGTCTTGGTTCAGTTTGAATCCTATAGATGTTGTTAATAAATTGTTTGCTCTGAAATTCTTTTATAAAAGTGGTTCAAGTGCTTTAAAATTTACAGGAACAAATCAAATAACTAATCTGACAACGCCTTTTAACATTAATTTTGTTAATGGAAGTATTGGTCCCCATCCTGCAACAATGAGTTTGGGTACTGCATCGGGGTTTGCAGGAGACACTGTTTCAGTTGCTTTATCAGGAACTAATTTGAAAAATATTGGTGCTATGACTACTTATATTGATTACGATAGTTCTGCAGTTAAGTATTTAGGTTTAAGCTCTGATTCTGTCGGGTTTACTTCTAATGGTTCAGACGGTCAAGTGATATTAGCGTGGTTTGATACAACACCATATAATCTTAATTCCGGTGAGTTGGCAAAATTAAATTTTGTTGTTAAACATGGAACAACAAATTTGCAATTTGCTTCCAATACACAAATTACAGATGAAAATGGAAGTCCGGTAACAATTAATTTTATTAATGGTAAAATTAGTGAAAAGATACATCCAGAAGATATGCCTACATTTTCTTTAGATAGTGTAAAAGGAACTGAAGGCTTTAATGTAAGTGTCCCACTTAATTTTTTAAAAATCGCAGGATTAACATCCTTTACCATTAATGTTGCATACGATACCAGTGTAATCCATTATGTAGGTTCTAATAATTTAGTGAGTGGTAATCTTGCCGGTAACGAAACTAATGGCAAATTAAATCTTGCGTGGTTTGATACTACACCTTTGAACGTGGATAATGGAAAATTTGTTGATTTAGTATTCGCTTATAAAAGAGGCAATACTGATTTAACGATGACTGCTGTACAAATTACTGATTCTACCGGTAATGACATAAGCTCAAGTATTAAATTGAATTCAGGAAATGTTAGTTGGAATCTTGTTAAAATATCTCAAGTACAAAAACCTGCTGTCGGTGATGCAACCGGTGATTCGCCTTATAAAGGTCAAAAAGTTACTGTAAGGGGTATTGTTACTGCCAACTATGTTAAAGGTGATACTGCTAATACAGCTTATTTTGTTCAAGACGGTAGTGGTGCGTGGAATGGTATTTATGTTTATGACAATCACTTTATGCCTACAGTCGGTGATTCGGTAATTGTTAGCGGAACAGTGGATGAATTGTTTAACTATACGGAAATTAAGAATGTTGATACATTAATTGTTGCTACCTCGGGGAATTCACTTCCGGCTCCGGTTAAAATTACTGCTGCGGAGTTTAACCAAGAAGATTATGAAGGCGTTTATGTTGACATTGATAATCTAACTGCTAAAAGCGAGGCTGATTCTCACGGAGAAGCTACATTTAATGATGGTACTGGCGATTTAATTACAGGTGATTTGTTATATGCTTTTAATCCTACCGTAGGATATATTTATGAAATTAATGGTATTGGATTTTATTCATCTGGGAATTATAAATTATTACCGTTTGGTGCAGATCAAATAACAGATGTTAAAGATGAGGGGAATGCTGCGGTTCCTACCAAATAATCATTACAACAAAATTATCCAAATCCTTTTAATCCTTCTACTGTGATTAGTTTTTCATTAAAGGAAAATTCAAATGTTACATTAAGTATTTATAATATGCTTGGTCAAAAAATTACTACATTAGTTAATAAGCATTTATCAAGTGGTTATAAAACTGTAGAATTTAATGCTTCTAACCTCTCGAGCGGTATTTATCTATATCGTTTACAAGCAACTGGTGATAATGGAGCAAGTTTCATGAATACTAAGAAAATGATATTAATGAAATAATCCTATCTATTAATTTGATTAATAAAAAAAAGCCGTTAATGATCATTCTTAACGGCTTTTTTAATTCAAGAATTTAAAGTATTAAAACATTATCGTTTTTTATGTAAATGCCAAAATGCTTATTTGATTACCGATTTTAGCCGATTTTCAAAAATTATGGGAAATTGTGTAAAAATGAAAACTCAATCTCTAATACACAGATTCAGAATAAAAATATTTTTTATATTCATGAGTTCACCGTAAAAAGCCCGTCACGGCTAATAAATTCCGTTCGTTCGGGAAAATTTGTTTTTAGTTCATAATCCCCACGTTTAAAAACTGGATTAATGCAAAACCACCTTTTTATAGCGGACTCATAACATTTAACATTTTCACAAAACTTTATGCATTAATCTTTTAGAACTTTAATCAGTTTTTCCGCTACAATATCCAATTCGTCGTAACCGATTACAAGTGGTGGAAGAAGACGAAGGACTGTTGTACCTGCCGGTAAAGCTAAAATTCCCTCTTTCATTAACTCTTCCAAAATTGGTTTCACTTTTTGTTTAAGTTCTATCCCAATCATCAATCCCAAATGTCTTATTTCTCTAACTTTTGTTAATTCAATATTTTTAAATTTGGAAACAAAGTATTTGCCTTTTTCCCTTGCCATTTCGGCAAGATTATTATCAGTCATAAATTTTAATGCAGCAAAACCTGCTGCAGAAGCCAAAGGATTACCACCAAAAGTTGTCCCGTGTTTTCCAAGCATCGAAGCAATTTTGTTGTTGCAGACAAAAGCTCCAAGCGGGAATCCGCCGCCAATAGCTTTAGCCAAAGTTAATATGTCCGGTTTAACATCAAAATGCTGATGTGCAAACATTTTTCCCGTTCTGCAAAACCCCGATTGAATTTCGTCAAGAATGAAAATAATATTTTTTTGGTTACAAAGCCGGCGTACATTTTTAATGTATTCGTTATTGGCAATGTTTATTCCACCTTCACCTTGAACAGGTTCAATGATTATACCTGCAGTTTTATCTGTAACCGCTTCAGCCATTTTCTCGAAATTATTGAAGGGAACAAATGAAAATCCGGGAACCAAAGGATTAAAAGGTTCTCGATATGTTTTTTTGAAAGTAGCACTTAATGCTCCCATAGATCTTCCATGAAAACCTTTCATAGCAGCGATAAAATCAGTTTTGCCCGTTGTTAATCTCGCTGCTTTTAAAGCCCCTTCAACAGCTTCTGTTCCGGAATTTGTCATAAACACTTTTGTTAATTCCGGCGAAGTGAGTGAGACCAATTTTTCCATAAATTGAGCTCTTTTGTCATTATAAAATACTCCGGGACAAGTTATCAATGTATGTGCTTGTTCAGCAATTGCATCAGCAACTTCAGTATTTGAATGACCAACACTTGCCACACCAATTCCTGCAATACAATCTATATATTCATTTCCTTTATCATCCCATAGTTTTGCATCTTTTCCTTTAATTATACAAATATCTCTTTTGGGATAAACCTCAAATTCATATTTGTCTTGTATTTCTTTGTAATTAATCATTTTATTATTGTCCCTCCTCCATTTAAGGCATTTGTAAGTGGGGTATCTATTCTACCATCAGCGATAAATACAGTTGGAGAAGTTGACTCGAACAATTTGTTCAAAGCGTGAATCTTTCTTTTCATTCTACCCTCTGCTTTTTCTTCAAGATTTTTTAATTCAGCTTTAGAAATATTTTTTATAACGGAATCAGAATTGTCTTTATCCGCAAGATAGCCGGTTTCTTCAATTAATTGAACTATTTTATCAGCTTCAAGATATTTTTGAAGAAGTGCAATAATATCATCATTTTCAGAATTAATAGCGTTCCTATTTTCATCTAGAATTGGTACTGTCAGAACCGGAACAAAATCATTTTCAATTAATAGTTGAATTAACTTGGTATTTATTTGTTTTGGTTTTCCTGAAGAATCGCGAATTAGTTTTAATTTGCCGCCGTCTTTTACTCGAATCCCTCTAGTCTTTTGACCTTCTACGATTCCGCCATCCAAGCCTGTTAACCCAACTGCATTAATCCCATTGAGTTGGCATAATTCCACTATTCTTTTATTTTTCAAACCGGAATAAGTCATCATCATTATATCAATTCCTTCAGCATCGGTAAAAACACTGGAGTAGCCTTTAACAGAAGTAATTATTTTTTTTTCATATCCAAGTTTCGTTGCAATTTCATCTCGAAGGGCATTTGCTCCGTGAACTATAATGTAGTTTTCATCAATGTTTTTTAAATCTTTAATTATGGCTTTTAAGTTAATTCCATTTCCACCGCCAATTTTAATAATAATCATTACAAAACTCCTATAAAATTATTTGCCAGACTTTTCCAGTTATCGGAATCATCTAACTTTTGTGAACATATTGTTGTAATTCCATTTTCAATTTTATATTGAAGAGTAAAATAATCAGGGTCTTCCGAAAATTGAGAAGAGACGAAAGCTTTATCTTTGTTCGCAATAATTATATTCATTGCTCTTATATATTCAGTCCGTTTACTGATAATCGAACGCCCTTTCTGCAAAGCTGATAACATATCATTTTTATAGAATCGCTTTATAAAATTGAAAATCTTTTCGGCTCCTATTCTTCCTTCACTTTTAATTTTTACTTTGCGTAATTCACCGTTAAAAATAAATACAAAATTATCATCATAAAACGGCATATTATTTTCAACAACTATGTCTTTGTTTTTGAAGGCACTCCTTGCATGAGCTATTAATAAACGTGAATAGCCAAAATTGGAAAAGTCATCTTCCCAAATTGGGTTTATATTTTTGTAATATTTCCATTTATTGTTTTCTAACCATGCGTATCCCCAACCGTGCCCTTGATATTCTTTGCTTATTTTTGAAATATGAGCGAACTTTTCAAGTTGCTCACTCATATTAAATTCATTTTCTGACCGTATATATAAAAGTCTGCACATAAAACACCTCCTTCTAAATTGGGTGAAGCCCGGGAAATTCCAGTGCGGTTGTTTCCCTTAACCCGTGCATAATATTAAACGCTTGAACTGCTTGTCCGGCAGCTCCTTTCATCAAATTGTCAATAGCAGATATAACTACTAATCTGTTTGAAAAAGTATCTTTTTGAAATCCGACGTCGCAATAGTTTGTTCCTATTAGCAATTTCGGTTCGGGGAATCTAAAATTTCCATCACGTTCTTTTACAATACGAACAAATGGTTCACTTGCATATTCTTTTCTGTACGCTTTCCATATATCCTTTTCTTGCAAACCATCTTTTAAAAATACATGTGAAGTTGCTAAAATTCCTCTTACCATATCAATAGATGTAGCGGAAAAATTTACTTCAGGACGATTTCCAAAATCCAATTCTTGAATTATTTCGGCAGTATGTCTGTGACCTGTTGGAGCGTAGGATCTAACAACTCCACTTCTTTCGGGATGGTGAGAGCCGGAAGAATGTTTAGCTCCGCCTTCGCTGGAACCCACTTTTGTTTCAACGAATATTCGGTTTGAGTCAAGCAAATTATTTTTGAATAGAGGATATAAGCCTAAAATTGTTGTAGTCGCATTACAACCTGCACTCGAAATGTATTTTGCAGTCTTCATCTCTTCGCGGTGAAGTTCAGGAATTCCATATACAAACTTTTCAAGCAGATCTTTTCTAATATGTTCCTCGTTATACCATTTTTTGTAATCTTCGGGTGCTTTAAGTCTGAAATCAGCACTTAAGTCAATTATTTTGTCTGCTTTCTTTATAAACTGATCGATTCTTTTCATTGTAACTTTATGAGCTAAACCAAGGAAAAGAACGTCAACTGTTTCTAAATTATCCATTGAAGAAAATTTAAGATCAGTTACATTTCTCAGATTTGGATGAACTTTACGGGCAAATTTTCCAAAGTAAGATTCGGATGTAATTTGTTTAATTTCAACATTCGGATGAAATAATAAGAGCCGTAACAATTCTCCACCGGCATAACCCGAAGCGCCGATAATAGAAACATTTATTTTATCCATTTTCTCCTCCCAATGAAACGACATAATCAATCATTTTCCCTGGAATGTTTACACCGGTTACATCAATACTATTTTTGAATTCCATTGTATAATTAACTTCGTTTACTTGTAGTCCATTTTCCGATTCAAATAAATCAATAGCAACAATTCCACCGCCAACTGCTTTTGCAGCTTGTACTGATAATTCAAATATCTCCGGTGTGATAGGGCAATTCGATGTTTTCGCTCCTCGAGCTGTATTTGTAATCCAATGTTCGGAATTTCTATAAATTGCAGCAATGCATTCATCTCCAACCACGAAACTTCTAATATCCCTTCCTTTTTTCTCAACATATTTTTGAATATAAAAAATTGAGTGGTGATAAGTACCAAGCACTGTTTTATGTTCTAATATAGCTTCGGCAGCGTCGCGATCATTAATTTTAGAAAGAAGTCTTCCCCAAGAGCCAACTGCCGGTTTAAGTACAACGGGGTATCCCATTTCTTCTATTGATTCAATTGCAGAATTTTCGGTAAAAGCAACTCTAACTTCCGGCTGTGGAATTCCATGTTCTTCAAGTGCTATTGAAGTTAAAAGTTTGTCTCCACAAATTGTAGCAACATCAAAACTGTTTAAACATTTAATACCCATACTCTCAAACAATCTTATGGAATGATGAGCCCGGGAGTGATTAATTGATCGTTCCAAAATTAAATCAACATCCTCATACTTTCGTTTACCCAATTGAAATCTGAGTTTTCGGTCGTCAATCATTTCTAATTCAACGTTTCTTCTCTTGTTGATTTCTTCAATCAAGAATTTTTCTTCTTTTCTAATCAGGGAATGCAATAATCCTACTTTCATCTTTTTGTCTCCTAAAGATTTTTTTAGTTTAATTAAATATGGGTTAAAAAAATAAGGTAGACTAAGTATATTTTTACTTAGTCTTTTTTATGATCTGTTTCTTATGTTTTATAATATCAACGATATGCGGCAGTTCGGATTCATCAATGGTTCTGCCTCGTTGGCCAATAGCTTTTATTTCTTCTAAGATTTGTAGTTCTTCTTCCGAAGAAAGATTTGTAATATGTTTTTCTTTGAGTGCATATTTTACGGCAGCAATTCCTGACATATGATCTAATGAGAAATGTCTTTCTCTGCCGAATATTTCAGGGTGTAAGGATTCGTAATGCATCGGATTTACAGCTGCTGCGTGAGTGTGGACTCCTGCACAATGTGTAAATGCATTTTTCCCTACTATCGGGTAATTCCTTGGTACGTGTACATCGGAATGTAAACTTACGAATTTATAAAGCTCAGGTAGTTTATTTAGCTTATATTTATCTATATTAAATTCGGTCTTTAATATTGTTAATAATTGAGCAAGGTCAACAATACCGGCACGTTCTCCAATTCCAAGGACAGTTGCATCAACAATAGATGCTCCGCCTCTTATTCCGTCCAAAGCATTTGCTAATGCTAATCCTCTGTCATTGTGGCAATGGACTGCAATTGATGGATTTTGGCCTCTGGAATTTAATTCAGACTTAAGATTCTTCACATATTCATACATATTATGATCTGAACCGGGAATCATATATCCTGTTGTATCTGCAACACTAATTACATCAGCACCGGCTTTGCAAGCTTCGTCAGCAGCAAATATTACATTTTCAAACTGTGATCTAACAGTATCCTCCGGTGTATATCTAACCATTATGTCCGGATTTATACTCTTCACATATTTGATTACGGATGCAATTTGCTGAACAGCAGTATTTAAATTTTTCTTGAAAACACCGTCCAATCTTTCATCGGAAACGCAATAGAAAATTCCAATAAAGTTCACGCCGCATTCAATAGCAAGATCAACATCTCCTTTAATTGAACGCGAATGTGCCGCTATAATAGAATTGAAACCTTTATTAGCAATTGTTTTTACTGCGGTATAAATATCCTCTGTAACTTTAGGATGACCGGTCTCAATTATATCAATTCCAATATCATCCAGCATTTCCGCAATAGCCAGCTTGATGTGACTATCAAAATAAACACCGGGGGTTTGTTCTCCTTCGCGGAGAGTTGTATCAAGGACGCGTATCACAGATTTATTCGCCCCAATCCTCTTCTTCTTGAGGAGCTTCTTTCAGTACAAAAGGATTTACACTTTCAACTTCAAGTTCAGTACCGCAATCAGGGCATTCAATTAATTCACTTTCAATTGTACCTTCCGGCAAATTTACATCCACACCACATACTGGGCATTCGGCCATTTTACCACCTTTATTAAATAACATATTAAAAAATTTCGGCAAAGTTAACGAAATAATAATTTAGAAACAACGTATTTCTGCTTCTAATCGTAGCCAGGTTACTTTTTCTTATCCTCTTTTCATAGATTTTTATTATTTTAACAAAACTATTTACACTCCCAAGGTTATTGCTACTTTACTAAAAAAATATTGATACTTCCCGAATACGAAAAAAAATGGAAGAAATACCCATTGAAATTTTATAAAAAAGAATAATTTCGAAGCCACTATTTTTTTACAGAATACTGCGTACAATTAGCATATCCATTACCCAAATGCAAAGAGTAGGTAGAGAGGAGGATTGATTAAACATCAAATGTGGGTTAATGTATGGTGTTTATGGGTGAATTTGGTCCGATTACTAAAATGGTATACCACGAATTTAATGGTAAATAATTAGTGGCAGAATATTTACCGTGTTTTTTAAAATACTGTAGCTGATTATCTAAGTAACATTACAAAATCAACTTTCAGCATACATCTTTTTACATTGAACTACTACGTAGTTCTTGGCTATCTTTTTTCTTTCTTTACAAACATTTAACCACTAACGTGGTTAATCTTCAAAAAACTTTTTCCAAAAATTAGTAAAAATGATTCCAAACCTTAGGTAAATAATTGTATAAACAGAACATTACCTTTTACTATATGTATTTTTTTGTTTCAATTTTTTTCGGCCGAAAGATCAAAAACAACCACGTTATTCGCAGAACTCTGTGAGGTGGTTAAATATTTGTAAAATATGGTAAATTTAATAATGCCGAACTACGTAGTAGTTCAATGTTAAAAACTCCAATTATATTTTTTATCATTTTAAACAACAGTAAATATTCAACCATGGTTCTATCAATCTTTTGATTATTTTTAATGCTTCCATTAAATTAATAGTAGTACCACTAAAATTTATAGAAAATACAACCTCAAAACTTGTTTTAAAAAAATCTGTGTCTAATTCTATTCTAAAAAAAGTATTTCAACTTTACAAAGTATATTATTACAAATAAATGTATGGGAAATACTTTTTTTTACAAAAAATTAAATTTATGTTCTGTGATAAATGAGTTTTCGGAGTGGACTCAATTATAAAAATAGTTATTTTATAAAGCAAATAATAGTTGTTTATAATTGTCAATATGCACAATAATATTTCATAAAATTACATATTTTTGCATTATAGACTTATTATATGCAAAAAAATAAAAATTATGTTGACAATCTATTATAAACCAATTATATTTGCATTATGATTTTAAGACATTTAAATATCAACAGTGCACTTAACCTAAACAAGTTACCTCGCCGCTCTTTCAGACGCCCCTTTGGGGGATAATTACAATCTATTTATTTTAAATAGCACATACTAAACAAAACAAATCAAACCAAAAATTAATAGGGAAACAAATGATTTCTGTAGGAATCATCGGTGGTACCGGCTATACCGGGAAATATTTATTAGAATTTATAAAAGAGCACAAATACATTTCTGACTATGCAGTTTATGCAAAAAACAGTGCAGGTAGGCAATTGCTTGATGTTTTCCCGGAACTTTTAGGAATAATTGGGAATCAAAAAATCCAATCAACTGATGCACTTTCCTATTTACACGATTTATATTTTATTTCGCTTCCTCACGGTGAATCATTAAAATATGTGCCGGCTCTTTTGGATAAAGGAATTAAAGTAATTGATCTCGGAGGGGATTTCCGGCTTGATTCTAAAGAGCTTTACAGTGAATGGTATAATTTTGTCCATACATCAGCGGATTTACTTTCAAAAAAAGTTTATGGATTAGCGGATGTTAGCGATAGCAAAATATATCATTCCAATTTTATTGCTAATCCCGGCTGCTATGCAACCTCGATTCAATTGGCATTAATTCCTTTTTTAAAACACTATCCGAACCTTATCAATAGTATTAGCTGCGTCTCTTATTCAGGCAGCAGTGGAGCGGGAAAATCAGCTAAGACGGAGCTGCTGATGTCGGAGCTTGACGGAAATGTAAAAGCATATAATGTTAATAATCATAAGCATCAGCCTGAAATTGAACAAGAACTAAAAAAATACGGTTTAAAATCTCCGTTTGCATTTACAACACACTTGCTGCCGGTTGCAAGAGGGATTTATTCGACTTCTACAATACATCTCTACAATGCAATTGCAGAAAATAAAATTAAAGGGGCTTATTTAACTGAATACCAAGATTCAAAATTTATTAGGATGAGAAACGTACCTCCGGAAATGAAATGGGTTGTAAATACAAATTTTTGCGATATCAACATTTCGGCAAAAGATAAAATAGTTGTAATAACTTCAACAATAGATAATTTAATAAAGGGTGCTTCCGGACAGGCTATTCAGAATATGAATAAAATATTCGGTTGGGATGAAACCTTAGGAATAATAAATAAGGATTACAAATAATGTTCAAGTACATAAAAAACGGCTCAATCACTTCAGTTAACGGTATTAAAGCTACAGGTATTCACGCCGGTTTAAAAAGAAAGAGGAAAGACTTAGCGTTAATTTTTTCCGAGCAACCATGTAATGCCGCCGGAACATTTACTCAAAATAAAGTTAAAGCTGCTCCTTTATTGGTTTCACAAAAATTATTAAACAAAGGTAAAAAAATAAAAGCGATATTAATTAATTCGGGAAATGCAAATGCGTGCACAGGAGAAAGAGGCTATAACGATGCTCTCGAATCACAAAAATATTGTGCTGAAAAATTAGGACTTGCACAAGAGGAAGTTGTTATCAGTTCAACCGGGATAATAGGAGAATATATGCCGATGCACATATTAAAAACCGGTGTTGATTCTATTGTTAGTCAGTTAAGTGATGCAGGCGGATTGAAAGCAGCCGAAGCAATCATGACAACCGACTTGGTAAAAAAGTCGTTTGCAGTAAAAGTTGAACTATCGACAGGGGATATTACAATTGGCGGTATTGCAAAAGGGAGCGGAATGATTATGCCGGACATGGCTACAATGCTCGCTTTCATTGCTACAGATGCTGAAATAGAGAGCACTTTACTTAAAAAATTTTTATTGAAGTGTGTGAAAAATTCATTCAATAAAATTTCGGTTGATGGTGATACTAGCACAAATGACATGGTTACCCTAATGGCAAATGGGTTGTCAAAAATTAAAATTGAAGAAAATACCAAGGACACGCAATTGTTTTTTGAAGCACTGCAAGCTATAACAATTGAGATGGCAAAAGCAATAGTTGGAGATGGAGAAGGAGCATCAAAGCTCATAACCATTGCCGTTGCCGGATGCAGAAATGATGATGATGCAAATAAAATTGCAAAAACAATTGCTAATTCTCCTCTAGTAAAAACTGCTGTTTACGGCAACGATGCTAATTGGGGAAGAATAATTTCAGCCGCCGGAAGGAGCGGAGTTGATTTTGACCCTGCAAAAGTTGAAATAAGATTTGATAATATGTTAATTCTTGGGAAAAATTTACAGCATTCTTTTGATGAAGAACAAGCAGAAATGATTTTATCGAATGATGAAATTTTAATTTCTGTAAATCTTAATTCTGGGAATGGTATTTCTACTTGGTGGACGTGCGATTTTACAGAAAAATATATTGAGATAAATGCTTCATATCGGTCATAGCTTACAGAACTGTTTTTTAGAATTTATGCCCGGCATCTTACAGTCACAGACTCTTCGAGAGTCTGTAACCTTTAAAGAAATTAGAATTATTAATAAGGATTATTAAATGAAAATAGTACTATTAAAACTTAGCGGAAAGGCATTAGATGAGTTCACAACAAATCATCACCATATAGAAATGATAAACACTCTAAAGCGATATTACAATGGAGTAATAATTGTTCATGGAGCAGGTAAAACGATTAGCGAATGGGCTTCTGCAATGAACCTTACGTCTTCGTTTGTAAACGGACAAAGAAAAACGACAAAAGAAATTATGGAAGTTGTATCCGCTGTTCAGGGCGGATTAGTGAATTCCAAGATTACAAGTTTTCTACAGGTAAATGGTATCGAAGCAGCCGGACTTAATGGAATTGATAGAGATCTTTTTATTGCCGACTATCTTGATGAAAAACTTGGATTCGTTGGTATTCCAAAACTTAATGGAAATATAACTTGGTTAAAAGGTTTAATGCAAAGCGGTGTAGTCCCTGTTTATTCTTCAGTATGCAGAGATGTTGATGGAAATTTAATGAATGTAAATGCAGATTATTTTGCAAAAGAACTTGCCATTTCTCTTTCTGCCGATACTGTACTTTTTATGTCTGATGTTGAAGCAGTAAAAATTGAAGGAACAAGCATTCACAAAATGTCAGAGTATGATATAAAATACGGGATTAAAAAAGGATATATTACCGGTGGAATGATTCCAAAACTTGAAAGTAGTGTTGAGCTAAATAATAAGGGCGTTAAAAAAGTTTGGATTGGAAATAATCCGACTAAACTTAAATTTAACTCCTCACTATTTAATGACACACACGGAACTTGGATTGTTGAATCAAAAAAGGTAGCGATATAATGAAAAGTGCATTATTACAAAATTACTTACGTTATCCGGTTGAGTTTTTTGAAGGGGAAGGAAGTAAACTATACGATAAAGGGGGTAAAGAATATCTTGATTTTCTTTCCGGTATTGCCGTTACCGGGTTTGGGCATCGGCATAAAGAAATTACAGAAGCGGCAAATATTCAATTAAACAAATTGTGGCACGTTTCAAATTTGTTTGAGTCAACACCGCAGGAAGAACTTGCCGTTAAACTCACATCCATTACCGGATTAGATTCTGTTTTCTTCTGTAATTCAGGCACCGAAGCAAACGAAGCAGCTATAAAATTTGCAAGAAAATGGGGGAAAAAAAGAAAAACAATCATCGCTGCAAACGGAAGTTTTCACGGGAGAACAATGGGAAGTCTTTCGGCAAGTGGGCAAAGAAAATTATGGGATGGTTTTTCTCCAATGTTACCAGGGTTTGTATTTGCTGACTACAATAATATTAAACAAATAAAAAATTCAATTAATGAAACAACTTGTGCAGTTATGATTGAGCCAATTCAAGGGGAAAGCGGTGTAATTATTCCGAATAAAAATTACTTGAAAAACTTAAAAGAACTTTGCGATAAAAAGAACCTTCTTCTGATTCTGGATGAAGTTCAAACAGGAATTGGCAGAACAGGAAAAATATTTGAACACCAATGGCACAAAGTTACTCCTGATATTATAACATCAGCCAAGGGGATTGCAAATGGACTTCCGCTCGGTGCGGTTATATGTTCAAAAAAAGTAAGTGATGTTATAAATCCGGGAGACCACGGATCAACATTTGGGGGTAATCCGATTGCCATTGCTTCAGCAAACAAAGTAATTGATTTATTAACTGATTCCCAGTTAGAAGCAATAAATAAAAAGGGAAAGCTACTAAAAAAAATGATTACTTCTTTAAATAGTCCACTCATTAAAACTGTACGAGGGAAGGGATTAATGATTGGTGTTGAATTTACCGAGCCAATTGCCAAAAAGATTGTGAAAGAATTATTAAACAAAGGCGTGGTAGTCGGCAATTCAGGCGTAAACATTATTCGTCTGTTACCGCCGTTTATTTTATCGAAAAATGATATTCATAGCTTTATTAAAATATTTAATTCTGTAATATATACTTAGAAATTAGAATGTTAAATAATATATAAAAAATTTAAAGGGAAATGGCATGCAAACAAAATCAAAAAGACAGCGAGTTATTAAAGATTTATTGAAAACAAAAGTGATTAGAAACCATGATGAACTTGTGCAATTGTTATTGGCAAAAAACATTTCTGTAACACAATCTACACTAAGCCGAGACTTTGCCGAGCTTGGTATTGTTCACACAAAAACTAAAGATGGGAATAGATACATACTAAACAGCGATGAAGCAGGGAAGCAAATACTAAAATTAGTCAGCTATGAAATTATTTCAATTGAACACAATGAAAATTTAATTGTAATAAGAACATTAGCCGGAAGAGCACAAGGTGTAGCCCGTTTTATAGACAAACTAAACAAACAAAACATACTTGGCACCGTTGGTGGGGATGATACTGTTTTAATAATTCCGGATAAAGCTAAAAGCATTACTACTATAATTAAAACTTTAGAAAATATGATAGTAAATATGCAATGATAATGATATTTAAATAATTTAAACTTGAAGGAGAAATTTATGAAACCCAAAAAAATTGTAGTCGCCTATTCCGGAGGATTGGACACATCCGTTATGGTCAAATGGTTAAGTGAAAAATATGATGCGGAAATAATTGCCGTTACCGGGGATTTAGGTCAAAAAAATGAATTGATTGGATTAAAAGAAAAAGCCATTAAAACCGGTGCTTCAAAAGTTTACATAGTTGACTTAAAAGAGGAATTTATAAAGGACTATGCATTTAAAGCACTCAAAGCCGGAGCGATTTATGAAAATGAATATCCAATGGGTTGTGCAATAGGAAGACCATTGCTAGCAAAAATGCTTGTGGACATTGCACATAAGGAAGGAGCAGATACAATTGCACACGGGGCGACCGGTAAAGGAAATGATCAGGTCCGTTTTGAAGTTGGTATTCAAGCACTGGCACCTGATTTGAATATTATTGCACCCCTTAGAACCTGGGAATTTAAAAGCAGAGAAGAAGAAATTGAATATGCAATTAAGCACAACATTCCCGTTCAAGCAACCCAAAAGTCCCCTTATTCAATAGATGAAAACCTCTTTGGAATTTCAGTTGAGTGCGGTATTTTGGAAGATCCGACAGCTTGCCCGCCTGCCGATGCTTATCAAATTACAACTGATCCGAAAGATGCTCCTGACGAAGCCGAAACAATTACAATCACATTTAACGAAGGGATCCCGACTTCTCTCAATGGCGAGAATAAATCAAGTGTTGATATAATAGAAGAACTTAATTTTTTGGGAGCAAAACATGGTGTTGGAAGATTAGACATTATTGAAAATAGAGTTGTTGGTATTAAATCAAGAGAGGTATATGAAGCCCCGGCTGCTGTAATTCTTCATAAAGCACATCATGAATTGGAAAAATTGGTTATGGATAAAGATACATTCAGATATAAACAGGGTGTATCAAATCAAATCGCAAATATGATTTACGATGGCGTTTGGTTTTCTCCACTTTTCGAAGCATTGATGGCTTTTGTTGATTCATCTCAAAAATATATTTCCGGTGATATTATAATTGATTTATTCAAGGGAAACTTAAAAGTTCTTTCGAGAAAGTCAAAATACAGCCTTTACAATGAAGAACTGGCGACCTATAAAGAAGGTGATAAATTTGACCATACGGCATCCATTGGATTTATCCATCTTTATGGATTACCATTTAAAACAGTTAGTAAAGTACGAAACAAATAATTTGGTTCCAGCGATATTAAATATACAAAGCACAAATTGGTTTTTCTCAGAATCCGTGAGGAGAATACCAATTTCGAACTTACGTGGAATGGTTATTCATGAATCCGGTAAATTTTTTATAATATAAGGAAATAAAATATGCTTTGGGGTGGAAGATTTAAAGATAAATTGAATGATAATGCGATGAAGTTTTCCTCATCTCTTTCATTTGATATTAATTTGATTAATGAAGATATTCAAATCAGCATTGCTCATGCAGAAATGTTGTCTTCCGTGAAAATAATTAGTAACGAAGACTCGGCAAAATTACTAACCGGCTTAAATTTGATATTAAAGTTATATAATTCCGGGGAATGGAAGCCAAGTGCAAATGAATTTGAAGATATACATTCTGCAATCGAAACCAAACTTTTTGATTTGATTGGCGATACAGCAGGCAAGCTTCATACCGGACGAAGCAGAAATGATCAAGTAGTAACAGGCTTCAGGCTTTGGACTAAAAAGGCGATAGATAATTTAACCGAACATTTAGCCGAATTCCAAAAAACCTTGTTAGAGTTGATTGAGAAACATACCGAAACAATAATGCCAGGTTATACGCATCTACAGCGGGCACAGCCAATTTCATTCGCCTTTCATTTGCTGGCTTATCTTGAAATGCTGGAAAGAGACAAAAAGCGTTTGAAGTTTGTGCTGAATGAAACAGATACGTCGCCTCTTGGCTGTGGTGCACTTGCAGGCTCAACTCTTCCGTTAGATAGAGATTTAACAACTGAAAAATTAGGTTTTGCTAAAACATCTTCAAATGCGCTGGATGCAATATCGGATAGGGATTTTGTCCTCGATTTTCTCAACGCATGCAACATTGGAATGATGCACATAAGCAGATTAGCAGAAGAATTAATTCTTTGGTCAACATCTGAATTCCATTTTATAAAACTTGGGGACACTTTTACTACCGGTTCTTCATTAATGCCTCAGAAGAAAAATCCCGATATGGCAGAACTAAGCAGGGGAAAAACAGGCCGCGTTTATGGAAACTATACTTCCGTTGCAACAATGATGAAAGGACTTCCGCTCAGCTATAATCGTGATATGCAGGAGGATAAAGAGCCTCTTTTCGATTCATTTAAGAATTACTTCCAAGCACTCTCAATGATGATTGGAATGATCAGCACATTAACAATTAATAAAAAAAGATTTGATGAAGAATTGGAAGGGGATTTTTTATTTGCTACCGAGCTTGCCGAATGGCTAGTAACTAAAGGGGTTACTTTCAGAGACTCACATAAAATTGTTGGTAAAGTGGTTAAGACTGCTGAGGACAATAACGTAAAGCTGCATCAGCTAACATTGGAACAATTAAAAAGCATTAACACAATTTTTGATAAAACCGCACTTGAAGTATTTAAAGTAAACGGGGCACTCTACCGCAAAAAAACTTTCGGTTCACCAAATCCGGATTTAGTAAGAAAAGAGATTGAGAGGTGGAAGCAAGTATTAAAAGACAGAGGCTATAAAGCATATCCCGATAACAATTGTTTTAGAAACATCCGGGAACTGCATTAATCTTGCATTTATTTGTCCGAAAAGTTGTAAGCTTAAAATTGGAAACAGAAGTGCTATTAAAAGTTTTTTCATTAGCAACTCTTTATGTAAAAGTTGATATTCTAATAGACGTTCAAAGTTTTTATTTGTTTCTAAATTTAGTAAAAAAAGAGGGGAAATTATAAACTGTTATTAAGTGACATTAATAAAATCATTATAAAAATTATCAGCTTCGCTTATCAATTTGCTTCAAAAGATTTGTGAAAAGAAAATAATGGAAAGGTAAAAAATTATACCAATAAACATGTCCTTTCCAGTCGTAAGGTTCAAAGTAAGCTGTTACTATAATTTCATTTTGATCATTTTTATTTTTAATTAAAAATTCCAACCATGCTCTTCCCGGCAGTTTCATTTCGGCACGGAGTAGAAGTCGCTCGTTTTCTACAATATCTTCTACTCTAAAAAAACCTACTACATCGTGCATTCTTAAAATATTTGAGCTTCGTCTTCCGCGTGAAGTTCCTGCCCCCATTAAAATTGAGTCAAGAATTCCGCGCAACCTCCACATCCAATTGGAATAGAACCAACCTTCGTTGCCGCCGATTTTACAAATAGATTTGAACAAAGATTCTTTTCTCTTTGACGATAAAATGGAATGGGAGTCAATGTAATATGGTGGTTCCTTGAGTTCATGGAGTTTCAATGCCAACTCGTGAGCACGCGGATATTCATCGGACCATCTTGTGTGAACGGCATCCAACTCTTCTCTCGACATTGCACGCAAAAGTGCTTCCTTAAATGAAATCGGTTTGTACATTGAAGGTGGGAGTGTATTCCCGCCCTTACAAAGCACATCATTTTTTGCACTCATCATCAATGATTTTATTATCGGTTCTGCAACCGGTGTTAGTAAACTGGCAAAATATGAAAAAATTCCATAATTATTAGATGGGACATGAACAAATAATTTTTTCTTTCTTAACAGTTTGGACATTACTCTAAGCATTTTCTCATAAGTTAAGACTTCCATTCCGCCAACATCATAAACATGTCCTGATGTTTCCTCTTTTTCCAAAACTCCGACAAGTATATTAATAAGAGTTCGTATGCTTATCGGTTGGCATTTTGTTTTTGCCCAGCGGGGTAAAAGAAATACAGGAGATTTCAAAACTAAATTTTTTAATATTTCGTAGGAAGCACTCCCGGAACCGATTATTATTGCGGCTCTTAAAATTGTTGTAGGAGTTTTTCCCTCTCTCAATATTTCTGCAACTTGATTTCTGCTTCTTAAATGAGGGGATAAATTATCAGCATAATCACCAAGTGCACCAAGATAGATTATTCTTTTAACCCCTTGTTCTTCGGCAACTTTACGAAAGTTCATAGCTGCTTCTACATCAGCATTTTCAAATTTATCGGGACCCAATAACAACGAGTGAATTAAATAATAAGCAACGGAAACACCTTCCAAAACTTTGGATAACTGTTCGGGTTTTAATGCATCGGCAGCTACAATTTCAGCATTTTCCCAGCGTCCTTCAATTTCAAACGAGGAAACTCTTGCCATTACTCTAACATTATATCCGCGAGCTAAAAGTTCCGGTACGAGCCTGCCGCCCACATATCCTGTCGCACCGGTTACCAAAACAGTTCCTATTTCAGGTTTCGGTTTTGTTAAAAGATGTTTGCAAAGTAATTCGTCTCTATCCCATTTCATATTTATAAAATAGCATATTTTTATTAAATATGAAAATATTTAAACTTGTTTAATTTGTAATTGACAAAAAAAGTAACTCTTAATAAATTATTGAAAAGAGAAAATATAATTGCGCATTATTTAAGCAGAGATAGTTTTCAATTGCTTAATTGCATTTTCCATTTCAATTAGTTTTTCGTTTTGCTTAATTGACAGAGGAGGAGAAACTCGCTGTTTGCAGTCTTCTATAGCACACTTTTCACAAGTATCATTTACAATCCTATCTTCAATTTTCGGGTCATTTAAAAATTTAATTTGTTTCTTTAGCTTGTCATCTACAAAAAAACCGAGTGTTACGCTTGTCATTTTATCCGGCAAAAACTGACTTAGTTTTGCAACGGATATGCAAAGAAATTTATCATTGGATTCGAAAAACTTCGATCGTAAAATTCCTGCTACTTTATTTTTGTAATTTGTATTTCCCTGAAGTTTCTGTTCAAGATTTTTTAATACATTTATCGAAATCCATCTTCGGCAGTAATGCTCGTTTGTTTGATATCCACCGGGGTTTCTATTCAGGTTTAATCTGACTTCTTTAGATAATTGATATACTTCCGATTGTAAGTTTTTATTAAATCTCAAAAAGAAAAATTTATGAATATCCAAATATTTGCCTACAAGATTTGTTAATCTTTGGAAAAACATTTCCGGCGAAGCATTATATTTATTGAGCAATGCCAATAAATATTTTTGGTCCCACTTTTTTTGTGAAAAAAATGCTTTTATATCTTTTAAAAATAAATTCTTTTCTAATTTTAATGCTGTCGAAAAATATGAAGCGTTAAAATTATTTAATAATTGTTCAAAAGTATCCAATTTATAATTTGAATATGAATAACTGCGGTCTTTTAATTGTAAAAAATTATATGCTAATTCTTTGCCAACAATAAATGATTTTTGTGATATTGATAAGTTGTTATTAAGGAATAAAACATTAGGGTCCCCGGTTTGTACCGTAGCACGAAGTTCTTTTAGCGCATTAAAACTGTTCAGAGAATTTTCATCAATTCTGTAATTAAATTCATTAGTTAGAATATTCTTTAATTTATCGTATGATATAGGAGATGATGTTTCAAGTTTAAATTTTTTTATAAAATTATCAACACCTTTTTCGATTTTTGGGAAATAGTTATTGTTTAATTCTTTGTATATTCTCAAAGCGGTTCTACTGAAAGCACTTCTGCTCATTTCGGAACTTTTTGCCAATTCAATTAGTGTGGCTACTAATGCACTCAACTGCATTGGTGCGTGGGACATTAAAACGATTAATTTATTAATGTCAATTCCGTAATGGTCTAATGGAAGCTGTTCTAAAATATTCGATTCAAGCAGTTCGCCGATGGGGGATAAATATTTAGTTAATTTAATAGAAACCAAACTGTCATACGAAACTTCAAGTGCTTCGGAAAGAGATGCAATTTTATCAGTCTTCGGATATTTTTTCCCGCTTTCAATTTCATTTAAGTAGGAAATTGACATATTGCTTTTTGTGGCAAGTTCGGATAATGATAAACCCTTATCCTGACGAATCTGTTTTAATTTAAGTCCGAAAATTATTTTTATTGAATTTTTTTTGAGTTTCACAAAGCAGTTTCTCCACAAATAAAATTATTTTCCACAACAATATAATAAAAAAGTAAATTAGCTGATAGCAAAAATTCATTATTAGCGAAAATTCGCTTGACAAATATAACTAAAGTAGATATTTTACTTGTAGTTATTTTTCGTGTATAAATTATTGGGTGTTAAAATGTCAAATTTCTCAGTTGAAGTAAAACGTTTAATAGATATAGTTCCCTACCAAATAGCAAACTTTCCACGCGAGGATGCATTGTGCGATAAAAAAAACGGGAAATGGCATAAATACAGTTCTACAGATATTCAAAAACAAGCTGACAAAGTCAGTCTTGGTTTACTGAAAATGGGTTTTAACAAAGGAGACAAGTTTGCGATTATTTCTGCTAACAGAACTGAGTGGACATTCACTGATCTCGGTATTTTGCAAATGGGCGGAGTTGATGTCCCGATATACCCTAATATGAGTGAAGAGCAATATGAATATATTTTTAACGATGCTGAAGTTAAACTTGTGTTTGTCGGTAACGAAGAATTGTATGAAAAAGTTATGCGTGTAATTCCCAAAACTCCATCTGTTAAAGGCGTTTATTCATTCGATAAATTAGACGGAATTAAACATTGGACGGAAATTCAATTGGCTGCCGATGATTCTTTATCCGGTAAATTAGAGGAAATTGAAAACTCAATTAAACCTATGGATTTAGTAACACTCATTTATACTTCCGGAACGACCGGGGTTCCGAAAGGTGTAATGCTTTGCCATAACAATATTATCAGTAACATCAAGGCTTTAACACAAATTATCCCAATGGCAAAAGATGATCGGATGTTAAGCTTTTTACCTATCTGCCATGTTTTTGAAAGGACTGCTGTTTACTATTATTTAAGTCTTGGTTCGGCAGTTTACTTTGCCGAAAGTATTGACAAAGTTGGCGAAAATTTGAAGGAAGTAAAACCGAATTATTTTACCACAGTTCCGCGTCTGTTGGAAAAAGTTTATGAAAAAATTATGGACAAAGGTCGTGAACTGCCTCCGGCAAAAAAAGCAATTTTCGGTTGGGCGGTAAATCTTGGAAAACATTATAATCCTAAAGGTGAAAACAATTGGTTTTACAATTTACGTTTGTTTTTTGCCCGTAAATTGGTTTTCAGTAAATGGATGGAAGCTCTCGGTGGAGAAGTAAAAGGAATCATCAGCGGTTCGGCGGCACTACAGCCGAGGCTTGCAAAAATATTTACGGCAGCAGGTGCTCCTGTTCGTCCGGGTTACGGATTAACGGAAACATCACCTGTATTAACTTGCAACAGATTTATCAAAGGAGGTTATTATCTTGGTACAGTGGGCATGCCAATTCCGGAGTGCGAAATTAAATTGGCAGAATCAGGAGAAATTTTAGCTAAAGGACCTATGGTAATGCTCGGATATTATAATAAGCCGGAAATTACAAAGCAGGTAATTGATGAAGATGGATGGTTCCACACAGGTGATATTGGTGAATGGGTTGACGGAAAATTTTTAAAAATCACTGACAGAGTTAAACAAGTATTCAAAACTTCAGGCGGCAAATATGTTACTCCGCTGCCAATTGAAAATAAAATGAAAGAATCTTTGTTTATTGATGAAATAATGGTAATTGGAGAAAATCAAAAATTTACTGCTGCACTGATTGTTCCGCATTTTGAGTTTATTCGCAAATGGTGCAAAAAGAAATGTGAAGGTTTAGAGACCAATGAACAAATTGCAAATTCGAAACAGGTTAAGGAAAGAATTTGGGAAGATATTCAGAAATACAACAAGCGTTTCGGACACATACAGCAAATTAAAAAGTTTGAACTTGTTCCAAATCCATGGACTGTTGAAACTGATGAACTTACACCTACTCTTAAATTAAAAAGAAAAGTGATTAAAAAGAAGTATAAACATTTAATAAATAAAATATATGATATTAAAGAATAACTAATTAAAATTAACAAATTTCAAAACTAAAAGAATAATAATTATGAAAAGAACAATCAAAAAAGTAGCTGTTCTTGGTTCGGGAGTAATGGGTTCTCGTATCGCATTGCACTTTGCAAATATTGGCTGTGAAGTATATTTGCTGGATATAGTTCCACGTGAGCTCACCGAATCGGAAAAAAAGAAAGGCCTTACACTTGATGACAAAGTTGTAAGAAACCGAATTGCAAATGAAAATTTGCAGAATGTTTTAAAAGCAAAACCATCTCCGGTTTATCACAAAAGTTTTGCAAAAAGAATTACAACCGGAAACTTTGATGATAATTCCAATTGGCTGGGAGATGTCGACTGGATTATTGAAGTGGTTGTAGAAAACTTAAAAGTAAAAAATATCGTTTTCGAAAATGTTGAAAAATTCAGAAAACCAGGAACACTTGTAACTTCAAATACTTCAGGTATTCCTATTCATTTGATGGCGGAAGGACGTAGCGAAGATTTTCAACAGCATTTTTGCGGAACACATTTTTTTAATCCGCCTCGTTATTTACCGTTGTTTGAAGTAATTCCGACCGCGAAAACCAAGCCCGAAGTTGTTGACTTTTTAATGTATTACGGTGATTTATTCCTTGGTAAAACTCCCGTACTCTGTAAAGATACACCTGCATTTATTGCAAACAGAATCGGTGTATTTAGTATTATGGCTGTTTTCAAATTAATGAAAGAGTTAAATTTAACAATTAAAGAAATTGATACTTTAACAGGCCCGCTAACCGGTAAACCGAAATCGGCAACTTTTAGAACAGCGGATGTTGTTGGAATTGATACTTTGGTTCACGTAGCAAACAATATTTATAGTGATTGCCCTAATGACGAATCTAGAGAAATATTTGTTATTCCCGAATACGTGAACAAAATGGTAGAAAATAATTGGCTTGGTGACAAAAGCAAACAAGGTTTCTACAAAAAAACAAGGGATGAAAAGGGAAAAAAAACTATTCTTGAACTAAATGTTGATACACTTGAATATAGTCCGAGTGTAAAACCTAAGTTCGGTTCCGTTGCTGCTGCAAAGGCAATAGATGATTTAAGAGACAGATTAAAGTCTCTACACGCTGCTAAAGATAAAGCGGGTGAATTTTTGCGTAAACTGTCTTTTTATGTGTTTAATTATTCTTCAAACAGAATTCCTGAAATATCGGACGAACTTTACAAAATTGACGATGGAATGAAAGCGGGATTCGGTTGGGAACTTGGTCCGTTTGAAATGTGGGATGTTCTCGGTGTTGAAAGAATGATTAAAGAAATGGAAGCCCAAAACCTTGCTCCTGCGGATTGGGTTAAAAAAATGATAGCCGGAGGTTTTAAAACGTTTTACAAAGTTGAATCCGGTAAAAAATTATTTTATGATATCTCGTCAAACAGTTACAAAGAAATTCCCGGCAGGAACGATTTTATTATTCTTGATAATTATCGTTCAAATAAACCCGTTTGGAAAAATTCAGGTGCAACTTTACACGATATTGGCGATGGAGTTTTAAATCTTGAATTTCAAACAAAAATGAATTCAATCGGTTCTGAAATTCTTGAAGCGATTGACAAATCAATTGAAATTGCTGAAAAAGATTACAAAGGATTGGTAATAGGAAACGACGGTGCACATTTTTCCGCCGGTGCAAACTTGGCGATGATGTTTATGTTGGCAACCGAACAAGAATATGATGAAATTGATTTTGCTGTTCGGGCATTTCAGAATGCAACGATGCACATTCGTTATTCAAGTGTTCCGGTAGTTGCTGCTCCACACGGATTGGTGCTTGGCGGCGGGTGCGAAGTGTGTTTGCATTCCGATAAAGTAGAAGCAGCAGCCGAAACTTATATTGGACTTGTTGAAGTTGGTGTCGGAATTATTCCTGCCGGCGGCGGTACAAAGGAAATGGCACTGCGTGCTTCGGATGCTTACTTAAAAGGTGGAGTTGAATTTCCTGAATTGCAATGGCGTTTCTTAAACATTGCACAAGCAAAAGTCTCTACTTCGGCTCACGAAGCTTTTGATATGAATTATTTTAAATCCGGTAGAGATAACGTAGTGGTTAATCAACACCGGTTGATTTCACAAGCAAAAAAATCAGTGATTGATCTCGCTGATAGAGGCTACACAAAACCAATAATCAGAAATGATGTAAAAGTTTTGGGACGTGCCGGAATGGCACCAATGCTACTTGGAGCCTTTTCATTTAAGGAAGCCCGGTATATTTCCGAACACGATAAGAAGATTGCTGAAAAATTAGCTTATGTTATGTCCGGTGGCGATCTTTCCGAAGGTAGTTTAGTTTCGGAACAATATCTACTTGATTTGGAACGCGAAGCTTTCTTAAGTCTTATTGGCGAAAGAAAAACTTTGGAAAGGATTCAAAGTATATTAACAACGGGAAAACCGTTGAGGAATTAGAAATAAAATATTAAATAATTAAATTATAAAAAAATTAAAAGTAATATTATGAGAGAAGCATATATTGTAGCAGGATATCGTACAGCAGTTGCGAAAGCTAAAAAGGGAGGCTTTCGTTTTTACAGAACTGAC
>Ga0114934_10000212_pt1 | contig 36606 bp, 25 predicted proteins | sample 4SBtaG_2_FD_99695 | JGI IMG/M metagenome (GOLD analysis project Ga0114934, IMG submission 99695) | Deep subsurface microbial communities from Kolumbo volcano to uncover new lineages of life (NeLLi) - 4SBTROV10_white metaG | ecosystem: Environmental > Aquatic > Marine > Volcanic ...
AGTTGTCAGTGAACTATTGGAAATATTTGCCACTAGTTTTAGTCTATTCGATCTAGTCATCGAGCATCCTCTCCAACCTTTTAGTAGCCGTTACTTTGATGGTCATAGCAAGTTATTCAGCTACTCTACCCCTCATTGTGATACAGCCAAAGCTTTGGCAAAAACAGGACAGGAACAACTACCCTGGTGGCACGGAGAGATCCAGCCTCAGGTAAATGAAATAATCGATTTATCTGATTTGTTTGAGTTTTTCCGTCATCCACATAAATATTTTGTAAAGCACATCCTGCAACTCCGCCTGAATGGAATCGAAAAAGCCATTGAAGAACGCGAGCCTTTTATCCTAGAAAGATTAGATGAATATAACATTGACCAAGAATGGATTGTTGGACAACTGGGCAGTCAAAATCATTATTTATCGGTTGAGAAATTACAAGCCCAAGGTCGGTGGATTTCAGGAACACCAGGACAATTATTATTCGAAAAGAAACGCTGTAAACTCGATGCTTTTATCAAACGGGTTATACAGAAATCAATGGGTAGCCAATTGCCCGATCAAACCATTGACATTCAGATTGGAAACCACCGCTTAGTCGGCAAACTTACCAATCTATTTCAACATGGTAGTATGATATATCGCTACGCTACGCTGAAAGGAAGAGATTTCTTTAAAGCTTGGCTACATCATTTGATTATCAACCGGGTAATTCCTCAAATCACCTGTTTACTTAGCAAGGATGACGATCTCCTGTTTGAGCCGAATTTGGGACAAGAAGATGACTTGCATAATCTTATAGAAATCTATCTGCAGGGACAAAAATCCCCCAGCATCCTATTTCCCGAATCTACCTTGGCGTATATCAATCATACAATCCAATCAACAACCCAAAAGACTGCCATCGATATTGCCAGAGAAAAATTGATCTTGAGTATCAACAACGGTTACGAAGCTGAAATGAGTTTGCTATACAGACATGTAGAGGACCCGGGTAGCCTACTTGACGAGAAATTCGAAAATTATTGTAAAAATCGGTTAAAACCGGTTTGGGAGGCGGTGCATAAACATTAGCAATTTCGACGCCACCGCATCCGACTTATTCAAAGGGATAAACCTAATAGAAGCCAGTGCCGGCACCGGAAAAACCTACACAATTGCCATGCTGGTATTGCGTTTTTTGGTGGAGAAATCAATCCGGATTGAGGAATTGCTCATTGTAACCTTCACTAAGGCTGCAACCGAAGAATTAAAAGAACGTATCCGAGTACGATTATTAGCAGCCAAACGAGCGTTAAGCGGAAACACCAATGAAATCAACCGTGATCTCACTACATGGCTTGATAATCTTGACACCGACAAAACCTCAGCGTGTAGCCGTATAGACCTGGCGTTGCTGAATATCGACCGGGCAGGCATATTAACCATCCATGGCTTTTGCCTACGAGTCCTCAAGGAGCATGCCTTGGAAAGCGGTCAGTTATTCGACTCCGAACTCACCAGTAATATTAGCTCAGTCCGTCAACAAATCGCCGATGATTTTTGGAGGCAACAAGTTTATACTCGAACACCTCTCGAAACCGCTGTTTTAACCCATCAATACCCAACACCGGACTTGCTATTGGCAAGCGTTGGACAAGTGGACACAAAGGCAAAAATTTATCCAACTAAGGAGGAATTGGATACAGTACTAGAGGAATACAAACATGCAATAAAACAAGCGCACAATAAACTGGATGATCTTTGTTGCGCGGTGAAGTCCGCTTTTCCCGAAGGAATGTTCAACATCCGCTACTCGGAAAACTTTGATCAAATTCATCAAGCTATCGGCGACTGGTTCAATAGAACCACACTAATTATGCCGTCCCAACAGGAATTCGCTACCTTAACTCACAAAGGTCTAAAAACTGGATTGAATGGCACCAAATTTAGAAAAACAAAAACTCAAACCGGCGACGAGCGTAAGCAAGCATACCTTGACGCTTTAGGGTTAGAAACAAAGCCATTTGATGTTTTGGTGGAAGTGACCATGAAAGTCTCTCTCACATTTCGCCGTGCGCTAGTTGAATACATCCGAGCCACAATGGATCAACGCCTGCAACAACTGAACGTTTTATCATACGATAATTTGATAACCCGTCTGGCCGATGCTTTAAAAAATGAAACTGGTGACTGCCTAAAAACAGAACTACAACGTCGCTATAAAATCGCATTGATCGACGAGTTTCAAGATACCGATCAAGCCCAATGGAATATTTTCGCGACTTTGTTCAGTTCAACTCAACATTATCTCTATTTGATCGGCGATCCCAAACAAGCCATCTACAAATTCCGTGGAGCAGATATTTTTTCGTATTTTTCTGCTTTAGATAAAGCCCAATACTATTTTACCTTGAAGAAAAATTGGCGGGCTCACCCACTTTTGGTAGACGCAACCAATGTTCTATTTTCTGGAGAAACCAAAAATCCGTTCCTATTGGAACAGTTGCAATATATCCAGGTAGAAACTGCGTTGTCTGATGATCAAGGCGCATTAAAACAAAACAATAAGCCATTGGCTCCAATGGTGCTTTGTCAATTAGACAAAAATAAACACCACGTAAACGGTTACTGGACAGCCGGTAAAGCAGCATCCGAAATTCAGGCTGCAGTTGTCATGGAGATTTTCGGAATGCTCCACTCTGGCCCGAAAATCGAAATTGTCCGTAGAGACCAACCAAGCTGTTTGCAACCTAGCGATATCGCCATACTGGTGCGGTCCAATAAACAGGCATGTGAATACCAGGAGGCTTTACGTAGAGTGGGTATTCCCTCAGTGCTTAACAGTACTGAATCGGTCTTCACATCGGACGAAGCTCGGGATTTACTGATCCTTATGCAAGCGATCGCCCATCCAGGAGATTTGAATCGGCTAAAGCAAGCATTGACCTTACGTTTTTTTGATTTGGACGGCCAGGGCTTTTACCAAACCACTTACGATGAAAACAAGCTAGATGCTTGGATTTCACGATTTCAAGACTATTACCAGCTATGGCGCACCACTGGATTTATGGCCATGATGCACCAAGTGTTAGCCCAGGAAAAAATTCGGCAACATTTATCCGTTACAACGACCGCGGAACGGCGGTTAACCAATCTCGATCACCTAATCGAGCTGGTTCAACAAAATGCTATTGATCAGCAGTTAGGAATCCAGAAAACATTAGAATGGTTGTGTGCAGCGATTACGAACCAGAGCATCGATATCGACGAACCACAATTGCGGCTTGAAAGCGATGCGGATGCGGTCAAAGTCGTAACTATGCACCGATCAAAAGGTCTGGAATTCCCCGTGGTTTTTTGCCCCCATCTTTGGCAGCGAAGTAACCGGGTCAAGCGCGAGCGCCACCTGATTCGATGCCATGAAAATAATGAAATCGTAGTCGATTTAGGCTCCAGAGAATTTGAGACCCGGCGAATTCAAGCGTTGTACGAAGAGCTCGCAGAAGACCTAAGGTTAATGTACGTCGCCGTTACCCGCGCTCAGTTCCGATGTTATTTGATCTGGGCCGATGTACGATCGAAAAAAGAACCCAATCTTTCAGCAATGGCTTACTTATTACATGGAACATCTGCTGAAAATTGGCAGGATGAATTAATGCAATCAGATTTTTCAGTACAGCGCGCTAATTTGGAGGCATTTTGCCAACAAGCCCCAAATGCCTTTGAATACAGGCAAATTCATGTTCCGATGGAAATCAGTGCCAATTACTCATTATCAACCGAAAAACCCCAATATATTGCCCGACAACGTCACCGAAAGCTAACCACGATTTGGCAAATGAGTAGTTATACAGCCCTTTCGTCGTTAAGCTTAAAGGATACGCCCGAATTTCCTATGGACAAGGCTCAAGAGCTGCTGCAGTCAGATCGATCTGAAACACCGGAGCAACAACTCCCAAAAGGTACCCATACCGGAAATGTAGTTCACGAACTTCTGGAAAAGATTAGATTTCAAACTATCGCCGAGGGTACTGATCTTTCTGATATCCGTGATGCCGCATGCCAACGTCATAGCTTGACGCTCAACAAACCCGAGATCATCGACTCATTATTGGAAAAAGTCGTCCAAACCCCCCTTTCCAGCGATAACTTAGACTTTTATCTGGCAAATCTAGAAGATCGCCATTGTTTAAAGGAAATGCCCTTCTATTTGGCAATAGATACGATAGACACTTTCAAGATCAATAAAATTCTGCATGAATCGCATGCTTTCGAACCCTTGCATGCCAAACAAATAGCGGGGCATCTCACTGGATTTATTGATCTGGTATGTGAATACCAAGGGCGCTATTACGTCATGGATTACAAGACCAACGCGTTAGCCGATTATAAAACAGAAACCCTGACCCACGCGATGCGCGAACATAATTACGGTTTGCAATACTGGATCTACTCCTTAGTATTACATCATTACTTAAACAACCGTCTGCAAAATTATCAATATGAAACCCACTTCGGCGGAGTACGATATCTATTCGTACGCGGAATGGAGCCTTCGCTGGCCATGAGTGGCGTCTATGAAGACCGTCCAGATATAAGTTGTCTGGAAGCACTCTCCACAGCATTTGGAATTAAGGGAAACGGCTTTGAATTATAAGCTGTAGAAAGGAAAAGTGGTTCGTAATTATGGAGAGCCTCCTGAAATGAGTAGAGCCGAAGAAACACAATATGGCCGCCTTGATAGGCAGCTCGCCCGCTTTTTGGCCCAACACACTCGCTTAGATGATCAACAAAAAAAAGCCTTCGAAGATAGGATTGCGTTGCTTTCCTTTGAACTGAGTCAAGGCCACAGTTGCATTCGTATTGATAAGGCGACGCAATCATTGATGCACGCTTCAGGGATGGTATCTGAAAAAGATACAAGTCCTTTGATATTAGAGGACGATCGCTTATATCTCCGCCGTTACTGGCTCTACGAAAACCATTTGGCAACCCAAATTCAACAACTAACCAAACGACATCATATCGTTGAGGAATCTGATGCTACGTTAGCGCGCTATTTTCAAGCTACAGTAGACCAAACCGATTGGCAAAAGGAAGCGGCAAGACTCGCATTAACCCAAGACTTTAGCATCATAACCGGTGGACCGGGAACGGGAAAAACGACCACAGTGGTCAAAATTCTTGCGCTCCTGCTGGAATTGACCAATGATCCCATTCAAATAGCCCTGGCAGCGCCCACTGGAAAGGCTGCGATGCGCCTCCAAGTCGCCATCGGGACAGGTAAATCAACACTACCTTGTTCCGATGCCACTAAAGAACGGATACCCGAAACGGTCACAACCGTGCATCGATTATTGGGGTCGCTACCTCTATCCCCATACTTCCGACACGATGCACGCAATCCCCTGCCCTATGATGTAGTCATCATTGATGAAGCCTCGATGGTTGATTTGGCTTTAATGAGTAAATTACTTTCGGCACTCAAATCTGGCACCCGGTTACTATTGCTTGGAGACAAAGATCAGCTTGCTTCCGTCGAATCCGGAGCGGTATTAGCCGATTTAACAACAGCCTTACCGGATCGGACCATAAAATTACAAAAATCACACCGGTTTAATAAAAATATCAAGAACTTGGCAGAGGCAGTCAACCATCAGCGCTTTAACCGTGCGTGGACTGTTCTCAGTTCAGCAGCTGTAGAAAATGTCTCCATTCTGACAACCGATCTGACTAAATTCATCGTAGAAAAACAGGTAGAATATTTGCGGTTACTGAATTCTGGTGCTCAATTTATTGAAGTCTACCGAGCATTCAGTACTTTCCAAATACTCTGCGTCAATCGACAGGGCAAAAATAGTGTTCGGCAAATTAATTATAACGTCGAAAATCAGCTAGCTGAACAAACACTGATTCCAAGATCGGGGCAATGGTATCCCGGACGTCCAATCATGGTCACCCAGAACGACCCTGGGATGCATCTTTATAATGGGGATATCGGCATTTGCATGTATGACTCTAGAAAACCGGGAAAATTGATGGTTTTTTTTGAGCGTCCCGATGGTAGTGTAAAAAAATACATACCGACTAGGTTGCCCCATTGCGAAACTGTATTCGCAATGACGATTCATAAAAGCCAGGGATCAGAATTTGATGAAGTACTGATTGTCATGCCTGAGATTATGAATCCAGTGTTAACTAAGGAATTACTGTATACCGGCATTACCCGCGCGAAGAATCGTGTGGATATTGTAACGAGTCAGGAAGTATTTTTTGGGACGTTGAAGCAAAAGATTAGGCGATTTGGGGGCTTAGTTGAGAAATTGAGCGTTTAGGCTCCCTTTTACCCATTAGAGCGGCGGATTTACGCCTAAATACGACATTGTGGCCCCTTTCTAACAGCGGTATCCCTGTTACCTTATAAGACAACTCAAATAACTGTTTCCGAGCGATCCAAATATTTCGGTATCAACTCCTACTAGATTTGACTTAACTCAATTTCATGGCGAATCGATGAGAATAAACTCCGCCATAGTCAAATGAACCCATACGTAGAACCAGATTGTCCTTAGCGTATTAAACAAAAAGCAACTCCTCTAACTTAAAGGCCAATCAAATTTTATCCCCTAACGCACATTAGTCCTGAAGGATCTAGTTGCAGTGTCAATTTTGCCGGGAGCTTCATAATGATTCAAAAAAACTTCATTCGTTGGTTCGAAACACTCAGTTTGGAAGATGTTGCTCTTGTTGGAGGGAAAAATGCTTCACTTAGCGAACTCTATCGAGATCTAACAGCCCAAGGCGTTCCAGTTCCAAATGGATTTGCAATTACCGCTAAAGCCTATCGTTATGTTCTTGATCAAGCTGGTTTATGGGATGACCTACATCAAGCCCTTGACGGACTCAACACTGATAATACAAGAGAGTTAGGTATAAAAGGAAAGCATTGTCGCAAGCTTATTTACTCTGCAAACATCCCGCAACAGCTTGAATCGGAAATTCTGACCGCCTATTCGAAGCTAGAGAATGATCACGAAGGAAAGCTTAGCGTTGCGGTACGAAGTTCCGCAACAGCAGAAGATCTCCCTAATGCCAGCTTCGCTGGACAACACGATAGCTATTTAAATCTTTCGGGAGCGGATTCCCTTCTCGATGCCTGTCGGCGATGTTTCGCTAGCCTGTTCACCGATCGGGCGATCCGCTATAGAAGCGATAATGGTTATGGGCACTTCGATGTATCCTTATCCATAGGAGTAATGAAGATGGTGCGTTCCGATATAGGCAGCAGCGGGGTAATGTTTACCCTGGATACCGATTCTGGCTTTCGCGACGTCGTTTTCATCACCTCAGCGTACGGACTCGGGGAAACTGTTGTCCAGGGTCAGGTTGAGACAGATGAATTTTATGTTCACAAACCGACCTTCAACAAGGGAATACGCGAGGTTTTATCGCATCGTTTAGGCCAGAAAAAAATACGAATGGTTTACGATGTTGAAAAAAAGGGTCCACGGACAACAATTGTTCCAACTCCAATCAAAATGCAAGAAATTTTCAGCATTAACGATAGGGACATCATGATGTTAGCAGATTTTGCAATAAAAATTGAGGATCACTATAGTACGAAGATCAAGGAATCGAGGCCAATGGATATAGAATGGGCAAAGGATGGATTAAACGGTCAGCTTTATATCGTCCAGGCGCGCCCAGAAACCGTAGTATCGCAAACACGAAAAGACATCGTTAAAGAATATACCCTCAATGGAGGGGGTAATCTCTTGGTCACCGGCCGTGCTGTCGGCGGCAAGATCCAATCAGGTGTAGTAAGGATAATCCAAAACCTGAATCAGCTTACGGAATTCAAAGAGGGCGAAATATTAGTTGCCGATACCACCTCACCAGACTGGGTTGCTGTCATGAAAAAAGCGGCGGCAATCGTCACGAATCGTGGAGGGCGAACTTGTCATGCATCCATTGTGGCGCGAGAATTGGGCATCCCTGCTGTCGTTGGAACAGGCGATGCCACAAGTATCCTTAAAGATGGACAAAAAATTACCGTGTCGTGCGCTAGCGGTGCAAGTGGAACTGTATATCGAGGCTACATCCCTTTCCAGGTTCAAGAAACCAATTTAAATCAGCTAGCACGGCCCAGAACCAAAATAATGGTTAATCTCGGAGATCCAGAGCAGGCTTTTACTACCGCTATGATCCCAAATGATGGGGTCGGTCTGTCTCGGCTAGAATTTATCATCAGCGAATCAGTCAAAGCGCATCCTATGGCGCTACTGTATCCCGAACGAGTGGGAGATCAAAAAACTCGTGAAATCATTGGACGTTTGACCCAACAATACGCATCGGGAAAGGACTATTTCGTTGAAAAACTCTCGGAAGGCATCGCCATGATCGCCGCTGGTTTTTATCCAAAGCCTGTCATCGTTCGAATGTCGGATTTCAAGACCAATGAATACGCTAATCTGATCGGTGGGGATTGTTTTGAGCCGAAGGAAGAGAATCCAATGCTAGGATTTAGAGGTGCATCCCGCTATATCCATCCCGATTATCGTCAAGGATTTGCGTTAGAATGCGCCGCTTTAAAACGAGTAAGGGAAAAAATGGGATTTTCTAATATTAAGCTGATGATTCCGTTTTGCCGACGTGTATCCGAAGCTGAGAAGGTGTTAGAAGCTTTAGCAGAGTATGGCTTAATACGCGGCCAGGATGGTTTGGAAGTGTATATGATGTGCGAAATACCTAATAATATTCTCCAGATCGATGTATTTTGCAAATTATTCGACGGTATATCGATCGGCTCGAACGATCTGACACAGCTTGTTTTGGGGGTAGACCGAGATTCCGAAAAAGTAGCCTTTGACTTCGATGAACGTGACCCAGGCGTTATGGAAATGATTCGTTTGGCAATTGATGGTGCACGCCGCAATCACCGGCATTGCGGAATTTGTGGCCAAGCGCCATCCGACTACCCCGAAATAGCAGAATTTTTGGTACGTCAAGGCATCGAATCGATAAGTCTTAGTCCAGATGCCGTGCTTTCGACTACAAAACAAGTTTTGCAAATCGAAGCCGACCTCAATCGCCAAAGTAGCTGCACCGCTTAATTTATGCAAAATGCCTAAAATCCTGACCACTTCTTTTTAATCATACTTCAGCCTGATTCCGTGACTTCGTTGCGGCATAGAAAAAAGAATCTTGATTCCAGATTCTTGTTGAGCCAACAATATGTAATCGAATAATTTCGCAGCAGCTTATTATATTGACAATCCGATATGAAAAAACCACGCAAAATCATACTCATTCTGATTGCCATCGCGGTTCTCGTACTTGTGGGTTGGTATCTCAATCCCGGTTCGAAGACGGATGAAAACCAATTGGCTCTATTTGGCAATATCGATATTCGCCAAATTTCATTGAGTTTTCATGACCCGGAACATATTGCCGAAATGAAGGTAAAAGAAGGCGATCAAGTTGAAAAAGGCCAGTTACTGGCAATTCAGGATCTAGATCGCTTCCAGTACGCGATTGAAAGCGCTGAAGCCAAAACCGAAGCGCAGCGGCAAGTTGTTACCCGGCTGGTCACAGGGTCACGTCCTGAAGACATTCGTAAAGCAAAAGCCGATGTTAAATCGGTTGAAGCAGCCGTGACATTTGCGAAAAAAGAACTGGAACGCATGCAAAACCTAGTGAAAAAGAGGCTAACCTCCAAAGAATCTGTTGATCGCGCCCGCTCTGAATATGTGGCTGCCCGGGAAAAAATGTACGCATTAAAAGAACAACAGGAGCTTGTGGTGATCGGTCCGCGCCAAGAAGATATCGCGGAAGCGAAAGCCTTGTTAAAAGCCAATGAAAGCGACCTTAAACTGGCTAAAAAAGTCTGGAGGGACGGCCATCTTTATGCGCCAGAGAAGGGTATTATTCAGGACCGTATTCTGGAACCAGGCGATATGGCGGATAGTCGCACTCCCGTTTACACCCTGGCACTTATCGATCCGGTATGGGCTAGAGTTTATGTGCCTGAAAAGCAACTAGGCAAGTTGAAATACGGACTGTCGGCACAGATTTCAACGGACAGTTACCCGGGAAAAATTTATAATGGCTGGGTCGGTTTTATTTCACCAACGGCGGAGTTTACGCCAAAAACGGTAGAAACACGGGAACTCCGTACCAACTTGGTCTATCAGGTCCGTGTTTTTGCGTGTAATCCACAAAATGAATTACGGCTCGGCATGCCGGTAACCGTCAATATCCCTCTCCCATTGAATAGCGATAATACAATTAAGCAACCTTGTGCGGACTAAGTTATGACAGGTTCAGATGGGCTCAAGGACGTCAATGCACTGGAATTACATAATGTCCGCAAACATTTTACGGTTGGACAACGTATTGTTAATGCGCTGCAAAATGTGTCGCTGATCGTGCCCAAAGGGGCTGTTGTTGGTCTGGTTGGACCCGATGGTGCGGGCAAAACCACCCTGTTACGACTGGCCGCGGGTTTATTGCTTCCTGATTCAGGTACTGTCACCGTATTTGGCAATGACAGCGAACAACAGGTCACGCAAATTCATGAACTGATCGGATATATGCCACAGCGTTTCGGCTTGTACGAGGATCTCAGCGTCGGTGAAAACCTGAATCTTTATGCCGATTTGCATAGTGTTGATTTCGCGGAACGACAACAGCGTTTTAGGAAATTAACCCGTATGACCGGCCTGGCGCCTTTTACCCAGCGACTGGCCGGTCGTCTGTCCGGCGGAATGAAACAGAAACTTGGGCTCGCCTGTACGCTGCTCAGTCAGCCGAAACTGTTGTTGCTGGACGAACCGAGTGTGGGCGTTGATCCGGTTTCAAGACGGGAGCTGTGGTCCATTATCGACCATCAGGTCAAAACTAGTGGCATGACCGTGGTATTGAGTACTGCTTACCTGGATGAAGCCGAACGCTGTACCGAAGTAACATTACTTGATGAAGGTGAATTGTTTGATCATAACAGTCCGGACTTTTTCAAAAACAAAATGTGGGGACGCAGTTTTCTGGCAACCTGTTTCGATCTTTCCAACCGCGCATTGCAAAGCAGTCTGACCGGCCAGCCCGGGTTTATCGATGCTGTTATCCAGGGAGATAAAGTTCGTGTTATCGGTGATCGAGTAAATCTGCCTGATACGGCGTTATTAATATCCGATAACGATAAACTCAACATTACCGCGACCGAACCTCGTCTGGAAGATGCTTTCATTGCCTTATTAAAAAAACGCCGCGGACTAGCATCATCTCGGCGAACAAATCCTGCGATTGAAACCTCTACCCCCGCTACAGACGAAGAGATCATTCGCGTTGATGGCGTCGATCGCTGGTTCGGTGATTTTCAGGCGGTCAAAAAACTGCATTTTACCGTCAAGCAAGGCGAAATTTTCGGCCTGTTGGGCGCCAACGGTGCGGGTAAAACGACCACTTTCAGGATGCTATGCGGGTTATTACCGGCCAGCAATGGCCAATTGCATGTTGCTGGTGTTGATTTGCGCACGGCAGCTGCGAAGGCCCGCGCGCGAATCGGCTATATGTCACAAAAATTCTCACTGTACTCGATTTTGAGCGTGAATCAGAATCTAGCGTTTTTCAGCAGTGTCTATGGCTTGCGGAATAGCCACCGCAAACAGCGCATACAATGGGCGTTACAGCAATTCGAGCTGGAAGCGGAACAGGACACCATGAGTGGCGATTTACCGCTGGGTTATAAACAGCGATTGGCATTGGCCTGTGCTTTAATGCATGAGCCGGAAATTCTGTTTCTCGATGAACCAACTTCGGGCGTGGACCCTATAGCCAGACGGGAATTCTGGAACCGCACCAATCAGCTTGCGGCGAGTGGCGTCACCGTCCTGGTGACCACGCATTTTATGGAGGAAGCTGAAAATTGCGACCGTCTGGTGATTATGATGGAAGGCGATATTTTAACCGCGGGTACGCCGGCTGAGGTCAAACAACAAGTCCATTCGGCGGAATTGCCCGAGCCTACGATGGAAGAGGCCTTTATCCGACTAATCGAGGCAAAGCAGTCATGATAAACAAACGTATGCGCCTTAAAGGACTGGTGGTGAAAGAGTTTCTGCAAATATGGCGCGATCCCAGCAGTCTGGCTATTGCGTTCGTTTTGCCGGTTTTTCTGTTGTTATTGTTCGGTTACGGCGTATCGCTGGATGCCAAACATGTCCCGGTGGGTTGGGTGGTCGATAAAATAAACCCCGAAACAACAAGTTTTACGGCCGCTTTTGAGCAATCCGAGTATTTTCAACCCCAACATTATTCCGATATGGCGACAGCCAAAAAGGCAATGCAGATCAGAAAAATCAATGCCATTATTCGCCTGCGGGAAGATTTCAGCCGCGAGTTGTTTAAACAAAACTCACCTGCCATTCAGGTTATTGTCGATGGTGTGGATGCGAATACCGCGAGATTAATTTCCGGATATATCCAAGGTGTCTGGAATGAATGGCTGACGCATCTGGCGGGAATACGTGGTATATCCTTATCCAAACCGATCATAGCCGAGCAGAGGATCTGGTATAACAACGCGATTCTCAGCAAGGATTTTCTGGTGCCGGGGTTGATAGCGGTGGTTATGACCTTAATCGGAGCATTGTTGACGGCAATGATCATGGCGCGGGAATGGGAGCGCGGCACCTTGGAAGCCGTGATGGCAACCCCGGTGACTTTAGCCGAAGTGATGTTGGGTAAATTGATACCCTATTATCTGCTCGGTATGGGCGGCATGTTGCTCTCCATTGCTATGGCAGTATTTCTGTTCGACGTGCCGTTACGGGGTTCCTTCTGGGTATTGCTGCTGACCGGCACGTTATTTTTGCTGGTGGCACTGGGTATGGGACTGTTGATTTCCATTGTCTCGAAAAACCAGTTCGTAGCTGGTCAGATCGCCATCATCGTGACTTTTCTGCCAGCCTTTATATTATCAGGCTTCATTTTTGATATTGGCAGTATGCCGACGGCGGCACAGTTGTTTACTTATCTAGTGGGCGCTCGTTATTTTGTTGCGATTTTGCAAACGGTGTTTCTTGCCGGCAATATCTGGGCTGTTATTTTGCCCAATGCAGTGGCATTGTTATTGATGGGCGCTATATTTCTTACCCTGGCTGTCAGAAAGGCTCCGAAGCGACTGGAGTAAACCATGATATTGGCATTAATTATCAAGGAATTTCTAGCTTTGGTGAAAGACAAGAAAAGTCGTTTTGTGCTAATAGGTCCACCGATCATTCAGTTATTCGTATTTGGCTACGCCGCAACTTTCGATCTGAATCATATTCCTATTGCGATTTATAACGAAGATAGAGGTATTGCTTCCAGGGATTTAATCGCCCGCTTTACCGCCTCGCCAGCCTTTAGCGAGACTTTGACAATTACTCATCAAGAACAGATTACTCCGGCCCTTGATGAAAAAAAAGTTCTGGCGGTTCTGCATATCGGACAACATTTCAGCCGAGATCTGTCGCTTGGTCAACAATCGGCCATGGTACAGATTTTAATCGATGGTCGTGATTCCAATACTGCATTAATAGCCTTGAATTACATGCAAAGCATACTGGCGGCGTTTAATCTGGAGTGGGCCGTACAACATCATCTAACCTTGCCTCCTGCTCAATTGAAAATCAGAGCTTGGTTTAACCCCAACCTTGAAAGTCGCTGGTTTATTGTGACCGGCATTGTTGGTTTATTGACCTTGGTCGTCACGATCATCGTTACAGCGTTGTCTATTGCCCGTGAACGCGAACAGGGAACTTTCGATCAACTGCTGGTGACCCCGCTCACACCTTTGCAAATATTAGTGGGTAAAGCGGTACCGGGATTGATTATCGGAGTTCTTGAAGCCTCATTTATCATTTTTATGGCGGTTATCTGGTTTAAAATACCAATGGTCGGCAGCCTAACGGCATTGTATTTGGGCGTGGTATTGTTTGTGTTTGCGGTTATCGGCGTTGGACTGATGATTTCATCGTTGGCGATCACGCAACAACAAGGGCTATTGGGGGCGTTTCTTTTCATCGTTCCAGCTATTATTCTATCCGGCTTTGCGACACCTATTGCCAATATGCCGCCGTTAGTTCAGTATTTTACCCTGATCAATCCATTGCGTTATTTTCTCGTTATTGTGCGAGGTGTTTTTCTTGAGGGTTTACCAGCTGAGGTATTGTTTGCACAGTACTGGCCGTTGGCGATCATTGGCATCGTGACTTTGAGTTGTGCTTCCTGGTTATTCAGGCGGCGGATGTATTGATCATCGAAAATGAAAAAAATACACTAATAATCAGCGTTTCTTTAAGAATAAAACTCCATGGAATATTCAACCTCGTCAGCGAATAATAAAAAGCTCACCCTCAAGGAAGTCATAGCCATGGGCATCGGTGGCATGGTGGGTGGCGGTATCTTTTCTGTACTGGGCCTTGCCATTGCACAGGCGGGAAACGCAGCACCGATCGCCTTTGCAGTGGGGGGTTGCATTGCCCTATTGACAGGGCTGTCCTATGCGAAGCTTGGACTTGTTTTTCAATCCAGTGGCGGCAGCTTTACCTTTATGGAGCACGCGTTTACCAATCGTAACATTGCCGCCATGGGTGGCTGGTTTCTGTTGGTGGGCTATGTCGGTACGATGTCCCTTTATGCTTATACGTTTGGTGTCTACGGCAGTGCTATGCTGGGTAATGATGGTGCGAATCCGGCCATGCATCACCTGCTGCAGACAATGATTTTGCTTACTTTTCTCGGCATTAATCTGTATGGTATCAAGGCCAGTGGCACCAGCGAACTCTTGATTGTGATCGTCAAGGTAATCATTTTATTTCTGTTCGCAGCGATCGGCTTGTTTTATGTCAAAGCCGATCATTTGTTGCCAGTATTTAACCAGGGTTATACCGGCGTCATCCTAGGGGCAGCACTTATTTTCGTCGCCTACGAAGGTTTTGAACTGATACCCAATGCCATTAATGAAATGGAAAATCCGCAGCGTAATCTGAAACCGGCGATTATCTGGTCGATCTCGATTACTATTGCGATCTATGTGCTGGTATCCATTGTCGCGGTAGGCAATCTGCTGCCGGAAGAAATCAACCAATATAAAGAATATGCATTGGCCATCGCCGCCAAACCTTTCCTGGGTGCGGCCGGTTTTCAGTTGATCGGCTTGGCAGCATTGTTTTCCACTGCCTCGGCAATCAACGCCACGATGTTTGGTACTGCTCGTCTGGGTATGATAATGGCATCTGAGAAAGCTTTACCCCCAGTATTCGGTTTCAGAAGCAAGCCAAACAATATTCCCTGGGTCAGCCTCGTCGCCATCACGACCGCTACATTGATTTTTATCAACCTGGCAAACTTGGCTATTATTTCTTCATTTGCAAGTTCGACCTTCCTGCTGATATTTGCACTGATCAATTTATCCGCCTGGCGTCTACGAAACAGGCTCTCCGGGAACGGTAGCTTACCGCTCATTGGGCTTATATTGTCACTTGCCTCCTGGCTGGCGCTCATTGTTTACCTCTGGGAAACCAACAGCGGGAATTTACTTTGGATAGGTGCAACCTACTTGGCTGTTATTGTCGCGGAACTGGCGGTTTGCCGCCGTTGCCTGTTTCGTAAACAGATTTAAGAATCGACCGCATGGAAACCCTAAAAGTGACTCTTGGCAAGGAGTAACTCGGCCTCAAAAAGCCACCGCTGAAATTGGCTATTATTCAGGTGTGCTGCAAGCGCGTAACGCAATCACTCGACCGTCTGTTCCCGACCGGCTCAACAGTACACGTGCTGCCGAATAAAACGATCATATGTTGCACACCATGACAATTCTTTCTGCGGTATTAGAGTATAAAACCGCATAACATCGAGAGATCGGTGCGCCTGAAATTCAGCATTTTAGTCGGCTGAGGTGAATTCATCGGCTCGACCCTTGATTCGCAAATTCTATCCTTCACTTCCAGAAAGAAACCCTCCCGATGATTCATCGACTGAATAAAAATGCAGCGTTTCCGAATGGGCACTAATCAATTGATCGATGTCAAATTCTAGTCTGGCCGATAGTGATAAGCTGGTTATTATAGATGGGGAAACCAATGTAAACTTATCTTTCATTCAGATCGACGGAAATAAATTTTCTACCGGTTTTCCAACAATGACTTCCAAAATGGATAAACACGCCTCCTCGATCCATGTTTCTAGCTAATAACATCGTGAATTGTATGACCTGCATAAGCACAGCTAGACTAAACGGCTCGACCAGCCCTGCAACCGGCGAGAAACAGTCCGACGCTGGGTAAATGAGCGCTGGACTAGTCCGACTATTCAAAAGAACATATCATGATTAAACCGCACTTCTCCATCACCAAGGTGCCTCTAACCAAAGACGAACTGCGTCGGATCGACGCTTGGTGGAGAGCCGCAAATTATCTATCGATTGGTCAGATCTATTTGTTGGAGAACCCGCTACTCAAACAACCATTAGCGCTCGAACACATCAAACCTCGGCTGCTCGGCCACTGGGGCACGACGCCCGGATTGAACCTAATCTATGCTCATCTTAACCGCATAATACAGTCACGAAATCTAAGTATGATCACTGTCACCGGACCCGGGCATGGCGCGCCAGGCATCATCGCTAACACTTATCTGGAGGGTAGCTATACCGACTTGTATCCCAACATCACCCAAAATGAAGAGGGCATGCGAAAACTGTTCCGCCAGTTCTCCTTCCCCGGCGGTGTTCCCAGCCACACCGCGCCTGAAACACCGGGTTCAATTCACGAAGGCGGTGAGCTGGGCTATTCGCTAAGTCATGCCTACGGCGCGGCCTTTGATAATCCGGGTCTTATCGTCACCTGCGTTGTCGGCGACGGCGAGGCGGAAACCGGTCCCGCCGCCACAGCCTGGCATTCCAACAAGTTCATTGACCCCAAACGTGACGGCGCCGTGCTGCCTATCCTGCACCTGAACGGCTACAAAATTGCTAACCCGACAGTGCTGGCCCGCATCAGCCAGGACGAATTACTCGATCTGTTCCGAGGTTACGGCTATACACCCTATCTGATTGAAGGATGCGATCCGCCCGCCGTCCATCAAGCCATGTCCGCGACACTTGACCAAGCCATAGATGACATTCATTCTATTCAGGAAACAGCACGCTCGTCAGGTGTATATCCACGCCCACGCTGGCCAATGATCATTCTACGAACCCCCAAAGGCTGGACCTGCCCGAAAGAAATCGACGGCCTCAAGGTCGAGGACTACTGGCGCGCTCATCAGGTACCATTTGCCCAACTGGCGGAGAAGCCGGAACACATACGCATCCTGGAACAGTGGATGAAAAGCTATCGGCCCGACACTCTGTTCGGCAATGATGGCAGACTGCTGCCGAAAGTAGCCGCTCTCGCACCTCAGGCCGGACAGCGCATGGGCAGTAACCCCCACGCCAATGGCGGCCTGTTGTTGCGCGATCTGAAATTACCTGACTATCACGATTACGCCGTCGATGTACCCGCCCCAGGCGGCGTAACCAGTGAGGCTACGCGGCGTATGGGTGATTACCTGCGTGATATCATGACATTGAACAATGAGCAGCAGAATTTCCGTGTCATGGGGCCAGACGAAACCGTCTCCAACCGGTTGGGCGCCCTGCTGGACGTCACCAACCGGACCTGGAACGCCGAAATCTACAACGACGATGATCACCTCGCACCGGATGGCCGGGTCATGGAGATCCTGTCCGAACACACCTGCCAAGGCTGGTTGGAGGGTTATTTGCTAACCGGTCGGCATGGTTGGTTCTCCTGTTATGAGGCATTCATCCATGTCGTCGATTCCATGTTCAACCAGCATGCCAAATGGCTTAAGGTCAGCAAGGAGATCCCTTGGCGACGGCCGATTGCCTCACTGAATATCTTGCTTACCTCGCACGTCTGGCGCCAGGATCACAACGGATTTTCACACCAGGATCCCGGCTTCATCGATCACGTCGTCAACAAGAAAGCCGACATCGTTCGTATCTTTCTACCGCCAGACGCCAATTCCACCCTTTGTGTCACCGAGCGCTGCCTGAACAGCCGCAACCTGGTAAACGTGATTGTCGCGGGCAAACAGCCGGAACCGCAATGGTTGGATATGGAGACCGCCATCAAGCATTGTCACGCCGGCATCGGGGTCTGGACCTGGGCCAGCAACGATCAGGATAGCGAACCCGATGTCGTCATGGCTTGCGCGGGCGACGTACCGACAATCGAAACCCTCGCTGCCATTAAAATTCTGCGTAAACACCTATCTAAATTGAGGGTCCGCGTAATCAACATCGTCGACCTGATGACGCTGCAGCCCAAGGAAGCACACCCAAACGGTTTGAGCGATCGAGACTTCGATACGTTGTTCACAACCAATAAACCGGTTGTTTTCGCCTTTCACGGTTATCCCTGGCTGATCCACCGTCTTACGTATCGACGCAACAATCACGATGGTTTGCACGTGCGCGGTTACAAGGAAGAAGGGACTACCACGACTCCGTTTGATATGGCGGTACTCAATGAACTGGACCGCTTTCACCTGGTCTGTGACGTGATCGATCGGGTCGACGGTCTGGGTTCACAGGGTACCTACCTTAAACAACGGATGCGTGACAAGCTGATTGAGCACAAACAATACATTACCGAACGTGGCGAAGATATGCCGGAGATTCGTGACTGGCACTGGCAATAAATCCATAAGGAGATACCTCATGCAATATACAGTAGAACTTGAAACCACAATCAACGATATGGTGCAAAAGGGCCGTGGCATACTCGCGGCAGACGAAAGTTTGCCCACCATCGCCAAGCGCTTCAAAGCGATCAATGTCGAATCCACCGAGGAAAACCGACGCGCTTGGCGCAGCCTGCTGGTGACCACGCCCGGGTTGGGTGAATACATCAGCGATATTATCCTGTTCGAGGAAACCCTGGGCCACAAAACCGATGCAGGACAATCAATACCCGAGGCTGCTCGAAGGCAAAAGATCGTCCCCGGTATCAAGGTCGACAAGGGCAAGATTCCGCTGGCGCTGTCCCCAGGTGACTTGATCACCCAGGGTCTGGATGGCTTGGCCGAACGTTTGCAAACTTATAAAACACAAGATGCACGCTTCGCCAAATGGCGGGAGGTCTATCAGATAGATAAAAATACTCCGACTCAATACGGCATCGAAGCCAACGCCGAGGTACTGGCCCGCTATGCAGCCGTTTGTCAGGCCGAAGGGCTGGTGCCGATTGTGGAGCCGGAAGTTCTAATGGACGGCGACCATGATATCGATCGCCACGGCGCGGTCACCGAAGCGGTGCTGCATGCCGTGTTTCACGCCTTGCACCGACATCACGTCGTACTCGAGCTAATGCTCCTGAAACCCAATATGGTGCTGCCCGGCAAGGACTACCGCCGTGCCGAACCGGAAGAAGTCGCCACGGCGACACTCAAGGTAATTAAACGTACCGTACCGGTGGCCGTACCCAGCATCAATTTTCTGTCCGGCGGCCAGGGTCCTGAGGAAGCCACGGTCAATCTCAATACTATCAACCAGCTGGGCTGCGATGCACCCTGGCGATTAAGCATTTCCTATGGCCGCGCCCTGCAGCAGACCGGATGGCAGGTGTGGATGGGCAAAGCGGAAAATGTACCCGCCGCACAACAGGCGCTCCTCAAACGGGCGCATCTCAATCACCTGGCCATGCTTGGTGAATACCAACCCGAAATGGAAAACGAATAACAACATGCTTGCTGGTGTACTCTGTGAATCATAAGCGAACTAATCATTTGGTCACGAAGATATTGCTGGTCGGCGGACTTATTGCAGGTCTAATCTATTTATTCCATCCCGAAGCAGGACAATTCAGCGTTGTAATAAACGGTGAGCCCCTCTCAGATCCATTAGTTCGTTTTGCTGTTATTCCAACAATGCTTGCCGTTCTGTTTTTTACTGGTATTCTCATCGTGTTAACCTTTTTTGGTGTTGGGTTATTCGTGTTTCTGGGCGCATTGCTGTTTATGATGTTGGGAGTGTTTCTCGTCGCACCCTACGCCTGGCCGGTATTGGTGATTATTTTTCTAACGATTGCGTTAATATCTTTCGATAATACTAAAAGCCCCTAGTTATTGGCAGTGCATGAAAAAGCGTGAGGTTAATATGAAAAATGACGATCCGAAATTAGAAATAAACAAACCTTCCAATCAAAAATCCTGACAGAAACAGGGATTTAACCTATGGCAAAAGGCAACAGTTAACGTATCTGGGGATTCAGGGCGCTGAAGAAAAAAATTACAGTGACGAAAAATCTCGTCTCATTGATAGTGAAGTCAAAATGCTGGTCGAAGAAGGCTACCAGCGCGCTACCCAGATTCTTTCCGAAAAACGTAACCTGCTGGATAAACTTGCAGCATTGCTGGAGCAAAAGGAAGTATTAAGCGGTGATGAAATCGCCGCTGTTATCAAAGACGATAATTGAGCATCCCATTCTCAAATAACGTCTTCATTCTATTTAATAAATCGGATCGATAGGAAGTGACATGGCTCAATTAATAATACTTTTTATATGGAGGCTATCCAAAATAGAACATTTGGGGTATCCACTTTAATCCAATACTACACAACCTATTGGGTTAATTAGCATTGCGAGTGCGCTATATAGTGTAGTCGGTGGAGTTAAGTAGATAGCCCTGTAGAACATAAAGCGGAATTGCCGTTTCCGGCGCGACCGATATCGCCAGAGCAGTGGTCGATCTGATCCTGACGGCCACCGGCTTGTTTGGTATCACCTATGCCATTGAAGAAGCCCGTCGCATCTTTGAGCGGATGAACGCTTATGCCCTCTATCGCATCACGGAAACGATACGCAACACGCTGTTCATGGTTTTAGCGACACTCTTCCGTGGCTTTTATGATTCTAAGCAATTCAAGGTATGCAGCGCAATCATGTGTTCTTCATCTGTGGGTATGATCCAGACCGACGGAGATGTACCACGGCTAGAAATACAGACTTGATTCTGTTCATTGGCGACATTGTCCAGTTCTATCCCAAGCCAAGCGGCGTCCTCGCAGACGCGCTTGCGGATTTCATTCGAGTTCTCACCGATGCCTGCAGTGAAAATGAGGCCGTCCAACCCACCCAACGCCGCGGTCAATGATCCCAGTTCTTTGCCAACACGGTACACAAAGTAGTCAATGGCTTCCTTTGCTGCGGTCTGGTTGCTGCTTAATAGATCCCGAAGATCGTTACTGATGCCCGAAAGACCAAGCAGGCCGGATTTTTGGTAAAGCAGTTCTTCAACCGTGTCGGGTGCCATGCCGTGTTCTTGAATGAGATAAAGTAGGACTCCAGGGTCCAGACTGCCGCAACGAGTCCCCATCGGCAGACCATCCAGAGCGGAGAAACCCATCGTCGTATCGATGCTGCGACCGTTTTTAATCGCGCACATACTGGCGCCGCTGCCGAGGTGGGCAACCACAATTCGACCTGCGGCAAGGCTGGGTGCGATCTTTTTTAGTGTACGGGTGATGTACTCGTAGGAGATTCCATGAAAGCCGTAGCGGCGCACTCCGTTCTTGTAGAGTTCCTGCGGTAATCCAAAACAGTCAACGACTTTAGGGTGGCCGTTATGAAACGCTGTATCGAAGCAAGCTACTTGGGGGATTTTCGGATGAATCTGAGCCACGGCACGTATCGCCGTGAGATTGTGGGGCAGATGCAGTGGCATGAGAGGAACAATGGATTCCAGCGTTGCCAAGAGTGTGTCATCGATGATAGCCGGTTCGGACTTCTCTGGCCCGCCGTGAACGACCCGGTGGCCCACTGCTCGCAGAGAGACGCCGGATTGGTGCTTTCGCAGCCATTCCTGTAAGGTTTTCAATGCGTTGCCATGGCCATCGCCGTGTATTTTTGATTCCCAATTTCTATTCGTCAGTACAGTACCTTGCGCATCTTTAGCAGTAAAGTGCGGGTTGGTGCCGATACCTTCTATCCCACCCTTGAAAATCAGATTAAGCCGTTTCCCCTGAATTCCGAATACGGAGAACTTGAGGCTGGAAGAACCCACATTGATCACCAGAATCGTATAGGTCACTTGGTGGATCCGGAGCGAAGGGCATGGGCATGGAGAACCGCGACGCCGCATGAGGCCATGCGTGCACGCACATTATCGGCCCGGCTGGTCAAAATGATCGGTACCCGGGCACCCAGGACAATACCAGCGCCGTCGGCATGGTTCAGAAATGCAAGTTGTTTGACTAGAATGTTACCCGCTTCAAGGTCCGGCACGAGTAGAATGTCCGCATCGCCCGCCACATCGGAGACGATATGTTTTGTTTTAGCGGCTTGTTTGCTGATCGCGTTATCGAATGCCAATGGTCCATCCAGAAGAGCTCCGACAATTTGCCCTCGGTCTGCCATCTTGCATAACGCGGAGGCTTCCAGGGTTGAAGGAATTTTGGGGTTGACCGTTTCAATTGCAGATAGAATGGCTACTTTGGGCGTTTCAATACCGAGGGTATGCGCTAGTTCTATCGCGTTCTGACAGATGTCTTTCTTCGCCGCAACATCCGGAAAAATATTGACCGCCGCATCGGTGATCAGAAGCACTTTGGGGTAAGTCGGAACATCCATGACGAAGACATGACTGATACGCCGTTCGGTTCGAATCCCAGTGGTAGATGACACTATGGCATCCATGAATTCATCGGTGTGCAGGCTGCCTTTCATGAGCAAATCCGCCTCGCATTTGTGGATCAGTTCAACCGCTTTTTTGGCAGCTGCGTGGCTATGCTCGGTGTCAACAATCCGGTAAGCACCGATGTTGAGTTCGAATTCGTCTGCAACGCAATGGATTTTTTTCTCAGGCCCTACCAGAATCGGCACGATAAGGTCCGCTTCCGCCGCCTCTACAGCGCCGGTCAGAGAAACTCGATCACACGGATGCACCACCGCTGTAATGATTGGTTCTAAACTCTTGCACTGCGTCATGAGTTTCGCAAAGTCATCACTGGTCTTTACCATCACATCCGGCAGTTCAGAGCGTGGCCGGGTAACTTTTTCAATTGGCGCGATGACTTCGGCGGTACCGTCGGCGACCAGATCGTTATTTTGATTGACGGACCTGCAATTAAACAAAACGATATGATCGGTATCCCGTTTTTCTTTCACCTCGATCGTTAGCGTAACCGTATCACCGACAACGAGCGGGTGGTGGAATCGAAGACTTTGCGCTTTATAGAGGGTTCCGGCGCCCGGCAACTCATTGCCTAGCAGATTGGAAATCAATGTGCCGCTCCAGAGACTGTACCCGGTCACCGGGCCTTGGCCATTGCACAGGGCAAACCTCTCGTCCAAATGGGTTGGATTGAGATCTCCGGATATGGCGGCAAAAAGGTCAATATCCCTCTCACTCAAGGTTCGGACAAGTTGCACGGAATCGCCGAGACGAATCTCTTCATAGGTTTTATTGCTAATCGTATCGTCGGTCATCTAATGCCTCAAAGCGGTATGATTTGTGATCTATTGTTGCCGTCGCGTGCGGGCGACGCAGAGAATACGTAACCCGTTAATACAGAAGGTTGGGTTTAATCATCCACAACTGCCGCTGGCTTCAAATCAATATCGAGGAGTTTACAAACCTTCTTGACCGGCGAACTCTCCAGGTCGCATTCCGACGGATCTGTCATGAGGATATTCAGAACGACCTTTACCGCTTCAAGTCGGTCCTGTCGATTCGGCAGCATTTTCGTCACTGCTCTCAACGCCCGTTCTTCATTCAGGTGTAGCATCAGCCACTGCTCTCTGACCTGCAGACGAGTTTGCTCCGCGCTGAGTGTCGGCAGGCGGTGATGCTCTCGAAATGCCTTCTCGATGTATAATGACCGGCGTTCGATCACACGACGATCTTTCAGCGCGGCCAGCACCATACGCAGCACGGCTTCGGCAAAACCGCCCTGATCAATGCGTGACAGCAGCGTTTCTAGGTATTTCTTTTGCTTGTTATCGGGCACCGTTTCTTGGTCGCTCGCACGGTGTTCCCTGGTTGGAAAAATTGCGCCGAGGCCCAAAGGTCCATAGATTGCCTTGAAAAAATGCCGGTTGCTATTATCGCGGAAATCGCGCCAACCGTTGAGCCACTCGGTGATTTCCTGGGAAAAATCCTTTTCCAAGCCGAGAAAATAGTTCGTCTGGGATACCGGATGGCGATTTTGCCTGACCCTGTCTCCCATCAGTTGAATCGGCGCCATGAACGGGTTCAAATCGGAAAAAAGAACATGTTGCAGGCGCAGCGGATGGAGTTGTCGCAGCGCTTCGGCGCTCCAATCATTGGCCATTAACTTTACCCAAGGGCTAAGCCAGGTTTGGTAGAGCTGGTGGTTGATTTCCGAAACCGCGGCCATTGAACTGAAATATTCTTCGTCCTGTTGGGGATCGTCCAAAGCCCGAATATCATCGAGCTTTCGCGTCTCGAATTCCACCAGATAATCTTCAGATACAAAATTGTCGTATTTTGTATAATCGGTCTTTTTTGTCAGCTTCATTTCATATAACCCCGGCGGTAGTTCGTCGATAACTTCCAGGGTGCCAAACAATTCGGCATGTTCTTTTTTCGCTACCGTTCCAGACACGAATATTCCCAAATGACCGATACGTTCCTCCAGGATATAGACAATAACCTGGCCATTTCTGACAATCTCATCTTCGTGTGTATAGACATCGACAATCCAGTTGAGCGCCTGCTGTGGCGGGGTGATGTTATCGCCCCAGGAGGCAAAAATCACAATCGGCGATTGGATATTCTTTAAGTCAACGCGCTTGCCCGATTTGGTAACAATCTCACCGGTTTCCAGTTTATTACCAATGAACAACTCCGAAACAATATCCTCGATTTCCTTGGCGTTCATAAAAAAATACCCGCCCCACCATTTCTCGAAGGCCAGATAACGTTCTTCCTCGGTATCGATGTTGGCGTATAGATTATAGTGTTTACTCCACAGGGTATTGGCCGGATTCAGGTTCTCGAAATTGGCAACCAAATGCGCACCGTCGAATTTACCGTTGCCCAGATCGCTGGCCAGGTAGGCCAGCCATTTCCCACCCAGCAGGCCCCCGGCATAGCGCATGGGATTTTTACCGTCCGCACCCGCCCAGTAAGACAAAGGCGCACCATTCAGAACGACAGGCCCCATGATGTCCGGATGAATCGCAGCCAGCGCCGCAACCGCCCAACCGGCCTGGCAGTTGCCGATAACGACGGGTTTGCCGCGTGATTCGGGGTGGCGCTTGCTAATCTCTTGAATAAATAGCGCTTCGGTCTCCTCGACATCTTCCAAGGTTTGTCCCGGCACCGGCTCGGGAAAGAAGCTGATGAAATAGACTGTATGTCCCGCGCGCATCGCAACACCAACCTCGGAGTCGTCCTTGAAACCGCCGATACCGGGACCGTGACCGGCTCTGGGATCGATAATGACATAAGGCCGCTTCATGGGGTCTAGCCGGACTCCATCTTTCGTCAGGATGCGAAGCAGCGCATAGTTACACGGGCGATCCAATGTCCTGCCGTCGATCAACATTTCATAGTCAAAATAGAGTACCGGGGGCTTACCTTGTTCCACGCGTTCCAAGTAATTATTGCCGCGTTTTCGCATCACATCCCAGAACAGAATTGTACGCTCGGTGGCATCGAAGAAATATTCCCATGCGTTGCTGATCGTATTGGTCGCCGGATCGGGTAACCGGGTCATCACATTGATCGGCGAATCCGGTAGGCAGGGTATGTAATCCGTGACCCAATCAGAAGAAAATGGAATAAGATTTAAGGGTATAAACGGAAATTGGGAATCGTTCTTCTCGTTCATTGTAGGGTCCTCGTTGCGCTTAGTATCAGCTTCGTTCAAAGGGTATTATTAGGTAGTTGATCGTGGGTCATTTGTTATGTGTTTTGCTGGACACGCCTCATGGCAAGCGTCATTGGATTTCCGGCAAAAACTCATCAATCGCCTCGAACAACGCAACCATATACATATAGGCTGGGCCGCCATGCATGATCACGGCCATAAATCCCGTTTCGATCAATTCATCGCGTGTTGCACCTTGAGAAACGGCATTTTTAACGTGAAACGCAATACACCACTCGCATTGTCCTGCTACTGCCAGCGCCACGTTAATCAGTTCTTTAAACTTCAGGTCCAAAGCCTGCCCGGCTTCCGCTTGTTTCAGAAAATTTAGAAAAGATCCGGTGGCGTCCGGGTATTCATTGCGCAGACGCCGCGTGAGCTCTGTGATTTCAGTCAGTTTGTTTTGCATGTTTCCCACGTTGTTTCTCCTGAGTCTAATCGGAATAAAAGCTGAAATATTATCCTAAATCCAGCAATATCAAAGCGAGGGCAACGATTTTCCCTCAGACGATCACAACCGGTTTGAATGCGTTCCTATTGGCGCCGCTCAAATCCACATTGATAACCCCGTCCAATCGTCCTATCCCAACCCATATTTTTCATTGATCTGACTCGGGTGTTTTCGGCAATATTTGCTAGAATATCAATGGCAGCCACACAGACTCACCAGGTTCTTTCAGGGTTCGAAATCCACTACATCGACCGAATAGATGGCGATTCCATAGCCGTCATTGTGACACGCCCATTATTAGGCCTTTGCTTTTTCGTAATTGACCTCGCGATAGGTCGAAACAACCTGGCGATCTTGTTCAGCAAGTGCTTTGCACATAGCGGTACCCATTCCACCGATACCGCCGGTGACTACTGCGATTTTCGACATATTTCTTTCCTAATGCGGCCTATGTTGATGCGGATGTTTACCCGTTGCCATTGCCCAATGATGGGGCTGATGGTGCATGCCGTAGGTCATTAACCCTATATATCCAAGTCCCCGGATTTTATCGATCTGATTATTTTGTGAGGTGGTCGTTATAATCTCGTAGTGGGTAGCGGACTTGTTTACCCGCATGTCCCAGCCGGTCTCGTTTTTCAAAATCCGGGGATGAGCCGCCAAGACCCGGTCCAGCGCTGCCTGTGTTCTTTGAGTGAGCGGTGTAACAACGACTCTGACACCTTGATCGATGGGCTGCTCGGAAAGGACATCCACATTATGGGAAAATTCGAACATATCGCGCAGATGACTCCGCAATACTTCCAGGTTTACCCTTGACCAATCGGTACCCGGCTCCGCTTCGAGTTGACGAATGACTTCTTGAATCGTCCCAAATAAATCATTGCCCGGCGACATGAGGACCGATGCTGATTTCACCGTTCCGTCCGCATCGGAACGATCAACCAAATCAGGGGAAAACCCCGGTACCGCCAAGGCCGACTGCCACACGAATAAGGCGATCAATAATGCAGCGTTCCTGAAGCAGGACGGCTTTAGCCCTTTCCGAACGGCAGTATTTTTCGGATAGCGGCTAACTTGTTTCATGGGATACATTTTCGGCGTAACGCGAGAGCGTTCTGCAGCGGGTAGGGTGATCATGAACTTCTGGAAAGCGGCTTTCTGCCAGTGGGTGTGACCTTCACCATTGACGGTATTCATTGCTGAGTGCCTTTGCGCAGTGCCCAGCCAAGGAAAATCAGTGCCCAGCCATCGAAAAATAGGCTGATGCCGACATAGAGTCCGACCAGCCACAGCGAAGTGACCGGCCAGCCAATCAGAAACAGCAGAGCCAGCACTAGCGAAGCGATCCCGTTGAAGGTCATCCAGCCCCAACCCTTGAGCGGATGGATCGCGTGCGCCAGGGCGAAACTACCGAATGCGTCCAACAACAGATAAATCGCCAGCAACAGACCGATTGCGGCGATTCCCGGTGTGGGATAAAACAGCATCAAGCCGCCGCTGATAAGAAGCAGGACCGGTTTGAGCCAGTCGATAAAACTATTCGGATTATTTTTGTAAGTATGAATCGCCCAGAAAATACCGCCGATGAGTAACAATGCTGCGATAAACAGCACAATTTCGAGTGACATCAGACCCGGTAGAAAGATACCCACCGAGCCGAGGATAAGCAGTAGAATCCCCGTGATCAAGGTGTAGGGGCCAACATTGCGAAATTCTTTAGTGTCAATTATTACGTTTGTCATAGTTTTCTCCTAATCGTTATCTGATAGCGGTTTTCTCAGAAACCACTTATTAGTGGTTTGGGATTGGGTCTCAAATGTTTAGCAACCTTCCAGTACAGGGCAGGTATCCATGTTTCACTTATTGGCGTTAATGCGGGTAACAATCAGGACGTTTGCTGTGAGCATGCAGCGAATGGCTCACTCTGGACAGAAAACGCCGGTGCCGGGGGGCTTTGTGCTCGAGCTGGTGGTAAACCAGGAGCTTGGCCCCATCCTCAATAAACACCCAAATCAGGCAATAACCCCAAATCAAAGCAACATAGGTCCACGAGATCGGCGTCACGAACCACCCCATCCCGGCAATGACCGCAGCGACTACCTGAGTACCAATAATTGCACCTAACAGAATAGGCGCCGGAAAAGGACGCGACAGAAAAAAACACCGTGTGCGCGCGACGAACAAAGTCAAATGGCCCGCTATTGCCAGTTTGAGAAAAATGATTGTTTGCAGTTCTGCAAGGCTGACTTGAAACCAGTTCTTCGTAATGATCAGCAGCAGAAATGTTTCGATCACGCCAACGCCGCCAAGGACCGTGGCAATGGTTAAAACTCGGTGCATATTCCAGCGGACGGGATTGGGATCGAGCCAGGTGTTATCTTTGGCGATGGTCAAAATAGGCAGATCGTTGAGCAGCGCCAGCAGGATAATCATAACCGCGGTAATCGGGTAAAAGTTATACACTAGCATCGCCAGAACCATAAACAGCATAATGCGGATGGTTTCAGTGATGCGATATATAGCATAGGAATTCATGCGTTCGAAAATACGCCGCGCTTCTTCAATCGCATGCACGATTACGCTCAATCCGGGGGCAACCAACACCAGATCGGCGGCTGCACGCGCAGCGTCGGTCGCACCGGATACGGCGATACCCACGTCGGCCTGCTTCAGTGCCGGCGCGTCATTAACACCATCACCGGTCATGCCGATCAGGTGATTTTTCGCCTGCAGGTCTTTCACCAACCAATATTTGTGCTCCGGGAAGACTTGCGCGAAACCGTCAGCCCGTTCAGCGATTTCGGCGATATCCCCGCTGGTATCTGCCCGGTTTTTTCCCTTAACGATCTGTTCGGCGACAAGAATGTTTCGTCCCAGACCAAGGTCACCCGCAATTTGGCGGGCAATGGCAATATTGTCGCCGGTCACCATTTTGATATCGACGCCGTGTTGCATTGCCTTCGTCAAGGTGTCCTTAGCATCTTCCCGGGGTGGATCAAAAAGAGGCAACAACCCAAGGAATGTCCAGTTGCCGGACGGATCACTGCGTGCAACGCCCAAAGTCCGGTAACCTTTCAGCGCAAATTCATCAACCGCGTGCTCGGCCCTGGATCGTATCGCAACATCCAGGTTGCAAAGATTCCAAATGACCTGAGGTGCACCCTTGCTGACTTTAAAGGTTCTCCCTTGATTGTCTTTGATGCGCGCCTCGGATCGTTTTTTGATGGGATCAAACGGTATGAAACGTTCCTGCCGATATGAATTCAGGGCATGATCATCTTTAAGGCCCTGTAGTATCGCCAAATCAATAGCGTCCGGATTGTCGGATTGCGAGGCCAGGCCGGCCGCAAGGATTATTGACTGAGTATCGCTTGCATCAAAAATGACCGGGTCGCCTAGGGTCAATTTATTTTGCGTCAGAGTGCCGGTTTTATCTGAACAGAGAATATCCATACCAGCCATTTCTTCGATGGATTCCAAGCGTGACACGATAGCCTTCAATTTAGCCAGTTTCATCGCGCCCACCGCCATTGTTACTGAAAGCACGGCCGGCAGGGCAACCGGTATGGACGCGACAGTCAGAATCAGCGCAAATTGGACCAACTCCAGAATGGGCAAATGGCGTTCGATACCGACCAGAATCAGTATTGTGACCAGTGCCAGACTCAGATAAATCAAATAATCCCCAATGGTCAATACGGCTTTCTGAAAGTGGGACACACTCTTGGCCGAACTGACCAATCGCGCTGTTTTACCAAAATAAGTGTTGCTTCCCGTAGCAGTAACAACCCCAGTCATTTCGCCCTGTTTAGCGATCGAACTGGAATAGACCAAGTCGCCGATGCGTTTGTCTGCGGGTAAGGATTCGCCCGTCAGCGCTGACTGGTCAATGCTCAAATAGTCGCCGTTGACCAGCGCGACATCGGCGGGAACGACGTCGCCGAGGCGTAAGCGCACCATGTCGCCAGGCACTAGTTCACTGGCTTCGATCTCAGCCCATTCACCGTTACGCAGAACCCGTGCTTTCAATGCCAGATTCTTTTTTAACTGCTCTATGGCGTTGCCTGCCTGGTATTCCTGCCAGAACCCGACGACTCCATTAAACACCAGTAACACCAGAATAATTACCGTATCCTCAAAATCTCGGACAATTGCGGACAAAATAGCCGCGACCTCGATCATCCACGCGATCGGTCCCCAAAAGTACGAGAGGAATTTCAGCATGGGATTTCTGCGTTGTTCCTGAATGGTATTCCGGCCGTAATAGTCGATGCGTTCAAGGGCTTCATCAGAAGTGAGCCCTTCAAGGCGGCTTTGAAGGGTTTTGAGTAACGCTTCCGCCTCCAATGAGCGGGCTTGGTCAGCATCCAATGGTGGCGGCAATTGGGGATTCCTTTCTGTCATTTTGGGATGTCTGTATCTAACCATTTTCCTGTTGAGCGATTTCTACGAAAATATCAAGCGATTGATTTTGTGAATTTTGGCGAAACCGAGTTTGGCCAAATTGACTCGACGTCAATTCAGGTATGAATCGATGGCGCGTCCTTAGGTTAGGGAATTAGTATTCGCGTCGACCGTACGTTCCTCCATACTTGCTGCACTCAGAACGCCGGAATTTCCGATTTATCCTGCCGGATGTACCAGCCTGTTCTTTAAACGAGATACTGATTCATTTATTTGTTTCCAGTTACCTTGCGTCAGATTAACCGGAAAGGCACGGCGAGAATGCAACCCAGGTGACAGATAGGTGACGTAATCGCAAAAATCAGATTATTTAGTAGTATTCATGGCATATCAATGCTTACCGATCCGGCATTACACTATGACCGGTTGTATGAATAGGAAAGGATTAATTCCAAATGGAACTGCTCAGCTCACCTTCAAATTGACCCGATTACGGGCGTCTTTTCATTTCGTTGAGTAGTGTTATTTCCAAGCTATAAAATTCGCTTCGGCTGGGATTTGCGCTTCAGCATGGTAGGGAATTACCCGCGGTGTAAAATCGGTTGCGGGTCTTACTGTTGTGATTGTAACGTTGTAACAATAACCATGGATGGCGCCGGGAATTTTGTCGCCGCAGTAACAACAGTGCACCTGAGGTGCGGCGCCATTGATTTCATCCGCGTAGAGTTGAACCTGGATTTGCTCGGGCAGAATGTCGCCAAGATAAATCTGCATATGAAATGACCAGCCGGACTTTGTTTGTTCCACAGTCACATTACCGAAGTGGATCTGGCTCCAGCGCTGCTTGAGTGTACGGTACCAATCGTGCAGTTGTTTGGCTAGCTGCCCTTTATCGGCATATCGCTTGTTATACGCTGATGCTGCCGGGTGATAGAGTTGCTTAACGTATTCCTGCACCATACGGTTACTGCTGAATCGCGGTGCCAGTTTCATCATACTGTTGCGGATACGTTTAAGCCACTCACGTGGTATGCCTTGCGCATCACGCGTATAGAACGGGGGAATAATTTCGTTTTCCAGACACTGGTAGAGCTGTTCAGCTTCCACGGCATCCCAGGCTGATTCAGCACCATGTTCCCTGCGGTCGCCGATTGACCAGCCGGTTTCATCCGAACAGGCTTCAGCCCACCAACCATCCAATTCGGAAAGGTTGAGGCCGCCGTTAACCAGCACCTTCATGCCACTGGTTCCGCAGGCTTCCCAGGGTCGCCGCGGTGTGTTGATCCAGACATCGATACCCTGCACTAATTGTTGCGCCAGCGCAATGTCGTAATCTTCCAGGAACACCACATGTCGGCGGATAGCGAATTGACGGACAAACTGTATCCATGTCCGGATCAACACTTGACCTTCGTGGTCGTTGGGATGAGCTTTTCCGGCAATAATCAATTGCACCGGCCGCGATTTGTCTGTCAATAGGCGAATCAGGCGTTGTTGATCGTGCAATAATAGGTTGGGGCGTTTATAAGTCGCAAATCGTCGTGCAAAACCCAGGGTCAGCGCATTCGGATCCAACACCTGTACCGCATGGTTTACCTGTTCCGGACTGGCACCCGCCTGACCCAGCTGCAGAGCCAGACGTTTACGTGCGTAGTGCACCAGCTCTTCGCGTTCACAGGCGCGCAGTTTCCACAAAGTTTCGTCTGGCAATGTTTGAATGGAGTGGTGTAGCGCGTCGGTGTTTCCCAGCCAGCGCTGTTTTCCGCAGGCGTCGGTCCACAACCGGTCGGCCCAGGCCGAATCCCAAGACGGTACGTGTACACCGTTGGTAACATAGCCGACCGGTACTTCGGCTTGCGGCCAACGCGGATAGAGTTCACAGAACAGTTGGCGACTGACCTCACCGTGCAAACGACTGACACCGTTACTATGCGCGCAGCCGTGCATGGCAAGGTAGGCCATGTTGAACGCTTCGTCCGAATCATCCGGGTTTTTGCGGCCCAGCGCCAACAACTCTTGCCGGGATAATCCGCTGCGGGTCAGAAAATCATGAAACATCGGGAAATACTTGTCGACGAACTTTTGCGTAAACGTATCGAACCCTGCCGCCACCGGTGTATGGGTGGTAAATACATTGCCGGCACGAGTAATCCACAAGGCTTCCCAAAAGGGTATTTCGTTTCGTATCATTAACTCGCGGGCACGCTCAAGAACCACAAACGCAGCGTGGCCTTCATTCAGGTGACATACTGAAATTTCTTCACCCACGGCTTTTAATAGCCGCCAACCGCCGATGCCGAGTACCAGCTCCTGCAGGAATCGCAGTTCTTGCCCGCTGTCATACAGTTTATTCGTAATGCCTCTGTCGCGCGGGCTGTTGAGTGGATCGTTGCTGTCCAGCAAGTACAAACGAACACGACCCACGTTCACCTGCCAGGCGCGTAATTTTAATTGCCGACCTGGCAGATTCAGTGGAACATGCAGCCATTCGCCGGATGAGGTGTATACCGGTTGGACAGGCAGCGTGGACGGCTCGTTATAGGGATACACGGCCAACTGCATGCCATCCGCATCGAGCATCTGACGGAAATAGCCTTCCTGGTAGAGTAAGCCAACACCGACCAGCGGCACGCCGAGATCGCTTGCGGTTTTGAGATAATCCCCGGCGAGAATTCCCAGCCCGCCGGCATAAATGGGCAAGGCCTCGCCGAGACCAAACTCCATGCTGAAATAGGCGACCTTGCCAATGTCAAATTGTTGCTGTACTTTTCCGTACCAACCTGGGTCTAATAAGTAATGATCCCGGTCATCGGACAGCCGTTTCAGTTCCTGACAAAATTGTGGGTCATTCGCTAGCTGTTGCAGGCGTTGGTAAGATGTATTTTGCAAAAGTATCCAGGGATTCTCCGTGCGCTCCCAGGCGTCCTTATCGAGCATACTCCACAGCGTGTCCGCATTGTGACTCCAGGTCCAGCGTAAATCCAGTGCCAGTTCGGTGAGCGCTTTCAGATTTTCGGGTAACGATCGTGGTAAAAAGGCCGGCATCGTTTTAAACTGCTAGCGCATGGTAGGAAACTGATTTAGCAACAGACTGCGCCCGGTCATGGCTGTTGGCTGTGCAAGATTGAGCAACTCGAGTACGGTCGGGGCGACGTCGGCCAGACTGCAGCCCGTACCCAAGTGTAATCCGTTTTGACCCGCGAGTAGGCAGGGTACCGGGTACGCGGTATGCCGGGTGTGTGGCTCGCCAGTTTGCGGGTCGACCATGTCATCGCAATTGCCATGATCGGCGGTTACCATGTGGACCACTGGTTCGATTCCTGTTTGCACAATCAACGGCAACAGACCCAATAGATGATCGATATGGGAATGCACGCCGCCGTCCGATACCAAACCGATTAGATGAAGGCGCTTTGTGTCGCCGAGTATCGCCTGCCAGGCCGGGTGCGGGTGCGGGTGCGATTCCAGTTCACGGCTTTCGATGGCTCGCTCGATTCGCAGTAGATCCTGCTCAAGGACACGACCGGCGCCCAGTGTCAGATGACCGACTTCTGAATTACCGAACTGATCGTCAGACAAGCCGACAGCTTCGCCGGATGTCTGCAGCACGGTATGCGGCCAGGTTGAGAAATAATGATCCAGATGCGGCGCGCGGGCCTGTGCCCAACCGATAAACGCGCGGCTGGGGTTGAGGCCAAAGCCATCCAGGACGACTAGCAGCACAGGTAATGCCTTCATGTTACAAATGGTTTACGGGCAACGGCCTAGCCGTTGCTGGACTTCGAGCAGATGGCGGGTGGTGCCGAGAACGGTATCCGGATTCAGGCTTATGGAATCAATGCCGATCTCCACCAGGTATTCGGCCATCTCCGGATAGTCGGAAGGTGCCTGGCCGCATAGGACTGAATGACTCTGGTTGCGACGTGTGCTCTCGACAGCCAGATTGATCATCCGCTTAACGCCAGGGTCACGTTCATCGAAATCGAAGGAAACGATGTCCGAATCCCGATCCACGCCCAGTGTCAACTGGGTCAGGTCGTTGGAGCCGATGGAAAATCCGCCGAATCGTTTGGCAAAGGCGTCTATCTGGATGACGTTGTTCGGAATCTCGCACATGACATAGATTCGCAGCCCGTTCTCACCGCGCTTGAGACCGTTGTCAGCCATGGCTTGCAGGACGCGTTCGCCTTCTTGCACGCGTCGACAAAATTGAATCATCAAGATTACACAGGTACATTTCTCCGAGTGAGGCCTTTTTGCCGCCAACCAGTGGAACGTCCGCAATACCCAGCTCTTCAAACCAACGATTATAGTTTTCTGACACAGTCATGCCTCATTCGTTCTTGATAAGTACGTCTAAGGTAGATTATTGGTTCCTGTAACGATGCAACCTGAGTGACAAAAAAAACTAATTTTAATGTCTTATCGTTCATGCGCTGACTAAATTGATTCATATCAATACAAGCCCGTTTGTTCCAGGTAAAGTATTAGTTGGATAAGGGGTGGATGAATCGAGTGTTGATTGAAGTAACCATAAAAGGCGGAAAATTTGCCGCGATGATTCCTGAAATACCCCATTAGGCGTATGATTTGCCGCCAAATACTAAATAGTATGGGCGTTTATGGAAGAACAAATACACCGGTGAACATGGATTAAACTACGGTTAGTTTGTATAAAATGAAAAGAGACTCGATTTATTACAATCATTGTAAAGAAGTATTGTCTCGGGCGCCGCTTTTTGCTGGCTTGGACGAAACTTTGCTCGATGGCATGCTATCGCTGTTCCGGCGCGACACGTGGCGACGCGGAGTGCACCTGGATCCGAACATTTTCCAGGAGCGCTTTTTCTTACTCATCGAAGGCCGCCTCGAATGCATGCGTATCAACCCCGAAACTGGCAGAGGCATTACATTGCGTATACTCGGCCCGGGTGACGGCATCGATATGGTGACCCTGTTAAACACCCAACCGCACGAAGTGACGCCCGTGGCCATGGATGACGTCGCCCTGATTTCCATACCCATACACGCCGCCCGTAACTGGATAGTGCAACACCCTGAATTCAATCGCAATTTCCTGCCCTATCTGGGCGAACAGATGCGCAAAATGGAAGATTTGGCCGCTGACCTGGCTTTGCACGATACCATGACACGCCTCGCCCGTCTTATTCTACGCCACGTTGCGCCTGATCACCCAAAGTCCACCGATGGTAGGCCCCATCTCAAGCTGATCCACGACCTGCACGATGAAGCTTTGGCGCGCATGATGGGGTCGGTGCGCCAGGTCGTCAATCGGCATCTTCAACGCTGGCGCAAGCAAGGTGTTCTACACCGGCAGAACTTTCATATCGAGATTGCTGAACTTGAGTCATTGAAAGCGTATGCCGGTGAACCGATGCAACAGGTGATTAGGTGTAACAAGGCTTCCTGATTCATTACGCGGTTCTTCTTTTTAATTTCTTTTTTTCTCTACTCTATGCTGGATTAGCCGGGAAACGGTCATGATCTTGCGGTTTCTGACCTGCACCAAAGGTTATCTCATTTGTTTGATGCTGGAATCCAGACTAATTACCCCACGCCGGTACCGCCAAAAAGTCATGTTTTGCGAGCTTTCAGCGGTTCACCGAAAACATTCAGCAGGCGGCCCAGACATTCTCGGGCGACGGAAACGGTAGATTTCAAGGTGGCAGAGTATGCCGCTATGGGCCGTCCACCGGCCTATCTCCCCAAACATGATGATCCGGAGGTTTCTTGATGAATCAAAAACTACTGGCCCTCTATGGCCTAAAATACAATCCCTTTTCACCGGAACTCCCCGCTAAAGCA
>Ga0114934_10000220_pt1 | contig 36131 bp, 60 predicted proteins | sample 4SBtaG_2_FD_99695 | JGI IMG/M metagenome (GOLD analysis project Ga0114934, IMG submission 99695) | Deep subsurface microbial communities from Kolumbo volcano to uncover new lineages of life (NeLLi) - 4SBTROV10_white metaG | ecosystem: Environmental > Aquatic > Marine > Volcanic ...
AACACCGACATTATCTAATAACTTTTTAATTGGTGAGTATGATGTTTCAGCAGGTTACTTTTTAGAGGGCAAAGTAGATGAATTAAGCATCTGGAGTACGGCTCTAACTGATGCAAATATTTCTACACTATGGAATGATGGTACACCAAACAATCTAAATACTGCTTTAGCAACTACGCCAGTAAATTGGTATCGTTGTGGAGATTCTGGCACGTTCTTTAACTCAAATTGGGAGATTCCAGAGCAAACGAAGATAAATAATTGGTCAAGTCATTCATTTGCTTTTGATGGGGTTAGTAGTTATATAGATTTAGGTTCAGATACATCATTAGAACCTGCATCAGCATTAAGTGTTTCAGCTTGGGTGAAAAGAGATGCAAGTATGGTGAATTATAGCGGGATAGTAGAAAGTCCAAAAGACACTTATAGTGATGGATGGGTTATGGTAGGCACGTCTACTAATAAAGTTAGATTCTATTTATGGACTACATTGGGAACTCCTTTTGCAGAAATAGATAGTGCTATTACAATAGATACTTGGTATCATATACTTGGTACTTGGGATGGCAGTACAATACGTATATATGTTAATGGAGTATTACAATCTACAACAGGGGTTGCAGCAGATATTGTTTATGCATCACCATCAAATAAACCAGCGACTATCGGTCATTATGCTCTAAATGAATTTCCTGGCAATATAGATGATGTTTCCATATATAGTACAGACAAATCAAGTTCTGCATCAGCCATATATAATTCAGGAGTCCCAAAAGATGAAAGTGCAACTTCTGGACTTGTTGGATATTGGACTTTTGACGATGCAACCTTTTCAACAAATTGGAATGTGCCTGATAATTCAAGTAATTCCAACAATGGCACAAGTAGTGGAATGGCAATAGACGACAAAGTAAATAACGCACCAGACAACATTAATCAGGGATTAACCTCTGGAATGGTTGAAGGAGATAGAGTAGAAGATACACCATAAATTAAAACAAAATGAAATCATATATAACAATTAAGACAAGTGCTATTGATATAGTAAATTTTGCAGAAGTAATAGAGAGCCGAGAGAATTTAAGATACTCTTTAGATGGTTCTGAGTTTGTGTGTAAGTGGATATATGGTTCACCACATATCCCTTCAAGTATAGAGAGTGTACCAGAATCAGACAGAAGTGCTATTTTAACACACGCTGAAGCATTGACATTAATGGCAACGGCTGAATGGTCAGACCCTAATCCTCCAGTATAATGGACTATAAACAAATGGCAAAGAATCCAGTACAATACCTTTTTGGATTGGCAATCGTGGGATTGGCATATATGCATACTCAGGCGATGGATTCTATGCAATTACAAATAGATCGACAATCAGACCAAATTACACTATTAAGAGCAGAAAACAAAGAACTCCAAAACAAATACATTGAACTGGCTAAAAGTATTGGTAATAGGTAGCATCTTTATAGGATGTAATAATGTTTCTCAAACAGAGAGCTGCGAATATAAAGTAAATTACGACTCTTTGTTTGGGATTGGAGATTCTATTCTAAGTGACCATTATACGCAGGAGGCAATAGAAAGAATGTATCAAGATAGTTTAAAAGGTGAAGTGTCCTCATATCAAATCAGATTAAACCAAAAACAAATTAAAGAAGAAAGAGAACGGATAATATATAAAGACACAATAATATATCGTAAAAAGACGATAACAGACACAATATATAATAAGGTCTATCTAACAGACACAATAAGAGATACAATTTATTTAACTAAAAAAGAATTAAAAAGAAAATGAGATTTTATAGATGGTTTGATTTTTACAAGTGGGATTTACTTATCGTAATATCAGGGCTTACGTTATTCACTTTAATAGTATCTTGTAAACCGGAATACACAGACGTTCAGTTTAAGGAAATTAAAAGAGATTCAGTTGAAACTAACAAATAATTTCAGTTTACAGGAGTTTATAGACCCAGATACCTATAAGAGATTTGGCAGTTCAAGTGTTTGGTTTATTGACCCTAAGATAGTGACGTTAGCACAATTCATAAGAGAACGCTTAGGAAAGCCGTGTACGATAAATAACTGGGCAAGTGGGGGTTCTTATCAATACTCAGGTTTTCGTCCTCCTAAATGCAGCGTAGGAGCATCTATGAGTCAGCATAGATTCGGCAGGGCTATTGACTTGAAAGTAAAAGGAATGAAAGCTGACGAAGTGCGAGAAGATATAATTAAGAATTTTGACATATATAAAAAGGCAGGTTTAACGACGATAGAGGATGGTGCTTATGCACCTACTTGGTGTCATATAGACATCAGAGATACGGAAGGACTGCTAATTGTTAAGCCGTAAAAGTGAAAATAGAAAGAAACGCCAGTAATAGTATAACTATTCATATTCCTTATAAAGCAAAGGGAGGATGGGAACAATGGTTTCTTTTGTCTTCTGATAGACACCACGACAACCCAAAGACAGACCAAAAATTAGAAAAGAAACACTTAGACCAAGCTTTAGAAAAGGATGCTTTAATTATGGACTTTGGAGATCTGTTTTGTGCTATGCAGGGTAAGTATGACCCCAGAGGAAACAAAGCAGACATAAGACCAGAGCATCAATGTTTGAATTATTTTGACGCTTTAGTTGATTCTTCTGTAGAATTTTATAAACCCTATGCGAAAAATGTCGTACTTTTGGGTAAAGGTAATCACGAAACAAGCATCTTAAAAAGACAAGAAATAGACCTTAATCAGCGATTGATTTATGGTCTAAATAAAGAAACAGGAAGTAGCATTTTTTCTGGTGGGTATTCTGGATGGGTGCAGGTTAGATTTAGAGATTCAAGAAAAGGCGGAGGTACAGGAGGTGGAGAAACTTATAATCTTTGGTATCATCATGGTGCTGGTGGTTCCGGACCAGTAACAAAGGGAGTTATACAAGCTAATAGAAGGGCTACTTTTTTACCTGATGCACATATAATTGTAGGTGGACACATACACGAAGAATGGAGAGTTACTTACCAAAGAGCAAGATTAACGATTAAAGGAAAGCCATATCAAGACGAACAGATACACGTATGCCTACCTACTTATAAAGATGAATATAGAAACGGAGAAGGGGGATGGCATATAGAAAAAGGCAGACCACCTAAACCATTAGGTGCAGCGTGGTTGCGGTTTTATTACGAGTACACAAAAGGAAAGAAATGCATTAAATATGAACTAATACGAGCAAAATGAAGATACCCATAAATTTAATTAAGTCAGTAATTGTTAGCGGATTGAAACCTTTGCCGCTTTCTGGAATAGTAAAAGAGGTTAAGGAATTAAAACAATCTAAGTTCGACAAGGAGAAGGTGCTGAAGTTAGCTTTCTATTTAATAGGCGGTTCAGTAGTATGGGCGGTTATTCTTGGGAAGATAGATATGGAAACGGCAGCAGAGCTATTAACCTTGTTAGGATTTTAGTATATTTGTAGTTTATAGATTGGGTTTTAACCCCTCAGGTCTTAGGATTTGGGGGGTTTTTTTATGTCTTTTTCTTATTTTTAATTATTTTTTTTATTTTTTTTCTATCTGGTAGAGAAAGTTTTTTTAAAAATAATTACTTTTTTATTTGGTATTCCTTTAAAAGTGTATTATATTTGTACTAACAAAATTAAAACAATAACCAAAACCCAAGAAAATGAGCACAAGAGCAACATATAAAATCACAGATTACAATAGAGAAATGACCTTTTACATACACCACGACGGATATAAGGAAGGTGCTGCACACTATTTTTATAATATGATAGAAACCCGCACAGGAACTGGTGAGGGATATAAAACCAATAGCAAGGGCGGTAATATAGAAGCGTTCCTTCGAGCAAACTATAACGCTGAAATTACAGAAAGCCATAATGCACACGGAGATACTGAGTATCGATACACCTTAAACGCTTACAATACTTTAGAAGTGTCAGAAGTTAGTTGGAATGGAGATAATACTGACACGAATACTGAAACCTTTAATTTGATTGACTTTATAAACAAGTACCACGATGAAAAGGTTATGGAGATAGAAGGTGAGTATGGATATAAGGAGATTCACACACAGAACACGCTTAAAGCACTAATTAAAAAAGAAAGTGACCTACTTGATATTTGGACTAAGAATGGTCATACAAACTCAGCCAACTATAAAAGTTTAGAGAAAAGAATATCAAGTTATTTAGAGCAGCAAAAGAAATTTAATAACGTAATGCAAATTGTATAATTTTTAAAACCTAAGAAAATGACAACAATAGAAATCCCAACCTTGACCTTTACGCAGCAAGATTACAATAAGGGTAATAATGAAATTGTAATAAACTTGAATACGGAGAGAGAGTTTGATAATTTAATTAATGACTACCAAAGAAGTCATAGGCGACTTTTTCCGCAGATAAATTTACTTTCTCCAACTCAGACGATGGCGAATTTTGTCTATCCGAGATTAGATGGATGGGAAATTGTTTACGAGGGCAAAAATTGTAACGTAAGATTAACATATAAATAAAATTAATTTTAACAAAACCTAAAACCTAAAAAAATGAAAGCAAGACAATATTTTTTATTAAAAACACCGATTCTTTTACAGGATGAAGGCATTACTATATTAGGGGGATTTCCTAAATATACTGGTATAATAGGCAGAATGTCCGAAAGCCAAGTTCCTACTAAAATATTCAAATCAATATGCTATAAAATCCTTGATATTATAGGACATTTATTAATGGGTATGAATAAATATATTTTAATAATCAGAGATTCAGATAATAATATTTATGCTTTACAATCTTATGATGGTAAATATTTTTTATCTAAAGATGCTCCAATTTTAGATTATGATACAGGCGAATATTTAGGCTCTGCTCATATTCTCTCTGACTTAAACGACCAAAACAAGGAACAATATCATAATGTCTTTAAAAAATTAGAAATAGTTTTAATAGATGACAAACACCAGAAGATTTGGAGGGGATTTGGAGATACAGAAGGTATAGAAAAACTCAATAAATAAAACCTAAACGAAATGGAAAAGACAATTAAAATAGACCTCATAATGGAACAAGAAGAACTCGACTTGTGGGGTGATGAAGCTGAAATCGAAGTCACTTATGAAGATCGGATAGTAACTGAAATGACCTACAAAGGAAAGGACATTATTCACTTATTAGACAGATATTCTTTTGACATCTTTGAAGCAATTTTTAACCACGAAAGTAATATGCCACAAATAGAGCGTGACGAAAATGATTACTTCGACTTAAACACTAACTAATGGAAACACTCGTAACACCCAAAACCTTCGCTAAAATGACTGGCTTAAGTCCAGTAGAAGTATATCAAATGTTAAAGCCACAAAGGATAGTACCAACCTATATAGATGGTAAGCCCTTTATTGACTTAGATAAACACAACCCTAAAAACTTTAAGAAATGAGAGAGAGAACCACAACCGACGTAGAGAAAGCAGTATTTAAGTATCTGGATATTCTTCACGCTGAGAACAGAATCGGAATACGTGCCTTGCAAAGAAAGTGGGGATTCGATACAGAAACGGCAATCTTTTTAATTAATCTCTGGAATAAGAATAGGGGACAAGATTATAAAATAATCAAGCTATGAAAAAGGAACTGGAAACCTTAGAGCAATTACTTCTATTAATCAGCTTGGAAGAAGCACGTATTAAAGACACCCGTATATTCATTTTAAAGCTATCTAAGATACTTTATTCCGATAAGCTATATCATAGATTAGAGATACAACAAAATGCCTTAAAACGCCTTAAAATACGCTATAATAAACAAGCATATAAACTAAAATTATTTAAAATATAAATTTTTTTTAATCTGGTAGAGTGATTTTTTTTAAAAAAAAAGTAAGAAAAAGTTTGGTTATTAAAATAATTACTTTAAATTTGTACTAAGAATTTAAAATTGTTCTTTAAGTATTGGGGGGTGAGTCAGGCAACATAATAGGATGACAAGCTCGATTCTTGTAAAACTGGATAACTCTGAAAAATGATTGGATGACACCCCTTAATATTTAAACCAAATAAAATCAATAATTAAAACCTAATATTATGAAAAAGGAACTAATAAGACAAGCAATAGAACTAATATCTGAAGCACAAAATTTAGTAGATGAAGCAGTAAGCGGAACTTCACAAGAAGCAAATTATAACGCTTATGGAAAGTATGGATTCAGCCAACTATTAGGCAACGGAAATCCTTATGACCCCAGTTTAGAGGACTTACTTGAAAATGAATAAAACCTAATATTATGAACCTAAAGAACAGATTATCAGTAATGATTCAGCACACTTCTAAGGAGCATCTGGATAAACTGGAGAACCTTTATAAAGGAGAACATCTTTACGAGAAAACAAGTGCAGCTTTCGAATGGCATCTTAAAGAGTGTCACGAATTACTAAAAGAATGCTTAAATGAATTAAATAAATAATAATTAAAACCCAATCAAAATGAAAAAACCAATCAAAATGAAAAAACCAATGAAAAAGAAAAAACCAATGAAAAAGAAAGTAAGTGTATCTGACTTGCAACAAAAGTTAAAAGCACCAAAGAACCAGTTTAATAAGTTCGGTGGATTTGCTTACAGAAGTTACGAGGATATACTTGAAGCTATAAAGCCATTGTTAGGAACGGCATATATTAACACTACCTATCAACCAATCTGTATAGGTGACAGATATTATATTGAAGCAGTCGTTTCTTTAATAGACGATGGCGAAGTCCTTGCAATGTCTAAGGGGTTTGCAAGAGAGCCGGAATCAAAAAAGGGAATGGACGATAGTCAGCTAACAGGCAGTTGTTCGAGTTATGCAGCCAAGTATGCAATCTCTGGACTTCTTGCAATAGACGACACGAAAGACGCTGATACGAAAGAAGAAAAGCCAGAACTATCTCCAAAGCACGAAAAATGGCAGGGTGCAAAAGTATCATTGTCAAACGGAGAAGTGGCAATAACGGATATTAAAAAACATTTCAAGCTAACGCCTAAAAACGAAAAACTATTATGTTTAAAATAAGAGCAAGTGCCTGTGGTAAGATAATGACCAACGCACGTAAAAAAGGAGAACTTTCTAAGACCTGCACCTCATACCTTGAACAATGGGTCAAGGAGCAGATATACGGCAGACAGAAAGAGATATCAAGCAAGTATATGGAAAAGGGTTTAATAATGGAAGATGAATCTATTGACTTTGTTAATCGGTATTTAGGTTTTGATGGTCTGATGTTGAAAAACGAGAAACATTTTAAGGACGACTTTATGACTGGAACGCCGGATGTTATTACTAAAAAGTTTATAGTTGATGTCAAAAATAGTTGGGATTTTAGCACGTTTCCACTTTTTGGAGGAAAGCCAAATACGGATTATTATTGGCAAGGTCAGGTTTATATGCACCTTACTGGCGTAAATCATTTCAAGTTAATATATACCCTAATGGACACACCAGAGCATCTAATAGAAAGAGAGGCGTTTAGCTATGCGAAAAGATGGGGTTATGAGAAACTGACAGACGAGATTTACAACAAGTTTCTTCATAAAATGACTTATAAGGATATTGAAGAAAAGCACAAAATAAAGGTGTTCGATATTCCTAAAGATGATGAAGCTATTGAACAGATTAAACAAAGAGTAAAAGAATGTCAAGATTATATTAACCAACTAAACTATTAAAAATGGAAAAGAAAAAAGCATACTGCGGAAGTGGTAAAAAACAAAGCGACACGTGGATGAAAGCCACAATTAATGTTGATAAAATTAAAGACCATATTCAAGAATTTAAGGGTTCGAGATTTGTGAAAATAAATATCAACTTAAAAGAAGAAGATCAATACGGAAAAGATGTCAGTATTTCTATTGATACGTGGAAACCAGAAAAGCCAACGCAAAAGAAAGAGGACAAACCAGAGGACAAGTCAGAGGGTTTACCATTTTAAAATGAAAAGAACTAAATGTCCAGTTTGCGGTAAGAAGCGAATGCATTTTCTTTTGTTCTTCAAAGGCATCTGTGCAGAGCATAGAAGATGGTACGAGGAGTGGCGTAAAAGTTTTAAGATGCAGCTTTATACTGAACAACAAACTAAAAAGGAACACACCCCTGCTGAGTTAAAAGCATTTGAAGAAATTAAAAGAGTATTACTAAAATGACGAAACTATTACTAAATTAACGAAAATGGAAATATATAAACTAACACCACAAGGTAAAAAATTACCCAAAGAAATTAAGAATAAGTCCTTCTATTTAAAGGAACAGAAAACGGCTGAAGCAGTTGCTAATTTCCTCAGTAAAGTAATAGGGAAAGACCTTAAATGGAAAGCGGAAATAGTTTACGTTATGAGCCACGATGAAGCGTTTAATCAGCTTGAAAAAGCAATAGATACTTTCAGTGAAAATTAATATGTATAAAAGTTTAGGAGGGTTGAAACCTCTCAATTCAGAGGATGAAGAAAAACTTAAATCTTTGCCTTTGGACTGGGATGGAATCGCAACTTTAAAACACCCCAGAAACTACGAGTTTCATAAGAAGTATTTTGCTTTGATTAAGTTAGGGTTTGAGAATCAGGAAAGGTACAAAAACAAAGACCATTATAGATATGTGATGCAGATGAAAGCGGGGTTTTATGAGAGCATAGAAACGGACAAAGGTACTATATGGTTGCCTAAAAGTATATCTTTTGGCTCAATGGAGAGCCACGAATTTAACGACCTTTACGAAAAAGTATTAAACGAAATAGCTGACGACTTAGGACTTGGAACAGATGAACTGAGCCAAGAAGTTGAATGTGAACTTAATGGATTTTATTAATGAAAAAGCTGAAACAATTTAACAACTGGTTTAACAGAAAATTTGGATGGTTCTTTACCAATGGAAGAAAGCAATATATTATAGATAATTTACCTGACAGAAAATGAGAAAACTAATAACGATAAAAAACTACTCTTTAAAAGTAAAGAAAACACCCCAGAGAATCTATCAAATGGCAGCAGAGGGAAAGATTAAGATGGTAGAAATAGATAAGGTGAAGTTTATTTTGGAAGAATAAAAAATTTTATTAATTTTATCGCAGCTTAACATTCTAAATAGAGTAAAATGAAAATATACCCCAACACCAGAGATAGTAGGTAGCTCTATACCTGTTAAGCACTATTTTTGTGAGGGGTTTTTTTTATTAAGATGTCAAAACAATTACCATATTATCAATTTGAACCAGCCGAACATCTTGCGGGGGATATACAAATGTGTTCTTTAGCTGCTCAAGGATTATTTGAAAATATAAAATGTATTTATTGGATTAAAGGTTGCGAATTAACTTTAAAGCAATTAAAGGGTAGATTCAATGAACCAGAATTAATTAAGGAATTGACCGAAAACAATATCTTAAAAATACAAGACCAAGAAATATGTATCGACTTTCTGGATATACAATTCAATGAAATAACAAAACGTAAAAAGGTACTTTCTGATGCAGGGAAGAAAGGATGGTTAAAGAAGAAGAAACAAGCCACCCTTAAGCCACCCTTAAGCGAGGTTAAAGCACCCCTTAAGCAATTAGATAAGATAAGAGAAGATAATAATAGTATATATACGGCTGATTTTATTGAGTTTTGGACTAAATACCCTAAAAAGACAGGAAAGGGTGCTGCGTTCAGTTCGTGGAAGAAACTTAGTAAGACAGAGAAAGATAAAATATCAGATGCGTTAGATTGGCAAATTCTTAGTGACCAATGGACTAAAGATAATGGTCAGTTTATACCTAATCCTCAAACCTATCTAAATCAAAAGCGGTGGGATGACGAGCCACAAAAAGCAAGAAAAATGAAAAATCAAGTTTATAACTAATGGAAGGATTTACTAAAGCAGAAGAACATTACAACGAAGCCCTAAAGCTAAGATCTGAAGGAATTAATGAAGGGCAACGCTTAGAGCTTGGAAAGTTAGATGACATTTATCGAGTTAAGCAGGGATGCACTACTTACATAACAGGCATACCGGGACACGGAAAGACAGAGTTTCACTTTGAGATTTTAATACGATTGACTAAATTATATGGATGGAAACATCTTATAGAATCGCCAGAAACAGGAACATCAGCAAGGATAGTTTACGAACTACAAAGAAAGCTATTAAATAAGCCAGAACAAGATGCTACTGAGAAGGACTGGGAGTTAGCCTTTCATCAAGTAAATGAACATTTTTTTCTGTTAGATTCAGACAAGAAGGATTTAGATACTATCCACGAATGTATTGATAACACCCTACTTGAAACAAGAATAAATACTTTCTCGATAGACCCTTGGAATGAATTAGAACATAACTTTGAAGCATACGGAGGACGGCAAGATATATACTTAGCTTATCAACTTGGCAAAATAAGAAAGAAAGCAGAGAAATATAAATTGCATATCTTTATAGTAATACATCCGCATCAGTTAAAAAAGAATACATCTGGCACTTATGACGCACCAACGATTTACAACTTAGCAGGGGGTGCTGAGTGGGCAAATAAAGCTCAGACGATAATATGTTGTTATCGTGAAAAAATCGTAGATGAAGATGGAAATATAAATAATGAAATGAAAGTAATAATTCAAAAAGCAAAACCAAAAGAAGTAGGATTGAGGGGTGAAGAAAGTATTTTTTACGACAAAGATATTCAAAGATTTTACCACAAGGATTCGTTTAATAAAACTATATACCAATGAATTTATTTTTTAAAAGACAGGCAATTACTTCAGCGATTGAAAGCGTCATTGCTGACTTAGAGATAAGACACCAAGCTATTAAGGGAGATTCACAAGCCGTTAAGGTGTTAGCAAAAGAGTCAAGAAGTGAAAAGAAGGAAATCTTAACACAACATTGTAAGAATTTAAACGAAGTACATAAATTTATAAATGAACAATTTGAATTAATAACTGAACTATCTAAATAGCCCTAAAACACGTTCTAACGGCTTTTAAAGGGCTTTTAATAGCAAAGTGGTATAATACCCTACAATGACAATAAAACGTCTTAGATGAAAGAAAAAGAAAGGGAAATATTAAACCGAATAAATGATTATTATAAATTGGACTTAAAAGAATCTAATTATCAGTATAGTCATTTTGACGCTTATAACAAGAATTATATAATGGAGATTAAATATAGAAACATATATTATCCTGATATGATGATTGAATTTAGTAAGTACACTTTTAACCGAGAGTATGCCAAGATGACGAACCGAGATTTTATTTATGTAGTGGGAACAGAAGATGATTTGTGTTTGTTTAATATTACTTCGTTAGACAATTTAGGTTATGAATATTACTGGCAGTGGAAGATTATGCGAAAACAAACAGAGTTCAGCGAGAGGGAAGAAATACACAAATTTATTGGATATATTAACGCATTGTATAAGGTGCGTTTTAATGCACTTTATACGTTGTTGAGCGTAGTATTACTTACAACGCATTGTATAAGGTGCGTTTTAATGCACTTTATACGTTGTTAGGTGTAGTATGAACGGATTAAAAAATCAAAGTTATGAATGAATTAAATAAAATAAAAATAGATGTTCAAAGGGAACTGGATATTACATTGATAATGAAACCAACCAGGACAAAGGACCAATCAGAGGCAAAGAAATTATTTATCGCATTGGCTATTAAAAAAACGGATGTAAAATTAAAACCATTAGCGGATTATCTGGGATATAAAAACCATACATCAGTACATTCGCATTTAATTAATCCATCAAAAGGTCGAATCAGATTAGATGATTATTTGCAGCAAGATCAAAAATTATGGAATATTTATAATAAACTAAAATAAATTAAAATGAAGTATAGTGAATTTTTAGAGAGTAAAAAACATACAGCCAATAATTACGGATTCAATCCAAATATTATTAATGATGATATGTTTGATTTTCAAAAATATGTATTAGAATATGCCGTAAAAAAAGGCAGATGTGCCGTATTTTTAGATACTGGATTAGGCAAAACAATTATTGAGTTAATGGTTGCCAGAAACTACACATGGAAAACAAATAAACCTGTATTGATAATAACACCTTTGGCAGTAGCTTTTCAATTTATAAAAGAGGCGGAAAAATTTGACATAGGTAGTATTGAATATTCAAAAGATGGAAATTATAAATCTGATATTGTTATATGTAATTATGAGAGGTTAGATAAATTTAATTCTAATGATTTTGATTGTGTAATATTAGATGAAAGCAGCATATTGAAAAATTTTCAGGGTGCATTTAGGGAACAAATTACATCATTTTTAAAAAGGGTAAAATATAGATATTTATTTACAGCAACACCCAGCCCTAATGATTTTATTGAATTAGGTACAAGCTCTGAGGCGTTGGGATATATGGGATATACTGATATGCTAACGAAATTTTTTACAAATAATGAGGACACTATAAATCCGATGAATATAGGAACTAAATGGATATTAAAAGGACACGCAAAAAAGAGTTTTTTTGATTGGGTTAGTGGATGGTCAATCTCAATGAGAAAACCATCTGATTTAGGATTTGATGATAGTAAACATAAATTGCCAGAATTAATTACAAATTATCATTCTATAAAAAATGAAGAAAATTTAGTAGTAAATGGACAAGTGCAATTATTTAATCAGATAGCTCGCCGTTTAACAGAGGTTAGGGATGAACAGAGATTGACAATTAAACAAAGATGTGAGAAAGCGTTTGAACTTTCAAGCAACCATAATTATTCTGTTTATTGGTGCAATCTAAATAAGGAAAGCGAATTGATAAACCAAATGGATAAAGATGTACACGAAATAAAAGGAAGTATGAACATAGATAAAAAAGAGGAAATCTTATTAGCTTTTTATAATGGAGAAATAAATAAATTAGTTACAAAGCCAAAAATGACAGCATTCGGATTAAATTGGCAACATTGTAATCATACTACATTTTTTCCAACATTTTCCTATGAGCAATATTATCAATCAATTAGACGATTCTGGAGGTTCGGACAAACATCAGATGTAATTGTTGATCTTATATTTTCAGATGGTCAAAAAAGGGTATTAGATGGATTATTAGCAAAAGCAGATAAAGCTAATGAACTATTTAATAAATTAAATGCATCCTTAAATTCAAATTATATTGACAATAAAAAAGAATTCGATAAATCAATAGAAATACCTAATTTTTTAAACTAAGAAACAATGACAAAAGACCAATTAATTACAGATAAATTTGCAATCTATAATAGTGATTGTATGCACGTTTTGCCAACATTAGATAATGATAGCATAGATTTTAGCGTGTATTCACCACCATTTGCAGGGTTATATAATTATTCCAGCTCAGAAAATGATTTTTCTAATTGTGAAACAAAAGATCAATTTTTGCAACAATATGAGTACCTAATAAAAGAGGTTGCAAGGGTAACAAAACCAGGCAGGATTACAGCCGTTCATTGTACGGATATAATGAATTCCAAGTCAGGGCAATTATGGGATTTTCCAAATGAGATAATAAAATTGCACGAAAAATTTGATTTTAGATATAGGAATAAAATAACGATCTGGAAAGAGCCACTAAAAGTCAGGATGCGTACAATGGTAAGATCTTTAATGCATAAATTAATCGTAGAGGATTCTACTGAATGTTTTACGGCTATGCCTGATTATATTCTAATATTCAAAATGAAAGGAGAAAATGAAACTCCTGTAACGCATCCAGAGGGATTCAAATATTATGCAGGTGCAAATCCGATATTGCCTGAAATGGTTGAAAAATATGGTTCTCTTGATGATTTAAAAAAGAAATACAAAGACCATCAAGATCCAAAAACTAATAAACTAAGTCATATTATATGGCAAAGATATGCATCCAGCGTATGGGATGATATTAGAATAGATGAGGTTTTAAAATTTAAAGAGGGTAAAGATGAAGATGACGAAAAGCACGTACACCCACTGCAATTAGATGTTATTGATAGATTGGTGGAATTATACACTAATAAAAATGAAATAGTATTAACGCCTTTTATGGGCGTTGGTAGTGAGGTTTATAGTCCTGTTTCATTAGGTCGTAAAGCTATTGGAATTGAATTAAAAGATAGCTATTATAAACAAGCAATAAAAAACTTAAAAGAGGTTGAATATAGATATGCTGAAAATCAATTAACATTACTTTGATATAATGAAAAAGAAGAGTACCTTAACAACCTCAAAACTAAAAAAGAAATTAGACCGATTATTCTCGAAGTTTATCAAGCTAAGGGATGGAGGACAAGAGTTTTTTAAATGTATATCTTGCCAAAAGACAAAACCTCTAAGTCAGTTCAACGCAGGTCACTATTGGAGCAGAAGATATATGTCTGTAAGGTATGATGAAAAGAACGTCAATGGACAATGTATCTATTGTAATATGCACCTATCTGGAAATATACAAGGTTATAGAGAAGGATTAATTAAAAAGTACGGAGAGGAAATATTACAACACTTAGATATTAAAAAGAATAACATTTCTAAGATGGGAAGATTTGAGTTTGAAGTGTTAATAAATGAGTATAACGATAAGATTAAGGTTTTAAAAAAATAACTATCTTTGTCAAATGAAGATAAAAGATAGACCCATCAGCGAACTTATATTTGCTGAATATAACCCCAGAGAACTAACCCCAGACCAACACCAGCAGCTTAAAGATTCTTTGACAAGATTCGGAATAGTTGACCCTGTAATAGTAAACACCCACAAAGACAGAAAAGATATTATCGTAGGTGGACACCAAAGGACAAAGGTCTGGAAGGAAATGGGTAATAAAGAAATCCCTACAATAGAAGTTAATCTTAACCCAGAAAAAGAAAGGGAATTAAATATACGACTAAACAAAAACTCTGGTCAATGGGACTGGGCTGCACTTACAGAACATTTTGATTCTACCGACCTTGTGAAGTGGGGTTTTGAGGAATGGAATTTTCCAGAGAATGTTGATTATTCAATACTTGACGATACTGATTTAGGCGAAGAACTAACAGGTATGGAAAATGGAGTTAAAAAAGCAATACAGATTGAATTTGAACCTGCTGACTATGAACAAGCCGTAGAAATGGTATCAAAATACAGAAAAGCAGGTGCGTATATTGGGGGGATTTTATTGCAACACTTATTAGACAATCAAAAGGAATTATAGTGCAAATAGAGAAATTTAAACATAAAGAAATTAATTTTTTAGCAAGAAGTGGAACATCAGATAAAAAGACCTTTGATGAAGTAATTATAAGGAATGTTTATGAAAAAAGATACTTTAAAATAAACTCTGGTGAACACTGGTTAGATTTAGGTGGTAACGTGGGTGCATTTGCATTAAATGTATTAAATAAAGGTAGTTCTGTCGATATATATGAGCCAGACCCCTTTAATTGCAGAATGATAGAAAAGAATTTGAAAGCAAATAATTACAATGCCAATATACACCAAAAAGCTATTGTTGCAACGACCAGAAAAAAGATGGTAATGTATGTTGGAAATAATATGCAAGTTTGGAGGAATAGCTTATATAAGAACTGGGGAAACCAAAAATTCAATGTAGATTGTATTCACTTTGAAGAAGTTATTAAAACTGATTCATTAGTTAAAATGGATATAGAGGGTGCAGAAATGGATATATTAGAAAACCTTGCTATCTATCCTAAAAGGATGGTATTTGAATGGAGTTTTGACGTAGATGAAAGCTTAACAAGATACAGGAATATAGTCAAAAAGCTGAAAAAGGTCTATAAAAATGTAAAAGCACCAAATTATAACGACGCTTATGTCATTTGGCAGAAATCGTGGTTTCCTCCCTGTGCAAATGTTTATTGTTATGATTAAAGTAAATTTAATAGAAAAAGAACATAAAATAAAAATAGGTCAAAAGTGCCAAGATATTGAGCCGAACGTAAAAGAGGATTGTATATTTATGGCAGATGGAAAGCCAATAGGGTTCTTTATTAGGAAAATAAAGGGAAATTTAAAACAATATATTGAGATTGCAAACAATGAGTTTAAGAGTGATAATGTACCTAAAAGCAAAATGGCAAGGGCAGGAAAATTAAGGGCTTTGCAAATGGGTAAAAGTTTAAAAGAGGCAATGTCTATTGATGTTGAACAAATGAGTTGTATTTTGGGTGCAATTCCTCCAAAACAATTAATGCGAAGACCTTACCCAAACATATCAAGCGTTCATAGTGTAAAAACTGCAAGGACTTTTATTAAAGCTATGCTATTAGCAAGTGCAGAAAGCGAAAAATTGATTAAAGAGATACTACCAGAACAATATAAGAAACAAAAAGAAATTTTATTAAAAACACCAAAAGAATTTAGATTTGGAAACCTCTTTACAAGCAGCATTTCAAATTATAACATATCAGCACCTTTCCATAGAGACGCAGGAAACCTAAAAGAAACGATAAATGTAATAATAACAAAACGCAAGTATTCAACTGGTGGTAATCTTTATATCCCTGACTATGATGTTTGTATAGACCAGTGCGACAACTCTATATTAGTTTACCCCGCTTGGAGGAACGTACACGGAGTAACACCAATTAAACAAGAGAACGAAAAAGGACATAGAAACTCTTTAATATTCTATCCCTTGAAAGCATTTGAGAAATATAATAAAGAGGAATTAATAGTAACAAAATAGCAACCAAATAGATTAATTTGCGTTTAAATTAGTTATATGAAAACCAACAAAATCCAACAAACTAAAAAAGCACTTCTGGTAGCACTGGAAAAAACGCTTGGAATTGTGACCACTGCCTGTAAGATAGTAGACATTGATAGAAGCACCTTTTATAAATACTTCAATGAAGATAAGGACTTTGCAAAAGCAGTTAAAGACGTTGATAACGTAGTTCTTGACTTCGCTGAATCTCAGCTACACCAACAAATCAAGGATAGCAATACGGCATCTACTATCTTTTACTTAAAGACAAAAGGAAAGAACAGGGGATATGTAGAACGTCAGGAGATTACAGGAAAGGATGGGGATGCAATAGAAATAACCGGTTTTAATTATGTCAAGCCAGAGTGAAAGTCACCCCGACAATAAGACCAACGCTAAAACAGGACTTAGCATATCAAAAGCTATTAGACGACACGACGAAGTATATCCTATTTGGTGGCGGTGCAGGGGGTGGGAAATCTTGGTTAGGGTGTGAATGGTTAATAACAAGGTGTTACTTTTATCCAGAAACAAGATGGTTCATAGGCAGGGAAGAACTAAAACGATTAAGGGATTCAACCTTCGTTACTTTCTTCAAAGTTTTTAAATATATGTTTGACCCTTTTGGAGTAACGTCAGGTCAGATGTTTAAGTATAACGGCTCAGACCACTACTTTGATTTCTTTAATGGTTCAAGGGTTGATTTATTAGACCTCAAATACCTACCCTCAGACCCTTTATACGAAAGATACGGCTCAGTAGAATACACAGGAGGATGGATAGAAGAAGGTGGAGAGGTGGACTTTGGTGCGTTTGATATTCTAAAGACGAGAATAGGCAGACACTTAAACGACAAATATGATACTCTGGGGAAGATTCTCATAACCTCAAACCCTAAAAAGAATTGGATTTATCATACCTTCTATAAGCCAGACAAGGAAAACATCTTACCTAAAGACCACGCCTTTATTAAGGCACTTGTTCAAGACAATCAATACATTGAGAGCAGGTATTTAGAATCCTTACAAGGACTTAAAGACCAAAATAAAAAGGAAAGATTACTATACGGAAACTGGGAGTATGACGACGACCCGGCAAAGCTGATGGACTACGACGCAATAACAGACCTATTCACTAATCAAGCCAACGGACAAGGAAACTATTTAACGGCTGATATAGCACGTTTTGGCAAGGATAAGACGATTCTAATGGCTTGGCAAGGGTATAGGGTTATTGAGGTACAAAGTGTCTTACAATCGAGCATAACGGATTCAGCTACTTTAATAAAAGAAATGAGCAAAAGACATAACATACCACGCAGTAAGATAGTAGTAGATGAAGATGGGTTAGGTGGTGGAGTTAAAGACATACTTCGATGTAAGGGATTTGTTAATAATAGCACCCCTCATAAGGTCAAAGGAGAGAGAGAAAACTACCAAAACTTAAAGGCACAATGTTATTTTCGTCTTGCTGAACGAGTAAATCAAAGGACAATAGCAGTAGAATGTGATAGTGAAACAAGGGAGAGAATTACCGAAGAACTGGAAGTTATAAAGCAGAAAGACCCAGACCGAGATAATAAAGTGAACGTAATCCCTAAAGAAAAGATAAAAGATTTGTTAGGGCGTTCACCTGATTACGCTGATACGTTAATGATGCGAATGTATTTTGATGTTAATAAAAAACGTATCTCGGTTTCGATTTAAAAAATATTTGTATTAATTTTGAAAAACTAAAAAAATTTATTATGGCTAAGAAAAAAGCAGAGAAAAAAGCAGAACCAAAGGTAATAGGCAGAGAAGGTATCTTTGCAGATGCACACAAGGAACTAAGCGGATTAGCAGCTAAGTATAAAGCACAAGCTATTTCACAATCAGGAGGAACGGCACAAAGATTAAACAAAGCGTCTATTGACATTGCACGATTAGCGAAGTTGTTTGTATGAAGATTGAACTGGATGGTAAGGAGTTTGATATGCCTATACACTGGCAGGACGTTACTTTAGGACAAATCATAGAGAGTGATAAACTCTTAAATGATATGCCGGAGAAGTTACGTTTAGTCACCTTTGAGAATAAGGAACAGGAATACACAGACGACGACCAGATAGATAATTGGAAGTTTTATAGAAAGTGGATAGGTTACTGGATTAAGATACCTGACAACTATGAACTTAAGATTGACGACGTTAAGATGTTATACCAAGCAACTCAAATCTTTATGGGTTCAGCGTCAGAAGATGACATCTTTATAGAGCCGACAATAACTTTCAAGGGCGTGGAGTATGGTTTGCCTGAAGCAGAGAAACTACTTAACGGACAGACAAAAGAAATGGCTAAAAGTAGTTACGGAGAGTTCATAGAATCAGCACAACTCACGACTAAGATTAATCAATTAAAATCAGGCGACCTCACGGCTTTACCATTACTCACGGCAATACTTTACAGACCAATCAAAGAGAGTGGCTTTTTGTGGTGGAAAAAGCGTAGGGTTTCTGATTACATTGAGGAAGAAGTTATGCAAAGGGTAGAAGTATTTAAAGACCTACCTATGGACAAGGTTTGGGGTGCTTATTTTTTTTTAACCGAGCATCTGGGAAAGTATGTAAATGGTTTGGCGACCTCTTTAAAGGGGGAGGACAAGGTACGAGATATGGTTGGTACATAATGACCAAAAACATAGCTAAGTCAGGGGTGTTTGGTAGGAGTATTAAGGACGTAGAGAGGTCAAATTTATACGAGGTTTTTTACTTTGCAATGGCAGAAAAGGTAGAAACAGATTTACAGAATGAGCATATTAGTAGCAGCACCAACAAGCGATAAAAAGGATTATTGTATTTCCTTATATGCTCGACAAGTCCAGTCCTTTACATATCACAACTACGACAACTTTATTGTCGATACTTCTAAGGATAAAAACCACGTTCAAAGATTGTGGAAGTTAGGATTAAACGCAGAGAGAATAGAGCCATACGGAACGCCTACTGAGTACATAACAAGAAGTCAGAACCTAATTAGGGAGAAGGTTTTAATTGATGGTTACGAATGGTTGTTTTTATTAGAAACAGATGTTTTTGTTCCGCTTAACATATTAGAGTATTTAATGTCTTTTGAGAATCCGGTACACGCCTTTTCTTACTTCATAACAGAGGACAAAGCAAAAGGATTATGTTTACAAGGACTAACAGAGAATGACGACAAAAGAGGAATGAGATTAAACCCAACTACTGGAGATAGTTTATTTAGTGGAGAGATAAAAGAAAGCTACGGGGTTGATTTTGATGTATATGCAACAGGGATGGGATGCGTATTAATACATAGGCACGTCTTAGAGGAACTCGATTTTAGAACAGACCCTAAATATCCAAACACGTTTAGTGATTCGTATTTCTTTGAGGACGTTAAAAGTTTAGGAATTAAGGCAGTATTAGACACAACAATAGTACCTGCTCATTATATGAATGATAGTTACGTAACCGACTTAAAAGTTTACCAATGAACATACAAGGAATAATAGATGAACTCAGCACAATAGCGACGGCTTTTACTTCAGTTAGTAGCTTTAACTTTGGATTGCTAAGTGATATAAATGCCGACCAAGAAAAGAGCTATCCAATGGTTCAACTGAACTCAGAACTAACTTCTTCTAATATCCATACGTTTAATAATTACCTGCCAAAAGAAAAGACGTATTCTATTGATTTGATTGTGTGGGATATATACAAAATAAGTGAGAAGAAAACAAAGACATTACAAAATAAATATTCAGATATTGAGATAATTGCCGACCAATACATTGCAGAAGTTTTGCGAAGAACAATAGGACTTGGCGGTGCTTTTACGTTAATGAATGACACAGAGTTGGGTGGAACGTATGTAAGCAATTCTCATAACGATAAACTGGTAGGGATTAAGTATAGTTTAATATTCAGGTCAAGCAACGTCGGTTGTACGCTTGGCACATTTTCTTATTAATGAAGGATAGATTAATAAAAATTTTAATAGCTGCTTTGTCAGAGGAATTAATAAATCAAGGACACAAGAATACTGGTTCATTGATTAAGAGTTTTGAAGGTAGATTAATGGCAGACGGATTAGGTGTGGAGATATGGGGAAATAAATATGCTCACTATTTAGATAAGGGCGTTAAATGGCACAAGAAAAGCAAAAGACCACCAGTCAAGCCGTTAATAGAATACTTCAGACAAAAGGGATCACCAGACCCAAAGGCAGCAGCATTTGCAACGATAGCAGTATGGAAGAAAGGCGGTATGCCGACTGCAAATAGTTTTAAAAAATCAAAGACAGGAAAGAGAAAAGGTTTCATAAAAGAAGCGTTAAAAAGAAACAATAAAAAAATAGAGAAAGAAATGTTTTCCGACGCTACAAGGAAAATGAATAAACAAATTAGTAAAATCTTCAACCAATTAGAAACACACGGAGGTGGTAGCGGTTTTGGTGGTGGGGGAGTATGGGTATTTTAAATTATGGCACTAAGTATAACAACAAGTCCTTACACTATTATTCCTGCATATAATCCTATTGTCTGGACAATAGATTCAAGCAGTCCAACAATAGTAAGGGTAATAGCAGACGTATATGTTGATGGAACAAAGAGGGCAAGTATAGACAAAGACCCACGATTCGGAACAACTGCGACGTTTGATTTTGATATTCAGAGTGTTTGTCAGGATTACTTAACGGAAAATCTGGAATCAATTACAGGAAACTCAACGATAGATGCAGACAATTCAGAAGTAAAGATTAAGTTAGAATTATACGAAGTAGTTTTGACTGCCGGGTTATTGGTTACTGCTTGGGAAGAAGATGGAACAGGAACACCAGACCTTACAACCTCTTTTCACTGGGCGGTAAATGCTGCACTTCAGCACGAAGAAACACAAAATATCAATGCATACGTTCTTAGTTCGGCAACTCAATTATTCTTAACGCACTCACCGAGAACGCTAAACTTAGAAAGAACAGAAACGGCACAATTACATTTTCTGAGCCACGAGGTAACTTTAACAACAAGGATTGCTTCTTATGATAGTTCAGATGTATTAGTGGCAACGACAACGGCAGCTTCATCACCAACAGACAAAGCGTCAATTACTTTAATAGATGGCAGTACGTTCACTGCATCTACGGCTTACATTTTGGTCTATGTTGTGGATTCTCTTGCAGCAACAATATCAGAAACCCTACGCTATAATATAATAGATAATAATTGCAACGATAACGCTTTAAGGTTAAAGTGGGTTAATCCTTTGGGTGGAATAGATGCTTATACCTTCAATGCTGAAAGACGAGAAGAATTAAGATTTACTTCAAGGACATACGAAAAAGTAATTGAGCAAGGATATGCCGTACAAGATAGGGGAGATACAATACTAAAAACAACAGGCAAGGACTCTATTGAGATATTTTCTAAGGTTCTAACAAAGGCAGAATTAGAGTGGCTCAGTCAGATAGGAATATCTAACAACGTATGGATAGACGAAGGGGATAATGTTTTTGTACCAGTTATTGTAACGTCAAGAAAAGTCAAGACGTTAAATTCAAGCAATAAAATCTTCCAAGCAAACTTTAAGCTGATAAAAGCAAATGAACGCATAACACACAAAGGGTGAGGACTAAGTTAGAAATAAGAGATACGGATAATGATATTCTGGGAACGATAGACATAGGCAAAGACGAGGATTTTCCTTTTACGCTTACCAAAAGATTAGCCAGTTTGAACAATATTTCTAAGCGTGGCGGTGCTTATTCAAAGACGTTTAAAGTGCCTTCTACGAAAGAAAATAATCAGTTACTACATTACCTATACTCAACCAACCAAAAGGTCGTAGATGGCTTTAGAGAACGCAAGACGGCTAATGTATTAGTAGATGACATTATAATAGAAAGAGGTTATGTAAAGATAACAGATATTGAAGTTAAGAATAAGACGGAATATTATGTTATGACTTTCTTCGGTGATAACGTCCAATGGATGACCGACCTTGCAGAAACTCAATTACCTGACTTGGATTATAATTATCCATTTGCTTCTGTTGTTTATAGTGATACAAATATTGCTAATAGTTGGTCACAAACTTATGACGATGGATGGGATATTATTTACCCTTGGATTTGTTACGGAGAATATGAAAATGGAACAACCCTAACGACAGAAGATTTTTATCCTGCGTTACGTTACAGAGCAATAGTGGAAAGGGCTTTAAATAAGGTAGGATATAATTTAAGTTCTGCGTTTATGGACACGGCAGATTTCAAGCAGTTAATCTTTCCGTTTGTAGGTGAGAAGTTCGAATTATCTCAGGCAGTAGTTGATGACAAACTATTCAGAGCATCTTTCAGTTCGTCAGGTTCAGTAACGACTTATTATTGCGACCTCGACACAAACAATTTAGGACAACAGGGACTGGTTTCTTTATTGGCTTTTGATGACGATTCCACTGGTGATAATTTTGATACTGGTGGGAATTATGACACTACTAACAATGAATACACAATCTCTAAGAAAGGAAAGTATAGGTTTAGAATTACCTTAGACCCCTATCAATCAAGCACACCAAATGTTCAGTTGGGAGTATTCTTATATAAAAATGGTTCAGCGTTAGATACTATTTATCCGTATTCTATTATAACAGGAAAAGAAGTAAGGGAATCAGGATATTATGAATTTAATAATGGTGACAAAGTACAAGCAAGAATAGGTTTATTAGGCAGACCACCAGTAATAAAAGTAACAAATAGTACAGGAAATTTTATAGATGGAGAAACCATAACTGGAGGAACAACGGGGTTTCAGGCAGAGGTAGTATTAAATGTAACTGCAAGGGATAATTTAACCCCTACGACAGACCAGATATTACGACTTAAGATTAAGCATACTGGAACACCAGACCCTGAATTTGATTGGTTCGACGTGGCGTTTGGACCAGAAACAATTACTGGTTCTATCTCAGGAGTAACAGGACAAGCAGCACACTATTATTATAGTCAAAACGACTATACGCCAGACCCCTTAAGTTATGACTATATAAAATTCAAACCTTTTGGTTCTTATTTCGAACTAATAGATATGAATAAACAAATTCTCGAAGGTGAGGAATATGTGATAGCAGATGTAGTGCCTGATATTAACGTACTGGATTTGTTTGCAGATATTACTAAAATATTCAATCTTTATTGGTACACGGATAACAAGACAAAAACAATATACGTAGAGGAAAGGGATAGTTTCTTTCAAGCAATAACAACTGGCGTAGATTGGACTAAGAAGTTAGCTATTGACAAGGAAGAAAAGATTAAGTTTATAACCGACTATAAAAGGGATTTATTATTTAAGTATGCAGAAGATTCTAACGATAAATTCTTAGCAGAGAGGAACGAACAGAAGGTATATTCTAATAACTTATATTGTTCTTATAAACATACGTTTCCTGACAGATTTCCAAAAGGACAAGACAACTTAGAAACAAGCGTAATAGCACCTACTTATATAATCCACGATGACAGAGCAGTAGCAAATCCAAACACAACAAACTACGGAATTACTGCGAGAATGTGGAATGAATCGACGTTAGGACACCCCCCCAAGTCACTTGCTTTTCAGCCGAGAATACTAAACTTCCAACACGGAACACAGACAATAGATGGAGATACGCTTTATATTAATGTAGATGGAGTAAACTACTCAAATATTCCTTCAGCTTTGCCTATTGAGGTATTCGGAAACTCAGTACCTTATTCATTGAGTTTTGCACAGGACGATGGCTTGTTTAAGACCTATTACGATAGGACAATGACCATAATAGAAGATGGTATTCAATTACAAGCATATTTTGATCTAAGTCCTAACGATTATCAGACGTTAGACATACGTAAACCGATATACTTAAACAACCCAGAAGAAGTACAAGGGTATTGGATTATTGACACAATAAGTGATTATAGTCCTTTTAAACCACTAACAAAGGTGACGTTATTGAAATATCATAATCAAGACGACACAGAAACAAAGATAGTTATAGATACTGGCTGGAGTCCACCACCTTTTCCAGACCCAACGGGCGGTGACTTTCCACAAGAACGCAGACAGATAGTAAGCGAAGGAACAAGCACAGACGGAACAACCCCCAACGGAAGTAACCCTGAGAAAATGGGTATGGTAGTAAACAATGGAACAGGCAACAAAGCTGCAAAAGGTTCTGGTTCTTTGGCACTTGGTCAGGGATGCGTTGCGAAATATAGCAATCAAACTTTCTTAGGAAGTTATCCAGAAATAACAGACGATAAAATTGCAATAGGAGTAGGCACAGAGAACGAAAGAGTAACAGGATTAAGAGTAGATTCAGAGGGCGACTTAACATTGTATGGTGGAGAAGTTTACATCATAAATACAAGCGGAGAAAGAGTACCAGTAACTATTGAATCAAACGAAAAAGTTAAAAAAATATATCTTAAGTAATGGCAGAATCAGTTAAAGTATTAGGTGTAAGAGTAGATGTAGGTCAGGCACGGCAACGGCTTGGAGAATTGACTAACGCTATGGGGGTTCTAAAGAACCAGAAATCAAAGTTAGACAAACAGATGCGTCAGGGTAAACAACTTACCAGAGCACAACAGATGGAATATGCCAAACTAACAGGGCAAATCCAAAAGACAAAAGTTCAGACCAAACAATACTCTAACGCACTTGCAATCCAAAATGGAACAATGGCAAAGACCTCTGGCTTTGTTATGGGAATCAGAAAAGCACTTACTGGAATGGCAGGTCAGTTTCTTGGAGTAATGGCAGCGTTTATGTTAGTCAAGAATGTAATAGGAGTGTTTAAAGATTTTGAACAAGCCAACGCAGATTTAGCAGCCGTATTAGGAAAGACAAGTGACGAAATAACAGACCTTTCAGAAGATGCAAAAAGATTAGGTGCAAGTACGGCTTTTACGGCAACAGAAGTCAGTCAATTACAAAAAGAGTTTGCGAAGTTGGGATTTAGTACAAATGAAATATTAAACGCAACAGAAGCCACGCTTAACCTTGCAGCAGCGACAGGAACAGATTTAGCAAGGGCAGCCGAAGTTGCCGGTTCAACTACGAGAGCATTTGGTTTAAGTGCTAAAGAAACCCAAAGAGTAACGGACGTAATGGCAAAGTCCTTTTCTTCAAGTGCTTTAGATATGGAGAAATTTGCTACTTCAATGAGGGCAGTCGCACCAGTAGCAAAGAACGCAGGGTTAAATATAGAACAAACTACTTCAATGTTGGGCGTTTTAGTTGATAGGGGAGTAGATGCTTCAACGGCAGGTACATCATTGAGAAACGTCTTTTTAGAACTAAGTAAACAAGGATTGACGTTTGAGGAAGCTATGGAAAAGATAAACACCTCAACCGATAAGAACAAAACTGCTTTAGAGTTGTTTGGAAAGAGGGGTGCAGTCGTGGGAACTATCCTTGCTGAAACTGGCGAAGATGCAGCTATTTTAGAGGAAAAATTAAACAATGCGGGGGGTGCTGCAAAGAAAATGGCAGACACTCAGTTAAACACTTTGCAAGGTGCTTTGACATTATTAAATTCAGCTTGGGAGGGATTTATTTTAAGCATAGAAGATGGACAAGGAGTTATAGGTGGAACACTACGGGGTATAATAGATATAACTACGAATCTATTATCTATGATGGCAGCAACCGATAAGGCGAAAGAATCAACTCAGGTTCTATTTAAAGAAAATACTAAAAATATATCAAAGGCAAATGATTTAAAATCCGAATACGAGTCCCTTGCCGAAAAAACAAATTTAACCACCGAAGAAAGCAGAAGATTATCAACAATTACTGGTGAACTTTCTGATATGTTTGGAACGTCGGTTGTTAATATAGACAAGGAAACTGGTGCTTTATCTTTAAATACAACAGAACTTGTTAAACAAATAGCAATAAGACAAGCACTACAAAGTGAACAGGCGAAAGAATTACTTGCCGACAAGCTAAGGTTTGAAACCCAACTATCAAGAATTGAGAGTAACAAGGAATGGTTAAAACAACTAAAACAATCAAAGGACGTTTCCTTAACTATTTTAGATATTCTGAAGGATGAAGCAGGTGCAATAGGAATGAGCACAACCCAAACGGGCAATCTTTCTTATGAAGTAACTAAATTAAGTGACGCAGAACAATTATTAGTAGAAAGAATAAGAAAGGCACAAGCAAGTATATCAGCCGAAACAATAGCTAAACAACAATTAGCAAATGTAAACGAAACATTATTGGAAAGTGGGATTGATTTAGAAGCTATTGCCTTACAGGAAATTGAAACCTCAAATAACAAAACTACCACAATAGTAGAAAATACTGAACAAGAGGGAAAAGCAAAAGAGAAAGCAGCAAACGATTTATTAAAACTTACGGCACAATTATTAAACGAGATTGACCAGTTAGAAATTGATGCTATCCAAAATAAACAAGAAAGAGAAGAAACACAAGCACTATTTGACTTTGAAAATAAGTTAAATAAAATAGAGGGGGAGAGTGAATTAGAAAATCAATTACGCACGGCTTTAGAGGAACAATTAGAATTAGACCTACAAGCAATTAGGGATAAATATGCCGACATTGAAAGTGAAAAGGAAAAGAAAGAAACAGAAGAATCATTAAAAAGACAAGAAGAATCCTTTAAGAAAAAAGAAGCACTTGCTATGGGATTTGCCAATGACGTTGGAAGGGTATTAGGTGAAGCCATTGCAGGTGGTGAAGATGCACAAAGAAACTTTGGCAGGTCACTTGCTTTGTCTGGATTAAAAACCTTAGAAAATGTAATCAATCTGGCTATTGCTGAAGCTACTGCAAGGTCGTTAGCAAGTGCGGAAAGTGTTGCGACATTTGGTGCTGCTGGAGTAGCAAAGTCAGCACTATTGGCTACCTTAATAAAAGCAGCTTTTACGGCAGCGAAAGTAGGAATAAGTGCTAAAATGGAACGAGGTGGAGTATTACAAGGCAAGAGCCACGCAAGAGGTGGAATACCTACCATTGACGGACAATACGAGTTCGAGGGTGGGGAAGCCGTTATAAACAAGCGTAGCACGGCTAAATATGGTGCTTTGTTAAGTAGCATAAATCAAGCAGGGGGTGGAGTAGCTTTCTCAAATGGAGGAATAACAAAATTTCAGCAAGGAGGAATACCCGCACCTATTAGTTTTCCAGAAAGTCCGACAGATATTTCTGGCACTACTGAGCAATTTGTTTCACAGATGGACACTATAAAAGTAGTTAATGTAGTGACTGATACAACCGAGCAACAGGCAAGTGTATTGAACGTAACAAACGAAGCAGAAATAGGATAAGATCTTATGGATAGTTTATTTACTAATAAAGCCGAGAAGAAAAGAAGATACGACATTTGCAAGGAATGTATGTTTTTTAGGGAAGGTTACGAGTTTTTAGGATTTACTTTAAAGGTCGAAAAGTGTAACGATTGCGGATGTCCTATTGCTAATAAAATAACTATTAAAAGTCCAAAATGCCAACTACATTAGAAGAAAGAGCCGACCTAATAAGCGACGAAGAAAAGAGAGAAATATTACACTCTTATAAGAAAGTAAAAGGTAAGATGTACGCAGACAGGACGGAACTTGAAACCCTATTTAATAAGTTTGATAAATACATTGAACCCTATCCACTTAAAAATATGTCTTGTAATGATTGCAGGGTGATGATATTAAGATTCTGGAAACGAGCAATAGAACTATGGAAGTAACTTATATGGACTTAATAAAAGAATACGCTAAACAATTTGAAGATAATATCTCAGAGAAAGTTATCTATCAAATGGCAAAGGATAATCTAATCGACAAAAAAGCCATAAGAAACAAAGCTATTATTGGAGATTATGACAAGATGCTTGTAGGTGGAAAAATGAGTATGACTGATATATACGACGACCTTTCTTTTAAGTATAATCTTTCCTTAAGAATGATACAGGAAATAGTATGGAAGAAATAAAGTGCAATGTCATTGCGTAGAAATTAAAATTCCTTAAACTATTTTTGTCCTATGCGACATTTTGAGATTAAAGCATCTTCAGACCTCACAGAAATTGACATCTTTGGACAGATTGGTGATTCTTTCTTTGACGAGGGAAACACTTTAGAGTCAGTTAAATCAGAACTCGAAAACACACAAACAGAGCTTGTAGTAAACATTGCATCTTTAGGCGGTAGTGCTTTTGAGGGTTTGGCAATCCACGACTTAATCGCTTCACACCCTTTTAATACGAAAGTAAATATAATAGGAGCAACGGCTTCGGCAGGTGCAGTTATATCAATGGCAGGGGATGAAGTAGAGATTAGCGAAAACTCACTTTTTTTAATTCATAACTCTCACACCTTAGCACAAGGAAATGCAGAAGATTTTGAAAGCGTTGCAGACGATATGCGTAAGATTGATAACCGAATGGTATCTATCTTTACTAAAAAGACAGGACAAAGCGAAGAAACAATCCGAGATATAATGAACGAAGATAAATTTCTAAGTCCTGAGGAGGCAAAGGAACTGGGTTTTGTAAGTAATATAAAAGCACCAGTAAAGATTGCAGCAAAGATTAATAAAGAAAAGATAATTAATAGTTTTTTAACAAACAAACAAAAAGAACAAATACTTAACGATATGGACTTGAACCCACTAACGGCTCAGTTGAAAGACCTTACAGAAAAGGTGACCAACTTTATATCTGCAAACAAAGAAGTAAAGATTGCAGACGAAAACGAAATAACAAACGAAATTTCTGAGATAGCTACAACGCTTGACACTTTAGGAACAGAGAATCAGGAATTAGCAGAAACATTGACTTCATTGAACGGAGAAAAAGAAACTCTTGTTGAAGCCAACAAAGCATTGTCGGAAGAACTTTCTAAGTACAAAGCAACACCAGTTGAAGTAGCACCAAAGGTGGACACAGAGCCAACAGAGGAAACTGAAACTACTGAAGGAGTATTTGGAAACACTTTAAAGGCGATAATTTCAGCAAGATTAAAAGGATATTAATTAATAATAAAAAAACAAAATGGCAAATTCAGTTACAACAAGTTTTTCTCACACCTATAACGGAAGGGAATTTCTAACCGAGTTATTCTATAAGCCACAAGAAGGTGGTCAAGATGTATTCGGAATTTATAAAGTGATGCAAGTAGTGGACAAAACTAACTTGTACATACCGGGCAACCTTAGTAAGATTCTACGTAAGTACACAACTTGCGGATTCTCTCAGCAGGGTTCTTTGGCAATTTCAGACAGAACAATCTCAACGGCAAAAGTTAAGAGCAACTTAGAAGAATGTGAAGACGCTTTTGATGGCACTATCTTTGAAGAGGCAATTAAGCTTGGAGTTGATATTGACGACCTACAAGGAACAATCGTAGAGGACATTTTAAGAACGTCTTTAATGCGAGGACTTGAAAGCGATATTCCAAGAATTACTTGGTTTGCAGATGCAGCAGCAGGTTCTTCAGATTACGACCAGTTCGACGGATGGGTAGAGTTAATCCAAGATTCTTCAGCAAGTGTTGGTCAGTATTTGGATATGAACACAGATTCAAACATTGAGGTAGCTGGTGCAATGGTTGCTGATGGTGCAATTACACTATTCAGAAATATGTACGAGAACCAAGCTAAGACCCTAAGAGCAGTTGATAGAGGTGCTAAGAAATTTTATGTTACTTCTTCCATAATGGACAACTATCTTACTACGTTAGAAGATACTCAAAACGAAAGAGGTCAGCTAAACTTAGAGGACGGCTCAACTATTGTTAAGTTTAGAGGAATCGAAGTAGTAGAGGTCAAAGGATGGGACACCCACTTAGCAGACGTAGATAACCCACAAGCAGCAGCAGTAGGCGTTAATATGTGCGTTCTTACAACACCAGAAAACTTAATTGTTGGTGCTGATGTTATGAGTCCATCTAACGAAGTTAAAACTTGGTACTCTGACGACGACGAGGTAATCCGAATGAAAGTGAAATTTAAGTTAGGTGCTCAAATCTTGCACCCAGAGTTAATCAGTTTCGCATACTAATTTTTAAAACTAAGTAATAATGGGAATTTCAAATGATTTAATTCTGGCTTGTAACGAGCAAAACAGAGCAGCTTTAGCGAGAATTTTCCTCATTGAAACTTGCAACATTGATTCTTTTACGGCAGGGAGTTTACAGGACTTCACGGCAGTAACAACAGGAGTTGGTGATGTATGGTACGAATACGAGGGAGAATTTAAAACTAAGAGTTTCAACTCTGAGGGTACTAACGAAAACGGAACGGCTACTTTCACGAACACGATTGAGTTCAAAGTACGTGGAGTGGATAAGACCAAAGGTAAGAGATTACAAGAGGTTGTGGACGCCAGAGAGGTTACGGCAGTAATAGAAGGAACAAACTCTACTGGAACGTATCTAAGGGCGTTTGTTGTCGGTTGGGATAACATTATCGGAAAAGAGGCAAGTTGTATGGCTAATGTCAATACGGCTATTGAAGGCGAACTTTCTGGTGCTAATGAATACACCATAACCCTAACGGCTGAACACGCAGAGATAGTACGAGAATACGTTGGTTCAATAACTGCCAACTCTGGAACTATAAACTTTGGTTCGTAATTTATTTTAACTAACTTTGAGGGGTGGATGGTGGATGCTATTCACCCCTTTTTTGTAGAAATTATGAAGTATAAAGTATTAGACAAGTATGTAGATTGTGCTATCAGCGATTCAGATGGTCAGCACATCTTATCAAAGGCAACGCAAAGCGAACTAAAAAAACTATACGAGAGTGGACATAAAGACAAAATCCAACGGACAGAGGAAAAGTCCAAGAAATAGGATTCTTGCCAGTGTCACAGGAGTACAGACGCCAAATGTTACCAGAGAGAACATAAACCAAACAAAGACGAGGTCTAAATGGATTCCTTTCTTTGAGGGTTCGAATAATGTTTGGATAAATGATTTAGCGTTAAGAAAGCGACGTTCCTCAACTAATGGTGCAGTTTTAGAAAGTAAAGTTGTTTATTCAGTAGGCAGTAAATTGCTTTATTCTGAGGACTTAACAGACCCCCAAATTGATTACGCTGAAGCCATAAACTCAAACGATGAAACCTTATATGAGGTTTATAAGAAAATCCAGAGTGATTACATTGTCTTTGGCAACGCTTATATAGAAGTCGTAAAAGAGGGTGATAGAGTTAATCTATTTCATAGGGATGCTACTACTATACGACTTTCACAAGATGGAGAGAGGGCGTATATTTCTAATTTCTGGCGGGATATAGGAACAGACACAACCTACCCTAATAAACAATTTCCTATAAGCGAGATTGACTTAACTGGAACAGAGAGTAACTACTTAATACACGTTAAAAACTACGAACCAGAATACCAAACTTATGGAGTGCCAGATTACTCAGGTGCTTTAAAAGACGCAGACATAGAGTATAAAATTTCCACGTTTAATCTTGATAAATTAGATAACGGATTCTTCCCAAGTGTTTTGCTTCAACTTTTTGGAGAGCCACCAGACGGCAAAGACCCTGAGCAATACATAAAAGATATTGTAAAAAAATACACAGGAGAGGGTAATTCAAGAAAGGTAGTTGCTGAACTCTTAGACGACAAAGAACAGGCAGCCAATATACACGAATTTACCACCCCGCAGACAGGAGAGTTTTTACAACTTAAACAACTTGCAAAAGAAGGAATTATAGAAGGTCACAGATGGCACTCAGCTTTAATGATGCAAGTAAGTGGAAAGTTGGCAAATTCAAGTGATATAAGGACGGCTTTTGAAATGGTAAACAACTCAGTAATTCCATCATATCGAAAACCTATTTTAACGGCTTTTGAGGACGTTTTAGTCGATACTATATTAGGAGGTCTAAAAATAAGAATAATGCCTATACGACCCGTGTCAAGTGCTGATAGGGTTACTCTTACTGATGTTTGGACAATCAATGAACTAAGAGAGGAAACAGGCAAAGAACCAATCGAAGATTTGGAAGGTGAGTTTGTAAAAAAGGAAACAAAAGAAAATGGCGTTTAATACTAAGATAGTTTTAACTTCAGATATAGTCACAGAATGTGTGCCAGATGCTTCATTTGACGAGGAAGTGTTTACTAATTATATCTTACCTGCACAGAGATCTTATTTAAGGGATTTACTTGGCGAGGATTATTATAATACAATCCTAACGAGTGTAGAAACGACAACGTGGGTGACTGAAGATGAAACCTTATATGATAATTTTATTAAGTCAATGATGTGTTGGTACGTTTTATATGACGCTTTGCCACAAGTGAGGAATCATATTACGAGTCAGGGAATAATGGTTAATAATACGGAGTTTTCTCAGCAGAGTTCAAGGACTGACTACGGAGCATTGAGAAACTCTATTTTAGCACAAGCCGAGAGGTGGAAGAAAGACCTAAAACAATACATAAAAGATATTCAAGAAGATAATTCAAGTGCTTATCCTGATTATGACGATGGAAAGGACGAGAGCAGTAATAAGTATGGGTTTATACTAATATGATAATAGTAGGTGGATATGACTTGTCAGGGGGTAATAATAACTGGACTTCTACAAAGTTAGACCAGTATTCCTTTTTCTATTTAGATTTATTCTGGAGAAACGGCACAGGAACGCCAGTAATAACAATACGACAAAGTGATACCGACGTTTGGGAAACGATAGAAACCATTACTTTGAGTGGAGAATTTACAGAAGTTAATAACATAAATCAAAGCAAAAAATATATGAATATTCAATTTACTGGAACGGCAACAGGAAAGTTCTCAGCAGAGCTAACACCTAAACAAAGTGCCTTACAAGTAGTTGAAGAAAACGCCAAAAGATATACTTTATTAAATGCCTGAGAGTTTACATATAGACATACCTAACGCACAAATCCACCCGCCAAAGGATTTCACGACTGCGTCAAAGAACGCACAGATTCTTAAAAGCGAGAAAGGTTCTTTAAGTTGGGAGCAAAGAACGTCATTACCACCAGTTAATCAATTCATTGACGCTACGTCAGGAGCAGCAGCAGAGGTTGACCAAGACGCCTACATTTTAGTTGGCACACCTTCATCAGATTGGGATGGTGCTTTAGAAAATGACTTTGTAAGGTATGATTCAAGTTTAGACACTTGGTTTGCTATAACACCCACCGAAGGGATGCGAGTATATGACAAGTTATATGATGGGTTCTGGACTTATGTTTCAGATTTAGGAGTTAGCAAATGGACAGGAACTTTTCAGAAGTCAGTCACTATTAATTCAACTCAGGCAAAAGCGTTATTCACTACACCGATTCAGATAGTTGCAGCACCAGTAGGAAAGAGTATTACTTTAATAGATTGGACAATAGAAACCGACTTCACTACACCCGCTTATTCCGCAGAAGATACGTTATGGTTAAAAACTGAAACGGCTACAATCCCACAAGGAGTAGATACGACAAGTTTATTAAGTAGTGTTTCAAGGATTAAGAAAGGGGAACTTTATAGCGGTTCGTGGTTGGCTACTGACACTCAAATTATAGAAGCTAAGAAGTTAGAATTAACAACAGATTCAGCAGACCCGACTTTAGGGAACTCATCTTATATAGTAACGGCTAATTTTTGGCTATGATTCAGGAGAAGTTATTAGGACAATTAAGACCATCAAGCACAAGTGCTGAGGTGGTTTACTCTGTACCTTCTGAAACGACTGCGATTGTTAAAACTATAACTATTGCGAATACCTCTAATAGTGCGGTTAAGTATAGTATTTTTGTAAGTGAGGGAACTACCTATGATGAAACTACTGCGATTATATGGGAAGTAAGTTTAGCAAAAAATAATAGTGACGTTTTAAATATGTTTATTGCCTTAACGGGAAATGTAGCGTTTGAAATTGATGGTGCTAATGATGCCACGATAACATTATTCGGTGCAGAAATAACGTAGAATGAGAATAGGGAGCAACATAGCAGAATTAGAGCAGAAGGATTTCGACACGAATACTAATGAATCAACCGATTTGTTAAAATTGGACAATCAGAGGTTGGTTGGTTTTTACATCAATCCAGAAAGCGGAACGCATAATAATCATATTTTAATGCTGCAAGTAAGTAGTAATGGCGTAGATTTTTACGACACATCAGCATCCTTAACAGGGTGCGGTGCTATGCCTGACCAATGGTTTTCGGCTAATTATGTTCGACTAAAAATAACAACCCCAGAAGGTTCAGAATCAAAAGTAACAATTAATATAATAGCAAAATGAGAAAGAGTACAATAGTAGAAACTGCGGTAGGCAGAACAAAAGTAATAAACATAACAGGAGCATCAGTAGGAGCAACGGCAACCACTTACGCAGATGGTGATTTAATAGGAAACAAGATAACCCTAACAGACGCAGCGTTAGAGGCAGGGTCAGAATCAACTTTAGTAAATGTTACTTTAGGAGATTTAGACAAACAAGACATTGCGTTAGATTTGGTTATCTTTAACGCAGACCCAACTGGAACAACCTTTACAGACGATTCAGCTTTAACGATAGCTGACGCAGATATTCCAAAGATTTGCGGAGTGACAAGCATAGATACTTATTATGACTTTGCAGACAACTCAGTAGCCACTAAACCCAATATCGGGATAGTATGCGAAGCAAGTGGAAGTGACGACCTTTACGCTTGTTTAATTTCAAGGGGTGCGGGAACATATACTGCAAACTCTTTGAGTTTAATTTTAACCTTTTATCAGGACTTTTAATGCGACAGAAAAAGCGTCTTATGTTATGGAGAGGTGAGGGAATAACCCCTGCACCCTCATTTGCAAATACTTATTCTCTGGACTTTGACGGGGTGAATGATTATGTAGATTGTGGAGATATAGATGCACTTGATAATGTAAGCACTTTCACAATTTCAGTTTGGTTCAAATTAGATGGTACAGGCAACAATGATACTATCTTTGCAAAAACCACAGATGCAAACAATCGGATAGACATTATTAAACACTCAAACGGAATTTTATACTTCCAACTCCACTCAGGGGGAAATGGTTATTTAGGAGTAAATTTTTCAGATTTAGGATGGAATCACGTAGCAATGGTATTTGATGGTAGTCAAGGGGGTACGATTCCAGCAGCACCATATTATCAAGCAGGATTACAATGTTACTTAAATGGTTCAAAGATTACGACTTTTAATGTAGGAAGTGGAACAATCCCTACAACAACACCGACATTATCTAATAACTTTTTAATTGGTGAGTATGATGTTTCAGCAGGTTACTTTTTAGAGGGCAAAGTAGATGAATTAAGCATCTGGAGTACGGCTCTAACTGATGCAAATATTTC
>Ga0114934_10000221_pt1 | contig 36011 bp, 43 predicted proteins | sample 4SBtaG_2_FD_99695 | JGI IMG/M metagenome (GOLD analysis project Ga0114934, IMG submission 99695) | Deep subsurface microbial communities from Kolumbo volcano to uncover new lineages of life (NeLLi) - 4SBTROV10_white metaG | ecosystem: Environmental > Aquatic > Marine > Volcanic ...
AACCGTAAATTTTTTAGGACCAAGAAGTTATAATTAATAAGAACTATGTTATGAAGATAAATTGGGGAACCGGAATTGTAATTGCATTTATAAGCTTTATAGGATTTATACTAAACTTTGTTACAACCATGAGTACTAATAAGCAGTATAAACACGATTTGGTAACTGAAGAGTATTATAAAGAAGAACTACAATACCAAAATGAGATTAACAAACTAAAAAACGCAAAAACACTAAACACAAATATTGTTTACAGCAAAACAAATGAAGGTATTCTAATTCAATTCCCTAAAGGTTTTGATATCGAAAAAATTACTGGAAAAATATCCCTATATAGACCATCTAACAAACAATTAGATTTTGAAACTACCATTTCTTTATCTAAAACATATTTGCTCATACCTGACAAACGTTTGGTAGATGGTCGTTGGGACATTAAAATAGATTGGCAATATAACGGAAAAAATTATCTCTATAAAAAATCAATAATCTATTAGTATGTTAATTTCGGCATTTGTTTTAGGTTTATTAGGAAGTTTTCACTGTGTAGGTATGTGTGGACCAATCGCTTTTATGCTTCCAGTAGATCGAACAAATTCTTATAAAAAAACAGTACAAATTGCTATTTACCACTTTGGTCGGCTTATATCGTATAGCATTATTGGGTTCATTTTTGGTTTAGTTGGTAAGGGACTTTACATTTTTGGACTACAACAGCAGCTCTCTATTGTAATAGGTTTACTAATGATTGTAGTTGTATTAATCCCGTATAAAACTTTTAATAAATACAACTTCTCAAAACCTCTTTTTAAGCTTATCTCAAGAGTTAAAAGTGCATTAGGAACTGCTCTAAAGAAAAAAACATCAGATACATTTTTAACTATTGGTTTTCTAAACGGGTTTTTGCCTTGTGGTTTAGTATATATGGCTTTATTTGCGGCTATTACAACAGGAAATACACTTCAAGGTAGCCTATATATGTTGTTTTTTGGGTTAGGAACAATCCCATTAATGACAACTGCCATTTACTTTAGCCAACTTTTAAAAGGAAACATAAGACAACGCATACAAAAGATTATTCCAGTGTTTGTAGTTTTAATTGGTCTGCTTTTTATTCTTAGAGGTTTGGGTTTAGGCATTCCTTACCTCTCTCCTGTTCCAGTACATGATATGGCAAATTCAGCAATGGATTGTGTTACACCATAACTAGAATCTATTAATAATACTAAATCCTAAAAGTAATTACAGGCAGTGACGAGTGATTTACTAAATCTTCGCCAATACTTCCAGCAAAAAAATGAGAAATGCCTGTTCTTCCATGAGTTGAAATGGCAATTAAATCGGCACCTACTTTATTTGAATAATTTATAACACCTTGCTCTACAGTATAGTCTGCTTGATAAGCAACATCGTTAAGTTTATCTAAATTACCATCTGCATTCATTAAAAACGCTGCAATTTTATTTTCAATTTCTACCGAGCTTCTAAACAATTCATTAGGTAAGTTAACATAAAGTAGTTTTAGCTTAGTACCTAAAACATCAAACATTTTTACTGCTTTTAAGTATGATTTTACACAAGATTCATCAAAATTAGTTACAAAAACTACAGTTCCAAAATCTATGTTTGAAATCTTATTTTTAATTACCAAAACAGGAACATCAGCATATCTCACAACACGCTCTGTATTAGATCCAACAAAAAATTCTTTAACACCACTTGCTCCATGAGAACCCATTACAATTAAATCTGCGTTGTGCTCTTTGGCAACATTATTTAGCTCACTAAACACTTTAAAGTGTTTTATTATTGGCTTTACCCTTACATCTTTTAAATACGGTTTATCTAAAAAAGTTTCAAACTTTTGTTCTACCAATTTCAAAAAGAACATTGCTTTTTGTTGTTGTTCACTATCTGATTTTGTTAATAATACATCCGACATTTCTAACATATGCAAGGCTAAAACTTCAGCGCCGTTTTTCTTAGCTAACTTAGCAGCTGCTAATAATGCGTATTCAGAATGCTCAGAAAAATCTATAGGTACAATAATTTTTTTCATCAGTATCTTATCTTAATTTTAGTGTTTACATTATATGGTCATAGAAAATAGCTGCGTTTCTGGCTGTTTGCGTTGTAATAACAAATCAAAAGCCATGCAAATATTTCTAACAAACGGATACCCTTTTTTTGTTACAGTTATTGTGTTAGTTGTAATATTTAAAAGTCCATCCGCTTCCATCTCCTTAAGTTTTTCTAAAACCTCGGGGAGTTGTGTAAAATAAAGATACTCTTTTTTCCAAGATGTTTTAAATTGACACATTAAATTAAGAATATGTTTTCTAATTATAAGATCTTCTTTATTTAAAGTATGTCCTCTGTAAACTGGTATTTCATTGTTGTTTATTAAATTATAATAATCGCCTATTTGCTTTACATTTTGAGCAAAGCCATACCAGCTATCGCTAATTGAAGACACTCCTAAACCAATCATAACTTGAGTTTTATTAGCAGTATATCCCATAAAATTTCTATGCAAAGTTCCTTGGAGCATAGATTGATATAAGGAATCTGTTGGCAATGCAAAATGATCCATTCCTATTTCATGATAACCAACCTCGCTTAACAAGGCTTTTCCCGTTTCATATTGTTGCCGTTTTAATTCTGCTGTTGGTAAATTAGCCTCATTAAATCCGCGTTGCCCATTGCCTTTAATCCAAGGTACATGTGCATAACTATAAAAGGCTAAACGGTCTGGTAATAATTCCTTAGTTTTTAAGATGGTATGCTTTACATGTTCTAATGTTTGATAAGGTAGTCCAAAAATAATGTCATGCCCTACTGAGGTATACCCTATTTCACGAGCAAGCTCTGTAGCACGCTTTACATTTCCGAAGGGTTGTATGCGATGTATTGCTTTTTGTACAGTTTCATTATAATCTTGTACGCCAAAACTAACGCGCCTAAAACCAACATCGTAAAGTGCTTGTAAATGTGCTCTTGTGGTATTATTTGGGTGTCCTTCAAAACTAAATTCATAACCATCTGCGAGAGTTCCTTTGCTTAATATGCTATTAATCAAAAAATTAAGATTCTCTGGACTAAAAAAGGTAGGTGTACCTCCTCCAAGATGAAGTTCTTTCATCTTAGGCTTTGTGCCTAATAGATCACAATATAAATCCCATTCTTTTAAAACAGCACTTATATATGGAGATTCAACTTCATGTCTTTTGGTGATACTTTTATTACATCCACAAAACGTACATAAACTCTCGCAAAATGGTAAATGAATATAAATACTTATCCCTTCACTATCATTAGATTCATTAAATGATCTAATCAGTGAAGTTTTCCAATTTTCTAACGAAAACGTGTCGTTGTTCCAATACGGTACCGTTGGATAACTCGTATACCTAGGACCAGCAACATTATATTTTTTAACCAATACATTATTCATACCTAACAATTATTAGTCAAAAGTAATAGGAAAAAGCCATATATAACATGACAATTATCATTTCAATACTTAAACAGAAAGTAATATTGATTATTTTCGACATAATCATCAAACATTTACCTCATGAGTACTAAAAAAATAACGTTTTTAAATAATGAAGGGCAACAATTACTGGGTCGATTAGAGCTTCCTCCAAATCAAAAGCCACATAATTTTGTGATTTTTGCACACTGCTTTACGTGTAATAAAAATCTATCAGCCGTTAAAAATATAAGTCGTGCTTTAAGTTCAAATGGTTTTGGAGTTCTACGTTTTGATTTTACAGGTTTAGGCGAAAGTGATGGTGATTTTTCAGATACTAATTTCTCTGGGAATGTTGAAGATTTAATTAGTGCAGCCCATTTCTTAGAAACAAATTACAAATCTCCAACGCTTATCGTTGGTCATTCTCTTGGTGGGGCTGCTGCTATTTTTGCTGCAACAAAGATTAGTTCCATAAAAGCCATTGCAACTGTTGCTGCTCCGTCAAATCCAAAACATGTACAACGTATTTTGCAAACTAGTGTTTCAGAAATAGAAGCTAACGGCAAAGCCATTGTAAATTTAAGTGGTCGTGATATTACAATTAAAAAACAGTTTTTAGACGATTTAAAAGCTAAATCACTTCCTAAAATAGCAAAAAATTTACGCAAAGCTTTTTTGGTTATGCATTCGCCACAAGACACTATTGTATCCATTAAAAATGCAGAAGACATTTATAAGTTAGCACATCATCCAAAAAGTTTTATATCCCTTAATGGTGCCGATCATTTATTATCAAATAAAATAGATTCTATTTATGTAGGCAACGTCATTTCAGGTTGGGCAAAACGTTATGTAAATAGTGTTGAAGAAAAGCAACTAAAAACTAATCTACAAGTTGTAGCCAGTTTAGATAGTGACGATAGTTATACCACCCAATTAAAAGTTGGAAATCATTATATGCTAGCTGATGAGCCTTTAGACTATGGCGGCAACGATTTTGGTCCTTCGCCATATGAATTGGTTTCAGCCGGATTATCGGCTTGCACTGCAATGACCATTCAAATGTATGCCAAACGCAAAGGCTGGCATATTGAAAACATTGAAGTGCATACCGGCTATGGAAAAAATCATGCTGAAGACTGCAACCATTGTGACGAAAACTCAGCTAAAATAGATACGTTTAATAGAGAAATAAAATTAGACAGTACCCTTGACGACACACAAATAAAGCGCATTTTACAAATTGCCGATAAATGTCCTGTACATAAAACATTGCTTAGTAAAACTCAAATCATAACAAATTTAATTAGGTCATAGAAATTTGCAATTCGCTAAATATTGACTTAAATTTAATCTCAAATTATAATTATTTATATAAATCATGAAAAAAACTTCCATTTTTGCTCTAGCATTTACATTGGTTTTTGCTTTAGCTTGTAAAAAAGAAAAAAAAGAATCAGATTCTAACTCAGAAACAAAAGTAGAAAGCCCAGAAACAAAGAAGATTGTAGACCCAAGTACCAATGATGGAAAGAAAGTTTGGGTAGTTTTAGATTCCAAAAGTGGCAGTTCTGTTACCGGAAATGCAATTTTTGAACAAGAAGGCAGTATTGTAACAATGATAGCAACTTTAAGCGGGTTAAGCGAAGGTACTCATGCTTTTCATTTACATCAAAAAGCCGATTGTTCTTCTGACGATGGGAAATCTTCTGGAGGTCATTGGAATCCAACAGCACAGCCTCATGGCAAATGGGGTGCTTCAGAAGGTTTTCATTTAGGTGATATAGGTAATTTTGAAGCCGATGCATCTGGTAATGCTACCGTTACTTTCGAAACTAATAAATGGTGTATAGGCTGCGGGGATGAAAAGAAAGATATTTTAGGAAAAGCTGTTATTGTACATCAAGGTACTGATGATTATACTTCACAACCAAGTGGTGCTGCAGGCACTCGAGTAAGCTGTGGTGGAGTTATTGAATAAAACTTAACATAAAGTACTAATAAGCTGCTTTTACGAGCAGCTTTTTTTATTTTTAAGCTTTAGAAAAACCAATATTATAATGAACCCATCTGCTACTGGTTGGATTAAAAAATTACAACAAGTAATATCTAAAGAGAATTCTTTTTTAAACTTTTCAAAAGAACAATTTTATGTTGCGCTTAGATGTAGTGGATTTATTTATGGCCATAATATTAAAAGTATTAGTACTAGTATAAAAAAAACAGATCTTTCCGACGAAGAAATTTGCAAAGTAAATCTCTTCTTAGCCCTTAAATATATTCATCATAATACACATTCTAAAAGAGACCTCATTGAAAGCATTATTGATTTTTATACCGAAATAGATGCTCATAAAACATCCATCTTTCAAGGACTTCTGGGAGGAAAAAAATCGCGATTACAATTAGAAAAAATAATACATAAACGCATACAGATTAATGATAACATAATTACAAAAAACTTCAACTATTTTGTCATTAACGCTTTGCTATTTATGGATGTTTTGGCATATAACCAATACCTGAAAACACAACATATTTCAAGTAATTATATTAAAAACTTAGAGGCTGCCATTGAAGTTATTTCTTTAGATGTACTACAATCAAAAGTTATAAAAACCGAATACGACGAAAGCTTAATTAAACTGTTTATTTCTTCCAGACGTTACCAAAATAATGCACAGATAAGCTATATACAAGCCATAGCGTTTTTAAACGTTTATTTTGAAAAACAATATATTTTGGATATTGCATGTATGGCTACTTGGGGAGATAAAATTATTGATAAAGATGAGCAACAATTTTTACATCAATTAGGTAAAGATTCAAAGTTGGAGCACGACTTAGTTACAAAATCAATAGAAGCAGTGAACTCCTTTTACACGACCAACAAAGACAATATTGCCTTATTAAGTTCAAAAAATATTATAAAAACATTTTACGACAATTCTAGTAAACTAGTAAGCAAACTTATTAATAGAAACGGTAAGCGTTTAAAAAAAGAGTTGATTCAAAGCAAAGATCTTATGGTTTTACTTTCACAATCTACAGTTAGAGATTTAAACAACGACGAACAAAAAAAAGTACAAGAACAATTATTTGACATTTTTAAATCCATACCAAGTTTAGCAATTTTTATATTGCCAGGAGGTGCTTTACTCCTGCCGCTATTTGTTAAATTTATACCTAAATTATTACCGTCGGCTTTTGATGATAATAGGATTGAAGATGATAACTAAAACCATTACCTTTACATTATGGCATTAACAAACAACGATATTTTTAAAAAATTACGAGTAGCTCACAAACTACGCGATGATGATATTGTAAAAATTTGCGCTTTAAAAGATTTTAGAGTTTCTAAAAGCGAAATCGGTGCTATTTTTAGAAATGAAAACCATCCCAAATACATGGAATGTGGCGATCAATTTTTACGTAATTTCCTTGATGGTCTTATTATTCATTTACGTGGTCCTATGCCTCCAAAAAAGACCAATAAAGCATCTTAGTATTTTATGGTATGAGTGAACAATCTAACACCTTGGAAACCCTAGATCCTCAGGATTGGGAACAATCTAAAGCTTTAATGCATCAAATGGTTGATGACGCTTTTGACTATACAAAAAATGTCAGAGAACGTAAAATTTGGCAAGAAATGCCACAGCATGTTTTAAATACTTTTAAAACGCCTTTACCACAACAACCTAGTAATGCTGAGGCTGTTTATAAAGAACTTCAGGAAACTGTATTGCCTTATCCCATGGGAAATATTCATCCGCGGTTTTGGGCTTGGTATATGGGCAGTGGAACCATTTCGGGCGTTATGGGCGATTTTTGGGCATCCATACTCAATCCAAATTTAGGAGGCGGTAATCATGCGGCACATAAAATTGAAGAACAGGTTATACGATGGATTAAGGAGATTATAGAGTTCCCTAAATCGGCAAGCGGCCTTTTAGTAAGTGGCGGATCCATGGCAAATTATGCAGCATTAGCAGTGGCTCGAAATGTAAAAGCAGGTTATGATATTCGTGCTGAAGGATTAAAAGAAAACAATTTGGTGTTTTATGCTTCTACCGAAATTCATAGCTGCAATACTAAAGCCATAGAACTTTTAGGATTAGGAACCAAAGGACTTAAAAAAATTGCTGTAAATGATGATTATTCGATAAACATTAAGGCTTTAAAAAATCAAATAGCTAAAGATAAAGCAAATGGTTTACAACCTATTTGTATTATTGGAACTTCAGGAACTGTTAATACCGGAGCCATAGACAATTTAAATGCTATTGCCGATATCTGTAAAGAAGAAAACCTTTGGTTTCATGTAGATGGCGCTATTGGTGCTATTGCCATGTTATCACATAAAGTTAAACCCCAACTTAAAGGCATTGAACGTGCCGATTCTGTAGCTCTAGATTTGCACAAATGGTTACATATGCCTTTCGAAGTAGGTTGTGTAATGATAAAAGATAGTGTTGAACACAGAAACACGTTTTCATTAATCCCAGAATATTTGGCTAAAAACACGAGAGGATTAGCTTCAGGAGACGATTGGTTTAGTGAATATGGATTACAACTTTCCAGACGTTTTAGAGCATTAAAAGTTTGGATGTCGCTTAAGGAACATGGTAGTGAACGATTTGGCAGAATGATTTCAAGAAATGTAGAGCAGGCAAATTATTTAGGGCAACTCGTAAATCAGCATGATAATTTAGAACTCATTGCTCCTATTGGTTTAGATATTGTGTGTTTTAGATATAATCCTGGAGGATTGGATTTAAACGCTTTGAACGAATTGAACAAAGAAATTAAATTACTAATTGAAGAACGCGGTATTGCCATACCAGGTTATACGACGCTGAATAATATGTATTGCATTCGTTGTGCTATTTCTAGCCATCGTGTTACTAGTGAAGATTTTGATGTTTTGATAGAGCATGTTTTAAGTATAGGAAAAGAATATTTAATTTCCTAACTGTAACATTCTACTTAAAATTGAATCTTATAAAAAAGATCAATCAACCTAAAATAGTTATGAAATTAAATCAAAAATTTACTGCTCTAACATTTTTTATTCTTCCAATCTTTATTTTTGCTCAAATAGAAAATACGTTTAATGGTGTTAAACTAGAGGAATCAATAGAAATAGTAAAGCAAAAGTTAAGTGATATAGCAGAAGTGACAAATATCATTTCGGTAGAAAATCCAAGTTTCCCATTAGCTAAATCCACCGAAGAACACATTATTTGTACCAATATAAAAACCAAAAATGGAACAATTAAAAGAGCTGTTTTTACTTTCGCAGATGATAAATTGAGTTATATTGAAGCAAGAGGAAATACTTATAACGTATTTGCGAGTAAACGTAAAGATACAGCTAGAACTTATATGGATTATGACGTTTATTTTAAAGACAAGTTGTTTTTAAATAAGAAAAAAGACATTGCTTGGATTTTAAATCAGGAGTCGATGCATACAAACTTATTTACTTGGGAAAACCCTTATTTAAATTCAGATTATAAAATAAAGGCTGTTACAAATTCATCTGACAAGATTCCTTAATTTCTTAAAATGGGAGCATCTATAGAAGAACTTAAACCATTGTTTGAATCCAATAGTAGTTTTACTAATACTGAAGAACTGGATGGTTCCGATCCTAATGCACAATTACAAATAAACTGTTTTGGTGTAGAATATCTTGGGTTTCCAAGAAAAGTAGAAGCTCGGTTTGGTGATAATAAACTCAATGTCGTTTGGATATTAACAGCAAAAGGAGAAGAAGATCGTATTAATAAAGCTTTAATAGCTCAATATGGCAAACCTATTTATACAAATGATGATTGGGAAATTTATAATAACTGGCAAGTTGGTTTAAGAAAAGATAAACCAGAAGTATTACTGATGACACAAAAAATTGGCCTTGAATACAAAACAAGCTATTTTAATCAGTAACTTAGTCTAACCAGGCTTTAAAATCCTTTACACGTTCTCGTGCTACAATAACCTCTTGCTCGTTATATGTTATGAGTTTTATTTGTAAGCGTGAGTTGGTATAGCTTACCATATCTTTTATAGCATTAATGTTTACAAAGAATTTTCGGTTAATTCTAAAAAATGTTTGCGGTTCTAATTCATTCTCAAGTTGATCTAATGTGGTATCTAATAAATAGTTTCGACTTTCATTTGTATAAAGATATGTCCCTTTATTTTCGCTATAAAAACACTCAATATCTTCAATATTAATCAGTTTAAGATGCTGCCCTACTTTTATAGAGAAACGTTTTTTATACTCACGATCTATTGGATTAACAAGTAGTTTTTTAATATCATTAAAATCTAATGTAACTGATTTTTTTTCTGCTGTACGATCTTTGTATTTGTTAACCGCTTCTTCTAATTCTTCATCATCTATAGGCTTTAATAAATAATCAATACTATTTAATTTAAATGCTTGCAAGGCATATTCATCATAAGCTGTTGTGAAAATTATTGCTGATTTAATATCTATAGCTTCAAATATTTCGAATGATAATCCATCACTTAACTGAATATCTAGAAAAATTAAATCTGGATGCTCATTATTCTGAAACCAATTTATAGATTCTTCAACTGAATGTAACATTATTTCAGTTTCAACATGTAATTCATTTAACATTCGCTGAAGTCTTCTTGCTGAAGGCTTTTCGTCTTCTATAATAATTACATTCATTCCCAATGTCTTTTATCCTTATTCATATAGTCATCAATTTTCCTTTTTTCCCAATTTTTTCCAAATAATAAGTCTGGTCCAAAAACTCCCATCGCATGAAAAGCGAGTCCTATTCCCCAAAAAATTGGGGTTGCAAAAGTTTCAAATTGCCAGAAGGATTCACCTTCATCCAAATGTGTGGTAACCATAACTATTAAAAAAATGTTTACAACAATGTAAGCTGCTAGATGCCAATAAAACCCTTTCAGTTTATCAAATTTCTTTTTAGCTCTTAAATAGGCTTCTTCTTTATTGAAATTGGCTTGAGCATTATTACTATTCTCACTTATATTTTTATAATTTTCCATACTATTTGCTATTAGAATTTATATTGTCTTCCTCTTCTTTCATTAGCTCATTGATTTTATTCTCTTCCCAGTTTTTACCAAAAAAGTAGTCCGTTCCAAATACAGCAAATGCATGAAACGCTAATCCAATTCCCCATATAAACCATAGGTTACCAAAATTAAAATTAAGAATCATATCAAAAAAATCATCTCCATTATCAAAATTTCGAACAATTTTTAGAACTATAAACAAGGTGTTAACTATTATGTAAGCTGCCAAATGATTATAAAATCGTTTAATTCTCTTTACTTTATATATTGCTCTTGAATGAGCATCGTTTTGATTATGATAATGTTTCATTTGTTTTTCTTTAACTAATTAATTCCAGTTTTGTTTTTCTTCTTCTTGCATAAACTCATCAATTTTTCGTTGTTCCCAGTTTCGACCTAAAACGCCATTGTTTACAAATACTTTATAGGCTTGAAAACAAAGTCCCATTCCCCAACCAAACATTGGAAACCAGAACCATTGAATAGTGTCTGGTGTAAATTCATACCATATAAAAATTAAAAATGGTATAACTATACAATATGAAATTAAACTGTAATAAAACTCCTTTAGTTCTTCTACATGCTTACGTGCTCTTACGTAACCATCGTCTATTTGTGATGTTGATTGTGTTCTCATAATTTTTATTTGTTTTGTAAGCATTGGTATTGAAACTGCAAAACTGTTTGCTTCTTGATTAATGTTTACCTTTTTATTGGTTAATAGGTTGTAACGTTGCATGATATTACTTAAACCTACGCCACTACTCTTTTTTACTATTTGTTTAGGTTGTAAATTGTTTTCAACAACCAAAGTTCCATTAACTTCGTAAATTTTTATATGTAATGGTTTGTTTACGGTTACTACATTATGCTTTACAGCATTTTCTAACAAAAGTTGTAATGATAATGGCACAACTTTACTTTCAGGATTTGAAGCTTTTTCAGGAATTTCAAAAATGATACTATCTTCAAAACGCATTTTTAATAAAGACATATAGGTTTTTGCAAACTCTAATTCTTCATCTACAGTTACTAAATCTTTATTTTTTTGCTCTAACACATAACGATATACTTTAGATAAAGACGTTGTAAATTTTTGTGCATTATCTGTGTTTTCTTCAATGAGGCTTGTAAGGACATTTAAGCTATTAAACAAAAAATGCGGGTCTAATTGATTTTTTATAGCATCAAATTTTGCACTTGCTGTTCCAGCTATAATTTTTTGTTCTTTAACCTTGTTTTTTTGTAATTCCTGATAAAAGAAAAAAGCATGAAAAAAAAGAGATGCTGTAAATGTTATTAATAATGTTATAAAATAAATTTGTAGTTTTTCGGACTCTAAAAACGCACTGTATGTTAACCCATCAATTACTGTTCTATGAAATATTCTAACCAAAAACATAGTAGCTAATGTTAAAATAATAGAACCTATAAAACCAAAGACTATTTTATTTTTAATGAATAGAGTGTTTTTAGTTTTATGATGTAAAAAATCGAAAAAATAAGAGTTCACAAAAGTTAATGGTAAGGAATACATAATAAAAATTCCAAATTTTATAACAAGATCAAAGTCGTATACAACTTCTCTATCAGCAGAATATTGAAATATCATATCTATGATAAATAAAATTGCTGCTATAATGATACTTACTCCGCAAACCTTTATAAACTCCTTCATTATTATTTATTACAAGATTCTAAAATTTGTTCAGCACGTTCTTTTCCCCAATTTGGGTAAAACGCTGTTTCCGGTTTAAAGTTAGCAAAAAGTTCCAATGCTCTTTCTACGTCCTTGCAAAGAGGTGTTGTATCCTGGCCAAAAAAACGAGCACTGCCCATTGCCCATTCGGCTTTATTTAAAACAACGCGTGGATTATTAGGAGCTATTTGTTCGGCTTTAGCGTATAAAGCTGATACTTTTGGAGATAATGTCATTCCGTAAGTTGCACCATCATAAGCTACCCAAGCCGTATGCAATAAAGCTTGTAGTATTAATAGCTCTGGATTGTTTTTTGAAATTGCAGTCGCATCATTTAATAAATTTTGTGCTTTTGCCAATTGAGCTGTTAATTTATTCTTATCCTGTTCTCCAAAACTTTGAGTAATTAAAACTTGGGCTGCATAATATGACGGTAACCAATTGTCGGGTTCAGCTTTTGCAATACGTTCAAATAAGCTAGATGCTTCCGTTGGGTTTGTTCTCCAAAGTTCAAAGGCTTTTTGCATGCCTTTTTCGTAATTGGTTTGTGCACTCAATAATTGAGTGATAAATAATACTAAGATGATTGCTAACTTTTGCATAATTGTTCATTTTTTAATTATGATACAAATGTCATCCATTAATGTCAACAACTAAAAAGAGAGTGACCGAATTGTAAATTTCTAAGGATGACTTGTAATTATTTTTAAAATCCCTCTGAAAATGTGTAACTTAGTAAGCCCTTTCCTTACTAATACTTTTATAACTATAAACCAACCACAATGAAAAAATTACTATCTTCTGTATTTATACTTTTATTTATAGCTACCTCCTTAGCTCAAACGGACAAACGTCTTGATGGTGTAGACACCCAATTAAATAAAATTCTGGAAGCAACACACGCTGCGGGATTTGCGGTTGCTGTTGTTGAAAAAGACAAAGTTATATATGCCAAAGGATTTGGTTTTAGTGATTTAGAACACAAGACTCCTGTCAATACAAATACGTTATTTGCTATTGGCTCTAGCACTAAAGCATTTACATCTTCAATTCTTGGGCAATTACGAAACGAAGATAAATTATCGTTTGATGATAATCCAAGAAAATATATTCCAGAATTAGAGTTTTATAATGATGATATGAACAATCATATTATTATTAAAGATTTAATGAGTCATCGTACTGGACTACCGCGTCATGATTTTTCTTGGTATCTTTTTCCAACTTTTGACAAAGACAGTTTAATACAACGTATTAAATACCAAGAACCTTTTACAGGTATTAGACAACAGTGGTATTACAACAATTTTATGTTCTTAACTCAAGGTGTTATTGCAGAACGTATAACTGGAAAAAGTTGGGAAGACAATATAAGAGAGCGTTTCTTTAAGCCACTAGGTATGACGCGATCTAATGTAACTATTGACGAAATGGAAAAAAGTACAAATGCGGCTTTAGGTTATCAAACTGAAAAAGATAACTCAAATACTAAAATGGATTATTATAAGATTGCTGGAATGCGGCCTGCAGGAAGTATTAATAGTAGCGTTAACGATATGTCTAATTGGTTAATTACTTGGATAAATAAGGGGAAATTTAAAGATAAAGAAATTATTCCAGAAGCTTATGTAACTGAAGCTATGGGTTCGCATATGGTTATCAATAGTGCTATTCCTGACAAGGAAACACCAGGTTTACATTTTGCTAATTATGGATATGCTTGGTTTTTGTCATCATATAAAGGTCATTATAGGGTTCAACATGGTGGTAATATTGATGGCTTTTCGGCAAACGTTGCTTTTTATCCTAGTGACAGTATTGGCATCGTTGTATTAGCAAATCAAAATGGATCGAGAGTTCCAAATTTGGTTAGAAATACGATTGCTGACAGAATGCTAGATGTTGCAAAAACAGATTGGACCCAACGCTTTATTAAAGCTCAAGAAAAAGCTAAAAAGGCTGAAAAGGAAGTAGAAACAGCTAAAACATCAGAAAGAGTAGAAAATGCAAGACCATCTCATATTAAACAAGAATATGCTGGCACTTACTCGCATCCGGGTTATGGTTCATTTGAAATTAATGTAGAAAACGATTCTTTATTTGCACAATTTAAATTAATAAAAATGTGGTTAAAGCATTATCATTATGATGTCTTTGAACCGTTTGAAGTTAAAGAAACTGGAATAGATACTACAGATTCAGGACCTTTGCGCTTTAATTTTATAACGAATAATGCCGGTGAAATTTCAGGAATGAAATCAAAGATAGAACCTGCTTTACCAGATCCTATCGAATTTAAACGTAAACCCAATACTATTGAAGTTGACAAGGCTACTTTAGAGAAGTACATTGGTGAATTTGAACTTTCAACCATCACTATTAAATTTTATATAAAAAACGACAATACACTCTATCTATTTGTAACTGGTCAACCTGAATATGAATTACTTCCAACATCAAAACATAAATTTGCTTTGAAAATTTTAGAGGGTTATAAATTAGAGTTTCTTGAAGACGACAAAGGTGCAATCAATGAAGTACTCATGATGCAACCTAACGGCAATTTTAAAGCTAAACGGAAGAAAATAGACTAAAATGTTAGACATTAAAACCGTCGAATATATTGTATTTGGTATTATAGGTTTTCTAATTTTATTTAATGTATATCTCAACTTTAATAAAATTAAAAACGACACTGTAAATGTCATTTTAAAGAACTGGGCGTATTCAAAATATTTCTTTATCACGTTTATTTGGGGTGTTTTAGGAGGGCATTTCTTTTTAGGAACAAGAACTCCTATTTTTGGTAGTAATTGGTGGCTTCCTGTGGTTTTGGTTATTATTCTAGTTGCTATTTTAGTCTTTATTGGAAAGCGATTAGCTAAAGGTTTCAGTATTAAAAGACGATATCAGTTACTACTACTAATCGCGGGCTTATTGTATGGGCACTTTTTTTGGTCGCAACGTCATATTCCACAAGTAGAATTCCCTTGGACAATAACTACAACAATACCTTGATTGCATGAATGTACAAGAATTTAAAACGCTAATAAGTAACGAGAAGTTTGTAAAAAAAGTACAGTATATTCTAATCGGGCTATTCTTATTTGTGTTAGCATTGGATGTATATTTGGCATTAGACAGAAAGGATGGTAACACCGTAAGCAATATCATAAAAGACAAAACTGAGAATGGTTGGTTTATTATAACTTATTTTTGGGGAGCAGTTGCTGCTAACTTATTTTTTGTCAGATTTAATAAACCCTTTGTAAATGGTACAGTTGGTTCAGTAATTGTAATAGGCATCGCTTTGTTAATAGCAATTTTTAATGTAAAATCTCATACAACTAATTTTATAACATCGCATGAATATAGATTTTCGGTATATTTCTTATCCATGACCTTTGGAGTTATTATTGGATTGCTATTTTGGAGACAAGGTGAAGCACCCAGGTCTCACTAACCTTTTATTTACGGCTTATTTTCTGAATATTTAAATACTATAGGCAAGCTATATGGGACATTTACGGATCTGCCGCGTTGTTTTCCAGGTGTCATTTGGGGTAATAAACTAACAATACGTTCGGCTTCTTTTTCTAAAATTCTATCTGGACCACGGGATTTAATGTTAGCCACATTTCCGTTAGAATCTATAGTAAATAACACAAATACTTTACCTCGAATACCTAATTCTATAGCAGTTTGAGGGTACTCAAAATTCTTTTTAACATGTGTTATCATATTTTCTTGAAAACATTTCTTTAATTCAGCATTGGTTTTTCCTTTACAACCAGGCCAAATAGGTACTTTCTCAACCACTGCGAAAGGCACAGAAATATTTTCTTCAACTTCATCAACATTTACATCCTCTACACTAACAATACGCTCTTCTATAGCTTCTTCCATACTGATTTCGGTACTCTCAATTACCGTTTCTTCAACTTCAACCACATCTTCAACCACTATAATAACCTCAGGAGCCGCTTTTGGAGGAGGAGGTGGTGGTGGTGTAACTACATTTATTAAAGGAATATCTTCTTCAACATCTTCATTAATAGTTATCATATCTAATGTAACATCTTGCTTGTCGTATGTTTTATAGTTCAATAAACTGTAAGACACAAACAACATTAATGCGAGTCCAATTTCAAAATACAAACCGCTATTTCTGTTTAAATCAAATTCTGGATTTTTCTTTAGTTCCATGATACCAGTATTTTACAACTATTAAATTACAAACAAATAAGAAAAAATACTATGACATTTGTCAGCTTCTCAGAGATGTTTTTACACCTCAAGAGATTAATTAAATTTAGCTAACTTTATATCAAATCTTAGTAACCAACAAGTACTACATATGAAGCGTCTTATTTTTCTTTTCCTTATAATATTAACGGCCTGTAATTCTGTAAAACAAAAAGAGCAAACCATTGAAAATTTATATGATTATGATATTGAACAACGGTTAGATTCTTTGGGAATAACACTTAAAGTCCCTAAACTTCCTAAAGGTATCAATATTGCTTTGGCTGTAAAAACTGAGAATCTTATTTACTTATCTGGAAATGGTCCTAGAACAAATAATGGTGTAAGAATTACAGGAAAAGTGGGCACCGATTTAACTATTGAAGAAGGATATTCTGCGGCAAGAATAACTGCCATTAACCATATTGCTATTTTAAAATCTGAAATTGGAGACCTCAATAAAGTAGTTCGTATTGTGAAAGTTCTTGGAATGGTTAATGCAGACTCTTCTTTTACCCAACAACCAGAAGTAATTAATGGCTATACCGATTTGATGGTTGAAGTTTTTGGAGAACGTGGCAGGCATGCACGCTCTGCAGTTGGAATGGCATCGCTACCTTTTAATTTAGCCTGCGAAGTAGAAGCTATTATAGAAATACAAGAATAATATATTTTAACTAAATTTTTCATTTTAACAATAAAAACAAATTATGAAAACTATTTTTTTCTTTTTAGGAATAACACTTTTTAACTTTACTTTAATAGCACAAGAAAAAAAAGAAGACATTAAACCAATTCCTCTTGCCAAATCATTTATAACTTTTCATCAAGCTAGTTTTAATAATAAACTAATTACATATAAAGCAACAGCTAAAGAAACATACCTAAAAAACACCAAAGGTGATTCTGTGGCTTCTTTATGGTCTGTTGCATATACTAAAGAAGGTGTTAGTGGTTTTTCAAAACGACCAGTGACCTTTGTATTTAATGGTGGCCCAGGATCTGCTTCAGTATGGTTACATATGGGAATGTTTGGTCCTAAAATTGTAAAAGTAAATTCGGAGGCACAAAAAGATGATGGTGCTGCTCCATATCCAATAGTTACAAATAATCAAGGTTTATTAGACCTTACTGATCTTGTTTTTATAGATCCAATTGGTACAGGTTATAGTCGTGTTATTGGTAAAGGCAAAGTCAAAGATTATTGGGGTCTCAACGAAGATGCAAGGTCTATTGCAAAATTTATGCGACAATGGATTACCGAAAATAAGCGCTGGAATTCTCCAAAATACATTGCAGGTGAAAGTTATGGTACTACTAGAGCTGCTGCCGTTGCAAATATACTAGAAGGCGGAGGTCAAAATATGGCACTCAATGGGTTAATTTTAATTTCTCAGGCTTTAGATTATGATGGCTCTACCTCTATACACGATAACATCACATCGTATCTCACCTATTTACCAAGTATGGCAGCTACAGCTTGGTATCATAAAAAAGCTGGTCAAGGAAAAACTTTAGAAGCCTTTGTTGAAGAAGCTCGTAATTTTACTTATAACACCTATGCTCCTGCTTTATATAAAGGCACCCTATTGAGTGAAACCAAAAAAAACGAGATTGCAAATACACTTGCTTACTTTATTGGTTTAGACAAAGCTTACATTTTAAAATCAAACCTTCGCATCTTAATGCCACGTTTTCAAAAACAATTATTAACAGACAAAGGATTAGCTATTGGGCGTTTAGATGGTAGGTTTATGGGAGACGAAGCCGATGATGTCTCTGAAAGTCCAAGGCTAGGTGATGCTGCATCTTACCAAATAAGTTCGGCTTATACTGCTGCTTTAAATCATTATTTTGCTTCAGAACTGAATATTGAAATGGATAGACCTTATTTAACTTCAAATGGTCAAATAGGTTCTAAATGGCGTTGGAGAACAGTTCCTGATGGGCAATACTGGGAACCAGCTCCTGTAAATACAGCACGGTTATTAGGTGCTACAATGCGGCGAAATACAGAGATGAAAGTGCTTGTTGCTTGTGGTTATTACGATTTAATTTGCCCATTTTTTGATGCAGAATATACCTTTGCTAGAAATAGTATTGTAAAAGAGCGTGTCACATTGAAGTATTTTGAAGCAGGACACATGATGTATACTCATGAACCAGATTTAATAAAACTATCTAAGGATATTAGAGCATTTTTAACTAAATAATAAATGAAAGTAAAAGTAGCTGTAATACAAGATTCTCCTGTTTTTTTTGATCTAGAAAAAACGATAGACAAAATTGAACATATTACAAAACAATATACACAACAAGGTTGTGAACTTATTGTGTTTCCTGAATCGTTTATTCCAGGTTATCCACGAGGGTTTTCATTTGGTGCCATTGTTGGTAGCAGAACAGATGAAGGACGGCAACACTACATCGATTATTACAATAGTAGCCTCGATTTAGAAAGCGACCACTTAAAACGCCTTGAAAAAATAGCTAAAACTGAAAACACATATCTGGTTATTGGTGCTGCCGAAAAACAAAATGCTAATGGAAGTCTGTATTGCTCCATGCTTTACATTTCTCCTACTAAAGGTTTATTGGGTGTAAACCGAAAAATAAAACCTACAAGAAGCGAGCGCTTAATTTGGGCAGAAGCTGGTGGGGAATCTCTAGTAACTGTCGATACAAAGATTGGAAAACTTGGAGGACTTATTTGCTAGGAAAACTATATGCCACAGGCACGAATGTCTATGTACTTAAAAGGTGTTGAAATTTATATAGCACCAACAGCAGACTCACGTGAGCAATGGGCAGCCACTATGCAGCAAATAGCCCTAGAGGGCCGCTGGATGCAACCAATACATGACCAAGGCTATGTATCCTGAAAAATATCAATATGCAGTTGCAAACGAAAAAGACAATCTATGTCCTGGTGGCAGTGTCATTGTATCACCTTTATGTAAGATTATAGAAGACCCTTTATTTGATAAAGCAGGTGCTTTGGTAGCCGAACTAGACCTAGAAGATATTAAACGCAGCAAACTGGACTTTGATGTGATTGGACACTACTCCAGAAATGATATTTTTGAGTTTAAAGTATACAACCAACCGGAAACAATTAAGGAATAAACATAAACAGATGAAAAAAATTACATTATTACTATTCGCTTTTGCAATCTCAAATTTGCTTTTAGCACAACAAAATGTTTCAACAGATTTAGCAAAAGATGGAATGGCTGTTAAAGATGTAGTAAAACAATTCTTAACAGCTGCTAGCAACTATGATATTGATGCTATGCCTAACTTATTTACTAAAAATGCTAACATTGCTGGTGCTTCTTTTAAGAATGAAAAATGGAATACATATAACATAACTTTAGAAGAATTTATGGTAATGTTAAGATCTGAAACCAACCCAACAAAATATACCGAACCTGTTTCCAAATTTACCATCCATATTTCTGAAGGCAAACTGGCATTTGTAAAAGCTGATGCTACTCTAATAGTTGAAGACAAAGCCCAAAGGCATAATTTTGATTATTTCACGCTTATTAAAGGAAATAGAGGTTGGAAGATTATAAATGGATCTTATGTATCAATCCGTTTAAAAGATTGATAGTAAAATCTTTATTGATTCTAAACTTAAAAACAGCTAACTTCGTTAACGTTGTATATAAACAATTAAAACAGTTGATATACTTAAGATCAAACCTTGTTTTTTACAAATTATCCAACTGGTTACTTTTCTTATCCTCACTAATGGTCCAAAAGAAACCTACAAAAAAGAACTGGTCGGCTGCTGGTCGTATGGCACGACGTGCAAAATTTCCGTTAATATCTGGTGTATTGGCATATTGATACCCATTAATATTTTTATAACCCAAAGCATTATTTATAGAGAAATATAAAATCTTTTGTTGCGAAATTAAATACGCCCAATTTAAACTCAAACTGTTATAGGCTTTGGTTTTGGCATTTAAAAATCCTACATCATTGGGGTTGGTATAGGGACGCCCAGAAGCAAACGTATAACTAAACCCAACCTGACTTTTCCAATCGGCTATCCAATATTTTTCCACTACAGATAAATTATTTGTATTTACAAAATTGGGCTGTGCTTGCATGGGATAGTTTCTATAATCACGCTCAGAATCCAAATACGAATAACTTAACCAGTAATCTATATTTTTTATGCTCTTGCTATCGCGCCAAAACAAATCGAGTCCTTTGGCATATCCAAAACCATCATTGGTAATATTGGTATTAAAATCTACAAACTCCGAATCGTACTTTATCAAACTAGTGTAGTCTTTATAAAAGGCTTCGGCTCTAAAAATTTTACCATCAACATTCAATTGATAATTTAAAATATAATGTGTGGTGCTTTGTGCTTTTAAATCCTGATTAAACTTTAAAACATTGCTCAAAGGGTTTTGATAAAAATTACCGTACGCCAAAGACACTTGTCCCTTTTTAGACGTTTTATACGCTAAAGACAGTCTTGGAGCGATATTAAACGCTTTAAACAGTTCGCTATATTCCGCTCTTACACCTGCTTTTAAAGCTAGTTTTTTCGAAAAGAAAATATCGGCTTCTGTAAATGCAGCAACTATATTATTATTAAAGCCATAAGTGGTTTGTGCAACTGTAGTATTAGAAAATGTTTCGTCAAAATTGGTTGAAAAATATTCAGCTCCGAAATTAAGCTTAAACCGACTGCTAAAGCGTCTTTTAAATTTTAGCTTTGCATGAATACTGTTCTCTACATCGGTTATATTGTTGTCTAAAACAATTGTTTTTTCATTATTGTTTGTATAACTTAAACCGCCACGTACAGACCAAACCTCATTGAGCATACCTTGGTAAGTCCCATTAAAATAGAGGTTGTTGTTATGTAGCTTAAAATGAATGCCATCATTGTAATTAATATCTTCTTGTGTTAATTCAAAATTAGAAGTATCAAAAGCTGTATATAATTTTAGAATTCCATTATCAAACTTTTGTCTAAATACTGCTTCACCTGAAAATGCTTCATACGGTTTTTTCCAGTCGTTTCTATCTGGAAACAAAGCAACATATGGTGCTAAATTAATATATGAAGCATTTACGCTAATGGATGATTTTTCCCATTTTTGTGTGTTTCCTAATGTAGCACCAAGGCTCATAATGCCAACATCTGTTTTTTCCTGATCCGGTTCTTCAATGGTATTTAGTAACAATACACTAGACAATGCCTGACCATATTCGGCAGAATAACCACCAGTTGAAAATGTAATACCATCAAACAAAAAAGGTGAGTAACGCCCTCTAGTTGGTGTGTTATTAGTAGTTGGTGTATAAGGTGTAAACACACGAATACCATCAATAAATATTTGCGTTTCTTCGGCTTCTCCACCACGCACAAATAAGCGTCCATCCTCGGCAACAGTAGTTGTTCCTGGTAATGTTTGCAAAGCACCAACAAAATCGCCTAAAGCACTTGCGGTAGTAACAACATCTAGTGGTTTTAAAACGGTAACCTTACTATTATCGCCTGCTTCAAAAGTTCCTGCCGACAATACTACAGCATCTAAGGCACTTACATCTTCACGCAGTTTAACTTTTAAATCGTGCATATAAGACACATCGCCTACCATGGTAAAAGTCTCATAAGATAAATATGAAACAATAAGTGTTTGGGTTCCCTTTTCACTAGTTTTAAATTCAAAGATACCCTTTCTATCCGTTGTTCCGCCATCATAAGTACCTTCTAGATATACATTGGCTCCATTAATAGCTACTCCCTTGTTATCTGTAACTACACCATTGATAGTAGTTTGTGCGCTAAGGCTAAAACTTAATACGATTAATACTGTGATTAGTAGTGTCTTCATTATTCTTATGTGTTCGATTTTTAATTGATGGCTCAAAATTGCATTATAACATTGAGTTCATAAATTTATAGTAACCGAACTGTAAAAATTTAATGACGAATTGAATATATTTGAATAAATAACTATTTATGCAACTATCTAAAAGTGAAAAATCGTTCTCCTCAATTTTTTTAATAATTGTTTTGTTAGAACTTATTACTGGAAACATTGAAAGCCTTTCACAATTCCATTATTTTACAAAACCTTTAATACTCACATCATTAATTGTATTCTTTTGGAGTAAAAGTAATCACCTCCCAAAAGCTGTTAGAAACATTACACTTCTAGCTTTAATATTCTCTTTAACTGGAGATATTTTACTCATGTTTGTTGGTACATCTGCTAACTTTTTTATAGGAGGATTGATTGCCTTTTTATTAGCGCACATTATGTATATTCTAACATTTATTAAAAAACGAAACAAAACTATAAATCCGTTATTTATAATTATTACATTACTTATTTACGCAACTGGAATCTTTTACCTAATAAAAGATGGTCTAGGCGATATGCAAATACCAGTATTATTATACTTAACTGTAATTTTAACAATGGTAGTCATGGCTTGGTTGCGAAAAGGAAAAATATCAAATAAAAGTTATTATTTAGTAGTTGTAGGTGCGTTATTCTTTATGATTTCTGATAGTGTTTTATCTATAAATAAGTTTTATCAATCCTTTGCTTCAGCAGGTTTAATTATTATGTTTACTTACGCATTAGCACAGTATTTAATAGTAATGGGGATTTTAAAACAACGTGATTAAGCGTTCCTTTTTAAATATTAATTTACCACATTTGTAACATTTCAAAATTTAAAGCTACTTACAAGGTAACTAACGCATCACATTGAATAAAGAACTAGAACATAATTTTGTTGAATTGCTGGAAAAGCATCAAAATATTATACATAAGGTATGCCGCTTATATACCAATAATTATGATGCTCACAACGATTTATTTCAAGAGATTACCATACAACTTTGGCGTGCTTATCCAAAGTTTCGTGGCGATTCAAAATTTAGTACTTGGATGTATCGCGTTGGTTTAAATACAGCAATAACCTTGTATAGAAAATCTAAACGTAGAATAAACACACAAGGCTATGACGAAGTACAGTTTAAAATAAAAGCTGAAGATTATGATGATACTGAAGAGCAACAATTAAAACTGCTATATAAAGCAGTACATCATTTAAACGATATTGAAAAAGCGCTTGTTTTTCTTTATTTAGAAGACAAGAACTATAGAGAAATAAGTGAAACTATGGGAATAAGTGAAGTAAACGCGAGAGTAAAAATGAATCGCGTTAAAGCAAAACTTAAAACCATATTAAATCCGTAATACTATGGATGAATTAGAGTTATTAAAGAAAGATTGGCAAAAGAACGACAAGGATTACCCTAAGTTATCTTATAACGATATATATAAGATGATCTTAAAAAAGTCGTCTTCAATTGTTAAATGGATATTTATTATAAGCCTTTTAGAGTTTGTGTTTTGGGGATTCATCTCCTTTGCTGTTAAAGATACTGAAAGTATGCAACGGTTTAAAAGTTATAATGCTGAAAACATTATGATTCCGCTTACCATAATTGGTTATGCTATATTAGCCTATTTTTTCTATAAATTTTTCATGAATTATCGCACCATTTCGGTAACTGATAATGCTAAGAAATTAATGGAAAACATACTAAAAACAAGACGTACAGTAAAGCAATACGTAGCCTTTAACCTTATTTTTCTTTTTATTTCAACGTTTGTGGTTTTAGGTATTCAATTTAATAAAGATGACCAAATAGTGTCAATGATTGACAAGGCGGCTACAAACGGAGAGTTATTTAAATTCTATGCCACAACTATTTTAATAACATTATTAGTGCTTGGTGTTATGATACTTATATTTCTTGGATTTTACTACTTAATCTATGGCATTTTGCTTAAACGTCTTAATAAGAATTATCGTGACCTTAAAAAATTAGAAGTATAGTTAGATTGTTAAATGAACTTTTAACAATACTACCATTTACGTTGTTTATTTAGTTCCTCTTGAGCCTGTAACTCTTTTTTAGAAATTACTTTTAAAAATGAAGGATGTTGCTCAATAGCATATTCAATTTTCTCAACAATGTCATCAATACTTTCGTTGTCGTAATCTATATCTAAAGGCTTCTTTATTTCAAAAGTTTGCAGAATATTTTTCTTTTTAATACGTAACCCCTTTTTATCAAACGATCGCCTAAACCCATCGATTACAATAGGAACAACAATAGGCTTATAGCGTTTAATAATATGCGCAGTTCCTTTTCTAATAGGCTTAAAAGGTGTTGTTGTACCTTGTGGAAAGGTAATTACCCAACCATCATCAAGTGCTTTAGAAATATTTGTAATATCGCTCATCTTCACTTGCCTATTTACATCTTTACCTTGTGCTCTCCAAGTACGTTCAATACTAATAGATCCCGCATAAGCCATAATTTTAGGCAATAAGCCAGACTTCATCGTCTCCTTAGCTGCCACATAATAAATGTTAAGTTTTGGGTTCCATAAATAGCCGACATTTTTAATAGAATCTACGCGACCACATAAACTGGCGTTAAAGACATGAAACATAGAAACAACATCTGCGAAATAGGTTTGATGATTAGAGATAAACAATACATTAGTATCTGGAAGATTTTTAATAATCTCCGAACCAACTATTTGTAATTCATTAAACCCTCTAAAGCGTTTATGAGTAATAACACCCATAATTCTTATCAGCCATTTTTTTAAGAATAACTTATGCCCAAAAGGATTTTCTTTAAATAATCCCATAAACTCAAAATTATTTATTTAGTTAGTGCTTGCAAATGTAACAAAACTTACAAACTAGAGCATTTGTTTTAACAAGTCTTTAATTTCGCTTAGTATCATTGCTGTTGCGCCCCAAACCACATGTCCGTTTAACTTAAAAGCAGGAACCTCTACATTAATACTATACGATGTTTCTACCCACTTGGTAATACGATTATTCTCGTCCATAAAATGTTTTAAAGACACCTCAATAATCTCTTCAACCTCATCTTCTTGTTTTACAAATACAGGTGTCTCCCTAGAAACCCCAATAAAGGGTTGTACATAAAAATTACTAGGTGGAATGTAAACTTGAGTAAGTTGTTTTACTACTTCAATACCTTGAACAGGAACACCTATTTCTTCAAAAGTCTCTCTAATCGCGGCTGTTTTAAGAGAATCGTCTTGGGCTTCTAGCTTTCCTCCAGGAAACCCTATCTGAGCAGAATGTACACCATTATATGTTTTGCGCAAAATTAAAACCAGCGTTGTTTGCTGATTATCATTAGGGTAAAACAACGCCATTACTCCTGCTTTTTTAGCCGTTTTCATTGCTTCTTTATTCATATTTATCAACTCTTTTCTAAAAGGAGGTGACATTTTAAATTGTGAAGCCTCTGCCGGTAGCGGGATATTCTTTATTTTTGAAATCGATATTAAAAACTTATCAAAATTCATTTATGAGAGTCTTATTATTTTTTTGTGTTGTACTTTTTATGAACTGTGAAGATAAAAAATCTGAACAGAAAAAATTACCTACTCCAGTTCAAACTGAAACAAAAGCTAAATCCATTAAAAAAAAAGTTATAACTGAAATGCCTAAAAGAGAATTCCCTGTATTAAATAGTAAAAATGCTATGGATTTCTTTTTGGAATACGAAAAGCATAACAAAGAAAATAAAGTACGCATATACTCAGATTTTGGTAACATTGATATTTTACTCTTTGATAAGACCAAATTCCATAGAGCAAATTTTATCTTTTTAACCAAACAACATTACTTTGATAACACTCAATTTTACAGAGTTATTAATAATTTTATGGTTCAGGCTGGAAATAGTGATACTAAGGCAACAGCCAGAAAACGAGCGAAAATTGGAAAATACCTATTACCTACTGATACAAACCAAGGTTATAAGCACAATAGAGGTGTAATAAGTATGCCTAGTAGCGAAATTGACAACCCATATAAACTCGCATCACCTTTTGAGTTTTTTATTGTACAACAACATGGTGGTTCACATTTTTTAGATGGTGATTATACTATTTTTGGAAAAGTGACTAAAGGCATGGACGTTATTGATAAGATTGCAGCTGTTAAAACAGACAAATCTGATTGGCCTCTACAGAATATTTATATTCGTAAAGTGGAGATTATTGATTAATTTTCTTTATAAACACTCGGCAATGCAATTTTAAACTTTACTGCTAATAATCTCACCACAATTACAATACCTCCAGCAATAGCAAACACCGCATTTGAATCAATTGGTAATTTCCGAAGTAAAAAATAAGATATACCGCCTAAAATACAAGCCGTAGCATATACTTCCTTCCTAAAAATTACGGGAATTTCATTACATAATATATCGCGAATTACACCACCAAAACATGCAGAAATAGTTCCTAATGCAATAGAGATTATTGGATGTAATTCCGCATTAATACCCTTTTCAATACCAACAACTGTATATAAACCAATTCCAATAGTATCAAACAAAAACAAAGACGTTCGTAAATAATTAATCTTGTTTCTAAAAATTACTGCAAAAATTACCGATGCAATAATAACATAAGTAAAGGTCATATCCTCCATCCAACTTACTGGAGTTCTACCAATTAAAATATCACGCAATGTTCCACCACCAACAGCAGTTACAAAAGCAATGATGAGGATACCAAAAGGATCCATTTTTTTATTAATTGCAACAAGTACCCCTGAAATAGCAAAGGCAATGGTTCCTAATATATCAATGGTATAAAACATGATTTTCTAAATAATTCCGTTTAAATTTCTTCAGTAAGCTAATATTAAGTGATTCACTCCATTTTGCTACACAAAATTGGTTCTCTATTTACATATTCTGTGTAAAATAATTATAATCTTTTAAAATAGTATCTATAAACTCTACGTCGTTACTTTGCTTAACGGCTTTTATCTCAACAACCTCTTTTATTTTATTTCGAAGCTTAATAAGTGTTTGGTAATCTCTTGTAGCTTTTGCTGTAGTAAAGGTGTCTTTAATAATTCGGGCATCATTATCCGACAATTTAATAACATTAGGATACGTTGGCATATAATCTGTTTTTAAATCTTCTAAAATAGTATGGTTAATATTTACTTTATTTTTTAATGCAATTACCGATGTCCCTGCGGTCATATCTCCCAACCTTTGGTTTTTAGAGCTTGCAATTATTGCTATTAAAGCAACAACGCCACTCATCATATTTAAATCTATAATTCTAAAAAACCAACGAATTACAAAATCTGATAAAGACGCTTGATACCCATCAATTTTTACCACCTTAATCTTTATAATACGTTTCCCAATTGTTTGTCCGTCAAGTATAGTTTCAAAAATTAATGTATAAAACATCGCAGGTAAATAAAACACAACATAAATAGCCATTTGCGACCAATAATCCATATCCTTAACAAGATCGTCTATTTGAAATAGCTTAAACATAATTTGGTAAATAACAATCGCATAAGCAATCTTTATTATCCAATCAATAACATATGCCAAAATACGTTCTCCAACACTTGCTGCTGTAAAATTTATATTTACATTTTGAGTGGTATTTATTTGTAACTCTACCATTAATTGTTTTAATTTGAATGTGTATGAGAGAAGTTGCATTTATTAAACAAAACAAAGAAAAATGGCTGAATTTTGAAAAAGCTATTTTTGGAAAAACTTTAAAAAACCCAGACCAACTCGCTTCGCTTTACGTACACTTAGCAAATGATTTATCTTACGCTCAAACTTACTATCCCAAAAGTAAAACAATTCTTTATTTAAACAACTTAGCAGCAAAAGCTTTTCAAAAAATATATAAAACTAAACGTGAAGACACTAACCGATTTGTGCACTTTTGGAAGATTGAAGTCCCATTAATTGTGTATAATTATAGACGTTATGTACTTTATGCATTTTTAATTTTTGGTGCATTTGTTGCTATAGGTGCACTATCGGCAGCTTTTGATGATTCGTTTGTACGCTTAATTTTAGGCGATCACTATATAAATATGACCCTTGAGAATATAGAAGCTGGAGATCCCGTAGCCGTTTATAAAAGTGGTAGCAATTGGGGAAGCTTTTTTGGTATTACATTAAACAATTTATATGTTGGTTTACTGTCTTTTATATATGGTGTTTTTGGAGGCATAGGCACAGGTTATTTATTACTTCGAAATGGAATTATGTTAGGTGCTTTTCAATACTTTTTTTATACCGAAGGTGTCCTTTGGGAAAGTGTTAGAGGTATTTGGATTCATGGTGCCATGGAAATTTTTGCTATTGTTATTGAAGGTGCTGCAGGTTTAATTTTAGGGGCTAGTATTTTATTTCCAAAAACGTTTTCTAGAATGACCTCCTTTAAAATGGGAATGAAAGATGGTGTAAAGATATTAATAAGTACATTTCCATTTACATTTGCCGCTGGCTTTTTAGAAGGTTATGTAACACGGTACTCTAATACAATGCCCAATTGGCTTTCGGTTGGCATCATTTTATTAACCCTTAGTATCATTTCATTTTACTATTTAGTTTACCCCTTTATACTGAACAAAAAATTAAAACAAACCTATGCAATTATATAAATCCAGAGATTTTAGTGCTTTTTTTCAAGATACTTTTGCGTTTTTAAAGCAAAACGGAAAGCATTATTTTAAACATTACTTTAAAGTAAACGGTATCTTTTTAATGATTCTAATGGTACTAGGTTACTTTTTTACCAAGTTTTATTCTGAGCTACTCTTTGGTGGCATCCTACAAAATAACCCAAATGCTATGGACGATTATATGAATGACAATTTGGGGCTATTCATACTTTTACTATTTGTGTTTTTAACTGTTGGTCTTATTGCTGGTATTATTTCATATGCTTATACAGCTATTTATTTAAAATTATATATTAAAAACAATGGTTCAAACTTTAACACCAAAGCAATAATAGAGAGTTATAAAGCTAATATTGGCAAATTATTTGTTTTTCTATTGTGTGGTTTACTTATTGCGTTTCCAATTTTAATAGTTTCTGGTATTGTTATGTTTGTGTTAGCCATAACCATTATTGGTCTTCTTTTACTCCCTCTTGTTATTGGCGCTATATCTTTGTTTTATAATATGACACTTATGGAGTATATTGAGCATAAGAAAGGGATTTGGGATAGTTTTGGCTATGCTTGGACACTCCTTATGTCAAAATTTTGGACTGCTGTTGGAAGCGTAGGGTTGTTCTTTTTAATGGGATATCTTGTACAAAATGTAATTACACTTATTCCTTATGTTTTTGGAATGGCACGTTTATTTACAACAATAGAAAGTGGTTCAAATACCACCCAAGATATTGGTGGTACAATGATGGTGATTATGCTCATAGTTTTCTTTATAACATTTGTAGTTGGCTCTATACTTAACAACATTGTACAACTTAATCAAGGCATTGTGTTTTATAGTTTAAAAGAAGACCAAGAAAATATAAATACCAAAAGTATAATAGACCAAATAGGCTCAGGTGAGTAAAATGAATGGATTACATATCATTCTTTTTTGCATTGGCATCTCACTTAGTTCTTATGCTGAAGTACATACTACAAATGCAATTGTGTTTCAAAATACTAGCGATTCATTACAAGTAGACCATTCAAATATTACACCACGTTACTTCGAAAATTTACAAGGCAAGTATAGTGGCAAGGATTTTATCTACGAAAGAACCGTTGAAAACTCAGGGTGGTGGTCACGCTTTAAACAATGGCTAAGTGATTTTTTTAAACGCTTATTTAACCTAACAGGTGAAGGACAAGCCTCAAACGCTACAGATATTGCTATTAAAACAGCAGGTGTAATTCTATTTCTACTGGTTATTTATTTCATCTTTAGAGCAGTTGTTAATAAAGAAGGCACTTGGGTGTTCGGAAAATCGTCCGATAAAAGCATTATTCCTGTAACAGATATTGAAAATAATATCCATGCTACTAATTTTAAAGCACTTATCTCAGAAGCCGAAAGCAATAACAATTATAGGTTGGCAATACGGTATTATTACCTCTGGTTACTCAAAAAATTAACTCAAGAAGAGCTTATAAAATACGATGTTGAAAAAACCAATAGCGACTATAAAAATGAGATTGCCTCTAATACTTTTAAAGAAGAATTTTCATATACCTCATATCTTTATAATTATATATGGTATGGTGAATTTGATGTGAACCAAGAACAATTCAGTAAAGCCAAACATGCGTTTATTAATTTTTTAGAGACTATAAAAGCATGAACAAAACCATAAAAATTTATATTTTTTTTTTACTACTGCTTTTTGCTGGTGCTATTGCTATTGAGTTTTCTAAACCCAAGCCTATTAATTGGTCACAAACGTATAATGAAAAACATAAAACCCCATATGGCACTTTTGTGTTGTATAATGAACTAGAATCGTTGTTTCCTAAAAGTAAGATTCAAGATATTAGAGTTACGCCGTATGAGTATTTTGATGAACTTTACGATTGGGAAGACTCTACCTATTTAACCACAGGTACTTATATGTACATTGATAATTATGCCAATATAGATGATGTTTCTGCTCAAGAACTTATGGATTTTGCTTCGTTTGGTAATACCCTCTTTATATCAACCGATTATTTTCCACAAAAATTTAAAGACTCTTTGTTTTTTGATACCAATAACGACTACGATTTTTCAGGAAAAGCCGATTTTAGTTTAGCAAACCCTTCATTTAATAATGATTCCATTACTATTGAAAAAGGATTGAGTGATATTTATTTTTCTAAACTCGATTCTACAACTACAACAGTTTTAGGATATCAAAATTTTGACAGTATACCACACATAAATTTTGTGAAAGTAAATTACGGGGAAGGAAATATCTATTTACATTTGCAACCTATTGCGTTTACAAATTATACACTGTTAAAAAAGAATAACAAAAAATATGCCGCAGCAATACTATCGTATTTACCAGATGACACTATCTTCTTTGATTCTCAAAACAAAAGAAGATACGAATTAGGCACATCACCTTTACGATATATTCTTAGTCAAACCGCTTTAAAATGGGCTTGGTATTTGGCTCTTTTATCTTTACTCTTTTTTATTATTTTTAATGCCAAACGTAAACAACGTATTGTAAAAGTTATTAAACCATTACAAAATACAACTGTTGCTTTTACTAAAACCATCGGTAATTTATATTATGAAACTAAAGACCATAAAACTATTATAGATAAAAAAATTACATTTTTCTTAGAGCATATCCGACGGAGTTATGTGTTAGATACTACTATTTTAAATGAAAAATTTGTAAAAACATTAGCCCTTAAATCAGGACAAGATATAAGTACACTAAAAAAATTGATTAACCTTATTGTACATTTAAAAGCAAAACAAAGTTGTAATGAGGATGATTTATTACGATTAAACAAATTAATAGAAGATTTTTATACCACATAACATATGGAGAATTTAGACGACACAAAAAACGACAACCTAAACCAAGAGTCTCAAAGTAATGAAAGCAAACTGCCTGAAGAAACACAAGCTTCTGAGCATGATATTAACTTTAAAAACCGCATTGATTTAAGTGAGTTGCAACAAGGCATTACACTTATTAGAGATGAGATAAGTAAAGTTATTGTTGGTCAAAAAAGCATGATAGATATGCTTATTGCTTCTATTTTAGCCAATGGGCATTCGCTTATTGAAGGCGTTCCAGGAGTTGCCAAAACAATTTCGGCTAAACTATTAGCAAAGTCCCTAAACATTGGTTTTAGTCGCATACAATTTACACCCGATTTAATGCCAAGTGATATTTTAGGAACCTCCGTTTTTAATTTAAAAACTACTGAGTTCAATTTTAAAAAAGGACCCATTTTTTCAAATATGATTCTTATAGATGAAATCAATCGTGCGCCAGCAAAAACACAAGCCGCATTGTTTGAAGTTATGGAAGAACGTCAAATTACAATTGATGGTCATAAATATATGATGGACTTGCCTTTTATTGTATTAGCAACTCAAAACCCAATAGAGCAAGAAGGTACCTATCGTTTACCAGAAGCACAATTAGATCGCTTTTTGTTTAAAATAGATATTGATTATCCAAATCTGGATGAGGAAATAGAGATTATTAATCGTGAGCAAGTACTACAAGGTGGTATAAAAACCGACCAAGTTACGGCACACTTAAGCAAATCTCTAATTGAAAAATTTCAAGGCTTAGTAAATCAAGTTTTAATAGAGTCGCATTTGGTTAAATATATTGCTGATATTATTATAAATACACGTAATAATCCGTTTTTATATCTTGGTGCCTCACCAAGAGCATCCATTGCTATATTAAAAGCGAGTAAAGCCTTTGCAGCTATGAATGGTCGCGATTTTGTAACCCCTGAAGATATTAAACAAGCGGCAATTCCTGTGTTACAACACCGTGTTATAGTAACACCAGAACGCGAAATGGAAGGGGTTACTACAAAGCAAATTATAAAACAAATTATTGAAGCAGTTGAAATTCCTAGATAATGCTTAAAATTATTAAACCTTTTTACATACAAAACCGCTTTTTTTATGCATGTATCACTATTATAGTGCTGTTTGTATTGAGCTTTGTATTTCCTAGATGGTTTAATATTGTAAAGCTTCTAGTACTGGTCCTCTTGGTATTTACGTTATTAGATATTCTTCTTTTATTTTTGGCAAAAAGAGGTGTTAATGGTATTAGAACGCTTCCTGAAAAATTCTCGAATGGCGATTTGAATCCTATTGATATTTCAATCGAAAACTATTATACTTTTCCTGTTTATATAAAAATTATTGACGAAATACCTGAACAATTTCAAGTTAGAAACTTTAGTATTGAACGTAAACTGGTAGCTTCAAGCAAAACTCAATTACAATACGAATTAAGACCAACCGAACGTGGCGAATATCATTTTGGTAAACTTAATATCTATGCTACTTCAGTATTTGGACTTATTGCTAGACGCTTTAGTTTTAACGATCAAACCATGACACCAACCTACCCTAGTTTTATGCAATTGCGTAAATATAATTTGTTAGCCATAAGTAATAATCTTACACAATACGGTATTAAAAAAGTGAGGCGGCTTGGACATACTATGGAGTTTGAACAAATTAAAGAATATGTATTGGGTGATGACTTGCGAACCATAAATTGGAAAGCTACAGCAAAGAAAAATCAGTTAATGGTGAATCAATTTCAAGACGAGAAATCACAACCTATCTATTCGGTTATTGACAAAGGGCGTATTATGAAAATGCCTTTTGATAAACTTACACTTTTAGATTATGCTATTAATGCAGCTTTAGTAATTTCTAATGTAGCCTTAAAAAAACATGATAAAGCAGGATTGTTCACCTTTTCAAAAAAGGTTGAAAATAGGGTTGTTGCCGAACGAAGAACATCGCAAATGAATTTAATTTTAGAAAGTCTCTACAATGTAAATACAGATTATTTTGAAAGCGATTTTGGTAGATTATATGCTAATGTAAAACGAAATATTACACAACGCAGTTTAATCTTATTATACACTAATTTTGAAACTTTAGATGGTTTATACAGGCAATTGCCTTATTTAAAAGGCATTGCGAAAAACCATTTACTAGTTGTAATTTTCTTTAAAAACACTGAACTTAACAGCTTAATTTCTGAAAAAGCAGAAACCATACAACAAGTGTATGACAAAGTTATTGCTGAAAAGTTTGCATATGAAAAACGCCTCATAGTGAATGAACTTAAAAAGTATGGCATCTACTCTATTCTTACTACTCCAGAGAGTTTAACTATAGATACCATTAACAAATACCTGGAAATTAAAGCCAGAGGATTGATATAAAAAAAGCGACCAAATGGTCGCCCTGTTTTGCTATCAATCAAACTATTCTAAAATCAATTAAACGGTTTCATTTAACCACGCTTTCATCATCCAAACCGTTTTTTCCTGTTCGGTAATAAAATCACTCATCATAGAATTAGTGCCTTCATCGTTTGCATCTCCAGATTTCTCAAGCAAATTGCGCTCTATTTTTAATAATTGGGTTAAAGAATCAACTATTAACCGCACAGCCTTTTCATCATTAGAAATATTTTTACCAATAGGAACTATAGCTTTGCTCATATAATCATCAAATGTGTGCAAAGGTGTTTCACCAAGTGTTAAAACACGTTCTGCTATTTCATCGACTTTTATATTAGCATCATTATATAACTCTTCAAATTTAACATGTAAATCAAAAAAACGCTTTCCTTTAATATTCCAATGAATGCCTCTCAAATTTTGATAATACAATTGAAAATTTGCTAACAAGCCATTTAAATCATTAGCTAAATCTTTCGCTTTATTTTTATTTAATCCTATACTATTTAGTACCATTATATATGTCTTTTTATATTCACTACAAATTTAATCTATAATAAAAGTGTTTTGTGATAAATTTTATTGATAGTTTTTATATCTTTATAGCATAAAACAATACTAATGACAATTACTCAATTATATTATGTTCTGGCAGTTGCCGAACATCAAAACTTTACAAGAGCAGCCGAAAAATGTTTTGTTACTCAACCAACATTAAGCATGCAAATTCAAAAATTAGAAGAGCAATTAAATGTTCTTATTTTTGATAGAAGTAAAAAACCTATTGAACTTACCGAAGTTGGTAAAAAAATCGTCACTCAGGCAAAAAATATAGTAAATGAAGCGGATAGAATTCAGGACATTGTAGATCAGCAAAAAGGCTTTATTGGTGGTGAATTTAAATTAGGCATTATCCCTACTGTAATGCCAACACTGTTACCAATGTTTTTAAAAACGTTTATTAAAAAGTACCCAAAAGTAAAACTTAAAATTGAAGAGCTTAATACTCCAGAAATTATCTCAAAAATTAATGAAGGACATTTAGATGCTGCGATTGCCGCGACACCACTAGATAATGAAAACATAAAGGAACGTGTTCTTTTCTATGAACCCTTTGTTGGTTATATACCGCTTAATCACAGATTGAATAAAAAGAAAACCATAGAAATTAATGACCTAGAAATAGATGATATGTTATTATTGGAAGATGGTCATTGTTTTAGAGATGGTGTTATTAATTTATGTAAATCATTTAAAAAACATGGCGAAGACACGTTTCAATTAGACAGTGGCAGTATTGAAATGCTAGTGAAATTATCTAACGAAGGTTTAGGAATGACACTACTTCCTTATTTACATACACTTGATATAAAAGATAGTGAAAATGGTAATTTGCGCCATTTTAACGAACCTTCACCTGCTCGTGAAGTAAGCATCATATATCATAAAAGTGAGTTGAAAATGCAAATTATAGATGCCTTGCAAAATGTAATCTCTGGAATAATAAGAGGAGCTATAGCATTCCAAAATGTAAAAATTATAAGTCCCTTACCAAAATAAAAAAAGCGACCAATAGGTCGCTTTTTTTTATGGTTTTAAATAAATTAAACATTGATTTAATTCTGGGTTCTGTTGTAT
>Ga0114934_10000224_pt1 | contig 35788 bp, 30 predicted proteins | sample 4SBtaG_2_FD_99695 | JGI IMG/M metagenome (GOLD analysis project Ga0114934, IMG submission 99695) | Deep subsurface microbial communities from Kolumbo volcano to uncover new lineages of life (NeLLi) - 4SBTROV10_white metaG | ecosystem: Environmental > Aquatic > Marine > Volcanic ...
CTACCAGCAATTTTCGATACTGGCAATTATTCGACCCCTGCAGGTGCAAGTGGACCAGGAATCTGCTGTGAGTTGCATCCAACTCTTCGATTTTCACTGAATGCTTCTTGGGATGATGAAGATTTAGTAACTCTGACTTTGCGTGGGGTAATGGCTGATGGCTTGATCAGTTTACCATGGGTTCACATGTTCGGGGTTGGCCCTTCTCAGGGTGTAGAGAACGACATGAAAATCACTGATTGGAGGGTTTTGAATGACCTCGGAATTGAGATAGCAGATGAGACCTCCTATCTGAAGGCAGATTCGGATATTTCAGTTGAAGTAGAATTTGGTTTTGAGGGCTTAGAATCAATGTTTGCGCCCCGAAGCGATGACATTGAAGTCAGGTTACTTGAGAATGGAATTGTGAAGGCACAAACTAATCAATTGAACCAAGGAGTTGCTACTTTCAACACTAGGACTCCATTGGTTACTGGAGATGTTGAATATGCCGTAGAATTCGACCCACTTGTCGGCGGCGATGATGTGACTACAATTGTTCTCAACCGCAGTTTTGAAATCGATTCAATATCACCTATTGTAATCTATCAAAGTGTCAAAGCACACGACCACCTTGAGCCTTCACTTTCACAAACTCTGACCTTTGAATTGTATGATATGCCAGTGTTACCAACTGATGTAACCCTGATGTTGTGGCGCCAATGGCAAGATGATAGTGATGGGGATGGCGAAATTGATGCTGATGAATTTCAGCCACAAAATATGGTAATTCCATCTAATCTTTCAATTAATAGAGGGAATTATTCCTTTACATTTGATGATACATTTGGCTTAGAAGGTGATTTAGTTGCAGGTTATTTGACAGGTTCAGACCCGGCAGGAAATGCAATCATTGGTGGAGGTAGTCCCATAACGAATGCCCAATTATTTGTCTATCAACTCATGTCTGATGAAGCACCAAGCATTACTCGTGACGGTGCAGGCTGGACCGGTGGGCCAAGAGATTGGCTTCACCCTTCCCCAACTTATGGGTTAATTATTCCATTTGAAGAGGGCAACGGATTTTCAGATATAGACCACATCAATATCAATTTAGCAGGCAATTCGATTGAAGACCAATTACGAGTTGGTTGGAATGCTAGTAGTGGAGAATGTGTCACACCAAGCCAACACCTAGAGATTGTCAATTGTCACGTGCGTGCAAGTGTGGGGGCTATCAACGCCTTCACTAGCGATTTGTATATTCAGATTGACTTCAAACTTGCATGGGATTTACCTGATGAGGGTGACTTGAGAAGAGAACCAGACATTGAGGTAGTTGACCGTGCTGGACAAGGTGATTGGTTGGCTCTCCCTGAATTACGTTGGCGTTTTTCAACTGATTTACAAATTGAGCCAGATAGTATTCTAGTCGAGTTAGCAGAAGGAAAAAGATCAGCAAGCGGTGCTTGGGTTGCACCAAATAGTAACATCAGCATTTCAGGCAGGGTCTCATTTTCACCCACTGGTGATTTGCCCTCAGATGAGATGAAAGTCAAAGTCATGCTTGATGACAAAGGGTCAACTGTTCGAACTGAAAACGGTTGGTGGAGTGCAACGCTAAAGGCTCCGAGTCAAGCTAGTTCGGCAATTCCTATGACTTTTGAATTGACAGAAATACCGGCTCAAGCAAGAGATGTCACTGATACAGGTCTGACAATTCTACACATTATTGTGGATAGCACGCCACCAATACCTATCGATGTGGTCGGGCCAAGGATTGGAAGTGAAATCCAAGTTTCCTCACTTTCATCAGTAGTTGTAGAAATTCAAATTAAAGAATTTGAACAACTTGACATAGAGACTGTTCGATTAAATTGGCTTGTAACACATGGCTCTAATCCATATGGAGATGAAATTGTTAGCGGACAAAGCGTGGTGGTTTTGCCGGCACACAACCCTGCGGGTGAGGCAATACCTGTGAGAGCGACACTTGAGTTACAATCTCTTATTCCAGCAGTAATGCTATCCGAAGAACTAACGCTACACGCTTGGATTACAGGCAAAGATATGGTTGGCAATGAGATGGTGTCTGATATCCAATTTAATTCGGAAGGAAGCCCCTTCGCGGCTTGGGGAATACAGCAACTGCAAGCCGATTTGGTGGTAGAAGATGCTGACTTAAGTTACTCAAGAAACGGTGAAATTGAGTTGGGTGACAAAATAATGGTCACGGTTCAGGTGCATAATTTGGGTGAGGTATATGGAGTCGCAGAACTAACTCTCAAAGAGATTGATTCAGAGGGTGTGAGTAGGGTTATCACGCCTATTTACGCCACGGTGGGGGTAGACCCAGATGGCTCGAGCCAAGCACAAATTGACTGGGTGCCCGAGAGTGAAGGTCATTACTTCATTGTAGTCTTAATGGGTGATGAGGAGGTTGCGACTGGTGACGTTGTTACTGTTACTCAACCGGCGGAATCTGGTTTACTCGCTGATTTGAATGAACAAGGATTCACAATTCAATGGATTGGAATTCTTGGTGGATTATTGATTCTATTAGTTGCAGTCGTTGTAATTGGAATGCGGGCTAGTGGTGCGCCTGAGGATGAGTGGTTTGACGAAAATGATGATGATGCTACAGCCGTGGTAGAGGCTGAATTAGGTCAAAATCAACAGTGGACTCCTGAACAGATTGCCCTGTGGCAACAATCACAAGCCCAGGCCGTACAAACTCAGCAACAATGGACTCCTGAACAGATTGCTCACTGGCAACAATCACAAGCACAGGGTGCACAAAATCAACAACAGTGGACTCCTGAACAAATTGCTTGGTGGCAACAACAACAGATGCAACAGCCAAGTAACGTTCAACAAGGTTGGGAAGGCTATCAACAGGTGCAACAAGATTCCTATTACCAGCAATAATTTACTTTTGTTATGAATTGGCTGGAGAAATATCTCTGACTTCAAAATCGGGGCTAACAGCCAATAAATCAGATTTCATAGCCGAGTTTGCTTTGCTTCGCTACTTACTCTTAAACTAGCCAGAGGTCAATAAAATCGGATTTTATAATCGAATCTGCTTCGCTTTGCGACTTCTCATTAAACATACCAGAGATTCATAAAATTTGATTTCATTCTGCGAGTTTCCTATCCTATGCTCAGTCCAACTAGCAGGTCTTTGTGCGAAGCGAATTTTACCTCGATTTCAATTGCTTCGCACCGACTAGAAAATTTCCTTCACTTTGTTCAGTCCAATTTTCTAGCCCAGCGACAATCATTGATTCTTAAACGAATCATTGATTTTCGCGGGCTTTTTAATTTCATATAATTAATTAATATTGAAATTAAAAAGAGCCAACGGAGAGATTTGAACTCCCGACCACCTGATTACAAATCAGGAGCACTACCAGCTATGCAACGTTGGCGCTAAGCCACCCGACACCCCCATTGGTTTTGAATATCACAGTCGGAGGACAGCCCTAACGGTCAAGAATGAACGGCCTACACGAGATAATGAAATGGGCGCCCAAGTTCTTGATGGGAAGGCGTGTGGCGCCGAAGTTGAAGCCGAAGTAAAAGCCAAAGCATCAGCCTTGAATGCACGTGGAATAACCCCTCACTTAGCAGTGGTAATAGTTGGGGACGACCCGGCTAGTCATGTCTATGTAGGTGCAAAAGAGCGCGCTTGTGCTCGAGTAGGGGTCAAGAGTACCCGCATTGATTTGCCTGCCGACAGCGATTTTTCAAAGGTGGTAGATGTTGTTGAAAAACTAAATTCTGACTCCACAGTACATGGGATTTTGGTGCAGTCACCTCTGCCAAAAGGGATGGATGAGTTAGCCATAACCGACTTGATAGATCCGGCAAAAGATGTTGACGGATTTCATCCAGTGAATCTCGGTAGATTAGTCCAAGGCCGTGCTGATGGGCTTTTGCCTTGCACTCCAGCGGGTGTAATTCGCCTTCTTGAGTGGGGAGGAGTTGAAACCTCAGGAAAAAGTGCCGTAGTGATAGGGAGGTCACGCATTGTCGGTTCTCCTGTATCACTATTATTAGGTCGTAAGGGAGTTGATGCAACAGTGACAATTTCACATTCGCGAACTAGTGAAATTGCCGATGTCTGCCGCGCAGCAGACATCGTGATTGCAGCAGTTGGACGCCCTGAGATGGTTCAAGCAGATTGGGTAAAGCCGGGAGCGGCTGTGGTTGATGTGGGCGTGAACAGAGTTGATGACGAAAGCCGCGAGCGAGGCTATCGGTTGGCTGGTGATGTCCATCCAGACGTTGCCGATGTAGCAGGCCACCTCTCGCCGGTTCCAGGTGGAGTAGGGCCGATGACGATTGCAATGCTGATGCTCAACACAGTTACCGCCGCTGAATCAAATTCTTGAAGCGGAATCTGATTAGATAAGCACAAATATTCTTTCACATTGTCGATAAACAATGTCAGTGCGGATAATAGCACCTCTGCTCTTTGTCTTGCTACTGGCTCCGATGGCTGCATCGCAAAGCATTGGTGAGACATTACAAGAATGCCCAGGTACTCTGACTGGTAGTACAGAGCCAAGTCAAATCCATTTACAATTAACCGATAACCCGTCGGAAGTAGTGGTAATGTGGGCAACCGCACGCAGAGGAAATGCTGTGGTTGAATGGGACGGGCAAAGTGCTGATGGTGATTCATATTGCTATAATCACGACATGGCTTTTCACATGGCAACGATGAGTGACTTAACTCCTGGAGAAGAGGTAACTTACCGAGTTGGTGATGGGAATGACTGGTCACAGGAATACAAATTCACTCCAATTGATATAGATGCGAATCGGTTTGAATGGATTGCAATCGCAGATTACGGCGATTCTTCAGAGGCTGTTGATGTGAAGGAAGCAATAATTGCAGATACTACTGCACAAATGGTAACAATTTCTGGAGACATATCATATGCTGATGGTGAACAATCAACTTGGGATGATTGGTTCGTAGAACAAGAGGAAAGTATGACTCACATTCCTTGGGTAACTGCAGTTGGAAATCATGAAAATGAGCCGGGTTATGGATTCACCCCGTATGCTCATCGATTTGATGCGGATGGAATGAAGGAAACAGAGCCATTTTGGTTCAGCAGAGACTTTGCTGGCGTACACATGGTATTCATGTCAACTGAGCATGATTATGATTTAGGAAGTTCTCAATATGCTGCTTTGGAGGCAGATTTGTCTGCGGCTAATGCAAACCGTGAACAACGACCATTCGTAGTGGTGGTCGCTCACAAACCCATGTATTCGAGCAATAGTTACCACGGTTCAGAAATTGCTTTGCGTGAAGCGGTTGAAGAGTTATATCAAACTCATGGCGTAGATTTGGTAATTGCTGGGCATGATCATTTCTATGAGAGAACTTGGCCGGTTTTCGACGAAGAACCCCAAAACTTCGGAGGTGAGGGTGGTACACTATTCGGTCAGGGATTTGGTCCGATTCATATTGTCGCAGGTAATGCTGGACGTACCCCATACACTGAGGTCGATGAACCCCAACCCGCTTGGTCTGCTTATCGTGAAGTAGATTCTTTTGGTTACATGAAATTAATTTATGATGAAGGGTCACGTAGCCTATCCTTCACATTTCACCGCACAGATCAAACAATAGGTGACCAATTCACAATACAGGAAGGTGTTGTGGATGAAAAAGAAGATGATAAATCACAATTAATCCCAGGGTTTGGTACACTTTTGCCTTTAATTTCCTTAATCGGCGCGGCCTTTTTTCGTCGTGAACTAGCCTTAGATTGAGGCTTAGCATAGGATACCGTCGAGACATACAATTAGCGCGTGCGTGCACAGAGCGTTTTTGCTAGTTTCAACCAGTCAATTAATCAAGTTCTAGTTTAGGGGAGCATCATGGCGAGAAAGTCAATCAGCGTCGCTCATGATGATAAATTAGTGAAATTCCCAGAATTTTCAACTGATGATCCCTTAGTTTATGAATTGTTTAGTAATCTTTCTTCAGATGATTATGAGGATTCATTCAATGCAATGTTACATATCGGGGCATTGGCCTTGATGGAGGACCGTATTGCACATTTAATTGATTCAGCAGAAAAGGAAATCTATCCTCAGTTAGAGAGATTCAAATTGATGTTTGTGAGAGGTAAGGCCGAATTCACCCAAACAGCCCAAAAAAAGGGTGAGAAAGCAGAAGTAAATATTGTTGACTTACTCGATGAGTTCGCATCTTCAAATGGTTGGACTGATGAAATAGAACAGTCAGGTAAGATTAAAGGAAATTTAGATGGAAACAAGGTTGGAGATGTTTTAGCAACAATTGAATTAACTCCTTCTGATGGCACCCCAACTGAACATACAGTAATCGGTATTGAGGTGAAGTTCGACAAGAGTATCAGTTTAGGCGATCCTACAAAATTGAATGTCGAAACAGGTGATTCGAAGGACAAAGGATTCAAAGCAAGTACCCAAAAAACCGCGTGGTCACAACTCTTAGAAACAAAAGCAAATCGAGATAGCCCTTTTTCAATAATGGTTTTCGATGCCAATCTATTATCACCAGATATGAGAAAAAATGTTGAGGATGTTGCTTATATTCCGGGAATTCCTGGTTTCGTTGTAGTAATCAACTCCCAGACTGGAGACTATTCCAACTTAAAACTCGTTTACAAAATAGCAAGAGATATGGCAATCTATCACCATATAGGGGAATTAGATGTTGAAACCCAAGTGATTGAACTCATAGTAAAACGATTATTACATTATCTTGGAGATGCAAAGAAAATATCAGACAAAATCCTAAAGCATACAAAAGCAACAGTGAAGATGAATTCTGAGATTCAAAATCTCCTGATTCATGCAGTTGAACACGCGGAATATTCAGAAGCATTTCTTGAGAGATATTTGAGTACGAAGAAATTGACTTCTGTAGATTTTGCTGAATTCTATTTTGCACACCCAGTTGCAGAGAAATTGAGAGAATCGAGCAAGTCAGAAAAAGAGTTCGCAAATAAATTGTTAAAAGATTGATTTTCATTTTCAAAATACATCATCAACCGACATAGCATTCCTGTGAAATCGCGAGGGTTCTCTAAAACCACTCAAGTCATTATGGGAAATTACAATGGGTGTTCAGTCCGTCAGCACACTTGCTAACCATTCATTCATTCTTCTTCGCCCAGTGATTCCGTGTTTTCAACGGGTTGAAGGTCTAACATGAAACTGAATACTGTAAATACAATTCCTAGAACAAGCAAAAATTCCCACATGGCAGCATAGTTTAGCATTGGGTAGATTGAGGATGTGCAGAATTCCATCATATCATGGCTAGATGAGTTCCAAGTATCCCAATCAAAATCTTCAGTCCAAACGGTGGATTGCGCAGAAATCATTTGCCACAGCCCCACAATTGCGAACAGAGATGGGACTAAACGCGCTGTGAGGATTTTGCGAAGAGAAGAACTATTCCAGTGAACACGAAGGGTCACAATATTTACTAAAACGCACCAGTAAATTCCCTTGTAAAACACATCAAACGCATAACTCCCATGCATGAATCCATCGACATTCCAAGGTATCTGACCTACCATGTAACAAGAGTAGGCAGCAATCATTCCTGGAAAAATTGCACTGTGATTTAGTAAATGCCAGATTATTTTTGCATCTTTCTTTAGAAGTTCCTCTCGATTATGCATTTGGAGTTCAAACATTACCCAGATTACTGTAACAGCAGAAAGGAATGTACCAAGGCTGAATATGAAGTCTCCTGGTTGATAGAGGTCGAAGTCTGAGATAAACGGCATGAATGCCTTGCATCCATTTGCAATCCAAGTCAAATAACATAAAACCAGCCATGTGAGAGTTACACCGGTAAAAATCTGTAGCGAAAGTCGCTTCCGCTGGCGTTGTTCCATACCTCCCCGGAAAGCATTTGAGATATCAAACCATCATAACCAATTTTGAAGCACGTCCTGATAGTTAGTAAGTGACCAAGGTGTGAAGATAATGAAAACCCATTATTGAAATCCAAAAGGATTCGTTGATACTATAGAGTATTGATTATTGGATTAAGATATGGCAGGCGCTGGTTCAACAACTGAACTGGTGATACTTTCTCTAGGTTTATCCGGTTTAATTGGAGGGAGTTTCCTTTGGTTTACATTTCGAGATAAGAATACCAATATTGTCAGTAGAATGAATTTGCTAATAATGTCATTATTATTCTTAATAAATTTTACAATTTTTGCCCTTTACACATTTAAGAATCTGTCTTCTTTTGAGGGGGCTGATGAAATCATTGACCCTATGTTTCGGTACCTAAACATGGCCTCATTCTTGCAGTTTGGTTTACTTTTTTTGTTATTTCCTTCACCGATATTTACTGAACGAAAGCCAATTCTTATTGCAATGTGTTCTCTTCCTGTAATCTCATTTTCAATGATTTTGTTTGCAAGATTATTTTTTGAGCACTGGGAAACCACTGCTTTCCTTTTCCAGCAAGCTCTGTTTTCCGGATTGTTTAGTTTGATTGCCATTCGGTGGTACATCCTTCACCGAACGAGCGATAGTTTGGTAAAACGAAACCACGCTATTGCCGCAGTTTTACTCATGTTTGGGCTTGTGGGTGCAACATTGACAAGATGGCCAGTAATATTCAGTTTAGGTGGAGGTGATTTGTATACTGAAGGGTTTGGTGGATTCACCCTTCTTGCTTTCACAACATCAGCGCCTCTGTTTCTAGTTCACCACTCATTAGAGTTAATACCAATTCTTGGATTGTTTTTAGTTCTGATTACAGAAATAATGGTGCCTAAGGAGAAACGAGATAAGGTGGTCCTATCACTCAGTTTATTCTTCTTCATTTTCGGTTTAGTGAATGTGATGGTGGTAAAATTCATTGATGTAAATGTCGATTTCCGCGTTCTTTGGCTCCATTTTGCCGCATCTGGGACTTTCGGCTTAATCCGTCCTGTTCTCTTTGTATATTTGGCTATCAAGTTTAATCTAGTAGATTTGAATCAAGAAGCAATTAGGAAAAAAGTCAGACTCATCGCGATACTTTTGACAACTGTTTGGGCATCAAGCCTTTTCGAGATTATCCAAGCATTCCTACCAGTTCCCCAAATACTTTCAGCAGCGATTATTGGGGTTATCTTATCATTTGGAATAGGTTGGGAACAGAAAATTTTTGATGGTATTGCAACAATCTCCGATGATGATTATTTGAGTGGGCCCAAAGATATTTTCGAAGAGTCAGATCTATTTAGGGTCGCAATGGCAACCGTTGTTTTTACATTATTATTGGTACTGTTTGGGTTGGTTCAATAAGGTGGTGAGAAAGTTGTATAATCCATTATTTAAATCCGAAGAGGAAAGCGGTGAAAGAAATCAATTTATTTTCTTCGGAATTCTTGTTGCAGTGATATTAATTGACTCAGCAATATTGGTTTTGGGTGATTATAGTATTGATATCAATGACCAATTAGATAACGCTGATGAATGGGAAATTAAATTCTCTAATTTGACATTAACCTCAAATTCAGAAGTTCTAATTTCAGATAATAATGAAGAGATTGTAACATTTGAGGTTCCTTCAAATTTCAGCGATGATGGGTGGATGGTCCAGGAAATTAGTATTGTCATAACTTACTCCGAAACATCATTTGGGGATGTTGATTGTGACACTGTGACTGCTGAGTTTGAACACGATGAGAAAACCGGAGTAAGTAGTGTTTCTGAGCAGACAAGTGGAGAATCTTCTGATTGTACAGAAATTCAAATGAACAAAGCATGGATGTATTTCACAGACGGTGTATATCAAGACATATCAAAATCAGATGCCGAGAATATCTTAGCAATGGAAGAAGTAGGAATTGATGTCTTAGCATATATCAGAGTAAATACTGATAGTACAATTCCGAATAACGATGATGATGAAAATATTAGTGTTGATTTTACAATAACTCTGCAAAAGATTGAATCTATTACAAGAGTATAATGTTAGTCAATTAAGTCAGTGCAATGGTTACCTAGTGCTTGTTCTATAGAGATGGTTTAGAATATACCCATATCCATCAATGCATCTTCACTAGCATGGATTTTTGGGTCCCAACGTGGACTCCAAACCAGATTGACATGCACCGTCTCAACATCTTCTGTTGATAATGCAGCCCGATGGACTGAGGCCATGATTTCTGGCGCCATCGGGCATCCAGGTGAAGTCAATGTGAGGTCAATTTCAGCATGAACATCGCCATCTTTTTCTGCCAAACGAACATCATAAACTAGCCCTAATTCAACAAGACTGATTTCCAATTCAGGGTCTTCAACAGGGTGAATCGCTTCCAATACAGATTCCTTAGTTGCTGCCATTTCTATCACTCCATCAACTGACGCGCTTCTTTGCGCACTTTAGTGAACATATTGAGGAATCCATTGGCCCGATTTGGGGTGAGGGTGTCTGAGAATCCAAGTTCCCTTGCGAAGGTCGCTGGGAAATCTGCTACTTCTTCAGCGGATAACCCATTGATTGCTCTCTGAGTAATCGCCATCAATCCCTGAACAATTTGGGCATCTGCACCCCCCAGCATTCTGAAACCAGTTTCTTCGTCCATCGAACAGGTCACATGTGCTTCGGATTGGCAACCGTGAACTTTGTTGTCCTCATTCCACTCTTCAGGTGGTAATAACTCGCATTCACTTGCCCAGTCATAGAGCACTTCGTATCTCTCCATAGGGTCATCAATTTCTGAGAATTCATCAATTATTTCTTGTAGGGATGCCGGCCAATTCCCTGCGCCAAACCCAGCAACTTCGCCATCCCCAACTACCTTTGGGGTAGTTCGATTTGGTACTTCATCAATGATTTTCTCGACTCTTGAACCAACATCTTCCGCTAAATCATTGACAACGGGGTCATCAAACATTGCTAACATTTCGCGAGGTTCCATTGCCGAAACGATGACATCATCTCCTTCAACATGAATCGCAACATTGCAAGGCAATAATACTCCAAGTTCTGGCCTTGCTTCCAAACCACGCGCTGCATGCTCAGGCATGCAAGCGCCAAGAATCAGATATGGCCGATACACTTCACCAAGAGATTGCATGACATTTCCAGCAACATCAATTTCACTAATTATACCAAATCCAGCCTCTGAAATCATTTCTCGCAAGATTTCAACGGTATCCTCAAAATTTGAATTGCTCTTAGCATGCCTCTCAAACTGCATATTCTCACCTAGCCAGTCTCCCGACTACCCTTTCAAGGTGTGCAATGAAAGCATCTGCCTCTTCCCTAGTATTGTAAAGGTAAAATGATGCTCGGTTAGTTGCTGTAATACCCAATTTTCGCATTAGTGGTTGTGCGCAATGGTGCCCGGTACGAACGGCAAAACCCCCGAGGTCAAGGAAATGTGCTAAGTCCTCTGCGTGGATGGTTTCGTGTAGGAAAGACACTACTCCCGAACACGTTGGGTCGGAATGGTCACCGTAAACCTTGATTCCTGGGATTTTGGAAATTGCATCAGCAGTGTGTGCTGCTAAGTCGTGAATGTGTTTGTGTACTTCATGCATGTCAAATTGTGATAGATAATTTATCGCTGCACCCCAGCCGATTGCTTCGGCGATTTTTGGGGTGCCAGCCTCAAACCGGTACGGGCCGGTTTGGAATGTGGAATGGTCAAGAAATACTTCCTCAATCATGTCTCCACCTGCCATGAAAGGTTGCATTTCATCTAGCATTTCTGGCTTGACAATTAAACTGCCAATTCCTGTTGGGCCACACATTTTGTGGCCGCTAACTGCAACAAAATCAGCATTTAATTCTGTGAGATTTAATTGCTCGTGTGGCGAAGCCTGGGCGCAATCAATGAGGACTCTCGCCCCCTTACCGTGATTTCCGCGGGTATGTGCCATTTCGATGATGTCTTCAACTGGATTTCTAGTTCCTAGCACATTGCTGGTGTGGACACAGCCGACAAAACTTGCTTCTTCGATAGAAGCCTCAAATTCATCCATGTTTAGTCGGTAAGTTTCAGGATCAACTGAGACGAAGCGAATTTCGATTCCTCTCTCTTTGGCAATTAGTTGCCAAGGAACGATGTCAGCATGGTGTTCCATTTCTGTAACTAATACAACATCGCCTTTCTTGAGATTCGCCCTGCCCCAACCATGTACTACCAAATTTATTGCTTCTGTAGTACCACTTGTGAAAATCACTTGTTCTCTATCAACATAGAACCAGTCTGCAATATCTTGGCGAGCCTTCTCGTAGGAAGCAGTTGCCTCCCCAGCGAGCGTGTGGACCGCTCGGTGGACGTTACTGTTGTTTTTCTCATAGTAATCCGTCATTGCTTGAATTACAGTTTTCGGCTTTTGAGTAGTGGCCGCATTATCCAAGTAAACTAACTGGCGACCTGAAGGAAGCACTCGCGAAAGAATCGGGAAGTCTGCCCGAATTGAAGGTAGATTCAGTGACATCTTCCATCCTCTGTGGAGTCCGCCATCCGACATCCCATTATCAAACCATGTTTTGTTAGAACTCACACCTACGGTGTGTTTTCACTCTAAAGAAGAAAGCCCACCAGAAATTAACTCGTCAAGCCATGAATGGATTTGTTCTGAACCCATTTCATTTAGAGTTGAATTAAGAAATGCTGTAATTAGCAGTCCACGTGCTCCGTTGTCTGAGAATCCGCGTGTTTTCAAGTAGAACATTTGCTCGTCATCTACTGGGCCACTTGCTGTTCCATGGCCACATCCAACTACTTCATTCTCGAACACCTCTAATTCTGGGATGGAGTCAGCCTCGGCATCTTTTGAGAGTAATAGATTATTGAAAACTTGAGCGGCATCTGAACCTTTGGCACCTTTAGCGATTTTTAGCATTCCAGTCCCAACAGTGCGGCTTTTCCCTCCACAGGTTGAATGCCAGTTCAGGCGACTGTAAGTTTCGGACTCTTCGTGCATGATTTCGACATGGTGGTCATTATGCTGTTTTCCGGCTGAAAGTATTGAACCGTTGACCTGAAGATTTGCGCCTCGCCCGGCTAGGAAATACCTCAAATCACCTTTAGTTTGAGTGCCACCAGAACCAACTGTTCCAAGTTTTACTTGAGCATCCTGGTGTAAGGTAAATTGCTCGATTCGAAGTAGTTTGCTCGACCCAAGTCGGTTTACCACTACATCGTTGAATATTGCAGATTTGTCAATCGTGCCACACCTCATCAGTCCAAACCAATCTGCGCCACTCTCGATTAGAGTGAGTAATTCAGTTTGCGAATTTGCACCGACTGCAACTTCAATTTGTATTCCACTTACACTACCTGCGCTTTCAAGTGTAAGTAGCAGAGGTTGCTCAATGGCGATGCCGTCATCAATTGTGATTTTTATTGAGCTCTCATCTGAAAGTGCTCGGATGAAAGCACCTCCAACATCTGAGTCAATATTCCTTGATAGATTACTTTCATTTGCAGAAATAGAAACTCCCGTTGGTAATTCACTGCCATCCAACATTGTTAGAGATACTAAAGCCGGAGAGACATCATCAGGGATTTCCTCCGGCTTACCTGTCGGGTGAATTCGGTGCCAAGGCGTGTAGCGCCACAAATGCTGGGCCCGATCAGGTGCAGGAATAGCAAGATATTCTCCTTCACTTGACATCAAATCACCTTCACACAGTCTAAATCGAATTTAAAATCGGTTTCACCCGATGCTGCCTTCCATTTCCAGTGCCATCAGTTTGTTGAGTTCTACAGCATATTCCATCGGCAACTCGCGGGTAAATGGCTCGAAGAATCCATTGACAATTAGCGCCAATGCTTCATCTTCGGTGTGGCCTCGAGCCATAAGGTAGAACAATTGGTCGTCACTAACTTTACTGACACTAGCCTCGTGTTCACTACGGCAGGTTGGATTGGAAATTTCCATAGTTGGGTAAGTGTCAGATTGGCTGTCTTCATCAAGTATTAAGGCATCACAGACAACATTTACTTTGCAATTTTCTGCTTTCTTAGCGACAGTAACCATTCCTCTATAACTGCCTCTACCACCATCTTTGGAGATACTCTTTGAGAGAATTTTACTTGTTGTGTTACTCGCTAGATGATGCACTTTTGCTCCAGCGTCTTGGTGCTGTCCCTCACCAGCGTAAGCGACTGAAATAACCTCAGCGTGTGCTCCTTCGCCCTTTAGAATCACAGCGGGATATTTCATCGTAAGTTTTGAGCCGATGTTACCATCTACCCATTCAACGGTGGCATTTTTGTTAGCGATTGCTCGCTTGGTTACTAGGTTGTAGACATTGTTTGACCAATTTTGAACGGTAGAGTATCTGATGTGAGCATCTTTGTGAGCAATCAGTTCAACTACTGCACTGTGCAGACTTTCTGTGGAGTAAGTTGGCGCAGTACACCCCTCTACATAATGGATGGAAGAACCTTCGTCAGCGATAATCAGTGTTCGCTCAAATTGCCCCATGTTCTTCGCATTGATTCGGAAATATGCCTGTACTGGCATCTCAACTTTGACGCCCTTTGGGACATAGATGAATGACCCACCTGACCATACAGCGGTGTTTAATGCTGAGAATTTGTTATCTTGATATGGAACTACTTTGCAAAAATATTCTTTGACAATATCTTCGTGTTCACGCAATCCTGAATCCATGTCAAGGAAGATTACACCTTGTGCCTCTAGGTCTTCTCTGATTGAATGATAGACAGCCTCACTTTCATATTGTGCTGTAACTCCTCCAAGCCACTTTTGCTCAGCATCTGGAATTCCAAGGCGGTCAAATGTTCGCTTGATGTCTTCGGGAACATCGTCCCAATCGTTCTCTGTTTTATTTCCGGAGCGTAAAAAGTAAGTTATCGCCTCAAAATCAATGTTGTTTAAAATCTCAAGATTACCCCAACTTGGCATTGGTTGTTTCATGAAATGATGGAATGCTTTGACACGGATTTCAGTCATCCACTCTGGCTCATTTTTCAATTCAGAGATGTCTCGCACAACTTGTTCTGACAAGCCAGCATCAAATCGAACAGTTGAGGTTTCAGGGTCATGCCAACCTGCTTCGTATTCCCCAACCACATCACGTGCTTCGGAGTCACTCATGCTGCCACTTCCTTCTGTTCGAGCCATTCATAGCCCTTTTCTTCTAATTTCAAAGCCAATTCTGGGCCACCTGAAGACACAATCTTGCCATCAACAATTACATGGACAAAAGTTGGATTGACATGGTCAAGGATTCTTTGGTAGTGAGTAATTATCAGGCAGGCTGCATCTCCAACAGAGGCATTAATTCCTGTTGCAACAGTTCGTAATGCATCAATGTCAAGTCCAGAATCGGTTTCATCAAGTACAGCCAACTGCGGCTTTAGAAGCATTAACTGCAAAATCTCAAGCCGTTTCTTCTCGCCACCGCTAAATCCATCATTTACATAGCGGCCAAGGAATTTTCTGTCAACACCTAACAAGTCCATACAGGTTTTCAATTCCTTCCGGAATTCACGGGCTTTCGGTGCATTGTCACCCCGAATTGCGGCAACAGACTTTCGCAAAAAATTTCCAACTTGAAGGCCAGGAACTGATTGGGGGTACTGGAATGACAAGAACACGCCAAGGCGCGCTCTCTCCCATGGTTCTAGGGAAAGGATGTCTTCGCCATCAATAGTTACGGTCCCAGCGGTCACCTCATATTCTGGGTGCCCCATCAAGACCTTTGCTAGAGTTGATTTACCACTTCCATTTCTCCCCATTAGGGCGTGAATTTCGCCCTTTTTCATGGATAAGTCGATCCCGTTTAGGATAACCTCATCACCAATAGAAACGTGTAGATTTCGAATCTCAATCACGCCTTCCCCTCTCATCTCAATTCCTCCACAATTATCGTGGTTTGGTCGGCCTTTATGAAGGCGTGTTCACATCTTTCATGCGACAACTTGAATTGATATTTCATTAACAATTACGTAGAGCCTGTTTCGATAGTATATTCTAACGCAGGCAATGAGTCAAAGAGGTCGGCCTCGTACGGCCAAATAATGGCTGAGGACGACCTCATGGATTCCTATGCCGCCGAAGTCGCTGCGAGCATGGCTGCAGAGGCAAAAGCGCGCATAGCAGAAGTCGTTAATCCAGATGATGAAGAACGATTTGCATCTCTCTCTCTTCTTGAGTTAGTGTCTTCAGGTGATGGTCCGGATTTGGTAGGTGCCATTATGGTCAGACTTGGTGAGGTTAGAGCGGCATTAGTTGGCCACGGTGGTGCAATAGTGGTTGACAACAGTAAGGTGATAACTGGCCAAAATGGCTCTCAGTCTCTAGAATTACAGTTGAATTTAGATGGTGCCTGTATTGCTTGTGGTGCGGCACCGGGGACTTTGCAAGGAATCCAAAATGATTTACTGATGGATAAAGAAATCTCTGTAGTGACATTCAGTGCAACAATGCTGGAGCATTTTGATGATTTGACTTCGGAATTTTTGCAATTACATGCGAATGTGAAATTTGTTTGAGGTGAGAAGATTCCATCAGAAAGTAGTAATGTGAAAGTTGTTCGTGGTGATTAGATTTCATCAGGAAGTAGTAATGTGAAATTTGTTTGAGGTGAGAAGATTCCGTCCGCATCTAGTCCTTGGCATCCAGATTTAGAAGCAGCATTACTCAAATCAGATTTCGGTCTTCCGGATGATTATGAATTACAATGGACTCCACTACAACCCTTTGATGATTGGATAATCTATGTCTCAATAGATGGACATAATGCCGCGGTTGTGGTAACCGCACATCAAATGTCAATGAGTGAACATCTGATTTCGTTGGTAAATGAGAATGCTTCTGGGAGATTAATCAAAATTATTGCCACTCCAAACCAGCGAGAATTAGATTCTGAATTACAATCAAGTCTTGACGCATCTGATATTCATCTTCTTCAGTATTGAACCCACTTCCAACGGGGGTTTGATATTTGGGCACTGTAGTTGAGTACTTGATGGCGGTGGATGAGGCGGCACAATCTGCGATTTCCCAAGCCACATCCGACACTTCTGATGACGGCATAAACCGCAAAGTAACAGTTGAAGTCGTGCATAAGCAAGAAGGCTTTGGAACTGCAGCATGGACGGTAGTTGGAATGCTCCTAGTTGTTGCCGCCGTAGGCTCTTGGTTCATGCTTTCAGGTGGTAGTTCAGATGGCGCCGGTGGCGGATTATTCGGCGGTGGCGGCAATTGTGGAGATGGCATTGACAATGACAATGATGGCAGGATTGACCGGGCTGATGGCGACTGTTATGACCAAGTAAATCCCGAGTGGAAGGGCTACAAGTGTGGACATATGGAAGATGGTAGAAATGACCCACCTAGTGGCGAAACTTGATTCCCAGTAATTTCATTGACAGAGCCGGTGGCAACAAAAGGTAGAGGCTACCCCGCGTTTGTGTAGGTGAGGCCATGAGCACTGACAGCGTTCACATTGTCTCGCCTTGTAAAGAAGGTGACCACGGTAAATTCGAGGTCAAGTCAAGTGATGGCTGGGCTCGTCTAGGATTGTTTCATACTAACACACACAAACTGTCAACTCCAACCCTGCTGCCGGTAGTGAATCCGAATATTCAGGCGATATCCCCAAGTGAAATGTGGGACATTGGGTTTGAAGCATTAATTACTAACTCATACATAATTTGGAAAGGAGAAGAGCTCAAGCAAAAGGCTCTCAAAATGGGCGTGCATGAACTACTCAATTATCCAGGCGTGGTAATGACTGACTCAGGGGTTTTCCAGCAATATGTGTATGGCGATGTTGAAATTGGTGAGGTGGAAGTAGTTGAGTTTCAACGTGATATCGGGGTTGACATTGCCACCATGATGGATGTGTTTGGCCGCCCTGACATGACCCGGGAAGAACTTGAAGATGCGGTTCTGGTGACTGCAGAAAGAGGTCCTGCGGCTCTAGAAGCGGCAAAAGGGACTTTGTTAAACGGCCCTGTTCAAGGTGGGACTTACTCTGATTTACGCGAAAAATCAGCCTTTTTAATGTCTGAAATGGACTTTGCAGTTCATCCAATCGGAGGCGTTGTACCATTAATGGAAAACCAACGTTATCGTGAATTAGTTGAATTAATAGTTGCTAGTAAGTCACAACTTACTCCTGAAAGGCCTGTTCATTTATTTGGTTGTGGCCATCCTATTTTGTTCCCAATATGTATCGCACTTGGGATTGATTTATTTGATTCCGCAGCATATGCATTATTCGCTAAGGATGACCGCCTTCTAACTCCAACTGGAACAATCAAACTTGGCGAAATCCAAGAATGGCCCCATATGTCTCCAGCTCTTTTTTCAATAACTCCCGCTGAGGTAAGAAAACTACCAAAAGAAGAAAAAATTGAATTGTTAGCACGTCATAATTTACAAGTCACTAAAGCAGAACTTTCACGCTGCCGTGAAGCAATTCGAAATGACACAATATGGGATTTAGTTGAGCAAAGAAGCCATGCCAACCCTGAACTGAGAGAAGCGACTCTCTGGTTGTACGAAAACATGCCTGCTGACTTGGTGTTGAACACTCCACCATGCCGTGCCGGAGGGATTCAATGGTCAACTGATATTGACATGCACCCACGCATTGTCCACGCATCACACTGGTTGGACTGGGCTCCACCACCTTGTGACCATCTTGGTAATTCAATTAATATTGAAGATCGATTTGTAGTCGTAATTCACGGCAGTTCTGGACCTTGGCGAGAATCAGATGGTGCGATAATCTCCAAATTGGTGCGTAATTGGCCACAAATTGTACCCTTGATTTACACTCCAATTGGATTAATTCCTTTCCAACTTGAAGACATTAATCCGTTTGCCCACGTGCTGGGTCCTGCTATTCTTTGGGATGCCTCATTGCCTGAATTTGCTGGGCTAGATGAAGTTGAAGAGTATTTTTTGGCTCTAGTGGAAGAATTGCTTGATTTTGATTGTGAGGGAATTGTACTTCATAACTCGGCGGATGAAGAGGAAGAATTGTTTGAGCGTTTGACAACTTTACTTGGTGACAAAATGCCATCGGGTGAAGGAAAGCGGTCTGATGTACGCAGCCATCACCAACGATATGCAATATGTGACAAAATCAATATGTTTTCTGGATTAGGCTATGATGTAACTCACTCTATAGCAAACAACTTGACATTTGTAATGAGTCGAACTAGGCGAGTCAACAATGTTTTACTAGATGGTGTTCATATCTTCAGTCAGAGGCTAACTGATGGCGGTTTGAGTTTGACAACTGACGGAGCAAAGTGGATTCATCAATTGATGGTTGAAAAATCTGAAAATGTCGGCCTCCCGGAAGTTGTAATTGATTCAGATGCTGAACCTTTTGTTCGTGATGGCCGCAATGTCATGCATGGATTCATTCTAGGCCATCAAGGATTGCTGCGTGCTGGTATGCCATGCTTAATCGTCAATCAATCAGGAGAGTTAGTTGCGCATGGTATAGCCCAATGCGGAGAACGGGAATTATTGGCTTTCGGGAAAGGAATTGCAGTAAAAACACGCGGCGGCATCAAATTAGATTGAATTTTTCAATAAAAACCATCCTCTCGTTCATTCATCCAATCGTTGGATACTAGTAGGGGATTGATTCAAGGGCTATGTTCCCCTCACGGAGTGAGGGGGACTTAGATTGCAGACAATTATTGCAACTGAGAAACTCACCAAGATGTATGGCCCTCATGTGGCATTAGACGAAATGAGTCTCAAAATCAATAGTGGTGCGACTGCCCTTTTAGGTCCAAACGGTGCTGGTAAAAGCACTATGATCAAAACATTACTTGGATTAATTCAACTCACATCTGGAGATGGAGAAGTCCTTGGTTATAACATCAGAACAGAAGGAGATAGTATACGCCAAAGAATTGGTTACATGCCTGAATACGATTGTTTGACTCCTGAGATGAATGCGATACATCAAGTGAAGTATTGTGGGGAATTAACCGGGATGAACACAAAAGTTGCGATGCAAAGGGCCCACGAGGTTCTCGAATATGTGGGTCTGAGAGACCAACGTTATCGTGAAATTTCAAGTTTTTCAACCGGAATGATGCAAGCTACAAAGTTGGCATGCGCAATTATTCATGACCCTGAACTTTTGATTTGTGACGAGCCTACAAATGGCCTTGATACCAAGGCTCGAGGTTTCATGCTTGATACATTATTTCAGGTTGTTAAGCAAGGAAATAGATCAATTTTGATGTGCAGTCATCTGATGGATGATGTGGAAAAAATATGCGACAGAATTGTCATGATTCACAAGGGAAAACTGATTGCTCAAGGGAAAATTGAGGATTTGAAAGCAATTGACCGTGAAATCGAGATTTGGGTTTGGGGTGGTGCTTCTCGAATGGAGGAGGCATTGAATGATGCTGGATTAACTCCCCGAAGAACTGGTAGAGTGATGCGAGTTGTTCGTCAGGATGAATCAACATATGACTTGGTTCTAGAATTAGCAGCCAAGGCGAAGGTTCAGATTCGCAGAATGGAAGATTATGAACCCTCATTAGAAGACCTATTCCTTGTCATCATGGACCGACTTGGGTATGGAGTAAAGTCCTCCTCAGATTTGTTGCAATCCCAACCACCGACCACTTCAGTTGCACCTGCGCCTTCACGACCGGGGGGTAATTTCTGATGGTGGATGAAATTCCCGGTGTTGATGATTTGTTTGCAGACGATGATTTAGCGTCTTCCCAGCCAATTTCCGTAGAACCCGCGCCAATCACAGAGCCGGTTCAAGAACCTCAAGTTGAAGTTCATGAGATAGAATCTCAGGCGCCTGTAGAATCACCACCCCAATCTTTAGTTGCCAGGCAGGCTGATGCTGAATTCTTGGGTGAAAAGGGCGGTGTCGTCACTGGAAGGGGTAGAATGGAAGCCGCTTTTGGAACTGGAGACGGAGATGAAATAGCAACTGCACAAGTTGCTCAAGTATCCTCAGAAGTGGCAGCAGGTACAATATTCCACCAAGTATATCGCCCTTGGCGTGGAAAATTGAATAGTCGTTGGGTTAGAAATTGGTCAATTTTGCGATACCATATTTACGGCCTATTTTCTAAGGGGCATAAACCATGGCCGATGATGACAAAACTGGTTGTTTTTGGCGTTTTGATACTTTCAATCGGCGATTTACTGATGCTAACCGTTGGTGCTGCAACAGGTGTGGAAGCAATTGAACGGCTAGCAGGTATTTCCCGCGGCAACTTGTATGGCCACGTCCTATCTTTTTGGTTTAGAAACGCCTGTACTTACCCAATAGTCACGGCCTTAATTATTGGGGGAATGATTAGTGAAGATAGAAGAAATGGGACATCTGCACTGTACTTTTCTCGCCCTGTTAATAGGCGGGATTATGCAGCCATGAAATTCCTTTCAGTTGCTATCATACTATCAGTTGTTGTATTATTCACTCTCTCTGCCTATTATTTGGGAGCAATCTTAGTTGGTGGTGAAGGTTGGTCATACGTTATGGACACCGGATTATTATTCCTAGGTGCCTTCCTTGCGGGTGCTCTCTTAGTGTTCACTTACACTAGTATTGGGCTGGCACTATCTTCGGTTAGTTCTGGTAAATTCTTCCCTGCAGTTGCATTTATTGGGTTAATTTTGGGAACAAAAATGGTGGCATTTTTGATTTGGGCATTATTTGATAGCAGTGCAATATACCTAATTTCACCCTATGATAACTTGGCTCATGTTGGGCAATGGATGCTCGGCTTGAATCATACATACGAGCATCCAGCATCTTGGAGTCTAGTGATGTTGATTACAATGAATGCAATTTCTCTATACATTCTCTCGGCTAGAGTTTCTTCCTTGGAGGTGACGCGCGAGTGATTCCAGATTTATCTCAGGTTGGAACTGCAGAGACCCAGGAATGGGCTCCAGTTGCAGAGGCCCCTCACATCATGCTTGACCACGTAACCAAAACCTATGGTTCAGTGATGGGATTGAACGATGTGTCTATAGCAATCAAAGGAGGTGTAACAGGAATTCTTGGACAGAATGGGGCAGGGAAATCAACTCTGTTCAAATTGATTGTTGGCCGATTACAACCGTCGTCTGGGAATGTGCATTTGTTTGGAACAAATCCATTCAAAAATCCTGCACCATATTCGAGAATTGGATATGTTTCCGAATCAGAACATCTGTATGATTGGATGACAGGTCTTGACTTCGTAGCGACTCTCGCTAGGCTTTATGGTTACACTAGAGATGAAGCAAAAGAGAAGGCATTGCATGTTCTTGATTTCGTTGGTTTGAGTGATGTAGCCAACAAAGAAATAGGCAAGTATTCCAAAGGGATGAGACAAAGAGTGAAAATCGCTCATGCTTTAGTGAATGAGCCAGATCTAATTATTCTTGACGAGCCTTTAGCCGGGTGTGACCCATTGGCGCGCACAACTATCATGAACGTTGTAAGAGAACTAGGTGCAACTGGAAAAACAGTCCTTGTAAGTAGTCACATACTTTCGGAAATTGAGAGAATAACAGAACAGATTATGATTCTACATAATGGCCGTCTATTGGCATTAGGGAACCTGCATGCTATTCGCGAATTACTCGATAAACACCCACATAGGATATTACTACGGACTGACGACCCTCGAGGTTTGGGTACCGCGTTCCTCCCTCACAAAGATGTGTATGGTGTACGTTTCCCGAATAGTGATGAGTTAGTTGTTGAGACCAATAATCTCTCTTCTGTGCATCAAGCGCTTCCAAGTATTTGTCATCAAAGTGGAATCAGAGTTACCGCGATTGAGAATCCAGATGATAACTTAGAGTCGTTGTTAGGATATTTGATTGAAGGGAGGTCCTGAATATGGAGGATGACCCGACTGATTTCAGTAGAGAACCAAAGGTTCCTGCCGATGACGTGATTGCCGAACAACCCAATATTGCTTCAAATCCGCCAACTTTTGAGAATCAAGTTGAGCAAGCAGTGCAGGCTCAAGCATCAGCAGTTGCGAACCAACACCAAGTCGCGACCCAAAGCCAACATTCTCCCATGGCAGAGGCTGCAGTAAGCCAATTCCAGAGGGTTCAAACTCAGGCTGCGCAAGCATTCCGACCTCTTACTAATTCAGTTTGGAGCAAATTAGACCGTAAAGCAACAGCAGTTACTGAATTCACATTGCGTCAGTACAGAACCAAGAATTCGACATGGGTTGTGTTAGGAATCGGAATGGTATTCGTTGCAATGATATTGATGTTTTATGGTGAAGCAATGTCATCAGGTTTTGATTCAGTAGACAATGATGGTGATTCACATGATTATGATGGTGATGGCTATCCAACAGGTCAAGAGAGGATTTATGGAACAAATCCGTGGGATGAAAATAGTCACCCTGACCCTGAATTAGTTGCACCTGACCCACCTGAAAAATGGATTGATGAGGATGGAATCGATTGGGATGGCGATTATTCAAACCCAAATCAAGGATATGATGACGATGGAGACTGCACAGGTGCAGGATGGGTTGATTCTCAATCATTTGAACTCCCTGTCAATCAAGATACAAACCGGGATGGAATTGACTGTAATGTTCGATACACGATGAATTCGACTACAAAAACAATCTATTTGATCAAAGCAGACCCTAGTGTTGATGAGGACCCAGATGATGAAGAATTTCTCAAAGAATCGTTACATAGGGCCTTTGTCCTCGGTTTTGGGAAAATAGGATTCGCCTTTTTGATTGGAATCTTTGTTCCGCTATTCCTTGCAACCGGATTGGTTCGAGATGAAATGGAAAGAGGAACGCTACACTACATTATGGGCAAACCGATTGCCCGAGCTGAAATCCTTGCTTACCGCCTACTTGGATACATTGCACTTGTTTGGCCTTACGCAACGGTGTTAATCTTACTAACAGCCACAGTTACAGGGTTCCTCGCGCCCTCAGATTCAATATTCAGATTCCATGACTTGTCTGCCTGGTTAGGGGTATTGTTAGCGTCTTGGTTGATGATGTTAGCATATGGTACGATATTCTGTACACTCGGCGTAATTAGTCCGAGATTTGGATTGTGGATTGCAATTGGATTTGGAGTTTGGGAATTTGCTATGGCGATGATATCTCTAGGTGCACCAAATTTCCCTCTCACGTGGTTATCTGTTTCTCACTGGGGTATTGAAATTATCAATTGTACATCAGTATTAGCCTATCCTGACCAAAGTTACTTGATAGAAATTGCGAGTATGAATGATGATTGGGGTAGTGAGGCTGCGTTAGCAGGATTCTATAGTCCGCCGAGTGTGGTCGCTGGAAGTCCCTTTGCGTCTCTTCTTATCTCAATTTTTGTGTTGGCTCTGTTCACAATTTTTGCACTCTTTATTGGCCAGTCTAGCCTAAAGAGAAAAGAACTCAATTGAGGTTTTGCGATGCTTGAAACTGACCGAAAAGGCACTTCAAGAAATTGGAACTCATTAGAGAAATTTGAAGGTGATTTCTCATCATTTTGGCATCTAGATACTTTGCCCCCATTGCGACGATTATCATGGTGGTGGTGGTGGTGGTTAGTGATTATACCAGACCCAGATAGGCCAGGACGCAGTAAACAGTTGATGGTGCTCTGGTCAACAAGGGATTGTGAGCGAATTGACGTCAGTGGATTCGATTGGTGGGGTGGGGGTAGAACTCATACTGATGAGAACGGTGGAATCGTTTTCCCTGGAATGGTTGCCTCTTGGTGGTTTGATGGAGAAAAAGTGTTTGAACCACTTGTGCTTAGAGAAGCGAGGATGGCATCTATTGGTGCAGACCATCCATTATGGGGTGCTGAAGAAACTGACGGGGGGGGTGCTGTAATCCCCATCCTCAAAGATGATTTATCAATGGGGTTAGCAGCGGATAGAAGCAAATTTTGGCTTAAATTAACATCTGATGAAGAGGCAATATCGGATGGCTCTCCTGAAAAATTTGATTTGAAAATGACACCTTGGAATAGTGAGATATCAGCCCTTGAATACAAGCATAATGTATACGCTGGAAATATGGGTTACGATATTTTGAGAATTCACGGCACTAAATGCAGCGGGACGATTGATGGTAAGGAAGTAGAAGGAACAGCATATTTTCAAAAAGTAACGGTACAAGCACCATCAATTCCTTGGTTTTGGGGAATGTTACACTTTGATGATGGCTCATATTTAGATTGGTGGTTACCACACATTTCGCTTTCAGTAACTGCGAAAGATTCCGATCCTTGGAAGTTAAGGGATTTCACTCGTCTACCTTTGACAGGGGCTGGAATGTTCAAAGATGCCGGACGGCAAAGAACTGAAAAATTTGAGCGCTGTGAAGTAAAATTAATTCAGCCTAAAGGGAAAGATGCTGAATACGATTCGGATGGTCAGGCTCTGCCTAAATTCCATATCAGAATGTGGAATGGTCGCACTCAGGTAGGATTGGTTGTAAAGGCGGTTGGGCGCGCACATTGGTCATTTAATCAGCCAACTAGGGCTCACTTGACTAGTCACTTCACCTACAATGAGTATCCACTGCAGGTTGAGAAAATATCTGTGCTTGATGAAAAAGGAGTTAGAACCCTGGGGGATTGGGGTTGGGTCCACGGGAATGCTGAGCATAGTTGGGGCATACTACACTGAGAATTCGTCTCTTGCATAGAATGATATATGGCGGGGTGTATCCCACCCTTAGATACTGGGGTCTTGTAATGTCAGGTGAAAGTTTATTATCAAAAATGAAATCTAAAATTGATGCTGAAAATGTCCATAAGCAATTTGATATGACTTCCTATGAAACTGCTTACTATGCATGTAGGCCAACATTCTTTGCATTCTTAGCCAAATATATGCTATGTGTGGCAGTTCTTCTCGTCCACCTTCTCTTTTGGTGGGTCAATACTTCATCAGGTCTGGATGCTGAGGCTAATGGTGTTGCAAAATTCAGTTTTTGGTTGGTTGATTTCCTAGGAATGACCGGTTTTGTCTTTTTCATGTTGATTTTAACTTGGATTAATCGTTTTATGAATTGGTCTTCAAGTGGTGGCTGGTACACCACATCGCTACTTATAGTCACATTCACACCTGCACTCTTCACTTTAGATAACATAATTGCAACTGTTTCTGGATGGTTTGGAAGTGAATTTAGTGGAGTAATTCCCTTTGATTGGAATGACGCTTGGTACCTGTTTTTGGGTATTGGTTACTTTGCAATTCTGTTCAGTTTGACTACCTGGTACTGTCGTTCATTCAACTATGCAGTTTCTGACCGAGCATTATACCTCAAGAAAGACTTCATGTTGAACCACACAATGCACAAAATTGACATGGTTGATATTGATAACATGAAGTTAAATCAACCATGGTATGGGAAAATACTAGGTTTTGGGACGCTCAATTTGCTTACGGGTAGCGGTTTTGGAGTAAGAGAACACACCTCATCAGTGTCTGCTGGAACCATATCTGATGCTGCGTCCACAGTTGCTGAGGATGTAGGCTTCATTCGTAAATTTATTCGAGGATTTATCTTTGTAATCAGTCTCCAAAGAACTAGAGAAGAAATGAATACTTCAGAGCCTGAAGATTGTATGTACGGAATTAAAAAACCATCTGAAGTATACAAATTAATTAGCGAGTTGAAGGAAGCTATCAGAAGCAAGAGTTCAACAGGACAAGGGACAGGGCAACGAATTCCAGCCCCTGAACAAGAGGCTCATGCTGCTGAACCAACAGCAACAGAGGACTCTTTAGATGGTCTTGATGTTGACATGGATTTGAATTGATTTCTGAAATTCTAAAAGCGTTTGATTCATAGATGAGTTGCCTTCAGCGTAGGCTATCCCGAGGGGCTTAGCATGAGTAGTGAATTGATGGAATCAGCAATTGAGATGTTCAGAGATGGAAATTTGGAAGGCGCTGTAGGTGAACTTGACGAGCAAATTAAGTCAAACCCCGGCGTTGCTGAATTACATCACACCTATGCTGAATTTGCAAATATGCTTAACATGGAAGCACAAGATGATGTTGTCCCTGGAGGCAAAATCATGATGAATTACAAGAAAGCCATGGAATTAGATGAAGAGAATGATGAATACATCGCAGACTTCGCTGGATTTGCTTTAGAATGCAGGCGAGTCCCAATTGCCGTAAAAGAATTCCAGCGCTATAGTCGCCGTCTCGAACTAGCAGATATTCCAGTTGATGACATTCTATACAATGCGGCAAGAAATATTGTTGACACAATAGAAGTAATCGATCCTGACAAATCCAATCCAATGGTAATTCCTTGGTTAAAGCAAGCACTAATTTGGTCTGTTGGTGGCTTAGGATACAATGCTGAAGACGCAGCAGCATTGCTGACCCAAGAGTGACGAATATGGCCGAGATGGTCGGAGTCGCATTTGCATTCTCCTACATTGGTGATGCATTTCACGGTAGCCAAATTCAACCAAAAGTTAGGACAGTCCAAAAGGACTTACAAATTGCCTTTCATAAAGCAAAATTTGCTGGTGAAAACCCATTATTGCGCCTTTCGAGTAGAACTGATGCTGGTGTCACTGCTCGAATGAATGTCGCGGTTTGTGTAATTGAGAAGTCTATTTGGCAGAAAATGGGTGACACCAGATTCCGCCGCGCATTAAACGACCACCTCGATGATGTAGTCGTGTGGGCCGCAGAAGAAACCACGCCAGATTGGAACCCAAGATTGGCTACACGCAGAATATACAGATTCCGTTTGGAAACTATGCGCCAATTCAACAAACCTCATGACGAGAATACAATTATAGAAGTGATGAAACTGTTCGAAGGAACTCATGATTTTACTGGTTACTGCAGACCAGAGGCAGGAAGGGCGACAACAAGGACAGTTGATTATTGCAAACCATGGCGTATTGCAGGAAGACTCGTGGGATTCGAAATAGGTGCACAGTCCTTTCTTTGGAATCAAGTGAGGAGAATGGCTTGGGCGATGAGCGAGGTGGCTGTTGGAACTAGTTCAATTGAAGTAATACGTGAAGCGTTAGAGAAGGGTGAACAACCCCCGTTTTTCGGATTAGGGCCTTCAAAATGGCTAACTCTTTGGGAGATTGAGTATGAGGACATCTCTTTTGACAACAAATTTGGTGAATTTTTCGACGGCCTTTCTGCACCCCCAGTCGGAATCAGTGGCAGACAATTTGAGGTCTGGCAACAATCTGCAGATCATGAACAAAAGCAATTGCTACTCAATAGTTGGCTGTCTTATCTCTAAAATGATAATAGAAGTTCATCTCCGTCAATAAGGTCGAATGCTTCTCTGAGGAAAGCCGATGCAATGACTTCTACAACATCTGTGTGCCGTGTTAGGTCTGGAATTAAGATTGCACAATCGATTGCATCGGTGGAACCATCTATTGTGTTCAGTGTTGCAATTATGGCTGTAGCGCCTCCAAAAGAACGTCCTTCACGCTCAAATCCTTGAATTCTGGAGATATCAATTCTAGACATGTCAATATTGTTGGCGGCTTGTCTAACACTTTCATCAATACCCGTCGTTTCAATTCCTGCTGCATTTCTCAATGCGAGATAACGAACAAAAGATTCTCCTTCAACTTTGATGTTTAGAGTTCCTGGCCACGCAGTGACTCCTAGCACCTGTTTGAATTGGTCTTGATAATGAGATTGAGCCATGAAGATGTGGGCTCTGCCAAGCCCACTACTCACGGTGCCGCACAACTCCATTGCCAAGCCTACTGCATTCACCTTATGCAATTTTCTAAACTTCGGGGTTGAAGAATTAGTGAAAATAGTTCAATCATTTAGTAAATCATTTAGCCATTCTTTAATTCTGACTAATTCATCCATAATCACTTCATGCCCCATTCTATAGCCATTCCACTCGCAGGGATTTCCTGCTTCTACCATGCTTTCAAGTGCTGCACGTCCCATCATAACTGGGACCATGTCATCATATACTCCGTGAGCAAAAAGAATCGGTGTTTCCCGGTTTTCCGCACTTGCTTCATCATCATAAGAATCTGCTAATACCTCATATGCTGAGAGTATCATCATCCCAGCCAATTTGTTTTCGAAACGAGAGCCAACATGCAGGGCAAGTGCTCCGCCTTGTGAAAATCCTGCAAGCACTATTTTTTCATACCCTATTCCTCTTTCATGTTCTTGTTCAAGTAACTTAACAATCAACTTGGCACTACTTCTGATTGAAGTCTTATCTTCTCTGTTTGGAGCCTCCCAGTCTAGCGTTTTAATGTCATACCAAGCAGGCATTTCCATACCCATGTTTATTGTCACACCCATTATTGGAGCATGAGGGAAAACGAATCTTGTATTGGGGCATTCAAGCATCGGGACTACTGGCTCAAAATCATTTCCAGATGCACCTAATCCATGTAGCCAAACTACCGTGGAAGTGTGTTCCATTTCTGGTTCTACTACCACCGTTTGTAGGTCATCCATCATTATCCCCAAATGGCATCGCCCCCGGCCTTTCTCTTATCCCTTTTTCGTGGGCAGATGTGGGTATCCCTTCGGTTGTTCCATCGAACCAATTTTCACTGTACAACCGATTTGCTCATGGGCTGACGTGATTACCGGTAGATAATGGCGGAGGTCAAGGTGGTTTTGCTTGGTACCGCTCAAGACGGAGGTGTACCACAAGCGGGTTGTGCAAAACCTTGTTGCATGAATGAGTTTGGTGGACCAACCAGGCATCGAAACCCGGTTGCACTTGGAGTTACAGCAGAAGATGGAAGCCGACATTTAATTGAGGCAAGTAGGACTTTAGCTGACCAACTGATTCTTTGGTCTACATTTGATGGCCAGCCAGTCAACAAGTTAGATTCCATTTGGCTTACCCATGGTCATCTTGGCCACATAGATGGTTTGGGACTGTTTGGTTGTGAAGCATGGGGCACCGAAAATATACCTCTTCACGCATCAGAATCAATGATTGGAGTGGTACAATCAAGCCCTCCTCTTGCCCCACTTTTTGACAATGACCATCTTACTCCTAATCCTTTTATTTCAGGTAAAAAGGTTGAGTTAACAACTGATTTGAGCGTGACACCATTGAGAGTTCCACATCGTGATGAGCATACAGACACCTATGCATTCCTCTTTGAGGGTGCATCAAAACGGCTGCTATTTTTACCCGACCACGACTCTTGGAAAGAGACATTAGAACAGCATTCTGTTGATAATCCACTTTCTTGGTTTCATTCCCTTTTCGTTGATATTGTTCTTTTAGACGGAACTTTTTGGTCAAGTGAAGAATTAGGCGGGAAAGCAGAGAAAATCGGTCATCCACCTGTAGAAGAGACCCTCGAATTACTTGGGGTAAAAGGCGTAAGCGACCCGCGCGTTGTGTTCATTCATCTGAATCATACAAATCCTCTTCATGTGGAATCATCTGCAGAAACAGCCCGAGTTAGGGCTATGGGTTGGGAAGTTGCTCGCCAGCCGATGTCTTTCAATCTCTAACTTGAACTGTCACAGCATCCGAAGTACTGGCTCGATCATTATCAGTGACTGTAAGAGTAAAAGTGTGGTTTCCGATTGGTAATTTGACTTTGATAACCGGGGCCTCGCCAATTACCCGATTACTGACATCTCTCCATGTGTGAGATACAATTACCCCATCCTCATCAAAAGAGCGTGAACCATCAAGGGTTACCACTGCTGTCCGGGAATCATCGGCTTGGACAATCAAATCTTCACCAGCATCTGCAACAGGTGGGACATTCATTCTATCAGGTTCTGCAGATAACGCCGAGTCAAAATCAAATTCTTCTACTTGGGTTTCATCTGTGAGAGTTATCTCAGCCTCTAGCAAACCCATCAAATCGTCAGAACCGATTTCAGTTGCATCTCCACTTGAAAGTTGAGCCATTTCATCCTCAGTAAGCAATTCTGAGTAATCATCATCTTCCCCATACAATGCTTCTACTGTGTTTGCACCGCGTTCACTTGGTGACGCAGTTGAGTATTCTTGTAAATCTGAGTCTATATCGTCTCCAGATTGCATCAAATACGTTTCAGCCGCTGAATTAAGAATCAATATTTGATTATCTCTTGTGTAATCATTCTGGTTATCTCCTGCAACAACAATGTATTGACCACTCTCACTAACCATAACCATCTCTGTTAGGCCAGTGTGTTCAACTTGCCATTTTTCCATGCCTTCCTTGTCAATAAGGTGCACTTGGAACCAGGTAGCGATAAGTAATTCTTCACCGATTGGAACTAGGTCGTTAATGCTATACTGTGACTTGAATCTTGTGTTTGGAGAGCGGTCTGAGTTAAACTCGATGACTTCTCCATCAAACATCCCACAAACAACTCCTGTAGTAGTGGGCCGCAAAACTTCACACCGCTGCCTAAGAGGTACTCGCTCAATTTCTTGACCCATGGGAGTCCACCATTCAAGGACAATTTCCTCTTCGTCGCCCATGGTCACATCTAGTGCTTCTCGGGCTATACATATGTGGCCATCTTCCAAGTAACATATCGCAGTGACTCTCTCACCTTGTTCACCGCGTGAATCTCGCTTGAATCGTACGTTTCCGTTTCTGTCAAGAACAGTTACATTTCCAACATCATCGACAATTGCAGCAGTATCACCTTTGGGTGAAACTGCAAGTAGAGTCAATTCTCCTGATTCATAATGAGTGAGGAGGCGACCACTGGATGAAAGTAAATGGAGTAAACGAGCCCCATCAATAACGGCTACTAAATCACCTGAGCGAGAAACAGCAAGATGGTCACAACCACCTCCAAGGTGGTGACTCCAGCGGTGGCCGCCCAGTCTTTCATGGCCGTGTAATTCGCCGGAGTGGCTACCGACAATTACGGTGCCATCGGGAGCAAATGCCAATTTTGAGATGCCTCCTTCTATGGTTTTTGAGTCAGATTTGTTACCACCATCTACGTCACAAATAGTTAGTTCTCCACCTTCTTCCCCCCATGCAATGAACTTGCCATTTGAGGAAAAAGACACGTCGGTAACACGTGATTTTGGCTTTAGGATGTTGGCGGGGTCAATGGTGAGTGGCATCGCTATCAAAATTGAGAGGTAATCAATTCGCTTTCATGCTATCGCCGTTACAATTCCTGCTCTTTGGCGTAGTTCATCCATGTTTTCCTCAGCCCAACCCATGAGAGGTTCTAGTGTTGCCATTGGCACATTCCCGTCAGCCTCGTATGTCTTTTCGTGTAGGTCATCACCTACTACAGCCCAAACATTTCCAATATGTCCCGGGCCAGGAGCGGTTGCCAAATATGATTTCATCTCTTCATTAATTTGGGATGGGTCCCAATTTTTCACTAACTCAAGAAGTTCGGGGTTAGAGTTAGGAGAAACGATCAATCGGCATCCACGTCTCATGACTAACCATGATGCTAAGTAATCTCGCTCGTTGTTTAATTCAGTGATTACAGAACCCTGTACACCTGTTGGCAACCCGCCCTGACAAACGATTCTTTCTCCAAGTATGCCTACTTCTTCTGGCATTAGAGAAATTCTCACTGGCCACTCCGGGTCTGATAAATTGACTTTCAAATGCGGGGCTCGCTCTAAGATTGCAGCACCCACTGCTCCAGCGAAGGTCTGACTTGTCCAATCTTGTTTTTCTCCATGGCGTTTGCACTGTACTGCAAAGGTTGCGCCTTCTTCTTTGGGTGCAAGATGGATTACAGCATCTGCAACTTCGGCCACGTCAACGCCAACAGATGTTAAGGGGTCAACTGAGGTTAATCCAAAGGTATGGCGCATAGCATCCTCCGCGGCCTCAACCTCACCTTCTAACAATTCAAGAAATAGCATTCCTTGCCATTGCGTGACTTTGACTTTAGCACCGCGAACTTGTGCTTGCATAACGAGGTGTCTTCGCAATGCTTTAACCATGAATCTTCTAACTTGGCGGGATTTTAGAATAATTTCTCCCATTCTCATTATCCAGCGCATCATCTCACCCCGTGAATCGACTCTAACATTCCCACATTAATCTTCATTGTGGATGTCCATGGAGTCAATTTCTTCAGGTTCTGAATCACCATTTCCGAGCTTAGCAGCGTCGTTGCGTTGCAATTCAAGCATCTGAAGATACTCTTCTGTGATATCTCCTGTGCAGTATTCACCGGTGAAACAAGAGGTGTCAAAGTCATGTGCATTTTCTTCTGAAATTGTGCAAGAAGCAATGAGGTCTTCTAAGTCTTGGTAGACTAGGAAGTCTGCACCAATTTCTTTTTCAATTTCTTTGATTGATTGTCCGTGAGCAATATATTCGTTTCTGGCTGGCATATCAATTCCGTACACATTTGGATGCAAAAGTGGCGGAGCAGAGGAAGCGAAATACACTTTCTTAGCGCCAACCTGTCGCGCCATCTCAACAATTTTTCTTGAGGTATTTCCCCGGACAATTGAATCATCGACAAGCAAAACGGTTTTGCCCTCAAATTCATCTGGAAGCGGATTTAACTTTTTACGAACTGAATCTTTGCGTTGGGCTTGTCCGGGCATGATGAAAGTGCGACCAACATAGCGGTTTTTCACAAACCCTTCTCTGAATTCCACGCCAAGCCTAGCAGCTGTTTGAATTGCTGCATAACGTCCCGAATCAGGGATTGGCATCACAACATCAATTCCGTGGCCTGGCTTCAATCGCATAATTTTGTCCGCCAAGCGCTCACCCATGTTCAATCTCGCTTGATGGACCGACATTCCATCTATTACGGAATCAGGACGAGAGAAGTAAACGTATTCAAAAATGCAATTTTGTAGTTTAGGAGATGAGTGGCATTGCTCAAGATACATTTTTCCATCAACTGAGATGAAAATACATTCGCCAGGTGCAACGTCTTGAATATCCTCGAATCCTAGAGTGTCAAGAGCAACACTTTCTGATGCGACTGCCCATTCAGTGACACCATTCTCATTCACGCTTTTCCCGTATACAAGGGGTCGAATCCCGAAGGGGTCTCGAAAAGCAAAGAGGCCATACCCGTTGATCATCCCTACTACAGAATAACCTCCACTTAACCGATAGTGGACCTCACGTACAGCTTTGAAAACTTGATGCACATCCAAATATAGTCCATCTTCAATTTTTAACTGTCTTTTACCCAGTTTTTGTAACTCATGTGCGATTACATTCAGAAGAACTTCAGAATCTGAGGTGGTGTTGACATGTCGCAAGTCATCAAGATAGAGTTGTCTAGCCTGTTGCTTTGCATTGACTAAATTGCCGTTGTGGGCGATGGTTATTCCGTATGGTGAATTAACGTACAATGGTTGTGCTTCAGCCGATGAGCAGGTGCCAGCAGTTGGATATCGAACGTGGCCAATTCCCATCGAACCTTGGAGTCGCTCCATATGGCGCTCATGGAATACATCTCGGACCAATCCATTAGATTTCCTTAGGTGAAGATGGTCATCATCACAGGTTACAATTCCAGCGGCATCTTGGCCTCGATGTTGTAGAACAAGAAGTCCGTCGTATAGCATCTTATTGACGTGCGAGCCGGGCTGGCCAGCAATGCCGATGATGCCACACATCTCGGTTCCCTGTTTGTGCCCCATCGCGGTAGGTATTTGGTAATGTCCCCACGAGTAGGGCTTGGTTCAACTCATTTTTTGTCAAACTATGACAAATTAAGATGCTCAGTTTTTTGGTCGGCGGTTTTTCTTAGCCCAGCCGAATCCTCGGCGCTTAGCAGTAGCCCCATATCCACATGAAGAGCAGACGCTTTTCTGCTTGTGATACGAGTGCTTTCCGCAACGACGACAAAGAATGTGTGTGCTCTTCTGGCGTTTACCCATGCTTGGTGTACCCTTACTCATTCACTCACCACCTGCTATTTGCAGGCCGCCCGACCGACCCACCCATTATGAGGCTTGCTCATTCCTCTTCACTCTCAAAAGAGGTCGATTCCAACTCAAGTAATGGGTCAGACGGTGTTTCTCGACCTGTTACAAGGGTCAAAAGAATACCAAAACTAGCACTCAATGAAAGGAGAATAGCAAACTCCGCAGTTAACATCCGAATTGCGCCGATAGAAAATTGCGACCAGACATCAGTTGCTACGCCGGTTACAGTCATCCCGGAGTCAACTAGCAATCCGTACAGTAAGGCGCCGACTACAGCAGCCAGAAGTGTTCCAAGCGCCTGCTCTACCAATTTTGCGTGTTTATGTGATAATGCTAGGGTAATCATGAATAGAGCGCCGTTGACGAAAATGAAACTAATAATTGCAGAGTGGGCGAATCTTGACAAGATATCGACATCCTCTACTTCACCGCGAACTTCTAAGTGAATATTTGCAATGAAAATTAACACTGTCAGGGTTAAAACAACTAGTGTGAGGGCCCGCCAATCTCGGACAACATCACCTTCATTCTTCATTTATCCACCCCCGAGTTGGTTGAGATAATATCACGGATTGTAGCCGATTCTTCCTCACTTAATGGTTCAACAGATTCTGGTACACCCATTCTTTTTTCGCCAAGCCAAACAAATGTGATGAAAATCATTAGTGCTAGGCCACTGCCAAACAACATTCCTCCAAGATCTCCTAATGCTCCCCAAGAAGCACTTCTCCAAAACACCGGGTCATCTGAGTTTGTTCCTTGTGCTAAAAGATAGATTAATAGTAGGAATGAAGCAATTGAAATAAAGGCCATGACGGATGCTTCTTTGAACCTTGAATCACCCATGATTAGTGCGAAGGCAGCAGCAAATCCTGCAACTACAACTTGTGCGGTTAGGAAACTAGTCACGAAGTGTTGCC
>Ga0114934_10000229_pt1 | contig 35449 bp, 38 predicted proteins | sample 4SBtaG_2_FD_99695 | JGI IMG/M metagenome (GOLD analysis project Ga0114934, IMG submission 99695) | Deep subsurface microbial communities from Kolumbo volcano to uncover new lineages of life (NeLLi) - 4SBTROV10_white metaG | ecosystem: Environmental > Aquatic > Marine > Volcanic ...
CTTATAAAAATTTTAAGTTTTACGACAATAAGGCTGCAAAACGATTAACCTTTAACAGATAATGAGATACTTTAAATTTATTTTAATTTTGTTTTTGACAATATCTTGTAATAATAACAATATTGAAAAACCTAAAAAGCCAAAGAATCTTATTAAAAAAGATAAGATGGTAGAAATTATATATGAGATGACAATTTTTACGGCAGCTAAAGGGGTGAACAAAAAACTCATTGAGAATAAAGGCATTTTACCTGAAGATTATATTTATAATAAATATAATATTGACAGTACTCAATTTGCTCAAAGCAATGAATACTATGCATATAATTTGGATAGTTATGAAGATATCTATACAAAAGTTAAACTAAAACTTCAAAATAAGAAAGCTTATTACGATTCCATTATTGATGCAGAAGCAAAACAAAAAAAAGCATTCAACAAAAAACAACGTGCAGAAAGAGATTCATTACTCAATAGGAGAAGATTACTTAATAAGGGAGAAAAAATAAATCAGATTAACCCAAATCTTCTAAAAAAAGTTGACACGTCTCAGCTATTGAAACGTCAATAGGAATAAATGTATAATTTAAATCAGTAACCACTTTTTTATTGCTAAAATGGGATATAGCGGTAATTGTTTTAGCATTGTGTTTTGTTATTCGCCGTCTCTTATGTTTAAGATAAGATTGTAACCAATCTAATCTCCACAAGATGTTTAGTGCAAAATTAGAAGCCTCTTTTTTAGGCGGTTTTACATGTAGTTGTATTGCTACTTTAGTGAAAAAGTCTTTATAAGATAAGTTTTCGGAGACTAAAATATAACGTTTATTTTGTATATCGCTGTTCATTAATTCTATCATTGCTAATACAACGTCTTTAACAGCCACATAACCTACTACACCATTTGTATAATAGGAAAGCCCTTTCTGAACAAATTTAATTAAACTACCGCTACCACTTTTCCAATATCCAGGACCAATAATTACGCCTGGATTCACAACTACTGCATTTAATCCTTCCTGAGTGCCTCTCCAAACTTCCATTTCGGCACCATACTTTGTAATAGCATAAACATTATGATCTTCTTCAGGATTCCAATGAGTACCTTCATTGATTAATGTGCCATTTTCAGTTTTTCCAATAGTTGCAATTGAACTTACATAACACAATTTCTCGATATTATTGGAAAGACATAGGTTAACAATATTGGCAGTCCCTTCAATATTTATTCTTCGTAATGTATGGTAGTCCCTAGTATCAAATGAGATAAAAGCGGCACAATGATATACTTTGGTAATTTCTATAAAGGCATTTGTTAAGCTTGGAATATCATTAATATTAGCTTCAATCCATTCAATTTTCGAGAACAAAACATCTACATCTTTTGTATAATATGAAAATACATGTTTAACCGCATTTATTTTTTCTTTCGTTCTATAAATCGCTCTAACACGATGCCCTTTTTCGGTTAATTTGTAAATTAAATGGCTGCCAACTAAACCAGTTCCTCCAGTAACTAATATCATATCACTAAATTAATGTTTTTTCTTTTCTCATCAGTAACGAAACATTTATCTTTGTTCAAATTTTTATAAGAAATGGCAAAGAATTTTATTGATGAGTTAACTTGGAGAGGCATGCTACACGATATAATGCCTGGTGCAGAAGCGCATTTATTGGAACAAATGCGAAGTGCTTATGTTGGTTTTGATCCAACAGCCGATTCTTTACATATTGGAAATTTAGTTCCTATTATGTTGTTAGCACATTTTCAGCGTTGTGGGCACATGCCTGTAGCATTAGTTGGTGGTGCTACAGGAATGATTGGAGATCCTTCTGGAAAAGCAAATGAGCGGAATTTATTAGATGAAGCAACTTTGCGTCACAATCAAGAGGCTATTAAAGGCCAACTGGCACATTTTTTAGATTTTGAAAGTGCTGCGAATAATGCTGCGGAATTAGTGAACAACTACGATTGGATGAAAAGCTTTTCGTTTCTTGATTTTATTCGTGATGTTGGTAAACATATTACAGTTAATTATATGATGGCTAAAGATTCCGTAAAAAATAGAATTACGTCTGAAGCCTCAGAAGGCATGAGTTTTACTGAGTTCACATATCAATTAGTACAGGGTTATGATTTTCTTCATTTATATAAAGCTAACAATTGTACGATACAAATGGGAGGTAGTGATCAATGGGGGAATATTACCACAGGAACCGAATTAATAAGAAGAATTGGTAATGGGAAAGGTTATGCTATTACCTGCCCATTAATCACAAAATCTGATGGCTCCAAATTTGGAAAATCAGAAGGCGGTAACGTATGGCTAGATGCTAAGAGAACCTCACCTTATAAATTTTATCAGTATTGGTTAAATTCTAGCGACGAGGACGCTAAGAAATATATAAGAATATTTACGTTTTTAACTAAAAACGAGATTGATGCACTAATAAATGAGCATCAGGAAGCACCACATTTGCGCTTATTACAAAAACGATTGGCTAGGGAAATTACTACTATGGTACATTCAAAAGCAGATTTTGAAAATGCTGAAAAGGCATCTAACATTTTATTTAGTAAAACGTTTAAAGAGGACATCAAGACTTTGGATGAAGGCACATTTTTGGATGTTTTTGAAGGAGTACCTCAAGCAGAAATATCAAAAGGAGATATTACTAATGGTTTAGACATGATTGCTGCATTAGCTGCAAAAACTAATTTTTTAGCATCTAACGGAGAAGCTAGGCGAGCCTTAAAAGAAAATTCTGTGTCAGTAAATAAAGAAAAAGTAAAAGAAGCGTTTGTAATTACAAATGAAGATTTAATAAATGACACTTATATCATTATTAATAAAGGGAAGCGTAACACCTATATTATTAAAGCTATATAAAAGATGAAGTCTGGCTATTAATTGTATAATGACCAGACTTCGTAAAACTAACTAACTAACGTAATTTTTCTTTTTCAATAGCATTAATTTTTTACTTTAATGCGTTCCCAGTTTTTGTCGGCTTTTTGTTTCAGTCCTTTCAAATCTTTTTTCCAAAGATCTAAAGTATTTGTTCCCCAAGCATTATAGAACAAATACAGCTTTCCATCTAGTATTTGATAAGTTTTAGGGTTGATCTTAACTTTTTCAGCAGTTGCACCTATAGCATAAGCACAATAACCTCCATATTGTGGAATATATTTCGTTGGGTTTGCTTTAAAAGAATTTAAGTTTTCTTCAGTAGAAAACTTATAAGAAACACCCTCAAATTGAGTAGTAAATTTTTTGTTTCCTTCAACGGGATTGTTATCAAAATACGAGACAACATCATAACCATTAGCTACAAATCCCTTTTTTGTATTGTAATCTATTTGCTGTGCATAAATTAATGTTGTATTAAGCACAAAAAGAATAAGTAACACTCTCATTTTTAAAAGTTTTGAATTACACATTATGTCGAATAATAATAGCTATAATTACAAAACATTATAAAACCATTAAATTGCAACCTCTAATGTCGGAGTTGTCAAAACGTCCAAGAATTTCAAAAGTGTTATTATCATGTACTCTTCCTAAATCTTGAGTAGCGATAAAAGCGCAAGAATTTAAATTTGCTAAATCTATAATATTAATACCGCCGGTTTTACCAAAGTTTTGAATTGTTAAAGCATCTTCAGTATCTCGCGTTATCACTTTCATCCAAGGAGGCGTTTTAAACCTACAATTCTCTTTTGAATATGCTTGGGAGAGTAATTCGGTCATGCCATATTCACTATGTATAACATTTACTCCAAAACCTTTTTTAAGACGATTGTGTAACTCTTCTCGTATCAGCTCTTTTCGACGCCCTTTCATCCCGCCAGTTTCCATAACAACAGTATTATTAAGATTAAGCTTATACATTTCAACAAAATCTAATAAAGCAAAGGATACACCAATGAGTAGTGTTTTTTTGTTCTGAGATTCTAAACTAACCAAAACGTTTTTCAGTGCATCTAAATCATGAAGATAGAACCCGCTTTCTAAATGATTAGAATTAATAATCATATCATTAATCATGTAAATTAATGACGAGCCATCACGTTCTAAATACGAAGGCAATAAAGCTAAAATGAAATAGTCTTTTATATTTCCATAAAAATTGCTGAAGCATTTTCTAAAACTTTGCTCATAAAGTTTAAGGTCTGTCACAAAGTGTTTGCTTGTGTTTTGTCCTGTTGTACCGCTGCTAGTAAAAGTTTCTTTAATAGTATCTTTAGAACTTAGTATTTGATGTGATTTAAAAAATTGTATTGGTAAAAAAGGAATGTCTTTAATTGTTTTTACATCGCTAGGATGTTTATATAATAAATCACAAAATGAACGATACACCATATTGTTTTCAAACTGATGTTTAAAAATTTGTAAAGCCATATTGCTAAACTCTTGTTCAGTTTTAATTTTAAAAATAGCTTTGCGGTTTATCATACGGTATAAAACAAATAGAATAACAAAAGTATGTAAAATTAAAAAGCGTTGCTACAGCAACGCTTTTTAAAAAGTATAGAATATTTTTTAATGGTTATCTAACGACTAACTTACGTGTTGCTGATAACTCACCTTCTTTAATTTTTAGAATATAAACACCAGGATTTAGGTCGTTAATTTTAAGTTCTTTACCATATAGCATTTGAGAAAAAATCTTTTTCCCTAAGACATCGTAAATTTCAATTCTCTTAGTAAGGTTAAGTTTGGTATATATAAATACTTTGCCATTACTCACAGGATTAGGAAAAATATTAAGATTTTCAATGTTTTCAGTTTGGTCATTATGTGCTAAGGCATTATTAGATTGCGCATAAGAAGACAGTGACACAAAAAGCATCATTAAAAATAATAATTTAAAAATGTAGTTTTTTTTCATAGATGTTGGGTTAATATAAAAACATTATCAGTAAAATTAATAAATAGTTAGCAAGAATTATACCAAAAACATGTTAAAAAAACCTTCAGTTTGTCGAAAAAGTTAATATAATGTAAGTTCTAGGTTACATTAATGTTATTTGTTTTTAATATTATCTAATTCTTTTTGATTAATATTATCTTTATAGCACTAAATTCTTACCACACTTTTAATTAATGGAAAAAAGAGATATAAAAATACTATTAGTTGATGATGAACCAGATATTTTAGAAATAGTTGGTTATAATTTGTCTTCGGAAGGCTATAAAGTTATTACTGCAGAGAATGGCGCAGAAGGGGTTGAAAAGGCAAGAAAGGAAAAGCCTCATTTAATTATTTTAGATGTTATGATGCCTGAGATGGATGGGATTGAAGCTTGCGAAAAAATTAGAGAACTGCCGGGGCTTAAAGATGTAATTATAACATTTTTAACGGCAAGAGGAGAAGATTATTCTCTAGTAGCAGGGTTTGAAGCAGGTGCAGACGATTATATTACAAAACCAATTAAGCCAAAAGTCTTAGTGAGTAAAGTGAAAGCTTTATTAAGGCGTTATAAAGAACAAGAGCAACAAGAAAATATGGTTAAAATTGGGAATTTAATTATTGATAGAGACGCCTATAAAATTTTATTAAGTGGTAAAGAAATTATATTACCACGTAAGGAGTTTGAACTGTTATCTCTTTTAACATCAAAACCAGGAAAAGTATTTAAAAGAGATGAGATTTTAGACAAAGTCTGGGGGAACGAAGTAATTGTTGGAGGAAGGACCATAGACGTACATATTAGAAAACTTAGAGAAAAAATAGGAAATAATGCTTTTAAAACAGTTAAAGGCGTTGGTTATAAGTTTGTAGATTAATGACAAAAACTTTTAAGAGATCATACAAGTTTGCATTTAAATCGTCTTTATTTATTACAATAATATTGACACTTTTAATGAGTGTTTTTTTATATGCCTTTCAGAGCATTGATATACTACAAATTATTGTATTTGCTGTAGTTTGCTTTTCGGTTTCTTTTTTTATAATTCAATATCGAGTTGAGCACTTTATTTATAAACGTGTTAAAAAGATATATGATGATCTTACATTATTGGAGTCTAGTTCCTTTAGCAGCAACCAAGTTACAACAGACATGACTACGTTAACCCAGGATATAGATAGATATGCTAAGCACAAAAAATTAGAAATTGAAGCACTAAAGATACGAGAAGAATACAGAAAGGAGTTTATCGGTAATGTCTCACACGAACTAAAAACACCTTTGTTTACAGTTCAAGGATATATATCTACCTTATTAGAAGGTGCTGTTAATGATGAGATTTTAAGAGATAAATATTTAAAGAGAGCAGACAAGGGGGTTGAACGATTAATCTATATTATTAAAGATTTAGATATGATTACTAAGTTTGAAGCAGGTGATTTAAGTCTTGAAATAGAACCCTTTGATATTGTAGAGCGTATTCAAAATGTTTTTGAACTTTTAGAAATGAAAGCTGCAAAAAAGAAAATTACCTTGACTTTTGATATGGATTATAATACTCCTATAATGGTCAATGGTGATAAAGAACGATTGCAACAAGTAATCTCTAATTTGGTTGTAAACTCTATTAAGTATGGTCAAAACAACGGGACAACCGAGGTTAGTATTGAAAATCTTATAAAAAACAAAGTCATTGTTCGTGTTACCGATAACGGAGAAGGTATAGAAAAAGAGCATATTCCAAGATTATTTGAACGCTTTTATCGTGTTGATAAAAGTGGTTCTCGTAAAGAAGGCGGTTCAGGATTAGGGTTAGCAATAGTGAAGCACATTATTGAGGCACATCAGGAAAAATTGTATATAGAAAGTGAGTATGGTATTGGTAGTGAATTTTCATTCACGCTTGAAAAGGCTGAATAATGCGTCAAAATCAATAGTATTTTCTGTTGCGTTAAATCCAGTATAATTTTTTAATACATCGAGTTTTTCAATAGTGAAATCGTTTTGTTCTGAATAAGGAACAATGCCTTTGTTAGATAGTCGTTTGGCTAAATATTCTTGTTCAAATTGCCCAGGCGTTGGTATGAAAAAAGCTTTTTTACCAAGTTTAGCCAAATCCAGAATGGTAGTATAACCCGACCGAGATATAATAATTTCACTTTGATTGATGGCTATTTCTAATTCATCACTTTGCATGAAATTAACTAGAGTGATATGTCCATTTTTGAGTTTAGTTTGAGCCTTTTCAACCGTTCCTTTTACAAACAAGACGTTACCTTTAAATTTTTTGATCTGCTTCATTAAAAGTTCTTCAAGCACAGTACGTTGGGGTTCTGGACCGGAAAGTAATACTAATACATCGTAAATCTTTTTAGTATTAATTTTATTAAATCGACTTAAAACACCTAGGTATTTAATAGGGATATAAAAATGCTTCAAATGTCCTAATTTACCACTTAAATTATCTTTGTCTTCAGTATCAGGAATCCAACATTCATGAAATTTTTTTATAATGTGATGATGCATTTTTGAAGTTAACCAAGTCGTGCTTCGGCTCAGCACATGTAATTGATGCGTAATATATACCGAATGGATTTTTTGACTATAAACTCCAAATCGGTTATCGCTAATAATGCCATCAATTTTGTAATAGTCAATAATTTTTTTGAGGTATTGTTGTTCTAATTTTATAGCTTTTAAAAGTTTAGGTAGTTGCTTTAAAAACTTAAATTTGAAATAACGCTCCTTTTTCGCATATTCAATATCATAGGAAGGAAGTTCAAGAGTAATAAGGTTTGGAAATTCTTTTTTAAGAAGTTTTAAGGCATTACCATCTGATGCTATAATGACTTCAAAATTATAAGCTATTAATGCATTGATTATAGGAATACATCGTGTTGCATGACCCAATCCCCAATTTAAAGGAGCTATTAAAATGTGTTTTTTCATCAAAATAAAATCAAAGGTAATGATAATTATAGCTCACGAATATTTCCTTATTTTTACCAAAATATCAAAACCCTGTGGGAAGTAAAAATAAGCTTAAACGATTTAAAGAAAACGAAACATTTGCTAATGTGTTTCAACCAACAAGAGATGAGTTGGTAAATCAGGAATACCAGTTTAAAGGCAATTGGAATGCTAAGTTTTTTAAAAACGATAATCCTTTGGTTTTAGAATTAGGCTGTGGTAAAGGCGAATACAGTGTAGCTCTAGCTCAAAAATATCCTGATAAAAATTTTATAGGTATTGATATTAAAGGTGCTAGATTTTGGAGAGGTGCAAAAACAGCTATAGAAGAACATATTCCAAATGTTGCTTTTATACGCGCACAAATTGAACTTATTGAATATGTTTTTGCAAAAAGCGAAGTAGATGAAATTTGGATTACTTTTCCTGACCCTCAAATAAAATACAAACGCACCAAACATAGAATGACAAATTCAGCATTTTTAAGAAAGTATAAAGCAATATTAAAACAAGAAGGCATAGTTAACTTAAAAACAGATAGCGAATTTATGCATGGTTATACGCTTGGGCTATTACATGGCGAGGGACATGAGGTGATTTATTCTAATCATGATGTTTATAAACAAGAAGGAAGTCCAGAAGAAGTTACAAGTATTCAAACCTTTTATGAAAGCCAATATTTAGAACAAAACAAACCAATTACGTATATTAGGTTCAAAATTAAGGGGTATTGAATATTACATTAGTCTTTTTTCTGGGTTTGGTAATTGCATTTGTAGGTGTAATTCCACCAGGATTATTAAATATAGCAGCTGCTAAAATAAGCTTAAAAGAAGGCTATAGTAGAGGTGTCATGTTTTCAATAGGTGTTTGTATTATTGTCTTAGTGCAAACTTATGTTGCAGCAATTTTTGCTAGATATTTAAGTAATCATCCAGATGTCATAGATATTTTACAACGGGTAGCTTTAGTGATTTTTGTTTTAATTACTATTTATTATTTGGTTTTTGCAAAAAAACAAGCAAAACCCGAAGCTGTTGAGAATATGAAAAGTAAGCATAGCCGATTATTTTTTGGAATGTTCTTATCAAGCCTTAATGTATTTCCTATTCCATATCAAGCATACATGACCATTACTTTGGCTTCATTTGGATGGCTCACGTTTGATATTACGAGTATTGCTGCTTATGTTGCAGGATCTGCAATGGGAACCTTTGTAATGTTGTATGTGTATATTTTCTTTTTTGATAAGATTAAGAATAAGCGATTTACTTCTCAAAAAAATATGAACTATATTATTGGAACTATTACAGGAGTAATTGCCATAGTAACATTAATTAATGTTTTAATGGAACTGTAATGAAACCAGAAACACTTAATTTTTTTGATAAGGTTTACGAAATAGCGAAACAAATACCTTATGGCAGAGTGACAAATTATGGCGCTATAGCCAATTATCTTGGTGCAACACGTAGTGCTAGAATGGTTGGTTATGCCATGAACGGATCTGTTGCTAAAGATGTTCCGGCACATCGTGTTGTTAATAGAAAGGGATTGCTTACTGGTAAACATCATTTTGATGGTACAAATCTTATGCAGCAGTTGTTGGAAAGTGAAGGAATAGTAGTCATTGATAATCAAATTCAAGATTTTGAAAGCGTATATTGGGATCCTTCAAAAGAACTTTCATAACTACTATAATTGCTTACAATTTAATCATAAATCATTTCAATACAAGTGCTTCTAATTTTAAATAATTCGCTGTATATTTGTATCTTAGAATAAATCTAAATAACAAATGAAACCGACACGATGAAACTAATTATTAAGTATTCAAAACAATAATTATTTTTATCGTCAAAAGGTTACATCTGACCAATAAAAACAATAAAAAGAACAGATGAAACTTAGCAAAAAAGATATATTAAAAGCATTAGAATCTATTACAGTTCCAGGAGAAGGACAAAATATGATAGAAAGTGGTGCCGTTAAAAATGTAATCACTTTTGGTGATGAGGTTATAGTTGATATAACTATTGCAAATCCGAGTTTGCAGGCTAAAAAGAGAACTGAAGTTGATATCATGAAAACTATTCATGATTTGGTATATGAAAAGGCTAAAGTTACCGTAAACGTAAAAGTGGATGCTCCTGCTAAACCTGTTACTAATGTTATAAAAGGGAACCCTATTTCAGGTATTCAAAATATTGTGGCAGTAGCCTCTGGAAAAGGCGGTGTTGGAAAATCTACAGTAACAGCAAATTTGGCAGTATCACTAGCAAAAATGGGATTTAAAGTGGGTATTTTAGATGCCGATATTTATGGACCATCCATTCCTATTATGTTTGATGTGGAATCGGAACGCCCTTTAGCGATAAATGTTGATGGAAAATCTAAAATGAAACCTGTTGAAAATTATGGTGTAAAAATACTTTCAATAGGATTTTTCACGCAACCTGATCAAGCTGTTGTTTGGCGCGGGCCAATGGCATCAAAGGCTTTAAATCAAATGATTTTTGATGCGGCTTGGGGAGAATTAGATTTTCTTTTAATAGACTTACCTCCAGGTACTGGAGATATACATTTAAGTATTATGCAGTCGCTTCCAATAACTGGAGCGGTTGTAGTAAGTACGCCTCAAAATGTGGCCTTAGCAGATGCTAAAAAAGGAGTTGCAATGTTTCAACAAGAGAGTATCAATGTTCCAGTATTAGGAATTATTGAAAATATGGCATTTTTCACACCTGAAGAATTGCCAAACAACAAATATTATATCTTCGGAAAAGAAGGCGCTAAAAATTTAGCCGAAGATTTAAAAGTTCCGTATTTAGGAGAAATACCTTTGGTGCAAAGCATTCGTGAGGCAGGAGATGTTGGTCACCCAGCAGCATTGCAAACGGCAACTTCATTAGAGCAAGCTTTTGAGAATATAACACGAAATGTAGTTCAGGAAGTTGTAAGGCGTAATGATGATTTACCACCAACTGAAGCTATTAAAATCACAACTATGGCTGGATGTGCAGCAGTTAATAAATAAAGGATGACAACTCAAGAACTGAAACTAAATATTGAAAAAGCCTTAGATGAAATTCGGCCATTTTTAGAAAGTGATGGAGGCAACATTTCTTTAATCTCAATTGAAGACAATAAGATTGTTAAAGTGCAATTAGAAGGCGCTTGTGTTGGATGTAGTGTTAATCAGATGACTCTAAAATCTGGGGTAGAAATGACCATTAAAAAATACGCACCACAAATTGAACAAGTAATAAATATTAGCTAATAATTTTTTCTCGTCTAAAGAAGGTGTCTAAATTATCGGCAACATCAAAGCAATTACTAACCTTTGTAACTTCATTACAATATCTTGAATCTATTTGATGTGATTTACAACTAAAAGCGGATAAATCAATATCTTTAAACTTTGCATTAATTGCTTTACATTCTTTATAAAGACTATCGATTGTATTGAAATTACTTGGATCTTTACCATTATTTAAAAGAAAACCTTTTAGATAATTTTCAATAGCAAACTGTGCATTTTTACATACCGAATAGGTAACAACGTCTTCTTCTGGTCTAAATAATTCTTCACTAGCTTCATTTAGCTTTTCAACCGCATCGTCAAATAATTTATTGGCTTTTTTGGTTTTCATAATTTATAACTTTATGTTTATTAAATACAGGGTTACATGTTTTTAAAAAGTTCTAGTCTTTCCCATTTTGTTTCTACCTCTTCTTGTGCTTGTTTAAGTAATTCTTCCCCTAATTTAGCATTGTCTTTAACCACTCTGGTAAAGCGTGTTTCATTATACATAAAGTCACTTAATGGAGCACTAGGAGGTTTAGAATCTAGCTTAAATTTCTTTCCTTTTGATTTGGAAGGATCAAATCTAAATAGTGGCCAATATCCAGTTTCAACAGCTTTTATTTGCTGTGAAACACCATTTTTTAAATCATAACCATGTTCTACACAATGTGAGTAAGCAATAATTATAGATGTTCCTGGGTATGCTGTAGCTTCTTCAATAGCCTTAAGTGTTTGCAAATCTTTTGCGCCCATAGCTATTTGAGCAACATATACATTGCCATAAGAAATGGCTTGAACTGCTAAGCTTTTTTTACCAGTTCTTTTTCCAGAGACTGAGAATTTAGCGCTTGCTCCCAAAGGTGTCGCTTTAGAGGTTTGACCACCTGTGTTGGAGTACACTTCGGTGTCTAATACCATAATATTTATATTCTCTCCTGAGGCTAATACATGATCTACACCTCCATAACCTATATCGTAAGCCCAACCATCACCGCCTAATATCCAAACGGCTTTTTTACGTAAGTATCCAGCTAATTGATTTAGTTTTACCGCATCGTCGTCGTTATCTAGATATGCTAAAGTTTTTTTCAGGGTTTCTATATCGGCTAATTTTTCACTTTTTTGAATTTCGGTTTCTTCCGGATTATTTAAAATGGATTCTACAATTTCACTTCCAACTAATAATTCTAAAGATTTTAATAAATTAATGGCAATTTCTTGTTTTTTGGTTAAGGCTAATTTCATACCTAAACCAAACTCGGCATTGTCTTCAAATAAGGAATTTGCCCAAGCAGGACCTCTACCTAATTCATTTGTTTTATAAGGTGTTGTTGGTAAATTACCACCATATATTGAAGAACATCCTGTAGCATTTGCTATTAAAATGCTATCGCCATATAATTGAGTTAATAGTTTAATATATGGTGTTTCACCACAACCTGAACAGGCTCCTGAAAATTCAAATAAAGGCTCTAAAAATTGAGACCCTTTTATATTGGTTATTTGTAATTCAGATCTATTGTAATTTGGAAGATTAACAAAGTAGTCCCAATTAAGATTTTCTTCAGCTTCAACATCAATTTTCTTTTTCATGTTAATAGATTTAAAATCATCTATCTCTTTACTTATTGCTGGACAAACTGCAACGCAAAGGTCACAACCGGTACAATCTTGAGGAGAAACTTGTAATACATATGAGTCGGATTCACTAGTAAAAGGTCTTCCTTTTGCAGGAACTGTTTTTAGGGATTTAGGAGCATCTGCTAAATCTTCATTTGAAACTACTGTGGCACGAATTGCGGCATGAGGGCAAATAGCAACACACTTATTACATTGGGTACATAAATTTTCATCATCCCAAACAGGAATAAAATCGGCAATACCTCTTTTTTCATATTGTGTTGTTCCAGTTGGGAATGTACCATCTACAGGAAAAGCACTTACAGGAAGAGTGTCTCCTTTCCCTGATAAAATAATTCCTAATACTTCTTTTACAAAAGGATCTGGGTTGCCAGACATTATTGGTTTTAATTGAATATTGCTGTTTACTTGTTTAGAATAATGTACTTGCTGAAGGTTTTCTAAGGATTTATCAACAGCGTTGAAATTCATTTGTACAATTTTTTCTCCTTTATGAGAATATGATTTTATAATAGCATCTTTAATTTTATGAATGGCTTCATCTTTTGGTAAAACCCCAGAAATAGCAAAGAAGCAGGTTTGTAAAACGGTATTTGTTCTTTTGCCTAGTTCTACTTCATGTGCAACCCTAGTGGCATCAATTACATAAAAGTTCAGTTTTTTATTTATAATTTCTTTCTGCATAGATTGGGGTAAAATATCCCAAATCTTTGTGTTTGAAAAAGGAGAGTTTAATAAGAAAGTACCTCCTTTTTTAATGTTTTTTAAAAGGTCATATTTTTCAATAAAATTGAATTGATGACAAGCAATAAAATCTGCATTATTAATTAAATAACTGGAGTAAATAGGCTCTGGGCCAAAGCGCAAATGAGAAATGGTTTGAGCACCAGCTTTTTTTGAATCATATACAAAATAGCCCTGTACATAATTATCGGTAGTCTCACCAATAATTTTAATGGAGTTTTTATTTGCGCCAACGGTACCATCAGAACCTAATCCATAGAACATGCAATTAAAAGTTTCTTTGTTGGTTTTAAAAACAGAGCTATAAGAAAGACTAGAATGGCTTACATCGTCATTAATACCGATGGTAAAATGGTTTTTAGGAGTTGTTTTTAGTAATTCGTCATAAATCCCTTTAACCATTGCAGGGTTAAATTCTTTTGAGGATAATCCATAACGACCACCAACTATTACTGGTGTTATTCTATTGCTTTCTGCAAATGCAGTAACTATATCTAGGTAAAGTGGTTCCCCAATGCTTCCAGGTTCTTTCGTTCTATCTAGAACTGCAATTTTTTCAACTGTTTTGGGTAATTTATTAATAAAGTGACTAATAGAAAATGGTCTATATAAGCGTACAAATAATGCACCTACTTTTTCGCCATTATTTACCAAGGTATCAACAGTTTCTTTTACAGCACCTTCGCCAGAACCCATAATTATAATTATACGTTCTGCTTTTGGATATCCAACATAATCAAACAAATTGTATTGGCGTCCTGTGTGTTTATAGAAATCATCCATTGTTTTTTGAACAATGCTAGGCACTTTTTCATAAAATGTATTTGCAGCTTCTCTTGCTTGGAAGAATACATCAGGATTTTGAGAAGTTCCTCTTACTACAGGATGATCAGGATCTAAAGACCTTTTTTTATGTGCCATGATTTCATTTTCGGGCATCATTGCTTTAATTACCGTGTCAGGTATCGCATCTATTTTAGATATTTCATGAGATGTTCTAAACCCATCAAATACATTTACAAATGGAACTCTAGAACGCAATGTGGCTACTTGAGAAATTAAAGCAAAGTCCATGGCTTCTTGAACTGAACCTCCAAACAGCATGGAAAATCCTGTTTGTCTAGTTGCCATAACATCGGAATGATCGCCAAATATTGATAGTGCATGTGTTGCAATAGTTCTTGCAGCTACATGAATAACGGTTGGCAATAATTCGCCTGCTATTTTGTACATATTAGGAATCATTAATAATAATCCTTGAGAAGCAGTAAATGTTGTTGTAAGGGCACCTGCTTGTAACGCACCGTGAACTGCTCCTGAGGCGCCACCTTCACTTTGCATTTCAACAATTCTAGGAGTATTTCCCCAAATATTTTTTTGTCCTTTAGAACTATAAACATCTACATGCTCTCCCATTGGAGATGCTGGAGTAATAGGATAAATGGCACAAACTTCGTTAGTTTTATGGGAAACTATGGCTACTGCTTCATTGGCATCACAAATGAGCTTTTGAGGTTTTTTTTCCATGATATATCTTTTTATTATCAATAAAAATTTAAATACGTTGGATAAAAATAATGATAGTATAGCTTACAGACTATGACATATGTCAGTTAAAAAATAGGATAAAAAAAGCACTCCTAATTAATTAGGAGTGCTTTTTTTATGATAAGAATAGTTTCTTTTGTTAAAAAAGAATATAGTTAGATTATTCGCCGTGTAACCAAGCTTTCTTTTTTAGGAGCACTTCTTCAGTTTCTACATGGTTATCGTCAGGCACACAACAGTCTACCGGACAAACAGAAGCGCATTGTGGTTCATCATGAAATCCTTTACATTCCGTGCATTTATCAGGTACAATAAAATAAAACTCATCGGATACGGGTTCGTTTTCGGCATCTGCATCTACTTCCCCTCCATTTGGTAGAGCAACCATGCCACTTAATGAGGTTTCGTCTGCATACGCCCATTCTTGATCAGGTTCATAAATTGCATTGTTAGGACATTCTGCAACACATGCGTCACAGTTTATACACTCATCGGTTATTATTATTGCCATAATTTATTTATTTTTAGGAAATTAATTATTGGTAAAATTAAATTTCTTTTTAAAACCTAATAGTGACAAAAGTCATATTTCGTAATAAAAAGTGAAATTATATTTGACATTTATATTTAAAAGAATGTCATTTTTTTGATAAATTTAATTAAAATTTTCAAACTAACATAAATTATGGTTACAACAAAAGTAAATCATCAGCCAGAAACACTTGAAGCAGTTGTTATTAGATTTGTAGGAGACTCTGGAGATGGGATGCAATTAACGGGGACACAGTTTTCTGATACCTCTGCAATGTTTGGTAATGATATTGCTACTTTTCCAAATTATCCTGCTGAAATTAGAGCACCTCAAGGTAGTTTGTATGGTGTTTCTGGATTTCAAGTACATATAGGTAGTGTAGAGATTAGCACACCAGGTGAAGATTTAGACTTATTAGTTTGTATGAATCCAGCGGCACTAAAAACAAATTTAAGTGCATTAAAAGCAGGTCATACAATTATAATAGATACAGATTCTTTTACTAAAAAAAATCTAGAGAAAGCATTATATGCAAGTAACCCTTTAGAAGATGGTAGCTTAAATAATTATAGAGTTATTGAAGTTTCGATGACTTCTTTAACTAAAGAGGCTTTAAAAGAATTGGAAGGCATAGACAATAAAAGCATCACAAGAAGTAAAAACATGTTTGCGCTAGGTATGGTGTATTGGATGTATGATAGAGATATGAATCATACTCTAGATTTCTTTACTAAAAAATTTAAAAATAAACCGATAATTGCTGAAGCGAATTCTAAAGTATTAAAAACTGGGTTTTTCTTTGCTGAAACATTAGAATTAATTCCAAACTCGTATTCTATTTCTCCTTCTAAAATGCCAAAAGGGAAGTATAGAATTATAAATGGTAATCAAGCGACAGCATGGGGTTTTTTGGCTGCTGCTGAGAAATGTGGCTTAGAATTATTCTTAGGGTCTTATCCAATTACACCAGCATCCGATATTTTACACGAATTGGTAAAGCATAAACATTTTGGTGTTAAAGCATTTCAAGCAGAAGATGAAATTGCTGGAATTACGTCTGCTATAGGAGCCTCTTTTGCAGGAGATTTAGCAATAACAACAACTTCAGGACCAGGTTTAGCTTTAAAAGGTGAAGCTGTTGGTTTGGCTATGATTCTTGAATTGCCTTTAGTAATTGTAGACGTACAACGAGGCGGACCTTCAACAGGTTTGCCTACAAAAACAGAACAATCAGATTTATTACAAGCCATGTATGGAAGAAATGGAGAAAGTCCGCTTATAGTGATTGCTGCAAGTACTCCTGCCAATTGTTTTGATTGGGCATATGAAGCAGCAAGATTAACATTAGAACATATGACTCCAGTTTTATTGATGACTGATGGCTACATAGCAAACGGCTCTGAACCATGGAAAATAAAATCAATCAATGATATGCCCCTAATTTCACATAAACAAATAAGTGGTGGTGATTCTGAAAAATGGAATATTTATGATAGAGATGCCGTTACATTAGCTAGAGATTGGGCAATTCCAGGCACTCCTGGGTTTGAACATCGGGTTGGTGGTTTAGAAAAAAATAAAACCTCTGGGAATATTTCTTATGCTCCTGATAATCATGAATACATGACTAAAATTAGAGCTGAAAAAGTTGAAAGAGTACAAAATAGTATTCCAGATTTAAAAGTAGATTTTCATGAGGAAGGGGATTTATTAATTGTTGGTTGGGGAGGTACTTTCGGAAGCTTACATTCTGCGACTAAAAAAATAAGTGATAAAGGATATAAAATTGGACATATACATTTTAATTATATCAATCCATTCCCAAAAAATACAGAAGCAATCTTTTCGAAATTCAAAAAAATTGTTATTTGCGAACTGAACAATGGTCAATTAATCTCTATCTTAAGAGCTAAATTCACGAATATTGAATTTTCTCAATATAATAAAATTCAAGGATTGCCATTTGGAGTTAGTGAACTAACTAAAAAATTTAAAACACTAATAAAATAGTTATGGTTGAAGCAAAAAAATATACGTTTAAAGATTTTGCAAGCGATCAGGAAGTTAGATGGTGTCCTGGTTGTGATGATTATGTAATATTAAGAGCCATGCAAAAAGCTTTACCAGAAATGGGAGTTAATAAAGAAGATGTTGTCTTTATTTCAGGGATTGGTTGTTCCTCACGTTTCCCCTATTATATTGATTCTTATGGGATGCATAGTATTCATGGTAGAGCACCAGCAATAGCAAGTGGTGTTAAATTGGCGAATCCAGAATTAAGTGTTTGGGTTATTACTGGAGATGGAGATTCATTAGCAATTGGTGGGAATCATTTTATACATGTACTACGAAGGAATCTTGATTTAAACATTATTCTATTTAATAATGAGATTTATGGTTTAACTAAAGGGCAGTTTTCACCAACCTCTTTAATAGGTCAAAAAACAAAAACATCTCCTTATGGAAATACACAGCCTCCTTTTTCTCCTGGTGAGCTCGCTTTAGGCGCTCAGGCACGATTTTTTGCTAGAATAGGAGGAAATACACCTAAAGAAATGACACAATTATTTATTGATGCTGAAAAATTTAGAGGTACATCTTTGGTTGAGGTTTTACAAAATTGTCCAATTTTTAATGATGGGTGTTATACAAACATCACTGATAAAGCTGTAAGAGCAGATAAGCAAATCCATTTAGAACACAATAAACCTATGATTTTTGGAAAAGAACGTGATAAAGGTTTAGTGTTAAATGGATTGAAATTAGAAGTTGTTACTATCGGCGAAAATGGGGTTTCTGAAAGCAACCTTTTAATTCATGATGCTAAAGAACCAGATTCTACGTTGCATTCCATGTTAGTTAGATTAGAATACCCAGTTGCAACAGGAATTATTAGAGCAGTTGAAGAATTAACTTTTGAAGAACGAGAAGAAGCAGTAACAAAAGAAGTAAAAGCTAATTCAAAATTTAGTAAAGTAGACGACTTGTTTTTCTCAGGTGAAACCTATGAAGTATAAATTTCAAAACCGTAAATTTTAAATTAAGGAATGGGATCTGAAGCTATCATTGTATTTTTATTAGCAGGTATTGTTATGGTTGCTGGTGCAAATTTTATGTCGAATATGATTTCGCCAAAATCAGACAATCCACAAAAACGTGAACCATACGAAAGTGGAATGGTAACTAAAGGACCAACTTGGGTACAGTTTAAAGTAGGTTATTATTTGTTCGCTATCTTATTTTTGATTTTTGATGTTGAGGTTGCATTTTTAGTGCCATGGGCTGTAGTTTTTAAAGGGATAGGAGCTGTTGCTTTTATTGAAATATTTGTATTCCTAGTCATTTTAGGATTAGGATTAATGTACGCTTGGAAAAAAGGAGCTTTAAAATGGGAATAGAAAATGCAAATAAGATTCCGGAAGATTTCCCTGGAAAGGTAATTCCAGCTGGAAATGGGGCTAACATAATGGTAACTTCATTAGACAAAGTAATAAACTGGGGACGAGCAAATTCTTTGTGGTCATTGTATTTTGGCACCAGTTGTTGCGCTATAGAAATGATGCAAACAGGAGCGTCTCGTCATGATTATTCAAGATTTGGTTTTGAAGTTGCAAGACCTTCTCCACGACAAGCCGATTTAATTATTATAGCTGGTACCATTGTAAATAAAATGGCTCCGGTGTTAAGACGTTTATACGACCAAATGGCAGAACCAAAATATGTTATTGCTATGGGTGCATGTGCTATTTCTGGAGGGCCATTTTTTTACAATACATATTCCGTAGTAAAAGGAGCAGACCATGTTATTCCGGTAGATGTGTATGTCCCAGGTTGCCCACCTCGCCCTGAAGCATTATTGGAAGGAATGCTTATGCTTCAAGATAAAATTAAAACAGAGAACATGAAACATAAAGAAAATCCTGTAGAGGGATTTGACGAAGGTTTATAAAACAATATTATGACAAACGAAGCATTGCAAGATTTAATTGGTAGTTGGTTTCCAAATCCTGAAGCCAATAAAGTTTCTGAAGTTGAAGTTGTTGAAATGCCTGAAAATGATGAAGACTTTGAAGAAAACCCAAAAACTCCTGAGCCAGTTAACCCTAGCCTTCTTGAGTTTACAGAAGAAGAATCTCAATTTTTAAATATTAGTGTTCTACCAGAGCATCTACATGCTTTAATGAGTCAGCTAAAAAATAACGAGCTTACCCGTTTTGATTATTTGTTTTGTTTATCAGGGGTTGATTGGGGAGAAGAATTAGGCGTAGTTTATCACCTTGAATCTACTACTCACAGGCATAGCATTGTTGTAAAAGTTAAAATAAAAGACAGAGAAACTCCAAGCCTTGATTCGGTTTATGATATTTGGACTACTGCCGAATTTCATGAAAGGGAAGTATTCGATTTCTTCGGAATAAAATTCAATAATCATCCAAACTTAAAACGACTCTTTTTAACCGAAAATTGGGACGGTTATCCATTACGAAAAGATTATGTAGATGAGATTAATATGGTAATCAAATAAATAATGGAACAAAGAACTACAATAGATAAAAATTTTAAAACGGAACCATATCAAATTAATATGGGACCACAACACCCTGCAACACATGGTGTATTAAATTTACTATTAACTATTGATGGTGAGATTATAAAAAAAGTAGAACCAGATTTAGGATATATCCATCGTTCCATTGAAAAAATGTGTGAGCGTGATAGCTATCAGCAAATCGTTCATTTAACAGATCGGATGGATTATTTATCGTCTAATATAAATAATGAAGCCGTTTGTTTAGCAGTTGAAAACGCCCTTGAGTTAGAAATTCCTGATCGTGTTAAAGTGATTAGAACTATTATAGGAGAACTAACAAGAATTGCTTCACATTGTTTGTGGTGGGGAGTTATGGGAATGGATGTTGGTGCATTGACCACTTATTTTTATGGGTTTAGAGACCGAGAAATGATTAATGATATTTTTGAAGAAACATGTGGAGCTCGTCTAACGATGAACTATAATGTTCCGGGAGGATTGATGTTTGATATTCATCCAAATTTTGTAAAACGTGTTAAAGATTTTGTTACTCATTTTAAAACAAAAATACCTGAGTATGATCGCCTTTTAACAGACAATGTAATCTTTCAGAAAAGAATGAAAGGTGTTGGAATTTTAACCAAAGAAGATGCAATTTCATTCGGAGCTTCTGGACCTGTGGCTCGAGGTTCTGGATATTCATGCGATGTTAGAAAACACCACCCATATAGTGCTTTGGACAAAGTAACCTTTAAAGAAGCTTTAAAAACTGAAGGTGATTCCTTGGCACGTTATGAGGTTAGAATTCAAGAATTATGGGAATCTTTATCAATAGTTGAACAACTGATAGATAATATTCCAGAAGGAGAATATAGAGTTACAACCAAAGCAGTCATAAAATTACCTAAGGGAGAATTTTATCAAAAAGTTGAAACAGCAAGAGGGGAATTTGGAGTTTATATTATAAGCACCGGAACTAAAAGTCCATATCGACTTAAATTCCGATCACCGGGATTTTCAAATTTATCATTATTAAACCATATTTCAGTTGGAGGTAAAATTGGAGATTTAGTAGCAACAATGGCAACATTAGATCTGGTAATTCCAGATATAGATAGATAAAAAAAAGTAATGAATATATCATTAAGTATAACAAAAAACATTCACGATTGGCTTTTTAGCATTATGCCAGAAGGTGTAGCTAACATTGTTGAAATGGTACTTATAGGATTAGTATATCTGGCTATATTTGCGATTTTAGGATTGTTTTTAGTTTTACTTGAACGACGTATTGCTGCTTGGTTTCAATTACGAATTGGACCAAATAGAGTTGGTTTTCAAGGCTTATTGCAAACCATGGCTGATGCACTTAAACTTCTTTCAAAAGAATTAACAGGAACTGTTAAAGCCGATAAATTTTTATATAATTTGTCGCCATACTTTGTTATTATTTCTTCATTAATGGCATTGGCAGTTATTCCTTTTACTAAAGAGTTTCAAGCTTTCGATATTAATATTGGGATTTTCTTTTTAATTGCAGTTTCATCTATTGGAGTTATAGGCATATTATTAGGAGGTTGGGCAAGTAATAATAAGTTTGCTTTAATTGGTGCTATGCGTAGTGGTGTGCAAACCATAAGTTATGAGTTATCTGTTGGATTATCTCTTTTAACAATGATTTTAATTACGGGATCACTACAACTTTCAGAGATTGTTGAAGTTCAAAAAAATGGGTGGCTCATTGTGCAAGGCCATATACCTGCAATAATAGCTTTTATGGTGTTTATAATATCGGGAACTGCCGAAACTAATAGAGCTCCATTTGATATGGTTGAAGCTGAATCGGAATTGGGTGCAGGATTTCATACGGAATATTCAGGAATGAAATTTGCCTATTTCTTTTTAGCCGAATTCATTAATATGTTTCTTATTGCAGCAATTGCAACCACTATGTTTTTTGGTGGTTGGTTGTCACCTTTTGGAATTACAGAATCAATCCCTTGGTTAGGTGTATTTTGGTTTTTAGGTAAGACATTTATTCTTGTGTTTTTAATGATGTGGTTTAGATGGACCTTTCCACGATTAAGAGTAGATCAATTACTAACATTAGAATGGAAGTATTTGTTACCAATCAATTTAGTGAATATTGTAATAATGGCTTTAATAGTTTGGCTTAACCTAACCATTAAGATTTAAAGAGCATGAGTTATTTTTCAGACATATATAATGGTATTAAAACGCTCCTAACAGGCATGAGTGTTACAGGAAAATACTTTTTAACATCAAGAAAAGGGGCTATTACACAACAATACCCAGACAATAGAGCCACTTTAAAAATGTTCGATCGGTTTCGAGGCGAAGTTATTATGCCACATAATGAAGATAATGAACACCGTTGTACTGGATGCCAAAAATGTGAAATTGCGTGCCCTAATGGTACTATTGAAATTATTTGGGATAGAGGCATTGACGAGAATACAGGCAAAAAGAAAAAGAAGATAGATAAGTTTGTTTACCATTTAAGCATGTGTACTATGTGCGGTTTGTGTATAGATGTTTGCCCTACAGATGCTATAAAATGGGGACAAAATTTTGAAAATTCTGTATTTGATAGAACAAAACTCACAAGAGTATTAAACGAGCCAGGATCTAAATTGCAACATGGTGTAGAAGACTAAAATTATGGAAAGATATATATTTTACATTTTAGCATTAATTATGATTGTATCTGCAATTGCTTCGGTAAGTAGTCGCAAGATGTTACGATCGGTTATCTATTTGTTATTTGCTTTAGTTGGAGTAGCAGGTATTTTCTTTTTAATCGATTATAACTTTTTAGCAGCGGTTGAGCTTACGGTTTATGCAGGTGGAATTATAGTACTCATGATTTTTTCAGTGCTTCTTGTGCATCATATTGAAATGAAATTAGAAGTTGCAAAACCATCTAAACGGATACTTACAGGAATTGCTTGTGCTATTGGAGCTGGACTATTTATTGCAACTATATATGCCTATGATTTTAAGGCGGATGGAGTGGCTATAACTACAACTACTGAAGAAATTGGAATGGAATTATTAAGTTATGAAGCCTACGGGTTTATTTTACCTTTTGAAGTTATTAGTGTATTGTTATTGGCAGCTATGATAGGTGCAATCATTATAGCTAAAGGGAAAAAGTTGGAAGACGGAAGACAGGAGACAGGAGATTAAATTAGAAGATGTATGAAGTTTAAATTTGAAAAATTAATAATCTGGCAAAAAGCAATGGATATTGGAGATGAGATTAATATTATGTCTGACAATTTTCCAAAAAAGGAAGTTTTCAATCTTTCTTCTCAAATTAGAAGAGCAACAGATTCTATAGCATTGAATATTTCTGAAGGAGCAATAGGACAATCCAATCACGAACAAAGAAAATTCATAGAGTATTCAATTCGTTCTTTAGCTGAAGTGGTTACTTGTTTACATAAGTCTAAAAGAAGAAAATATATTTCAGAACAAGAATTTGAAAGATATTATGAAGAATCATTTGCATTAATGAATATGATGATAGCATTTAGAAATAAAGTTATATGAATAGATTAGTTGTAACATCGGTCTTCGGTCAACAGACTTCTGACCTAAATAAAATAGAATGATAGAAGGTATTAGCATATATGAAGTCTTGACTCTAACAACGATATTATTTTTTGTAGGCATTTATGGGTTCATTACTAGAAAAAACTTGATTTCCATATTAATTTCTGTCGAATTGATTTTGAATGCATCAGTTGTGAATTTTGTGATCATCAATAAGTATTTATATCCAGATATGTTGCAAGGCGTTTATTTTTCAATCTTTATTATTGCTGTTGCCGCAGCCGAAACAGCATTAGCGGTTTCGATAATAATTAATTTGTATAGACAAATTAGTTCTGTAGAAGTTAAAGACACCGAAACAATGAAGTATTAATAATTTATAATATGAATTTTAACTATACCATATTAATCCCATTAATTCCTCTAGCAGTATTTTTATTATTAGGGATTTTCAACAAAAAAATTAAACCAGCAGTTTCAGGATATATTGGTGTATTTGGATTATTGGTTTCGGCAACAATATCATTTTATGCAGCGTACCAATACTTTTTTGTAAGTGGTAAAATAGATGGTATTTATCAAACATTTGTAGATAAAACTGTTTGGATGAACTTTACCGAAACCCTACATATTGATATGGGAATTTTGATAGACCCAATATCTGTGATGATGCTTCTTGTAGTATCAACGGTATCATTAATGGTTCATATTTATAGTAGAGGCTATATGAAAGGCGATGAAGGCTATACCAAGTTTTTTGCTTTTTTATCGCTGTTTACATTCTCAATGTATGGATTAGTTTTAGCTACAAATCTATTCCAAATTTATATTTTCTGGGAATTGGTTGGTGTGTCGTCCTACCTATTAATTGGCTATTATTATACAAAACCATCAGCCGTAGCAGCAGCAAAAAAGGCATTTATTGTTACTCGTTTTGCCGATTTAGGATTCCTAATAGGGATTTTAATAATGAGTTATTATACAGGCACATTCGATTTTGAAACTTTAAACAATCCAGAGGGCAGTGCTATTTTAAATTGGGCATCAACATCATTTATGGGATTGTCTGCAATTACATGGGCATTGATTTTAATATTTATTGGAGGTGCAGGAAAATCAGCAATGTTACCATTTCATATTTGGTTGCCAGATGCCATGGAAGGACCAACACCAGTGTCAGCTTTAATTCATGCAGCAACTATGGTGGTTGCTGGTATATATTTAGTAGCACGTTTATTTCCTATGTTCTATTTTGTTGAAAACGGATTTGCGTTAAATATTGTAGCTTATGTTGGCGCCATTTCAGCATTATTTGCAGCAATTATTGCCATTACTCAAACCGATATTAAACGAGTCTTAGCATTTTCAACCATGTCTCAATTAGGATATATGATGTTGGCTTTAGGGGTTTCTGGTTACGACGGTCATCATGGAGTTGGGTATATGGCATCTATGTTTCATTTGTTCACCCATGCCATGTTTAAAGCCTTATTATTCTTAGGTGCAGGCTCAGTAATTCATGCTGTACATAGTAATTATTTAAAAGATATGGGAGGTTTACGAAAGTATATGCCTATTACAAATATTACATTTTTAATTGCAGCTTTAGCGATTGCAGGAGTACCTCCATTTGCAGGATTTTTTAGTAAGGATGAAATTTTAGTTGCTGCATATGAACATAATCAACTCATTTATTATATAGGTGTGTTTGTAGCGGGATTAACAGCGTTTTATATTTTTAGGATTTACTTTGGAATATTTTGGGGCAAGGACAAAGCATATGAACACAAACCAAAAGAGTCACCTTTATCTATGACATTCCCTCTTATGTTTTTAGCATTAATGAGTATTATTGGTGGCTTTGTTCCTTTTAGCAAATTTGTTACACCTGATAAAGTTGGATTTGAAGCACATTTAAATTATCCTTTGGCAGCCATAGCTGTGGCAGTTGGATTAGTAGGAATTATTCTCGCTTGGGTATTCTATAAAAAAGAAAACAGTCTAGCAGATAAATTTGCTAACGCATTTGGGCCTTTTTATAAATGGACAAGTGATAAGTTTTATTTTGATGAAATCTATTTATTTATCACAAAAAAAATATTGTTTAAAAGAGTATCAGCACCAATCGCTTGGTTCGATAAAAAATATGTAGATGGCACAATGGAAGGCATTGGAAACAAGACGGTTTTAGTGTCAAAAAAGATAAAAGGGTTACAATCCGGGAAAGTGCAAGATTATGCCTTTGCCTTTATTTCTGGAGCTGTTGTTTTGGCAATAGTATTTATTTATATATGGACAAACTAATGGATTAACATGGATATTTTATCACTTTTTATAATAGTACCTATAATAACCGTTTTAGCTTTAGTGTTTTCTAAAGGGCTAAAAAAGGCGCGTTTAGTTTCAATGGTTGGAAGTGTTATTCAATTAGGAATGGCTATAAATCTTGTGTTTGCTTATTTTAAAGAAAGAGCTGTTAATGATGCTATAATGGTTTTTACTAGAGATATTGTCTGGTACGATAAATTCAATATACATTATAATATAGGCGTCGATGGCGTTTCGGTTACCTTATTATTACTAACAGCAATAGTGGTTTTAGCTGGTGTATTTATTTCATGGAAAATGAACGATCTGCCAAAAGAGTTTTTTATTGCCCTTATTGTGCTTTCCATAGGTGTTTACGGATTCTTTATTTCTATTGATTTGTTTACCTTATTTGTCTTTTTTGAAATTGCAGTAATTCCAATGTATTTATTAATTGGTATTTGGGGAACAGGTCCAAAAGAATATTCAGCAATGAAATTAACATTAATGTTAATGGGAGCTTCAGCAATTCTATTAGTAGGAATATTAGGAATTTATTTCAATTCAAATGCCGATGGAGGCACATTAACATTCAATATTTTAGAAATCGCCCAAGTAAATATTCCTTTTGAAGTTCAAAAAATATTCTTCCCATTAGTGTTTATTGGGTTTGCAGTTATTAGTGCTTTATTTCCTTTTCATACTTGGTCTCCAGATGGACATTCTTCAGCACCTACTGCAGTATCTATGCTACATGCAGGCGTGTTGATGAAATTAGGAGGTTACGGTATTTTTAGAGTCGCCATGTATTTGTTACCTGAGGGCACGTTACATTGGTCTTGGTTCTTTATCATATTAGCAACCATTGGTGTTATTTATGGAGCGTTTAGTGCAATAAAACAAACAGATTTAAAATATATCAATGCATACTCATCAGTAAGTCATTTAGGGATGGTATTATTTGCTTTACTCATGCTAAATAAAACCGCTTGGAATGGTGCTATTTTGCAATCGCTTTCACACGGCTTTATGACTGCTCTTTTCTTTGCTTTAATTGGAATGATTTATGGAAGGACACATACCAGAGATATTTATAAACTGGGAGGATTATTAAAAGTAATTCCTTTTATCTCGGTTATATATGTTATTGTAGGTTTGGCATCGTTGGGCTTGCCAGGACTTAGTGGCTTTATTGCAGAGATGAATATTTTTGTTGGCGCATTTCAACACGAAGATATGTTTTATAGAGTCTCAACAATTATTGTAGTTTCAGCAATTGTGGTAACTGCTGTTTACATTTTACGTGCAGCAGGAATTATGCTTATGGGACCAGTAAGAAATGAAGCCTATTTAAACTTGCCAAAAGTAACTTGGTATGAAAAAACAGGAATATTATTACTATTAATTCCAATTGTAGGAATGGGTGTTGCGCCTCTTTGGTTAAGTGATATGATTATGGAAAGTTTACAACCTTTTATTCAAGGATTATTATGATAGAAGCTAGAAGACAGGTGACAGAAGTAAAAATTAAAGATATAATGCATATGAATACTTCTGTCTTCGGACTTATGTCTTCAAGTCAAACAAATAAATTTGAAAGAAATGAATTTAGATAGTTTCTTATTAATGAGACAAGAAATTTTATTATTAGCAATTATTTTATTGCTGGTTGTAGCAGAAATTTTTATGCCTCAAAACAAGAAGGGTAGTATTGTGCATTTGGCTATCTTTTTATTTGGCATTCATACCATTGTTGGATTTTTTGCAATTGATGAAAGCAGTTTATTTGGCGGAATGTTTCGTACTGACGGATTAATTCATTTCTTTAAAAATGTGCTAAATATAGGCGTGTTTATTGTGTTATTACAATCGGCAGATTGGTTGCAGGAAAAAATTGTACAACATAATAGAGGGACAGAATTTTTTATTTTGCTGTTTTCCTCTTTATTAGGAATGTATTTTATGATTTCTTCTGGCGACTTTTTAATGTTCTATTTAGGGTTAGAATTGTCAACACTTCCAGTAGCGGCATTAGCAGCTTACGAAACTACAAAAAGAAAATCGAGTGAAGCTGGGATTAAATTATTGTTATCAGCAGCTTTAGCTTCTGGTGTTTCCTTATTTGGTATTTCTATGCTGTATGCAACAACAGGATCCATTTATTTTAATGAAATTATTGAAGTTATTTCGGCTACCAACTTGTCTGTTTTAGGTTTAATTCTGTTTTTTTCAGGATTAGCATTCAAAATTTCTTTGGTTCCATTTCATTTCTGGACTGCTGATGTTTATGAAGGCGCACCAATTAGTATTGCATCTTATCTTTCGGTAATATCTAAAGGTGCAGCAGCATTTATTTTACTGATTTTATTATTCACAATTTTTAAACCCTTAATGTATATCTGGGAAAATTTGGTATACGTAATTGCTATTGCGACTATGTTTATAGGTAATTTATTTGCCTTACGTCAACAAAATATGAAACGCTTTTTAGCATTTTCATCTATTGCTCAAGCTGGATTTATCTTGTTAGGGTTAATGACAGGAAATCAATTAGGTGTAGCTACAGTTGTTTATTTTGTTTTGGTTTATGTGTTTTCAAACTTGGCAGCTTTTGGGGTAGTACAAGCCATTTCTTTGAAAACAGGAAAAGAAAACATGAATGATTATGAAGGCTTATACCGAACAAACCCTAAGTTAAGTATGGTCATGATGTTGGCCTTATTTTCTTTAGCAGGAATCCCTCCTGTTGCGGGTTTCTTTGGTAAGTTTTTCTTATTTGTAGCGGCAGCTAGCGAAGGCTATTATTGGCTTGTTTTTATTGCTGTGGCTAATGTAACCATTTCATTGTATTATTATTTATTGGTTGTTAGAGCGATGTTTTTACGAAAAAGCGACCAAGCCATTCCATTTTTTAAGAACAAACTTTATATGAGATTAGGGCTTATAATTACTGTATTAGGGATTTTAATTCTAGGAATATATAGTCCGTTATATGATTACATTTTTGAATTAAGCAGTAAATTTTAGAAAATTATGGGATTAGTAGGAAAACACATGTTTGGCAGTGTTGAGGAGACAAGAGTCACTTTTGTTGAAAAAGGGGTTACTGAAAATCGTAGAGAATTTTTAAAAAAATTACTAGAGCATAACGGATTTGAAGTTATAATTGGAGAAGATAAAATAAAAGTAGAAGGCGACCCACAATTATATACAGTAGCAGTAACTGATATGGTTTTTAACCCAACCGTTTGGGTCTTTCAACGTAGGTTAAAAACCTTCGATGGCCATAAAGTCACACAAGATTATTGGAATCAACGTACTGAAGACACAAACCCTCAGTATTGGAATAACGGTTCTAAAAAAGAATCTTAGAGTATAGTGTCATTTCGAAATGAGGAACGATTGAGAAATCTATAGGCTAAACGTAGTTAAATTATAAAATGTTGAGCTGCTTTATGCGATTTCTCGTTTCACTCGAAATGACTAAAACTCTTGCTAGTTGGTAGGTTTTTGATATTCTTCTAAAGGGAGGAATCCATCCTTCAATGTATTGTTGATTAAATTAATTAGATTTTCACTTTCACTTCGACAAACTCAATGTGACATATTGGATTACTGATTATTATGTCTTAAAATCTATTAACTTTTCAGGACCTTCAAGGACTGTTTTTACAATTTGAATTGTACCATCCTCTTTTGTAGAAATACTCCACTTAATTAATGATATTTTGCCATGTTCAATTTCAATTCCAGTAATACTTCTAGGATGTACACAGCTTCCATCGTTAAAAAATGCAATATCTCCTGGTTCAGGAAAACGTGGTCTGTGTGTATGTCCAACAATGGTAATGAGATTATTATTTTCAGAAATCCAATTCTTGGTTCTGCGCTCTACTTTTATAAGTTCTTTATAGTTTTTCGCAGGACTTGTTGGATCAGCAATTCCCATAACTTGTAAGGGTTTCCAAAGGATTCTCACTAAAAATCGACTCCATTTCCAAAAGGTGTAATTCCACCAATCGGCTTGATGTCCATGCGTTAAAAATACTTCTTGTTGTGTTTCTGAATGTTTTAAAACAATCCCTTCATGATATTCAATATCCTTGAATAATTCTACATTTTCACCTGTTTTAGTATCAAAATATGTAGATAAGGTTTTCTTTACATAATCAGGATTACGATATACCATATCATGGTTTCCCCAAATCATATGAAGTTTTTGCTCTTTATTAAATTGTTTTAAAAGCAGATATACATTTTGGTGTGCATCAAAAATTGGCTTAAATGATAGATTTTCCCATAATTCGTCGCCATCACCAACCTCAATGTATTGAAAGCCTTCATTAAAATAATGCTTTAAAGCATGAAAATAAATGTTTCTATTGTTTGCAAAATCGTCGGCAAAACTATTGTCTCCACGATGGCAATCACTAAATAAGATAAACTTACTAGAGTCGTCAAAGTTTACAACTTTAGCATTTTTATAAGCGTTATTTAGGCGTTTTTTGGATGACATGGAATAAAAGTAAATAAAAAATGTCATTTTAAACGACGTAAAAAACCTCATTTAGGAGATTCTTCATTTCTTTCAGAATGACATTAAAATTTTATTTCTTAAAAGCGAGTTGCCAAATGTAGTTTAGCAACTATTTAAAAGCATTCAAACCTGTAATGTCTAAACCAGTGATTAGTAAATGGATATCGTGAGTTCCTTCATAAGTAATCACACTTTCTAAATTCATAGAGTGTCGCATAATAGAATATTCGCCAGTTATTCCCATGCCACCAAGCATTTGTCTAGCTTCTCGTGCAATGTTTATTGCCATATCCACATTATTACGTTTTGCCATCGATATTTGTGCTGAAGTTGCTTTGCCATCATTACGCAAAACACCAAGTCGCCATGTTAATAATTGTGCTTTGGTAATTTCTGTAATCATTTCGGCTAATTTCTTTTGTTGCAATTGAAATGCTCCAATTGGTTTCCCAAATTGGATACGTTCTTTACTATATCGTAAAGCTGTATCATAACAATCCATTCCTGCTCCAATGGCTCCCCAAGCAATACCATAACGTGCAGAATCTAAACAGCCTAAAGGTGCTCCTAATCCAGATTTGTTTGGCAATAAGTTTTCTTTAGGAACTTTTACATTATCAAAAATTAATTCTCCTGTAGCAGATGCACGAAGTGACCATTTTCCATGAGTTTCTGGTGTTGAAAACCCTTCCATACCACGCTCTACAATCAACCCATGAATACGTCCATTTTCATCTTTTGCCCAAACCACAGCAACTTCTGCAAATGGTGCATTTGATATCCACATTTTAGCGCCATTTAAAAGATAGTGATCTCCCTTATCTTTAAAATTGGTTACCATTGCAGATGGATTAGAACCATGATCTGGTTCGGTTAAACCAAAACACCCTATCCATTCACCACTTGCGAGTTTTGGTAAGTATTTTTGTCGTTGTGCTTCGTTTCCATATTTCCAAATGGGATACATTACTAATGAAGATTGTACTGATGCTGTACTGCGCACACCAGAATCGCCACGTTCTATTTCTTGCATAATTAAACCATAAGAAATTTGGTCTAATCCAGCTCCTCCATATTCCTCTGGAATATAAGGTCCAAAGGCTCCAATTTCTGCTAACCCATTTACTATTTGATGCGGGAATTCAGCCTTTTGAGCATATTCTTCTATTATAGGAGAAACATCACGTTTTACCCATTCTCGTGCAGAATCACGTACGAGTTTGTGTTCTTCTGTTAATAGTTCGTCTAAATTATAATAATCGGGAGCTTCAAATAAATCTTGCTTCATGTTTATTTATTTTAATGCACCAAATTTAAGTATTGTGAATGAATCCAACACATTTTTAAAAGGAAAATTATTGATTTAAAAACTCTGCTAATAAGCAATGAAAATGATGAACACCTTTTTCCATTTTTGGTGAAAATCGACCAGCTTTATAAAATGAAGAGCGGACTCCTTTTTGAACATTTTCTACAATCATTTCATCTTCCAATTCTACTTTATCCAAAATACTTCCAGCTCCTTCATCTAGTTTAGTATCGTCATACACATAGGTTATAAAAGAAACTTCTGTTTTATTTATGCTAATGGGTTTTACAATATTTATGGATAATCCCCAAGGATAAAAATTAAACATCATATTTGGGAAAACCCAATAGTAATAAGCTGCTACATTTTTACCATAATCTATATGACCTTCAGGCAAATCAAAAACTTCTGTAGTTTCATTAGTATAACCAATTTGAAGATTACAATATTCGTAAATTTCAGTTTTATAACTTCCATAATCCAACACTTTATTTAAATCTTCATGTACAAAAGGTACATGAAAGCCTTCCAAATAATTATCGCAATATAAAGCCCAATGTGCATTTAATGAATAGTTTTTAGAAAGTGATTCATTTAATATAAATTCATTTAGTGGTAAAAATCCAATACGTTCATTCATTTTATCAATGACTTGTTGAAAATTGAAAGAAGGATTTAATCCTGCAAATAAAAGTGTTCCCCATTTTTTAAGTGGAAATTGATGCAAATTATCACATGGTCTTGGGAAGTCTACAGCCTCTTTAAATTCAGGCATATATTCAAACTCTCCCTTTAAATTAAAGCGTCTTCCATGATACAAGCAAGTTAACTTTTTCGACTCTCCAGAATTTAATGCCACCAAATTCCCTCTATGCGTGCAAACATTTGTTAAGCAATTTATATTACTTTCTTCATCTCTTGTAAGTAGCATTGGCTCGGTTAAATAATTATCCAGCAATACAAAAGGATAAACAGAATGTGGTAATGAAACTAAATTTTCATCACCAATCCATTGCCAAGATTTTAAAAAAACCTTCTCTTTGATTATTTCAAAAACAGATTCATCCTTATAAAAAGATACAGGTAACGTTTCCGCTTTAGTAATATTTAGATTTATGTTGAATTTTCCCACTATAAAATAATTAATTGTACATTCGTTATGCGCTTCTAATTTACATAATTAAATCAATCCACTTTCAAAATCAAATAATGAAATCAAAAACACAAAAAATAGGCTTAATTACTTCAACGTCTTTAGTTGTAGGCAATATGATAGGAGCAGGCATCTTTTTATTGCCAGCCACATTAGCTAAATTTGGAAGTATAAGTTTATTGGGTTGGTTGTTTACAGCTGCTGGCGCAATGGTTTTGGCTAAAATATTTAGCAATATGAGTAAAATATTCCCTGGCTTAAGTGGTGGACCTTACGCTTATTCCAAAGCTGGATTTGGAGATTTTATTGGCTTTTTAGTGGCTTGGGGTTATTGGATTTCAATTTGGGTAAGTAATGCCGCTTTGATTACAGCAATTATAAGTGCATTAAGTGTTTTTTTTCCAGAGCTAAAGACCAATTCAATTTTAGCTATTTCAATTGGTTTAGGAATAATTTGGATATTAACTTGGATAAATAGTAGAGGTGTGAGTGCTTCGGGAAAATTTCAGGTGGTTACTACAATTTTAAAATTGGCACCATTAGTATTTGTTACTTTATTAGGTATATTTTATTTTGATATTAAAAACTTCCCTTCATTTAATTTATCTGGAAGCTCTGATTGGGTAGCACTTGCAGGTGCAGCATCTTTTACGTTGTATGCTTTTTTAGGAATTGAATCAGCTTCTGTTCCAGCTGCCAGTGTTAAAAATCCAGAGAAAACAATCCCAAGAGCTACAATGTTAGGCACCATCATTTCTACACTTGTTTATATATTAGGAACCGTTGTGTTATTTGGAATGTTACCCATTGATATTTTACAAACTTCACCAGCACCTTTTGCAGATGCCGGAAAAATAATTGGAGGCGAATATGCAGGATATTTTGTTGCTGCTGGTGCTGCTGTTTCTGCTTTAGGATGTTTAAATGGATGGATTTTAATGTCTGGACAATTACCAATGGCTACAGCAAAAGATAATATGTTTCCGAGAGTTTTTAAAAGAGAAAATAAAAATGGCGCTCCTTATTTAGGGTTAATAATTGGAAGTGTTTTAACTTCTGTGGTAATGTTGATGAATTACACCAAAGGATTGGTAGATCAATTTTCATTTATAGCCAATTTGGTTGTTTTTACTGCTCTAATCCCTTATTTATTTGTAGCAGCAGCTTATATTATTGTACTCATAGAGAAAAAACGTCACTTTAATAATGCTTTTAAAACTTTCACTTTGGGAACTCTAGGAGCTACATACTCTATTTGGGCAATTTTCGGATCCGGTTCTGAAACTGTTTTTTATGGATTTTTATTATTATTGGCTGGCATTCCTTTTTATGTGTTAATGCAATGGCATAAAAGAAATGAATAAATGAAAACAACACATCATTCAGAATATTTAAAGTTAAAATCGGTTTATTTAAAATCTGCTAAAAATGCTTTTGTTTCTGATGTTTTTTTAAATGAACAATGGAAAGAACTAAACTATTTATCAAAGCCTGATTCTAATGAATCCATTGATGAATATCAATCTTTTGAACAATACTTTAAAGACCAAAATATTGAACTGCATTATTTCCCTTATGATGCCAAAGTGAAAATTGACTCTATTTACTGTCGAGACGCTTCTATTGCTACTGACTTTGGAATGATACTTTGCAATATGGGAAAATCTGGAAGAATAAATGAGCCACAATCTCAAAAGCAAATCTTCATTAAAAACAAAATTCCTATTCTTGGTGAAATTAAATATCCAGGAACATTAGAAGGTGGTGATGTGGCTTGGTTAGATGTAAAAACTTTGGCTGTTGGACACACTTATCGAACCAATTCAAAAGGGATTTCTCAATTAAAAGGACTTTTAGAGCCAAAAGGAATTGAAGTAATTGTTGTAGAGTTACCTCACTATAAAGGTAAAAATGATGTGTTTCATCTTATGTCTATTTTAAGCCCAGTTGATAAAGATTTGGCAGTTGTTTACTCTCCATTAATGCCTATTAAATTTAGAAACGAATTATTACATAGAGGGTTTGAATTGATTGAAGTTCCAGAAGAAGAATTTGAATCCATGGGTTGTAATGTATTGGCTATTGCTCCAAGACAATGTTTAATGGTTGCTGGAAACTCTAAAACCAATGTCTTGCTTGAGGCTGCTGGCTGTAAAGTAAAAACATATAAGGGAAATGAAATTAGTGTAAAAGGTGGAGGAGGGCCAACTTGTTTAACAAGGCCATTATTAAGGTCTTATTAACTACATATTTAAATAGAATTCTTTAGTTAAATTGATATAATCTTGAGTATAATGATGCCTTTTGGTTTCAATAATTAATTCTTCTGTTTTTACTTCCCGCTTTTTGATTGAAAATTCAATTAAACTTCTC